>Ga0136623_10000527_pt1 | contig 11590 bp, 8 predicted proteins | sample AntDrymUQ4492106_2_FD_104656 | JGI IMG/M metagenome (GOLD analysis project Ga0136623, IMG submission 104656) | Polar desert sand microbial communities from Dry Valleys, Antarctica - metaG UQ449 (21.06) | ecosystem: Environmental > Terrestrial > Soil > Desert | place: Antarctica: Dry Valley...
CAAAGCGGGATCAGGCAGTGGGAGATCAGGAAACAGCGAAGGCTCTTTGCTCATGCGACAAAGATCGCATATTAACGACCGCTTGGCGATCCCCTGCGGACGATTTTTTCACAGGCTCTGAGATCGACGTCCACCGCCCGCACGTTCTCCGCCAGCCGCTCGTTGGTGCGCGCGGCAATAATCACGCTGCTAACGACAGGACGCGATAATAACCAGGCGAGCGCTATCTGCGCCGGGGTGGCGGCGTGGCGTTCCGCGACGGCCTTGAGAGCCTCGATGATTCGATAGCCCCGTTCCAGATCGAACGGCACGAAGCGCCCCGCGTCCGCAAAGCGCGTGTCGGGAGGGGGAGGGCGCTGTCGGTCATACTTGCCACTCAAGAAACCGCCAGCCAACGGGCTCCATACGAGGATCCCGATGCGGTGGTACTCGGCAAATGATACGAACTCGTGCTCCAGCTCTCGTCCGACCAGGCTGTAGTACATCTGGGCGGTGATGTACTCCGCCAGATGCTCGCGCTCCTGAAGCCCCAACGCCGTGGCCGCTTGCCAGGACAGGTAATTCGACAGTCCGATGTACCGGACCTTCCCGGAGCGCACGAGATCGTCCAAGGTTCGTAGCGTTTCCTCCAGCGGAGTCAAGCTGTCCCAGCCGTGGACCTGGTAGAGGTCGATGTAGTCGGTCTGAAGTCGACGCAGGCTTGCCTCGACCTCGCGCACCAGGTTTTGGCGGGTGGCGCCCGAATGATTGAAGTCCCTATCACTCATGGGCAGCCGCGCTTTGGTGGCCAGCACCACCCGATCGCGAATGCCCCGTAGCGCCGCTCCGAGGAGGGTTTCGCTTTCTCCCCGGCTGTAGACATCCGCCGTATCGATCAGGTTGATACCCTGATCAAGTGCAAAGCGCACCATACCGTCGGTCTGATCTTGGCCAAGGCTTCCCATCTTCATCCCGCGACCGAACTGCATGGTCCCAAGCGACAGCGAGCTCACGAGGACTCCACTGTTTCCGAGTTTTCTGTATTTCATCGCTGGCTCCTCTACCGACTATACGCGGAAGGATAAAAGATAGGACCTTTTCACACCGCAGTGATCGTCATCCACGCATCACTGCATGGCTCGAGACTACTCGACCTGCGTGATCTTCGCCGCCACCGGGGGTGTGCCCCGCCGCGCGGCCCAGTGCTCGCTCAATCCCTGCACCACCACGTAGAACACGGGCACGAACAGAACGGCAAGGAACGTCGACGTGAGCATGCCCCCGAACACGGCCGTTCCGAGCGCTCGGCGGCTCGCGGCCCCTGCCCCGTCGGCGATGACCAAGGGAGAGACGCCGAAGATGAACGCGAAGGAGGTCATCAGGATGGGCCGGAAGCGCAGACGCGCCGCCTCCACCGCCGCCTCGGCGACGCTCTTGCCGCGCGCCCGTTGCTCGCGCGCGAACTCCACGATGAGGATCGCGTTCTTGCTCGCCAGCGTGATGAGCAAGACGATGCCGATCTGCGTGTAGACGTTGTTGTCCATGCCGCCGATGGCGACCGCGATCACCGTGCCGAGGAGCGCGAGCGGCACCACGAGGACGACGGCCAGCGGGTTGGTCCAGCTCTCGTACTGCGCCGCGAGCACGAGGAAGACGAGCAGCACCGCGAGCCCGAAGATGAGAAACGCCTCCCCGTCCACCGCCTTTTCCTGGTACGAGATCGCCGTCCATTCGTAGCCCATCGACTGGGGGAGCTTGCTCGCGGCCATCTGCTCCATGAGCGCCAAGGCCTGGCCGGAGCTGTGACCGGGAGCGGCCTCGCCGGTGATCGCCGCAGACGGATAGAGATTGTAGCGGTTGATGATCTGCGGCCCGATCGTATCGCGCACGTCGACCAGCGTGCCGAGGGGGACCATGCGGCCCTCAGCGTTCCGCACCCTGAGCCGCGTGATGTCCTGGGGTGTCAGGCGGAAGGCTGGCTCGGCCTGCGCGCGCACCTGGTAGGTGCGTCCGAAGAGGTTGAAGTCGTTGACGTAGGTGGAGCCGAGGTAAGCCTGCAGCGTGTCGAAGACGCCCGTCAGCGGGATGGCGAGCGACCTCGCCTTCACGCGATCGACGTCGGCGAAGAGCTGCGGAACGCCAGCGCGGAACGTGGAGTTGAGCGCCGCGAGCCCGCTCTGCGCGTCGCCGTCGCGGACCATCTCGTCGACCATCTGCTGGAGTGCGGGCAGGCCGACGCCGCCGCGATCCTGGAGCTGCATCTGGAACCCGCCCGCCACCCCGAGGCCGCGGATGGAGGGCGGGGCGAAGGCGAACGAGGAGGCTTCCTGAATCTCCGAGAGGCGCTGACGCAGGTTCGCGAGGATCGCGTCTTGGCTCAGGCTCGGGTCGGTGCGCTCTTCCCAGGGTTCGAAGATGACGTAGAAGGTTGCGGCGTTCGACGCCACCGTATTGTCGAGCACCGAGCGGCCACCCACGCTGGTCCAGTCGGCCACCCCCGGTAGCTCCGCGATGATCTGATTCACCTGCTCGACCGCCCGCCGCGTGCGCGCTTGAGAGGCGGCATCGGGAAGCCGAATGCCGGCGATCACGTAGCCTTGATCCTCGACCGGCAGGAAACCCGTTGGCAGCGAGGTGAAGCCCCAGAAGGTGACCGCGATCAGCGCGAGGAAGGTGACCATCGTTCGGCCCGGCCGCCCGACCATCGCGCCGATCAGCCGGACGTAGGCGTGCTCCGCCCGCGCGTAGATTCGGTTGAACGCCCGGAAGAAGGCGTTGCGCGGCCCCATCGCCGGCCGGAGGTAGACCGCGCACTGCGCCGGCTTGAGCGTGAGCGCGTTGACGGCGCTGATGAGCGCCGTGATGGCGATGGTGAGCGCGAACTGGCGGTAGAGCTGCCCCGTGATGCCGCCGAGAAACGCCGTCGGGAGGAAGACCGCCATCAGCACGAGCGTGATGCCGATGACCGGGCCCGTCACCTCGTCCATGGCCTGGATGGTGGCGTCCCGGGGATTGAGCCCGCGCTCGATATGATGCGCGGCGTTCTCGACGATCACGATCGCGTCGTCCACCACGATGCCGATGGCGAGCACGAGCCCGAAGAGCGTGAGCAGGTTCACCGAGAAGCCGACGGCGGCCATGCCGGCGAACGCGCCGATGATCGTGACCGGCACCGTCGTCGCGGGCACCAACACCGCGCGCCAGTCCTGCAGGAAAAGAAGGATCACGATCAGGACGAGCGCCCCGGCCTCGAATAGCGTCCGGTACACCTCGTGGATGGCTTGGCGCACGAAGCGCGTCGTGTCGAAGGGGATGTCGTACGTGAGGCCTTCGGGGAAGGAGGGCTTTAGGCGCTCCATCGTCGCGCGTACTTGGTCCGCGACCTGGAGGGCGTTGGCGCCGGGGAGCTGGAAGACCGCGACGCCGCCTGAGGGCTTGCCGTTTTTCTGGAAGAAGACGTCGTAAACTTGCCCTCCCAGCTCGACCCGCGCGACGTTGCGGAGGCGCGTGACGCGCGCACCCTCCGTCTTCACCACGATGTCCTCGAACTGCTCGACGTCGGTCAAGCGGCCGAGCGTGTTCACGGTGAGCTGAAAGTCCTGGGTGTCCGGCGCCGGGGGCTGACCGAGCTGGCCGGCGGCCACCTGGACGTTCTGCTCGCGAATGGCGGCCACCACGTCGCCGGCGGTGAGGCTGCGCGTCTCGAGGCGCTGCGGATCGAGCCACACGCGCATGCTGTACTGCCCCGCGCCGAAGACGTTCACGTCGCCCACGCCGTCGACGCGAGAGAGCTCGTCACGGAGACGGAGCGTGGCGTAGTTGCTGAGGTAGAGGTCGTCGTAGCGGCCGTCGGGCGAGGTCAGGACGACGAATAGGATGATGTCGGTCGACTGCTTCCGCGTCGTGATGCCCTGCCGCTGCACCTCCTCGGGCAGGAGCGGCACCGCCGTGGCGACACGGTTCTGGACGAGCACGCCAGCGGGTATCGCGTGCGTCTCATCGTCAACCTCGTGCCGCTACCACGTGGGCCACCAGCGGCGCCATCGGAGAAAGCCGGGGCGTGTGTCTCCTTCGGTGCCGGCGCCCGCTGCCTTGACGTCGTCGGCCTGCGCCTCGGAGTCCAGCATGCCGCCCCACCACGTGCGAGCGCGCATCTCCTGCTGCACATCTTTGGGTACGAAATCGGCGCCGTCGCGCAGCTCCCAGCCACCGCCGAGCGCCTTGTAGAGCGCGATGGCGCTCAGGGTGACCGAGCCGCGCGAGGTCGTGAGTGAGTCGTCCTCGCGCAGCTTCGATTGTTGGCTCGTCAGGACGGTCGTGTAGTCGGCCGCGCCTTCTCGGTACTGGATCAGCGACAGGTCCACGGCGCGGTTCGCGGCGGCGACGCCGCGGGTCAAGTACGCCACCTGCTCGGCGCCGCGCAGGTAGCCGGCGACGGCGTCCTCCACCTCCTGCTGGGCCCGGAGCACCGTGTTGGCGTAAGTGGCGGCGAGCTCCTGGAAGGTGGCGTCCTCGACGCGTATCGCATTCGTGATGCGGCCGTAGTTGAGAATGGGCCAGTCGAAGCGAGGACCGCCGAAGCTCTCGAACGAGTGGCCCTCGAAGAAGTTGGCGGCATCCTCGGCGCTGAGGCCTACGGAGCCGATGAGCTGAAAACGCGGCAGGAGATCGGCTTTGGCGACCCCGATCCGGGCGCTCTGCGCGGCCACCTGCCGCTCGGCGCGTTCCACGTCCGGCCGCCGCCGGAGCAGGTTCGCCGGGATACCGACGGCGATGGCGACGGGCGCGGCGGGGATGCCGCTCGAGGTGCCGAGGAGATCCGCCAGGTCGCCCGGTGGCCTGCCGAGCAGGACGCAGAGCGAGTCCTCGGCCTGGCGCCGCTGGATTTCGATCTGCGGGATGCTGGCCTCGGTGTCGGCGAGCAGCGTCCGCGCCTGCTGCACGTCAAGCTCCGACGTGCCGCCCGCCTCGAACCGCACGGTGGCGATCTCGAGGCTGTCGCGCTGGACGCCGACGTTCGCGCGCGCGAGCGCGATGCGCTCATCGAGGACGCGGATCTGCACGTACGTGGTCGCGACCTCGGCGACGAGGCTTACCAGCATGTCGTCGTAGTCGGCGACCGCGGCGAGCAGCTCGGCGTCGGCCGCCTCGATGGCGCGGCGGAACCTGCCCCAGAGATCGATCTCCCAGGCCGCATCGAAGCCGGCCTGGAAGGAGTCGAGGTCGCGGTCGAGCACCGGCTGGTTGTTCAGGCTGAGGCGCGTGCGTGTGTACGAGCCGCTCAGCTGCTGCGTCTGTGGAAAGAGCCCGCCAATCGCGACGCCGCGGCGCGCCTGCGCCTGGAGGACGCGCAGGCCGGCCGCCCGCAGCGTCAGGTTCTCTGCGTGAGCGATCGCGACCAGCCGCCCGAGCACCGGATCGCCGAACACTTCCCACCAGCGCGGCGTGTCGGCGGATTCGGTCCGTAGCGCCGCATGCTCGGCTTCGATCCACCGCCCGGCCGTCGGGGCCGGTGGACGTGCGTAGTCGGGGCCGATCATGCAGCCGCTCGCGGCGAGCAGCGTGACGGCCAGCCCGTACGCATCATGCCTTCTCTTTCTGGCGGCCACTCACGCTCCCCTCACCTGCCAGTAGCAGATCACGGTTTCGAACCTCCAGCAGCGGACTGGAGCATCGGCGCCGTCCAGTCATGCCGCGAATCACGCCGGAGCAACGAGGGAGCGTCCGGCCCTTGAAGCTCGAAGGCAAGCGCCGAGCCCAGGCGGGATCGGGCGGGTCGGCATCAATGGTCCCTCGAATTCGTAGCGGCGGCGACGGGGAATAGGATTTTTAAAGGCCCCTTTTTTCTTAAAAAGGGAAGATACGACTGAACCTGTCACGTGTCAAACACGCGCAATTTCGGTCTGGAAACGGGGAATTATTGGGCTATTCATCGACCCGAGGCGCCGACGAGGCCGGCCTTCTTGATGTCACCTTCGATCACGGCCTTGAAGGGCCGCTTCTCCTTCCACTCGGGGTGCTTCGGGGCCAGCGCCTTCACGCGGTCGAGGGCGAACGCCAACTGGAAGTAGACGGGCTGCTCCGACCAGAAGGTGCCGTAGTTGTCGAACACGGCGATGCGGTCGCCCGGGGCGACGTAGTCGGGCGATCCCTCCCTGGCTCTTGGCGACAAAGTCGGTGATGGGAGTCTTGGCCGGGGGCCGTCGTTCCACGACGGAAGCCGGGCGGCCGCCTTGTCGTGGGGCTGGAACCCCTGGCACGCGCGACGTCCAGCGACCCTGCTGACCAGCGCACCGCTTTCTGGCACGTTCCAAGTGGAGCCCACGAGTTAGGCAAATATCAGCCGACCGCGCGGCACGGGAATCGGACGGTCTAAGTCTCTAGCGGTCTCAATCCATTCCCCTATCACCGTCTCGGCGTTGGCAACGGCTTCCTGATAAGTTTTACCGTCCGCCATACATCCGGGCAACTCTGGCACTTCGGCAATAAAGGCGTCGTCCTCTTCACTCCAGTAAATAATAATTTCGTATCTACTCGACATTTTCCAGCCCTAACTTGTACCTGACAATCACGTTTCGAACCTGCTTGACTTGATAAGGCTTTGCCATTGGGCCCGACCGTGCATCCTCTTGATCAGGCCGCGTAGGGCGGAAGCCCCGCAGGGGTGTTCCGCCGAATGACACGTCACCACATTATCGGCTACGCTCGCCGGCAGCAACATCCAACGCACCCTCGCCACCCCAATCGCATGGATAAGCACCTGCCTACACCCACCGACGAAATGTCGAATGGGGCCAGTGCGCAACCACCGACACGTAGCCATGTTTGACCGGGTTGAAGTGCACGTAATCCATATGGCGAGCATAGTCTCCCTCGTCCCGAACAGCAGCTCCCAAAAACGTCGTTGCCAGATACCACGTTCACCCTTCGCCATTCGAATCGATGAACGCCCCTCCGTTGGCGGCAGCGCCTGTACAAAGCGAAGTTTCATTGCCTTAATGCGATTGGGAAAGTCATCATCGCCCGGTGCTAGGGTAATCACGCAATCCATGTGATCGGGAAGCACCACCCAGGCATCGATATGGAACGGTCGATCGGCTCGCGTGCACTTCACTGCCTCCCGCAACGGTTCGATATGCCGCACCAACAAGTCGGCCCGGCGCTCTAATAGATTGATGGTGAAAAAGTAAGTGCCTCCCGGCGCACGGTAACGGCGGTAATCCGGCATCGGTGAGCCTTATCATCTTTCATTCATTCGGCGGAACACCCCTGCGGGGCATCCGCCCTACGCGGGCTGACGGACCAACCCCCAGCACGTCGCTCCAAGCTTGCTTCCCACGCAGCTTATAGAGACTGGTTGAATCCTTCTGCTTGTTCTCAAGCTGAATGCGTGGATCATGGCGAAAGATGGCGAGGAGGAGAGATTCCAACTCGAGAATCTCCTCACGCGTTACGTTGTCATGGACCTCGAAGAACGAGTAGTGGGTCCAGTCCGTGCGGTGCTTTCGATGGCTCTGCAAGCGGCCGCCGATGCCGCTCTTGGCCTCCTTCGCAACACCGGCGACGCCGATGTAGACGGTATGGTAGATTGGCTCGGTGTTTTTTCCCGAAACCTCTCGGTACAGGACGTATACACCTCTGGTGATTGGGCGTAGGAACTCTCGACTCTCACGCGGTTCATAGCGACGCCAGCGCTTCACAATCCTGAGCAAAGACGGTTTCGGCATTTCTCCTCCTGCTGCGAGCGGGCCACCGCGTTATAAGCAAGGGTGCGCTGTGCGCACGCCGGTTATTCGCATTTTGATCCCCTCACCCCAACCCTCTCCCGGAGGGAGAGGGAGATAAGACAGTGCCTGTCCCGGAGGGACAGGTATCTTGGAGACGTACTCGAGATTTCAAGGAGGTTTGGTTAGATTTATCTCCGACCGTGCATCCTCTTGATCAGCGCAGGCTGACTCGCAACTCGTGCCGAACCCCGTCACTCGCCAGGGGAACGCGCAATCTTCCCCGCTCGGGTACGAGCGCCGCGCCATCGAGTGTCGCGGCCGCCACGATCCCCTGTGCGCTTCCTTCATTCACTACCGTGATGTGATAGCAGGTGACGCGGTCGGGGAGACGATAGTGCAGCGTGAATCCGGGCCAGCTCGCGGGGATACGCGGCTCGAGCACCAAGGTCCGACCGTCCGCCACTGAAAAGCCCAGGATCGATTCGAGCGCCACGCGGTAAAACCAGCCCGCCGCGCCCGTATACCAGGTCCACCCGCCGCGGCCCACATGGGGGTCCGCGCCGTAGACATCCGCCGCAACCACATAGGGCTCGACCTGGTAGACCGCGACCTCGGCCGGCGTGCGCGCGTGGTGGATGGGGTTCAGCATCTCGAGGAGTCGCGTGGCGCGCTCGGGCCGGCCGGACTCGGCCAGGGCCTTGACCACCCACAGCGCCGCATGGGTGTACTGGCCGCCGTTTTCCCGCACACCGGGGACATAGCCCTTGATATAGCCTGGGTCGTGCGTCGTCTTATCGAAAGGTGGCGTGAGGAGACGAATGAGCCCATCGGGCTCCGACACGAGATAGCGCTCGACGGCGTCCAAAGCCTGCATTCGCCGCTCGGACGATGCCGCACCGGAGATCGCGGCCCAGGCCTGGGCCAGGGCATCGATGCGGCATTCGTCGCTGTCCGCCGAGCCGAGCGCGGTGCCGTCGTCATAATAGGCCCGACGATACCAACCCCCGTCCCAGCCGCCGTCTTCGAGCGCCTGCACCAGCCCTGTCGCGTAGTCGCGATAACGCGCGAGGCGCTCGCCGTCGCCGCGCTCGGCGCAATAGGGGATGAAATCCTGGAGCGCCCGGTGGAGGAAGAACCCGAGCCACACGCTCTCGCCCTGCCCGCCGCGGCCCACGCGGTTCATGCCGTCGTTCCAATCGCCGCTCCCCATGAGCGGAAGCCCGTGCCTGCCGCGCGTCAGACTGCGCTCCAGCGCCCGACAGCAATGCTCGTAGAGGCTCGCCTTCTCGCCGCGATCCTCGGCGCTGAGATACACCTCGTCCTCTCCGGGATCGAGCGCGGTTGCGGCGAGGAATGGCACGGGCTCGTCGAGCACCGCGCGATCCCCGGTGGTCTCGACATAAAACGCCGTGAGATAGGGGAGCCACAGGAGATCGTCGGAAAAACGCGTGCGGATCCCGCGCCCTCCGGGGGGGTGCCACCAATGCAGGACATCGCCCTCGGAAAACTGATGGGCGGCATGCAGGAGGATTTGCGTGCGGGTGAGCCCGGGCAGGAGATGGACGAGCGCCGCGGCGTCCTGGAGCTGGTCGCGAAACCCGAAGGCCCCGCCTGACTGGTAGAAGGCCGAGCGCGCCCACAACCGGCAGGTAAGATTCTGATAGACGAGCCAGCCGTTCTGCAGGATGTCCAGCGCCGGAGAAGGCGTTTGCACCCTGAGACGGTCGTGGATATCCCGCCAGTACGCGCTCACCTCTTTGAGCGATCGGTCGAGCGCCCCCTCGATCCGATAGCGGGCCACGAGCGACCGCGCCTCGTCCTCGTCGCCCGCTTCTCCGAGGAGAAAGACGCAGCTAACCTCCTCGCCCGGTTCGAGCACGACAACGATCTGCCAGGCAAAGCAGGGGTCGGGCCCGGCACGCCCGTCGAGTGTCTCGGAACGACAGAGCGCCTGTGGGCAGGCCGGGCTGCCGTAGGGTCCGATGAAAGACTGCCGATCGGCGGTAAAATAGCGCGGCGCGCCCTGAGGCGCCGCGGCTGCGGCGAACACCAGGCGATCGGCGAAGTCCTGTCGGTTCGGGTTCACGGCGAACGAGATCCCCGCTTTCGCGTCGTGACGCGTGGCGATGAATTCGGCCGTATCCTGCGGCAGGCCACCCAGGACCAGACGCGCATAGGCAAAGAGCGACAGGCGGCGGCGCGTGCGACCGGTGTTCCGCAAAAGGACACGGGTCAGTTTGATCGCATCGCGGCGGGGGACGAGCTGCAAGACCTCCTGCGAGAGCCCCTCGCGGCTGTGCAACACCCGGCAGTAGCCGAATCCATAGCGCACCCGATAGGGCGCATCGCCGCCCGCGGGAGCGGGCAGGGGTGACCAGAAAACACCTTGCTCCTCATCCCGGATATAAAACGCCTCGCCGCAGGGATCGCAGACCGGATCGTTGTACCAGGGCGTCAGGCGGTTCTCGCGGCTGTTGCCGGCCCAGGTGAAGCCGGCTCCCGACTCGGAGACCAGGAACCCGAAGCGCTCGTTGGCGATGATATGTACCCAGGGCAGCGGCGGTCTCCGGGAAGGCGTGACGCGGATGACATACTCCCGGCCATCCGGGGTGAAACCCCCGTAGCCGTTGTCGAAGAGCAGTTCCTCCTCTGAAATGGGAGACCCACCGGGTGGAGGCGTCGTATCAACGGCCGGCCGGTACCGATCGGGCGCGGCCGGCAGAGAAAAATGGGCGATCGAGCGCGCGCAGGAGGGCTCTGTGGCGGGCTCGAAGAGCGGACCGATCGACCGCAATGTGCCATAGCGAGCCGCCCATTCGAGCGCGGTCTCGCGCGTCGGGGCGGCGCCCAGACCGAAGCACACGGTTTTCTGTGCCCTGGGGGGGAGGTCCAGGGTGATCCGCAGGCTCACGATGGCATCGAGCACCGCGCCGACCGTCCCCGAGAGCGGCGTGCGTTCCTCCAGAGCGCGCGGGCGGGCTACGTTCCGACCGCGACCGATGAAGCGCATGCGATCGGTCTCGTGCTCGATGGCGCCTGCTTCGAGGTCCTCGCCTGTTTCGAGGTCCTCGAGCGCGAGCCAGTGCACGAGCCACAGGGGTTTCTCGCCGGCGCTGCGGGGACGCCGCCTCGCCACCAGGGCCCGCCGCCCGGGCACCTGCTCGGTCTCTATGAAGAGCTTGGAGAAGGCCGGGTGTGCGGCATCCAGAGACTGCGGCGCGAGCACCACCTCGGCATAGCTCGTGACCTCGATGCGCCGAGGGATCGCAGCGTCGTTCTGGACCGTGCAGCGGCGCAGCTCCAAATCCTCGTTCGGTGCGACCCGGACCGCAATGCTCGTCGCGATCCCCTGGTCGATGCGTTCGATCTCGAATGAGCCCGCGCCGAGCGTCACCGCGTAGCGCTCCGGCCTTCGCCCCGTCGGCTGAAATCCCGCCGACCAATGCCCGCCGGACTCCCGATCGCGGAGGTAGACGAAGAACCCATCGCGATCCTCGATCGGATCGGCGCACCAGCGCGTCAACGCGATCTCGCCGAGCGCGGAATAACCGCTGCCGGCTTCGTCGAGGACCGCCGTGTAACGTCCGTTCGAGAGGCGGTGCCAGGACGCGCGGCTCAATAATGCAGTACCACGCAGGCAGGGAATTCGCCGATCACCGCTTCGTCTCCCGCAAAGGCTCCAGGAATAATTTCAAAAGCTCGTGACCGCACCCCGTCCGGCCCATGTGCATCAACCCTTGATGCTGCCCACCATGATCCCTTCGATGTAGTAGCGCTGCAGCAACGCGTACAGCACGATGACCGGCAGCACCGTCAGGAGCGCACCGGCCATCATCAGCTCGGTGTCCTGCACATGCTCGCCCGAGAGGTTGGCGAGCGCCACC
>Ga0136623_10000528_pt1 | contig 11581 bp, 19 predicted proteins | sample AntDrymUQ4492106_2_FD_104656 | JGI IMG/M metagenome (GOLD analysis project Ga0136623, IMG submission 104656) | Polar desert sand microbial communities from Dry Valleys, Antarctica - metaG UQ449 (21.06) | ecosystem: Environmental > Terrestrial > Soil > Desert | place: Antarctica: Dry Valley...
GGAGATGAGATCAACGCAGCGGGCTCGGTGACGTTCAAGGAAACAGGAACCGTTGACTTCGAGCTCTCCGTCACCGGAGGTACCGGCAAGTACGACGACGTAGGCGGTGAGGTCACCATCGTTGAGCAGGGCGAAGACATCAAGTTTGTGTTCGAGCTAGAGTACCTCGGCTGAGGTTAGAAGCCCGCTAGACAGCCTTCGGTAGGCGGCCGGACCCGAAAGTCCGGCCGCCTACCCCACCATGGGCGCCTTTCTAATGGCCCCGCGGAGCGCAAGGGGTGAAGTGTGCTGGGGGCCCCCGGCGCAGGTGAGGCTCGAGCGGCGAGAAACCAGAACTCGCCTCGCCTCACCTTCGCTCCGCCACCCGAGCCGCAAAGGACTACCAAGAAAATCACTCGGGGACGGCGACGTTGACGCCGGGACCTTCGCTCACTTCTTGGATTGCCTGCGCGACGCCTTGGGCACCTCGAGCACACCTGCATCGACTAGACGCTGGCCCTCGGCCTCGGGGAGCTCGACATCGTCTCCCTCAGACAGCAGGTGAGCCTCGTAGCCGAGGTGGCTAGTTGGTCGGGGGAGCGTCGGCACCACCACGTCCACCGGTGCGCTGTGGTGAAGCTCCCGGCCTTTTGCGACCTTGTAGCGGGGCATTAGGTGAGGCCCGTAATGGATATCAGACTCGTCGGACGAGGCACCGCCAGGGCAAGCCGCTCCTCGCAGCGAGCGAGAGTCTGGTTGGCGATGAACTCGATCGTGCCGCCACCCAGGGGCGCGAGCTCCACCACGGGGGACTGACGGACGTAAAGACGTGCCGCTTCGGCGAAGTTGCCCATCAATGCCGTGTTGAGCGTGATCTTCGTCGTCGGAACCAGCCGCATTCCGAACAGAGTCTCCGGTCCTGATTGCGCCGGATCGTTGGTGATGTAGCGGCCCTTGGGTGTCCTTCGCAAGCTGGATCGTGGCGAGGTTCGATGGATGGATCACCAGACCGTCGGGTTCGCAGAAGCTTGCGCCGACACGAAGGTCTGCCTTTGCTTTCAGCACAGCGTCCAAGTTTGAATCCGCGGCGCGCGCTCTTGTGAGGATGCCGGACGTGGTGAGAAGCCCGGTGAGGTTCGGCGAGACGCCCGAGCCGACGAGGAGCTGGCTATTTTCGGCGTCGATGAGGCCGGCCGTCGGCGTCCACGTTCTGCGCCACTCGGCTGCAGCCCGGGTCATCGGAGCCGGGGGCTCAGCCAAGACGTTACAGGCGGTGCTTGGGCACCGCAGCGCGGCGTTCTCGCTCACGGTGTACGGGCACTTGTTCGACGCCGATCTCGATGCATTGGCGGACCGATTGGACAAGAAGCAGGTTCAGTGAACATCGCATCAGACAAAATGGTTTTACGCGGCTTGGCTCGAAAAGTTTGACGAGCCGCCTGGTGTGGACTCCCATGTCAAGGTGGTGTAAGCAGGGGCTGGGTTAACCCAGCCCCTACCTAATTCCTCTGGTTGTCTCGGTGACCCCGAGCTACTCGGCCGAGCAGTCCTCAGGCTGAGGGTCGTCTATCCGAAGCCCTGTCGCCGGAGTGCTCGTCGGCACCAGGAAGGTAGCTTGGACAACGGCCTCGACACTGCCGTTGTTTCGTACCAGACCAGTTCTATTGCTGCTCTCGACGAAAGCGTCACCGGCCTGGTAGACCTGCTTGTGACACCGTTGGTCATAGTGCGTGACGGTGCCGGTCTGGACGGCGACCAGGACAACGCCGGGATGGTGGTGCCACCCCGCTGAGCCTCCAGGCGCAAAAGTGACCGTGGCCATGGCAATGTCCGCGGAACCGCGCTCCCGCTCTACCTCGAACCCACTGTGCGTGGCGTCGAGGTGGCCGATTGTGCCTCGAGCCAGCGGCGTGACGGTTAAACCCGAGGGCAGGGTCGCCAGCGCGGTGCCAACGAGCAAGCCGAGACAAGCGATGCTTAAGGCTATTAGGGCAGCGCTTCGCTTTCGCGTTGCGAGAACTGACGTGATTCGCTTCATTTTGAGCCTCCCAAATCTTGAAATGACTAATTAGTTCGAGACGAAGTTCCGTCGACAAGCCGGGAAAGTTATCCACCTCCCTCCTGGGTAGTTGCGCTCCGCCTGCCCAACCAAGTCAACCACCCAATCAGGGAGCGTGCAAGGAATTTTTTGTCAGTTCGGAAAGCAATAGGCAACGCTGCTGCACATATGCTGCACGGCGAAAAACGAATTACAAGAATCCCCGGGCGAAAACCCCCTCCGAACTGCCCTTTTAGGGTGGGCCGCCAGGGAATCGAACCCTGAACCTACGGATTAAGAGTCCGAAATTTAGGTGTCGGCGGATGTCGTCCGCTATCGCCTGATGTCGCTCAAAGGATAGGTGACCTGCGGTTATAGCCCCGGGTATGTAGCGCCTGCTATCGCCCCCTGTCGTCCGTTGTTGGCTGCTGCGGGTAGACGAGCGGTAGACCGAGGGTGGCCTAAGGGGGCTCGATGAGATCCCGGATGGAGCGGGGGGCCCCCACAGCTAGGGGTCCTAAAGGGCGACGTAGGCCAGTGTCTCTAGCCGAGTGGTTGCTCAACTTGCTTTTTTGAGCAACCACTCTCAGGCCGGTTGCTCGCCGGTTCCTTTTCCCGTACGGGCTCCGTCTCCCGTACGGGCTCCGTCTCCCGTACGGGCTCTTCTGGCTTCTCTGCGGGGCGCTCGAACGGCTCTACCACTGGCTCTACGAGGATGCGTTCTTTCTCTTTGCCGATGTCCACGACTCCTCCAGTCAGTCCCCCTCGAACGGGTTAGATAGGGCTACGGGAACCTCGTAATCCGCTAGCTTCGGGGCAAGTCTCCAGGCCGAATAGGGCACGAAGATCTTCAAGACTCGGGCACGGGCGGCGCGCCAGCCCCGCTCACCCGGAATAACCAGACCGCTCAGTGCCACTTCGCCCATCACCCTGGTTTCGGTCTCGCTGACCGAACCGAACTGGGCGTAACCCATCTCGCCGAGATGCGCTCTGTCGCGCGCCGCATAGATGCCGCAGGTGCAGCCGACTCCGGGTATAGCACCATGGTCGTCCTCGGAGGAGCGAGCGTCACAACGGGCGACCATGTAGCGGTCGACGGGCCATGCGTTCAACTCACGCTGGACGACGCTCACTAGTCGGGTGCTGCTCCCAATCCGAGCGATGCCCCACGCTCGCCAGCCGATGATCTCGCCCACCACGTCCGGAACGTCCACGGCCTAATACCTGCGCGCCGGGTGGCCCTTAGGGAGCGACCAGACCGACTCCTTCCCCGGACCGGTCGCTCCCATCTTGACGATCTCCAGCTGGTCGCTGGCCCGTCGAAGCGTGGAGTTGGAGATGCCCTCGTTCAGCCCCTGCGTCTTGACTGCTGTGCTGGTCTGCGGCGCCTCGGCGAGGAACTTGGTTAGCCACTGCGTCGCCGCTTCAAGGACCCGAGCGCTCGTCGAGAGCATCTGCGATGCGCTGAAGACCTCCAGCGGGTTCAGGTCGAGGTCTTCGGCCGTCTTGCGCACCACGCCAGCGGTGATCGGTTGACTGTCCTCGACCCATTCCTCTCCGTCGAAGTCGAAGGACATCGACTTGGGCATGGGGCCCTGGTTCATCTTTAAGGGGACCAGGACTCGCTCATCTCTGTTGGTCGGGTTTGCACCAAAGACGAACGCAGCGCGCGCTGCTCCGTCGATGCCACCGCCAGCGCCGCCGATTGCATCGAGGGGGTGAGACTTCGGCCGGATCAGTTTGATCGGGTGAGTCACCAACATGAACGAGCAGCGTGTGTCCTGGGCGATGTCGGCGATCGGCGTCATCGCTTGTCGAACCTTCTGCGCCACGCTCATCGAAACGTCCAGGTGTGCCGAGGCTGGATCGATGATGACCAATACCGCCTTGTGACTCTTAATATGTGCCCTAAGGGCTTCGGCGTCCCGGGGGATGGAGGGAAAGCTACGGTGCGTATAGAGGTGTACGCGGTCCATGTGGGCCTCCGCCGCTGCTAACCGGGGTTTGATCGTGTCTTCGACCTCGTCCTCTAGATTCGACATGAGGACGTGCTTTCCGCGTTTGCTTAGCTCGGCGGCAATGTGGCAAGTGAGGATCGATTTGCCCAGTCCGGGTTTGCCGACGATGACAATGGGTTTTCCCCTCGGGAACCGTCCCTCCCATCCGGGTAACCAACCGACACCTCGAATCTCGAAGCTCGACGCTCTTCTTGGTCCCTCCAGCATAAAAGCCCTTCCTTGCGCCATGGCACACAGCGCCGTGCAATATCGCGCAGACCCCGCTGTTAACCTCTCAGTTTCTCTTGGCCGCAAACCCTCATTGCGGATTTCCTGCAATTAGCGCTGCGACGCGCTCCCCAGCTTCTCTCCCCATTCCCGCCTGCACATGACTGTAGATCCCCAAAGTCACGGCGATGCTGGCGTGGCCGAGTCGTTCCTGTACCACCCGAGGGTGAACCCCGGAGCGCAATGCGAGGCTTGCCCAGGTGTGCCGGAGGTCGTGCAGTCTTATCCGGGGGAGGCCTGAGCCGGCCACCAGGACCCCGAAGCGGTCCGATACGCGGTTGGGGTGCAGTGGGCTGCCGTCGCCGTCGCAAAAGGCGAGATCGAGCTCGTGGCGCCAGCCCGGACCGAAGCTCAGTCTCTGCTCCCCTTGGCGGACACGGTGTGCTCTCAGGGCCGTGACCGTGACGGCGTCGAGGTCGATAGTGCGGGCGCCAGCGCGCGTCTTGGGGACGCTGAAGCAGGTGTCATGGCCTCCGGCGGCCAACAGGGTCTGGGCGATGGTTACGGTCCCGGCGTCGAGATCGGTGTCGCTCCACCTCAGTCCACACGCCTCTCCGCGACGCATCCCCGTCACGGCGGCCAGGCGCCATAACGCGAACAAGTCGTCGCCCCGCACGAAGGTGAGGAAGGCTTCGAGCTCCTGAGCCGACCACGTCCTCATTTCCTTGGGTGATGCGACCCGGGGCGGTTTCACGGCGGCGGCGACGTTTCTGACTACGAAGCCCCAGCGCAATGCGTCCTCGAGCCCTTGCCTGAGCGTGACGTGGATGCGTCTAACGGTGCCCGGTGCCAACGACGTCTCCGATCTTCCCGGCTTGGTCACGCGACCGCCGTTGCCGAGGGCCGTGTAGAGCTTGGCCACGTCGGTCGAGGCTAGCCTCTGTAGTGGGACCGAGCCCAGCCTTGGTGTGATGTAGACCCTGACGTGGCCCTCGTACGAGCGGTACGTCGAGAGCCGTACCCGATCTCGCTTTGACGGCAGCCAGTGCTCGACGAAGAACTCGCCCACGGTCAGCTTGGACGGCTCGACGAAGCTCCCCGAGTCGATAGCCGCCAGGACCTCGGTGCGCTTCTTCTCGGCTTCCTTTTTGAGCCGGTACGGGCCGAGCCACCGGCGCCGGCGCTTACCGCTCGACGCGTCGACCTCGCTGACAACGACCCAGTAGCTACCCGTTCGCTTGTCCCGGTGGATGTGTCCTCGACCACTCATTCTCTCTCCTCCATCTTTCGGGCGACGTGCTCTAGTTGGTCGGCGAGTTCCCGGTGGCGGGCCACATCATCGACCAGGCGCTCTCGAGTCTCCTTACCAGCGCTCGTGGCGACTAGCGAGGCCAGGCGCCCCCAGGACTGATTCATGGACCGAAGTAACCGCGATGGCGCCCGGCGGAGAGCGTCGGTCACGCGTTGGTTGATGAGATCTAGGCCCTCCTCCGTGAGCAGCAAAGCCTCGAACAGCGCCACGCTCTCTTTCGTTAGTGGCTGCGCAGGCTCCCAGTCCTGTCCTGGCGGCGGCATCAGGAAGTAAAGGAGCGGCAGCTCAAAGGCCCGGGCGAAGGCGACTAGCTCGTCGGCGTCGAAGGGACGGATTCGCTGGCCGTCGACCGAACGCTCGGCGGCGGAGAAAACCGCCTTCGACCACAGTTTCCCCAGGTGCTGCTCCAGCGCCTCGGCTGCTTCCTCCTGAGTCCATTGTCGCAACGTCCGGGCGCGGTGAAGGTTGTAGGCGACTACCTGATTGGGCGTGAGTGCTGGGGGGAGTTTTGCCATGCTCGAACTCTAACCGCTCGTCGAGTCTGAGTCAACAGGAGACTGATTAAGTTTCCGAGTAGTTGACTACAGGGCATCTCCCGTGCGAGTATCCCCAGAGATGACACAGTCAACGAGCAACATACCCCCGTGGAGAGCGGTACGGCAGTCGCAGGGCCTAGCGCTCCGGCGGGTGGCCCGCGAGTCCGGACTGGACCCTGCCCACCTTTCTCGCGTGGAGCGAGGACAGTCGCAGTTGTCGGTGGAGTCAATGCACCGGCTGGCCGGCGTACTCGGACTGAAGGACCTGGCCCGCCTGCTCGGGCCGTACGTCGAGGAAAAGGCGCAGTGACCTCCCTCGAGGATCTGCCGCTGGTGCTAACGATCTCCGAGGCTACCGAGGCCCTGCGGATTGGCGCCACTACCCTGCGCGCCGCCATCAAGGAAGGTGAGATTCGCTCGGTCCGGATACGCGGAACGCTACGCATCCCGCGGTACGAAGTCGAGCGGTTGCTCTCGGGGGAGGGCGCCTAGTCGATAGCCGAGTCGATCCCCTAAGCGAAGCAGCCCGGCCGGGCTACTTACCCGACCGGGCTGACAGCCAGCACCACTCCCTATCGAAAGGTTACAGCACAGCTATGACATCACTTTCAGATCGAATTCCCGAACCGACGAAATCTTGGACTGTCGACCATGAACCGAACCCGGTCGAAGGCATCGTCACGGAACGGCGCGAAGTCTGGAGCGAAAAATACGACCGGACCTTTTCCATCCTGGAGATCGGCGAAGACAACGGGACACTGCATGAGGTCCTCTGCGGGCGCGCTGATCTGGCCGCCTGGATCCGCCGTGACGACCCCCAAGTTGGCGATCGCGTCGCCGTGCAGTTTTGGGGACTGCAAGGCAGCAGAAATGTCTACACCGCCATCAAGGAGGGACCCGGTGGGCAGGGCACGCTGAAGGTAGCCGACCCGCTCGAAGCGTCCCCACCGCTCGATGACGCTGACTTCTCGCCGGGGGTGGACTCGTGAGGGCAGAACAGCTGCTCGTGGTGTCCGTCTCGTTCGACGACGAGGTGTCCCCCGACCGGATCGCTGGTGTCTACAGCGTTCTCGAAGCAACAGTTCGGGCGATGGGCGGCCGGCGCGCCAAGGTAGACCTTTGGGACGAGATGTCCGACATGGACGGAGTCTGGACTGACGACGACGTAGCCGACGCGGTAGCCCGTAGCAAGGCCGAAGCGGGAGCGAGCTCGTGAGCGCCCCCACCGGTTGCGCACGGCTCGACACGACCTACGAGCGAGACATCTCCACCGAGCGCGTGCTTGAACTCCTCGACGAGGTCCGCGACGCGGGCGCCGGCGTCAACCTACGGGTCGACATCGTCGTCCGCTTCGGCAGCACAAGCGCCTCGATCCATCGCTTCACGGAAAGTGACGCCGAGGACAAGCTGGAGCGATTCGGCGCATGAACAAGCAAGAGCGTAGGGGGGAGCCTTCGGGCTCCCCCCTCGCCCGCGCCAATGACGCCACCCCCATCGAGGCTGCGCTCCTTTACGCGGTCGAACTCAAGTGGCCGGTGTTTCCGGCCAATGGCGCCAAGGAGCCGCTGATGACGAAGCGGGGGCTGTACGACGCCAGCACGGACGAGCGCCGGATCCGTGCGTGGTGGCGGGAGCGGCCCGATGCCAATGTCGCCGTACCCACCGGCGCCGTTAGCGGCATTGTGGTCATCGACGCCGACGGAGAAGTGGGCAAGGCCAACGCTGAGGGCCTGCTCGGTGAGGATGCCCTGACTGCCCTCCAGGTGGTCACCGGAAGGGGCGGGAGGCACTACTACTTCGAGCATCCCGGGGAGGGCCGGCGCGTCTACAACAGCGCTGGGAAGATCGCTCCCGGGATCGACGTTCGGGGAGATGGCGGTTACGTCGTCCTCCCGCCATCGCGCACTACGGGGGCCTACCGGTGGCAGAACCCCGAGGGCGCGCTACCCCCGTGGCGCTGGGCGAGCACGGACGCTCAGGAGGACGTAGGGCAAGCCGTACCTCTGAGGATCGTACCGCCCGTGGAGGCCGAGGACCCCGGTGCCGTTGCCACGCGCGACGAGCTTACCGAGACCGTGCGCGCGGCGCCGGAGGGCACTCGCAACAACACGCTGTTTCAGGCTGCCGCTCATATCGGCTTCCTCGTCGGCGCCGGCGCCCTCGACGCAGAGCGTTCCGCTGCGGTCCTGATCGCGGCCGGCGGCGCCTCCGGACTCGATAGCAGCGAGGTGACAAAGACGGTGCGCGCGACCCTGCAGCGCGGAGCAGCCAAGACGCCGAAGACGGACGACACCGAGACACCCGATATCGCTCGAACCCTGGACGACGTAGCGGCCTTCCTCAAGCAGTTCGTGAGGTTCGCCAACGAGGCACAACCGATAGCGGTAACCCTGTGGGTCGCTCACACCCACGCCATCGGAGCGGCCGCCTGCACGCCCTACCTGTGGGTGTCGAGTCCGGCGCCGACGTCGGGTAAGACTCGACTAGCGGAGGTGGTCGAGCTACTGGTCCACTCCCCCCTGCGCGCCGCTGACGCCTCCCCGTCGTCGATCTTCCGGGCGATCCCGCTGTGGCACCCCACCGTGCTCCTCGACGAACTCGACACCAAATTTCGGGGGACCAAGAGTGACGACGGGGCCGAGGACTTGCGCCGGCTGGTCAACTCCGGCTTCAACAGAGGGGCCTACGTTCTACGGACCGAAGGTAAGGACCGCATCCCCACCAAGTTCGACACGTTCTGCGCCAAGATGTTGATCGGTATCAATACCGGCGCCTTCCCCGACACTGTGGCGAAGCGCTCTATCCCGATTCGCCTCCAACGAAAGCTCCGCTCAGAGAAGGTCGAGCGTTTCCGACTTCAGGCAGCCGAGGCCGCCGCTGGGAAGCTCAACAAGGCGTTAGCTGTATGGGCCAAGGCCCACGCTAAGGAGCTGACAGCAGCGAGGCCGTTACCCGACGCGCTCAACGACCGCCAACAGGATGCGTGGGAACCGCTGCTGGCCATCGCCGACATGGCCGGACGGCAGTGGGCCAAGAACGCTCGTGACGCAGCACGGACGCTGCACGGAGCCTTAGAGGACGAAACCACCGAGGCCGTGCTCCTGCTCCAGCACATCAGGGAAGCCTTCGACGAGTCAGGGGCGGATCGCCTACTCACCGGAGTGTTGCTCACTGCCCTGATCCAGAACGAAGAAGGTCCATGGGCAATCTGGTGGGAGCGCGCCATCAGCAACGACAACTTAAAGGGTCCAGGGTCGAAGCTGGCCCGGATGTTGAGTCCCTACGGCATCAAGCCGACGACCGTGCGGACCGGCAAGGACCGCGCCAAGGGCTACAAGCGAGAGCAGTTTGTGAAGGTGTGGGATCGCTACTTCGACACCCCCCCTTCAACTCGTGACAAACGTGACACCGCAGGTAGCGTGACCAGGGACGTCACGACTGTCACGTTCTCAGAGGGGGGTACCGAAGACGGCGGTGACCCGTGAAGACCGACGCCTGCGCACACCGCTCCCCGTTGGACATCGTGCCCGCCTTCTACGCTTGGTCCGATCGGACTCCCGTCCACCCTCAGCTCCGGCGAGTGACGTGCCCTTCGTGCAACAAGCAGTGGGCGATAGATCTCGTCGACGCCCACCGTGCCCGTTTGCGGCATATGCGCTCCCCTGGTGACAAGCGCTCCCCGTACGAACTCGTCCCACTACTCCTACTAGAGGAAGTCTGATGAAGTGCACAGTCTGCAACGCAACAGCCTTCAAACACCACGGTTACGCCGGATGGCTATGCCACGGCTGCGCGGAGCGCGGCCTGGAAGCGTACGAGCTCGCCGTCGAGAGAGCGAGCGCAGCATGACCCGTCTACGCACCATCCTGGACGAGGCAGTCGCCGACAACGACTATAGCGCCAAGGACCTCACCGTCCTTGCCCCCCAGAATGATCCTTACCGGATCGACACCCCCGCCCGCCATCGCGATGGCGCATGGCTAGGCGCCCACGTGGCCGAAAAGATCGGTGATGACGACATTCACGTCAGAGGTCTCCACTACGCCCTCCTCGGCGGCGCCAAGCCTGACGGCTCGGCGTATGCCAACTCGGAGGAGGACTGGCGCTGGCTCGCTACCTGCGCCGCGAAGGCTGCGCGCTGGCTCGGCTACGTGCCGTTCGAGCAGATCGTCGACCAGCGCAACGCCGAACCCACCATCCGGATCTCCCAGCGGGAGGACCCCTTCCACTACGTCGATGCCGGGTTCGCGACCCCCGACTCCATCGATCCGGGGATCGCAGTCGGAGCCTTCACCGGCGAGCAGCCCTACCGCCTGGTGTTGTTCGGGGAGAAGTCGTCCCTGAAGGGCGTGCTCGAGGCCCTGAGGCCGTACCCCGCTGCGGCTCAGGCGGTGGGCAGAGCCCTGCAGCAAGCCCAGGCGGCCCTCCCACCATCGGACAACGTATCCGACGGTGCTCCAGAAAAGGGGGCTTGACCTGCACTTTCGCAAACCCGTCTACCCGACGTCTACCCAAACCAGAGCCGGATTGGGGCATCCGCGGTGACCACGGCCACCCTGGCGCAAGTCCTCGCCGGCGACCTTGCGGCTGCCCTCGACCCCTGCGAGCTTGCGAAGAGAGTCAACCTAGCCCCCGACTCTTGGCAGGCCCAGCTCCTCCGTTCGACCTCGAAGCGTCAGCTGGTCCTGTGTTCGCGGCAGAGCGGAAAATCCACGATAGCCGCTGTGGCCGCCTGCCATACGAGCTTGTATTCGCCGGGCAGTCTGACCCTGCTGGTGTGCCCCTCGGAAAGACAATCGGGAGAACTCTACAAGCGCTGCCGTGGGATCTTTAGGAGCCTGGGTTGGCCGGTCGCAGCGCGCACGGAGAGTGCCCTCAGGATCGAGCTGGAGAACGGCAGCAGGATCATCGCACTCCCCGGAAGCGAAAGCACCGTGCGTGGCTACTCGGCCGTCAAGCGATTAATCTTGGACGAAGCGGCCCGCATCCCCCCCGAGCTGATCACGGCGGTTCGACCAATGTTGGCCGTTAGTGGGGGCCGTCTGATGGCTTTAACCACGCCGCACGGTGCCATCGGCTGGTTCTACGAGGCCTGGACATCGCGCGACGACACCTACGAGCGGTACCGGGTGACGGCGGCCGAGTGTCCGAGGATCAGCGAGGAGTTCTTGGAGCAGGAGAAGCGGGCCCTGGGCCACTTTCTCTACCGTCAAGAGTTCGAGTGCGAGTTCGTGGATGCCTCTTCGATGGCGTTCGATAGCGATGCGATACGGGCAGCAGTCGATCCCAGCATCCGACCCCTCGGCTGTCTGACACGGGACTGGATATGAGCAACACCATGCGCTCTCTCGGCTTCGTGGCAGGAATTGACCTGGGAGCGCGCCAGGACCACAGCGCCATCGTGATCGTGGAGAAGATGAAGCCCGTGGCACCAGAGGCCGAGTCTGCCGATACCTGGCCCAGTCCCTATCGTGTCCCTGCGGCGGAGACC
>Ga0136623_10000529_pt1 | contig 11578 bp, 7 predicted proteins | sample AntDrymUQ4492106_2_FD_104656 | JGI IMG/M metagenome (GOLD analysis project Ga0136623, IMG submission 104656) | Polar desert sand microbial communities from Dry Valleys, Antarctica - metaG UQ449 (21.06) | ecosystem: Environmental > Terrestrial > Soil > Desert | place: Antarctica: Dry Valley...
CTGCAGCAGTGCCATCCTTATTCGCGGTCCTGTTTGAGTTCATAATTCCCAGACGTTATTCAAACCTCGTCCACACTCCTTCAGCCAGTGTTTCATTTTACAACCTTCCCTGCTTTTGTCTAATCACGATTTAACATTTACCATTTATGTGAACGACGACGATTTCTCCATACCATTTACTAATACCTAATGCCTTTCAAACTTCAATCGGAGTACCAGCCTAAGGGCGACCAGCCACAAGCCATCGAAGCCATCCTGCGAGGCCTCGATGATGGCACCAAGGATCAGGTGTTGCTTGGTATAACCGGCAGCGGCAAGACCTGTACAATCGCGAGCGTTATTCAACGGACCCAACGGCCCACACTGGTCCTTGCTCATAACAAAACTTTGGCAGCCCAGCTCTATCAGGAGTTTAAGTCACTCTTTCCGGACAACTCCGTCGAGTATTTTGTCTCCTACTACGATTATTACCAGCCAGAAGCTTACGTTCCTGCCTCCGACGTCTATATAGAGAAGGAGGCAACCATCAACGAGGAAATCGATCGTTTGCGCATGTCGGCGACTCGCGCACTTTTCGAACGTCGCGACGTGATTGTGGTGGCGAGCGTTTCCTGCATTTATGGCCTCGGTGATCCGGATGCCTATTACGGTATGTTGCTGTTTCTCGAGCCAGGCGCGAAGATCTCGCGGGAGGCTCTCTTGCAGCGGCTCGTCGAGTTGCAGTATGAACGCTCAGATGTGAACTTTCAGCGCGGCACTTTCCGGGTGCGCGGCGATGTGGTGGAGATCTTCCCGAGTTATCAGGATCAGGCGTTTCGCATTGAGTTGTGGGGTGAGGAGATCGATTCCATTTCCACGATAGATCCGTTGCTCGGAGAGGTTCTGCAGAAGCATACGTCGCGCATGGCCATCTATCCCAAGAGTCATTACGTGATGCCCAGGAGTACGCTCAAACGGGCACTGAAATCAATCAAGGAGGAATTGGACTGGTGGGAACCAAAGCTAATAGCTGAAGGAAAGCTAGTCGAAGCACAAAGACTGCATCAGCGTACGATGTTTGACCTTGAATTGATCAAGGAGATGGGTTTTTGCCGCGGTATCGAAAACTATTCACGGCACCTGACCGGTAAAAATCCAGGCGAGCCACCACCCACGCTGCTGGATTACCTGCCGCGCGATACGATGATGGTGATTGATGAGTCGCACCAGAGCATCCCGCAGGTGCGGGGAATGTTCGAAGGCGATCAGTCACGAAAACGGACCCTGGTCGAGTATGGTTTCCGCTTGCCTTCGGCGATGGATAACCGGCCGCTGAACTTCCAGGAGTTTGAAGCACGCATTGGTCAAACAATCTACGTGTCAGCGACCCCAGGACCGTACGAACTGACCAAAGCCGGCGGCGAGGTTATCGAGCAGATTATCCGGCCCACTGGTTTGATGGATCCGGTGGTCGAAGTTCATCCGGTGAAAGGCCAGATTGATCATTTGCTCGAGGAATGCCGGCAGCGGGCCGAGCGTAACGAGCGTGTGCTGGTTACAACCCTGACGAAACGAATGGCGGAAGATCTCACCGAATACTTCACAGAAGTCGACGTTAGAGTTCGGTACCTTCACTCGGATATAGAAACATTAGAGCGCATAAAGATTCTGCGCGATTTGCGCCGCGGCGAGTTTGATGTGCTGGTTGGAATAAACCTCTTGCGCGAAGGGCTGGATCTTCCCGAAGTTTCGCTGGTGGCAATTCTCGATGCCGACAAGGAAGGGTTTCTTCGTTCTGAGCAGTCGCTAATTCAGACGATCGGGCGAGCGGCCCGTAACTCGGCTGGTAAAGCAATTCTTTACGCCGACCGGATCACGGATTCTATGAAACGCGCGCTGGATGAAACCGTGCGGCGCCGTGCAATTCAGGAGGTTTACAATCGTGAGAACGGCATTACGCCCCGGACCATCGTCAAGGCGATTGAGTCAACACTAATTACCGCCTCCGAGGCAGACTACTTCAAAGTGCCGCTTGAACTTGACGAGATGGAGGAGTACACGGCCGCTAACATCGAAGCCACGCTGGCCCGGCTCGAGTCCGAAATGCGAGGAGCGGCGAAGCGTTTTGAATTTGAGAGAGCGGCCGAATTGCGCGACCGGATCAAGTATTTGCGCGAGCGCGAGCTGCAATTGACCTGATGAAGAGCGGCTAGTAGGTCACTTTTGGAAGTTAGTGGCAGCGCAACCGAATATTTAGCCGCGGATGAACGCGGATGAACGCGAATCTGAAAAGGAAGCATTAATCTGAAAGGAAGCATTAGAAGGTGCAAGCCTTAGAATCAGATAGTAAAAATGAACTCATCTCTGTGGGAGTTGGCGATCTTCTATTGCTCCTTCGGATCCGCGCTCATCCGCGTTCATCCGCGGCTAAGTTTTGAACTGACCCATGCTTATTAAATCCAAACTTGATGAGATTCAATCGTTCCTCTCTGACTCGAGTCACATGCGGGAGGGCTTCGCGGATCGTGTGGTTTTTCCGGAGAGTGCCGAAGAAGTTGCCGAGTTCCTGTCTGCAGCAACGCGAGACCGCACTCCAGTTACTGTGTCCGGTGCCGGCACCGGTACCGTCGGCGCCCGCATTCCTTTCGCCGGAAACGTGCTGGCAACTGACAGGCTAAACAAGATCAAGAGTATCGACCGTTACGATCACGGCGGCGGCAGTGCCGTGGTCGAGCCGGGCGTGGTTCTTGGCGACTTTCAACGATTTGTACAAGCTGAGGGTCTGCTATATCCGCCAGACCCCACCGAGCGCGGTTGTTTTCTCGGTGGCACTGTCGCGACCAACGCTTCTGGCGCCAGGACCTTTAAGTATGGGCCAACGCGAAGCTACATCAGGCGACTAAAGATCGCGCTGGCTACAGGCGACGTGATCGATCTAAGGCGTGGGGAGCTTTATGCTGATGCTGACGGAGGAATCAACATTCCGTTGCCTGGTGGACGATCGATTGAAGCGAAATTGCCTTCCGTTAAGATGCCGCGAACGCGCAAGCACGCCGCCGGTTACTACATTGAGGCGAAAATGGATGTGCTCGACTTGTTCATCGGTAGCGAAGGCACGCTTGGCGTAGTTGTTGAGATTGAGACCAGTCTGTTGCCCAGACCGGAAAAGTTATTTAGCGGGGTTGTCTTTTTCTCCGACGAAGCCAGTCTGCTTGCCTTCGTGAAAGAGCTGCGCGCTTGTTCATTGCAAACCCGCGAGGAACAGAAGCGGATAAATCAACTAATAGTGTTATCCGATCAGCACTGTGGGAGTTCGGAAGGGGAGCGACCCGGTCCAAATAGTATCGACGCGCGCGCCCTGGAGTATTTCGATGTTGAGTCACTGAGATTTCTTCGCACGCGTTACCCTCTTATATCTGCCGCCGCGACAGGGGCCATCTTCTTCGAGCAGGAGACAACGGAGCAGACGGAAGGCGATTTATTGCAAGCCTGGTCCACTTTGCTGCAAGCCCACAAGGCGCTCGACGACGACTCGTGGTTTGCGACCAACGAAGCTGATCACCAGAAACTGGTGGAGTTTCGGCACCAACTCCCTGTGTTAATGAATGAATGGTTCGCGCGCCACAATCAACGAAAAGTTTCGACTGACATGGCTGTGCCTGACGAGGCTTTTCCCCGCCTGTTGCAGTTTTATCGAGACAAGCTTTCTTCCAGTGATCTGCGGTACGCGATCTTCGGTCATATCGGAGATAATCATGTTCACGCCAATATCCTGCCGCGCAATGATGATGAAGCTGCGAAGGCACGGGAAATTTATTTGCAATTCGTAAAGCAGGCACTCCAGTTAGGTGGGACAATCTCGGCGGAACACGGCATTGGCAAACTCAAACGCCAGTACCTCGCCATGCTCTACAACGAAACGCAGTTACGCGAAATGGCGGCGCTGAAGCGCGCCTTTGACCCTGCTTGCGTCCTCGGTCGGGGAAATATCTTTCCGGAAGAATACCTTTGACGTGAGAAGAACAACGAAGCGGACAAGTTGAGCGAGCGGCCACTATAACTTGGCTTGATATACCGCCAACACCTAAGTAGTTTGCCTGACCCATTAGTTGGAGCACCCAGAGCGTCGGCGATATTCAATTCGATTCAAGGACCTCTCGCACGGCCTCCAACAACTGATCTTCCCTAAAAGGCTTCCGGAGCGTGCGTGCTGCGCCCAAAGCCTTGGACGTCTCCAGAGATGAATTGCCATAAGCGCCCCCGCCTGAAAGCGTGATGATCTTCACTTGAGGGAAATCCTTGCGCAATTCCATGACAACTTCCAATCCGTCTTTTTCGGGCATTAAGAGATCGGTGACAACAAGATCGAAGGGCACGTCCCTGTACAGCTTAACGCCTTCTTTGCCGTTACTCGCTTCTACAACTTCGTAACCTGCGGTCGTCAGCATCTCCGCGAGAATCCCGCGTATATTTGCATCATCATCGATCAGCAGAATGCGCATCATTGTTACCCATGCTCCACGGAAAGCCGATCACGGTTTAAGATGAGTCTATACACTCCTAAAGGGCAAGACCAGTCGGGTAATCCCTGATAGCAAGGTCTCTGTTATCAGTATATCCTTCGTGCGTGATTGTATCCGGTTAGAGAAGCTGTTAAGGGAATGTGGTTGGACTGCTTACCAATTGAGCAGAGAATCTGGCGTACACCCAAGCGTGCTTAGTAAGTACCCCCACAACAAGGTGAAGGCAGCATCTTTGGAAACACTCGATGCAATATGTAGGACGCTTCATTGTCGGGCCGGTGATTTGATCGAGTACGTCGATGAGGATAGACCTTAGTGTAAAGGCGGAGACAGATGCTTCGCTGGGCTACGTTTCGCAATACAACTGAGGCGAATATTCAAGCATTCCGTTTCGAGCTCTCCCACCATTCTTCAATTGGCTTGATGTCTTCTTAATATGGATCATTAGCGTGTCCGACTCCGCGATACGCGTCCAAAATGGCAAGCTTCAAACTTTCATGTAACATTGCAATCGCACCCTCACCTGACAGTTACGAGCTATTCGAAAAGAGCGGTTGCAGAGCCTAGTAACAGCATCGTACGGATCCTGCCCGTTATTAAAGGATAGGCTAAAGATTGAACTGCTAAGCCTTTCCAACTACCTAAGTGTTGAATCAATTGTTGACACACTCTCTTGTCAATGCGAGCGAAGAAACACGTTTCAGGGGTTGCGAATCTTATTGTCTCCGATGATACTCGTTTCAAGCCCTTCTATTCAGTGGCGTATTTCGAGTTTGATAGAAGACGATCCACGAAATCACACGAACCAACACGAACAGCAGTCACATTTCGTGTGAGTTCGTGGATCGTTGTGCCGGAGTCTCCACTATGAGCCACGTAGATGCTGAAAACATGACGCTATGTTTTATTCCGATTGCTCGCTGTCACATTAGTGGTTGATATGTTTCGTTTCACAACAGCCGGAGAATCCCACGGTCGCGCGTTGATAGCGATCGTTGAAGGTCTGCCCGCCGGTGTGCCGGTGGATGTCGAGCAGATCGATCGCGAACTGAAACGCCGGCAGTGGGGGTATGGCCGCGGCGGCCGAATGAAGATCGAGCAGGATCAGGTAGAGATCTTGAGCGGGGTACGCCATGGTCTCACATTGGGCTCACCACTTGCACTGATGATCGAGAACAAGGATTGGCAGAATTGGACGGACGTGATGGCGGTCGCGCCACGCGAGATTGCACCCGAGAAATCGCGGCGCTTGAAGCGGCCACGTCCCGGTCATGCTGACCTCGCCGGCGGACAAAAGTTTGGCGTGCGCGATCTGCGTAACATACTCGAGCGCGCTTCCGCTCGCGAGACCGCGGCCCGCGTTGCTTGCGGCGCACTCGCAAGGCAACTTCTGGCTTCATTCGGCGCGGAGCTTCGCAGTCACGTAATTCAACTCGGCGGCATACCGGAAAAGCCGCTGGAGCTAACCTGGGAAGAGATCGCAGCGATACCGGATGATGCGCCGTTGCAATGCGCAGACGAAGCGTCACAACAGCAGATGGTCCAGTTGATTGATCAGAAGCGTGAAGCGGGTGACACTCTTGGTGGAGTCTTCGAGGTCGTCGTGCGAGGTATTGTTCCCGGCTTAGGCTCACACACGGCCTGGGATCTGAAACTCGATGGTCGTCTGGCCCAGGCCGTAATGTCGATTCCGGCCGTCAAGGCTGTGGCCATTGGCGCCGGCTTTCAAGCAACTGATTTACCAGGATCAGAAGTGCACGACGAAATCACCTACAGCGAAGAGAGCAGAGAGTTCATTCGCCATACGAATCGCGCCGGTGGTCTGGAAGGCGGAATCACCAACGGAGAAGAGGTACGCCTTCGGGGCCACTTGAAACCACTATCGACCCTGCGCCGACCCTTGAGATCCGTTGACATCGATACGAAGCAAGACGAACCGGCCGGATTCGAGCGTTCTGATATCACTGCTGTGCCGGCGGCCGGCGTAATCGGCGAAGCAATGGTGGCGATCATTTTAGCTTCAGCGATGCGAGAAAAATTCGGCGGCGACAGCCTCGGCGAGATGCGCCGCAACTTTGAAGGGTATCGCGAGCAGTTGCGTGGATACTGAAAAGGATGAACCTCAGATAAGATCCACGAAGTCACACGAAACGACACGAAATGCCCGCCTCATTCGTGACATTTGATTGGTGTGGCTTCGTGTATTTCGTGGATCAATTCGTCTTGTGTTCCAATCTCATCAGTTTCGACCAAATATGCCGCACCCGGGCGAGGGATAAACAGGTATTGCATGTGGGCTGAACAACCTTGTTGTATACCACCGTTTGTACGGGTACACATAAGTAGTGAACCGTATAGACAAGGCCACCCTTGATCCGTTGTCGTTCGCCGGCGGTCAAATCCTTGACCGTCTCTTTGTTGAGTTTTAGCTCTGAAATGAAAAATCTGCAATCCGAAAACTCTGGGGGGCACTGTCCGATGTGACCTGACAGGTGACGAAGGTTGAGAGGTTGATTGCAGCGGAATGGTTTCCAAGCCAGGCGGGGACAGGGTCCACCTTCCTGGCCCAGAGGTTATATGAGAGGTTATGTAGTGAGATGTTCAATTGCTGATCAGCAAAATTCAGACAGCACCGCTTTTAACGGCTCGCTAGCACATCGAGCATCGTTCGTCGTAAAATCAACATCGTAGGCAGTCCGAAATGACAGATCTTCGGTTTGATGGTGAAATAGATGGCATTAATGGAAGTCGTAAAATGGCCTAATCCGATACTCGACACCCCCGGTGATCCGGTAACCGACTTTGGCGACGGTCTCAAAAAACTGGTGAGCGACATGTTCGAGACCATGTACGCGGCCCCGGGCGTTGGTTTGGCGGCGGTGCAGGTTGGAGTGTCCAAGCGTCTATTTGTGATGGATTGCTCTGGTGGCAAGGATCCGGACCAGCGCGTGGTTATGGTCAATCCGGAGGTGCTGCGCGTGGAAGGAAATCAGAGTGGCGAAGAAGGCTGCCTGTCTTTTCCCGGAATCTTCACTCCGGTTGAGCGAAGCTTGAGGGCCGTAGTGCGAGCAGACGATATCAACGGCAATGAGTTTGAGCTGGACGGCATGGAGCTGACGGCTCGCTGCATGTTGCACGAGACTGATCACTGCGACGGTATCGTTTTTCTCGACAAGATGAGTCCACTGAAGCGAGAGCTGGTAAAGCGCAAGATCAAAAAGCTGCAAAAGACCGGGAACTGGGATTGAAGAAGGAAGCAGACAGCAGGAGCAGGAGGCAGACGGCGGGAGCCGGACGGCAGGAGACGGTAGAACAACTCCAATCAAGAATGGTTAAATGCGTGGTCGGAACGCCCGGGGCGCCGGCCGCGTTTTCTTTTGGTCACAAGCCTTCAGCTCTTGTTTTGTGAACAAAGTTCCAGCAATAAAGACGATCCACGAAATAACAGGAAGTCGCACAACACAACGCGAAATTGGTTTGTGCGACTTTGTGAGATTTCGTGGATCGTCTTTGTTTAGCTTGCGGCTTTGCCGTCAGACCCTCGCTTTAGGCTGATAAAGCGGTCAGTGTTAATATTTCCGCATCCCAAAATAGGAGCTTAGTATGCCGACAGAATTTCGTAATGAACCGTTTACGGATTTCAGCAACAAAGAGAATGCGCAGGCGATGCGCGACGCGATAGTAAAAGTGAAAAGTGAACTGGGTCGCGAGTATCCGCTGGTGATCGGCGGCGAGCGTATTACCACTGAAAGCAAGCTGGATAGTATCAACCCTGCCGACCGCAAACAGGTGGTTGGTCGCTTTCAAAAGGCGACGAAAGAGCTGGCGAACCGCGCGGTTGAGGCCGCTTATGAGGCCTTCAAAGAATGGAAGCACGTCGGCGCCGCAGAGCGCGCAGATCTGCTGTTCCAGGTTGCCGCGATCTTGCGTAAACGCAAACATGAAATGTCGGCGTGGATGATTCACGAAGTGGGAAAGACGTGGCCCGAGGCCGATGGAGATACCGCTGAAGCAATCGACTTCTGTGAGTTTTATGGTCGCGAAATGCTACGCTACGCAAGCCCATTACCGCTCACCAAAATTCAAGGTGAAGAAAACCTGCTCGAATACATTCCCCTGGGTGTTGGTGCGGTAATTCCGCCGTGGAATTTCCCCCTCGCCATCATGGCGGGTATGACCCTCGCTTCGGTCGTCACGGGAAACACGGTTGTCATAAAGCCTTCTTCCGATGCGCCCACTATCGCCTACAAGTTTTTCGAGATTTTAGAAGAAGCTGGCCTCCCGCCGGGTGTGGTCAATTTCATGACTGGATCTGGCGCCGAAGTCGGCGACGTCGTGGTGGACCACCCGAAGACGCGCTACGTCGCTTTCACTGGTTCGAAGGAGATTGGGCTGCGCATCAACGAGCGAGCGGCCAAGGTCCACGAGGGCCAGCTTTGGATTAAGAGAGTGGTGGCAGAAATGGGAGGGAAAGACGCGATCATTGTCGCCGACGATGCGAACCTGGACGATGCCGCTACCGGTGTAGTCCAGGCGGCCTTTGGTTTTCAGGGACAAAAGTGTTCGGCATGTTCGCGGGTTATCATTGACGCGAAAGTGTACGAGCCCATGCTGGAGAAGATTGCCGAGCAGACGGAAAAGATCAAGGTTGGCGATCCAACGAGTTCGGCTACCACGATGAGCGCGGTCATTAACGAAAAGGCCTTTAAGACAATTAACGAGTATATCGAGAAGGGTAAAGCTGAAGGTGGCCGTGTGTTGGCCGGCGGCGGATCGGACGGCGAACAGGGTTTCTTTATCGAACCGACTGTGATTGCCGACGTCACGCCGGGCGCGACGATCGAACAGGAGGAGATATTCGGGCCAGTGCTCGCGGTAATCAAAGCCAAAGACTTCGATGACGCGCTTAACATCGCGAATGATACGGAGTTTGGCCTGACTGGGGCCCTTTACAGTGCTAGTGAGGATCGGCTGGAAAGGGCGCGGCGCGAGTTTCATGTAGGCAATTTGTATCTGAATCGCAAGTGCACGGGAGCGTTGGTTGGTGTCCACCCGTTTGGCGGCTTTAACATGTCGGGTACTGATTCAAAAGCGGGTGGCCACGATTACCTCCTACTATTCATGCAAGCGAAGGTGTCATCCGAGAAAATGGGCGCAACAGCTAACACCCGCGCTCAGAAGAGCGTCGCAATTTGAGTCTGCTTTTGAGTTAGAGTTCTGTTCAGGGAGGCTACGCCCCGACATGGGAGGCGTAGCCCCCTTTTCATTTTGGATTCCTGCCGTGAAGGCAAAGAGGCTGTGTCAAAACTCCAAAAGGATGACTCGAGCATCGCCAGTTTACAGGTAAGGAAGGGTGGTTTACCCCCGCCTTCCTCACTAAAGACAAGCGGGGGTAAACCACCCTTCCTCACCTGTAAACTACCGTAGTTCCCTTTTGGTTTTGACACAGCCTCAAATCCCTACCGCACGGATAGCGGCAGAGGCGCCTGAATTATGCGAATAGTTTTTATGGGCACACCCGAAGCAGCCGTGCCTGCCTTACGGCGCCTGCTTGAAGATGGCCACGAGGTAGTTGCCGTTTGGACGCAACCAGATAAACCTTCGGGAAGGGGAAATAAAGTTTCCGCTCCTCCAGTGAAGGTGCTTGCACAGTTGCGTGGTCTCAAGGTCTATCAGCCGGCAAAGATACGAACCGATGATGCGAAGAAACTCTTTGCATCGCATAACGCAGATCTGGCGGTGGTTGTGGCCTATGGCCGCATTCTGCCTGTGGAACTCCTGCGCGCTCCGCGTAGAGGGTGCATTAATGTTCATTTCTCATTGCTTCCACTCTACAGAGGAGCGGCGCCGGTAAACTGGGCCATCATCAATGGCGAACAGAAGACTGGCGTCACGACCATGTTCATAGAAGAAAAGTTGGATTCGGGTCCCATTCTTATGCAGCGAGCCACGCCTATCGGCGAGACGGAAACGGCTCCGGATCTGACCGCGCGTCTAGCCGAAATAGGGGCCGAGCTGCTGGGAGAGACGTTTGTTCAGCTTGACACCATCACACCCCAACCGCAGGTCGATCGGGATGCGACCTTTGCCCCGATGCTAGAAAAAGAAGCCGGCCTCATTCAATGGTCGAATAGTGCTTTCGCGATCGAACCCTGCGTTCGAGGCCTGCAACCGTGGCCAAATGCTTTCACCCATTACGGAACTCAGCGGCTGATTATCTGGAGCGCTGTTCCAACAGTTGTGGAGCGCTCTGACGCAATCGCCGGTCAGGTCCTTGCAGCACAAGGAGAAGAATTTCTTGTTAGTTGTGGTGAGCAGACGGCGCTGCGACTGATTGACGTGCAACCCGAAGCAAAGCGTCGCATGAGCGCGCGTGATTTTCTAAATGGAACTCTTGTCAGGGTTGGTGACAGACTTGGCTGAGCCCGACAAGGCAAAGGGCAAACAGCGCATTACCGTCTCACCGGCTCGCCGGACGGCATTTGAGATTCTGCAACGCGTCGAGAACGGAGCCTATGCGTCAGTCCTCCTGACGTCCCGAGAAGAAGAATTGAGGCCTGTGGACCGCGGGCTCTGTCACGAGTTAGTGATGGGTGTGCTTCGATGGCAGTTATGGCTGGACAAGCTCATTGAACATTATTCGAATCTAAGTATCACTAAAGTAGATCCCGCTGTTCGCATCACCCTGAGACTTGGTCTCTACCAACTTCGCTTCCTGTCACGAATACCCGCTTCAGCGGCCGTAAATGAGTCAGTCAATCTTGTGAGGTTGGCGCGGCTTCGTTCGGCGAAAGGTTTTGTAAATGCAGTTTTGCGACGAGCGACCCGAGAACCACAGTTTAATCCCGCAGCAAACATCTCGGATCCAGTTGCACGTATCGCCGTTGAGACTTCCCATCCTCCCTGGCTAATTGAACGCTGGACGAAAGCCTTTGGATTCGCTGAGACCGAGGCACTGGCCGCCGCGAATAATCAGGCGGCACCGGTTGCTTTCCGAATTGTGCCGACGAGAGCAACTGAGGCTGAAGTTATCGATCAGTTGACAGCAGCTGGCGCGAGCTTGTGCGCCTCAAAGA
>Ga0136623_10000535_pt1 | contig 11542 bp, 10 predicted proteins | sample AntDrymUQ4492106_2_FD_104656 | JGI IMG/M metagenome (GOLD analysis project Ga0136623, IMG submission 104656) | Polar desert sand microbial communities from Dry Valleys, Antarctica - metaG UQ449 (21.06) | ecosystem: Environmental > Terrestrial > Soil > Desert | place: Antarctica: Dry Valley...
CCGAGACCCTGGAGCACGTACGCGACGTCCAGTTGCTTCTCTCCGAGGCGCGGCGGGTGCTCGTGCCCGGCGGGCGCCTGGCCGTGACCACCCCGGCGCATGGCCGCGCCACGGGGCTCGGCATCCTGCTGCGGGGCTTCGAGCACCGATTCGACCCACTGTCGCCCCACCTGCGCTTCTTCAGCTCCCGATCGCTGGAGGGGCTGCTGGACGCGCTGGGCTTCCGCGTGCGCCGCCGGGAGCGCGAGGAGGGCACCCTGCTGGCCCTCGCGACCAGATAGACCAACGCCGCGTGAGAGTCCTGATCGACACCAGCCACGCCTCACGCGGGCCTACGGGCAGCGGCGTGTACGTGCGCGAGCTGCTGGTCGCGCTGCGGGAGCGGGAGGGGGTCGAGGTGGTCGAGGCACGCCAGCGGTTGCGGCTGCGGTCCGGTCGAGCGCGGGGCGCCCTGTCGGTGCCGCGAACCGTCGCCAACCTCGTGCTCGATGCGCTGTGGCTGCACGGCGGGCTTCCGCGCGCCGCTCATGCGGCGCGCGCCGACGTGGTGCACCACCCCCTGCCCGCGCACAGCCGCAGGATCGCCGTCCCCCAGGTGGCCACGGTGCACGACGTGGCGTTCCTCGCCCTCCCCGACCGCTACGGGCGGGCGTGGCGGCTCTACGCCCGCCGCACCTACCGGCGGGCGGTGCGGCGCTGCGCGGCCGTCATCTGCCCCTCGCAGGCCACCGCGATCGAGGTGATGGGACTGCTCCGCGGCCATCCCGCGAAGCTGGTGGTGGCGCACCACGGTCCGGGGCAGTCGCACGCGAATGCACCCGACCGCGGCGAGCTGGAGGGCGGCCCGCTGCTGTTCGTGGGCGACTCCGAGCCGCGCAAGAACCTCAGCGGCCTGCTCGCCGCCTACGCGGCCTACCGCGCCGGCACCCAGGGGGGCACAAGCGAGCCCGCGCCGCTGATCCTCGCCGGGGCGGGAGGGGCGGCGGCAGACGGGCAGCCGGGCGTTCAGTCGCGGCCAGCCCTGTCGGCAGGCGGGCTGGAGGATCTCTACCGCGGCGCCCGCGCTCTCGTGCACCCGTCGCTACACGAGGGATTCGGCCTCACGCCGCTCGAAGCGATGACCCTCGGGGTGCCCGTGCTGGCGGTGCGCAATGCGGGCACCCTGGAGGTGTGCGGGGACGCTGCGCTACTCGTCGAACCCGAGGAGCTGGCCACCGGCCTGCACCGGATCGCCACCGACGCCCGCCTGCGAGCGGACCTTGCCCAGCGGGGCCGGGAGCGGGCGCGGGCTTTTTCGTGGGCCGAGAGCGCACGCGATCACGAGAGCGCCTATACGCTGGCCCGGCGCAGGGCCTCCTCCGAGCCCGGCGCCGGCACTCCATGAACGTGGCCATCCTCGGCACCCGCGGGATCCCAGCTGCCTACAGCGGTTTCGAGACGGCGGTGGAGCAGATCACCGGGCGCCTCACCGCGCGCGGCCACAGGGTCACGGTCTACTGCAGGCCACACGTGGTGGACCCGGGGATCCGCGAGTGGAAGGGCGCGCGGCTCGTGCACCTGCCCACCGTGCGCAACAAGTACCTCGACACCTTCGTGCACACGCTGCTCTCGAGCATCCACGCGGCGCGCGGGACAAAGCCGGATGTCGCGCTCTTCTTCATCGCGGGCAACAGCCCCCTGTGCCTGGTCACGCGGCTTGCCGGCATCCCCACGGTGATCAACGTGGACGGATCGGACTCCGACCGCCGCAAGTGGGGTCGCTTCGCCAAGTTCTACCTGCGCGGCGCCGAGCGGCTGGCGCCGCGGATGGCCACGCGCGCGATCACCGACTCCCACGCCGTGGCGGGGCTCTACGCGCAGCGCTACGGTCGCGAGATAGGGGTGGTGCCCTACGGGGCCGAGGTGCCCGAGCAGCACGACTCCGACGTCCTGGAGCGTCTCGGCCTCGAGCCGGGGCGGTACGTGTTGTTCGTGGGCCGGCTGGAGCCCGAGAACAACCCCCACATGCTGGTGGAGGCGTGGTCGCGCATCCCCACGGCTGCCACCCGAGGCATGAAGCTGGTGGTGGTGGGAGGCGCACCCTACGCGTCGGAGTACATCAACCGCGTGCGCCGGGCCGCGGACCCGCGCGTGGTCTTCCCCGGCTATGTGTTCGGCCCGGGCTACTGGGAGCTGCAGCGCAACGCCTACCTGTTCTGTGCGCCGACGGAGGTGGGCGGCACCCACCCCGTGATCCTCGAGGCGCTCGCGGCAGGCAACTGCGTGCTGGTGAACGACTACCGGCCCAACGCCGAGACGGTGGGCGACGCCGGCGTGTACTTCTCGGGCACCGACGGCGTGCCCAGCCTTGCCCGGCAGCTGGAGTCGCTGCTCGCCGACCCCGAGCGCGTGGACGGCTACCGCGAGCGCGCGCTCCAGCGAGCCGAGCTCTACTCCTGGGACGCGGTGGCCGCGGCCTACGAGCAGCTTCTGCTGGAAGTGTCGGACTCAACGGGTCATGGCCCGCTGCCGATGGAGCGCCTCGACGAGATCGAGCGCGCCACGGCGCCCGCGGGCCACTAGGGCGCGGGCGGGGGCGGAGGCGGAGGCGGAGGCACCAGCGCAGCCTGGACTTCGCGCAGCAGCGCCTGGATGCGCAGCGACTTGGGGTCCAGCATGAGCACGCCCTCGAGCGTGGCCAACGCACGTTGCGGAAGCTCCAGCTCGCGCAGCTCGTAGTCAGCCAGGCGCAGCCAGGTGTCGGGATCGCGGGGGTGCTCGCGGACAGCCTGCTCGAGGGTCCGATAGGCGGCAAGAGGACGGCTCTGGCCGGCCAGGGCGCTGGCGCGCACGAAGAGGGGCGCCGCCGAGTAGCGATCGATCTCACGCGCCTCATCGGCTTCGCGTTCGCCCTCGCGAAAGTCGCCTCGCTCGATCGCGTCGAGCGCCCTGTCGTTGGCGCGCGCCGCTGCCTGCGGCTGCCAGATCGCCCAGCAGCAGAGGAGCGTGGTCACCACAACGCCGCAAGTCGCGACCACTCGTGCAGGCGCCACGACGGTTGATCTCTCCGCCTGCCTGGCAGGAGCGGGCGCTGCGGAGACCGGACCCCGGCCGGCCACGAACCCGGCTGCGACCAGGGCGGTGAGCGCGGTGCCGGGGATCGACCATGTCCAGTCGATGATCGAGTGCAGCCCGAAGACCATCGCGGTGAGAGCCAGCGCCGCCAGGGCCATTCGCTCGTCCGACCATTCGGGGCTCCTCCCGCGACCGGGCATGAGGCCGAGCGTGCGCGCCGCGGCCACGAGCCACGCGATCAGCAGGCCGATGACTGCTGCCAGTCCGACCAGGCCGAGGTCGCTCAGGGTCTGGGCGACGAAGCCGTGGGCGTGAGCCGCCCCGCGTCCGTCCTTGCGGTAGGGCAGCCGGGCGAGACCAAAAGTGTTCGCACCCGTGCCCACCAGAGGCCGTTCGCCGAAGACCTTGCCAGCCTGCCGCCAGTACTCCCCCCGCGAGGATGAGGCCGAGGTCAGGCGACTGGCATCGGAGGGGGGCGCCCGGGTCTCGCTGGTGAGCTCCTCGAACCGATCCGAGACGGCGCTCCCGAGACCGCGATCGCCCAGCGCCACCGAAGCGACCGCCACGAGGGGCAGCGCGCAGGCGATCGCGACGAGCGCCACCCCGGCTCGGTGTCGTACCCGCAGCGAGGGCGCCCACCGCGAGGCGATCCTCACCACGGCCAGGCCGGCGACAAGCAGCACCGCGAGCATCGCCACCACGAGGAGGCCGAAGTCTCCTGCCACCGCCTCCTGGGCGGCCACTGGCTGGAACGGCTCCGTGAACTGATCGCGGGACAGAGCCCACGCCGCGACTGGCGCGACGGCCAGGGCGGGCAGTACGAGGACCGGGACGCTGCGCAGTCGCAGCGGCACCACGACGAACCAGATGACCAGCCCGAGCAGGCCCGCGGCGAGCGCGCCCCGCGATTGGGTGAGCAGGATGACGAGCATCACGGTGCCCATCGCCGGATAGGCGAAGGCGGTGACCGCTGATGCCCCCAACCGGCGCGCGGCCAGCCACAGCACGGCGGGCAGGGTGAGCGCGCCGAAGCTGCCCAGAGCGTTCCAGTAGTCGAAGGGGGCGCCGAGCCGAGCGGTGAGGAGCAGGTCCTCGCTCAGCGATCCGGGCCATATCCGGGTTGCGAGCGCCCAGCCGCACACGATCACGCCCGCTGCGGCGATGCCGCCCGCGAGAATCCCGGCGCCCCGCGGGAAGTAGCGTCCCGCGGCTACCGCTGCGGCGAACACGATCAGGTAGGCGAACAGCTGCCCGGCTTCCTCGGCCGTCTGGGACGGGGCGATGGACCAGGCCGCCGAGAGCGCGGTGATCGCCGTGAACAGGCCCAGGAGGAAGACCGCGGTCCCGCCGTGGACCGGCCCGCCCAGCCCGCGCAGCACGAGAAAGCCGAGAATGGCGCCGGCGCTCAGCGCCGCCAGTATCAGCACGACCGTGCTGGTGGCGAGGTCGGGGCCGGGCTGCGAGGCGAAGGCGACGGCGGCCAGTGCGCCGCCGAGAAGGGTGGCGCTAGTGGCCGCGGAAAGGGATCGGGACACGGCGCATGAACTCGGGGTTGCGTCGCCACAGCGCGTAGAGTCCGGCGCCCAGCGCGATCAGGAGAAGAGCCACGAGGGCGAGTATCGCGGGCAGGGACAGACCGCCAGTCGAGCCGCTTTCCAGCGAGCCGGCCTGGGCCGGATCGGTCTGGCGGTCGCCCAGCTGGCGCTCGGTGGCGGCCTGGGCCAGTTCGCTCTTGCGCTTTTCCGCGGCGATGCGCTCGGCCGGGCTCACCACGCCGTCGCCGTCGGTGTCGGGATTGAAGCCACCACCGGAGCCTCCGGCGCTGCCTCCGCCCCCATCCGAGTCGTCGGCGGGCTTGGTCAATGACGAGGAGATCTCCGCTTCGCAGTCGGTGTACTCCTTCATCTCGCCCGGCATCTTGCGCAGGGCGGCGCGTTTGTCCTTGTTGGAGTGCTTCTCGTCGACCGAGCCGTCTGCGGCGCAGTCGCGGAGCACGTCGTCGGGGCTGGCCTGGGCCAGTGCGGGGAATGCCAGCACGACGAACAGGAATAGGGGCGCGATGGAATGTCTAATAGTCATAAGGGTCAGGCGGAGTGGGTCGGGGCCCTGGGGCTGTGAAACAGAGGGGACGGCCACTTGTGCCGTTCTCCGTTGGGGACATGTAGTCCGTGCGGACTCGCTTCAAGTACGGATCAGGTCCCTTGCTGCTTCGCGGCAGGCTAGCAAGTGCCTCCCGAGCGTCCCGCCCCGGCCAGCGCGAGGGCTTCGGCCATTCCCTCGGCCCAGGCGTCGGGGGTGAGTGTGAGCGCCGATTCGCGGGCGCCGCCGCCAAGGCTCTGTCGCAGCTGCGGAGCGGCCTCGAGCGCTTTCAGGCGGGCTGACAGGGCCTGAGCATCCCCGGCTGGAAAGGTGAGTCCGGTCGTGCCGTCTCGCACAAGGCCTCCGGCCGTGGCGCCCACGGCGTCGCTTGCTATCACGGGAGTGCGCTGGAGCATCGCTTCGTTGATCACCAGACCCCAAGGCTCCAGGAAGCTATTGGTCCGGATGGACGGCACCACGAGCACGTCGGCCGCCGCGTACAGGGCCGGCAGTTCGGCGGCTCCCACGTGACCCAGCCCACGGACGCCCGGTCCGGCTCGGGACACCACGCCCGCGAGCGGGCCGTGGCCGGCGATCGCCAAGCGCGCGTTCGCGAGTCCGGCGTGGCTCCAGGCCTCCAGCAGCACCGCCACGCCCTTCTCCCGCTCCATGCGGCCAACGAAGAGCACCAGCAGGTCGTCCTCCGTGGCATCGGCGCGGTGGCGCCACTCCTGCCGGTCGGTCGCGGCCACGGGCGCGCCGTAGTGCGCCACGTCCACTGCCTGGGGAGCCACCACCACCCTGCCCTGGGTCCTGTGGCGCTCGACATGGCGGCTCACGTGCGTGCCGTAGGTGGCCACGGCGTCGGAGTGGCGGTAGAGGTGGCGGGTGGGCAGCGCCGACAGTAGGTGGGCGGGGGTGCGCGGATGTGCCCACACGGTGGCCCAGAGCACGAACGGCACGCGCCGGGCGCGGGCTGCCACGTAGGCGCCCGGCAGGGCGAGGCGCCCGCCCAGACTGGCGATCACGGCCCGGTAGCGCCCCGAGGCGGCCAGACGCACGGCGCCGGCCTGGGTGACCCGGTGCACCGCCAGGCCCGGCACGGGCGGCCCGGCGTCGTCGAAGGCGATCACCTCCACCCCCTCGCGCTCGGCCAGCACGCGAAATGGCTCGCGCCGGTAGGGCGAGACCTTGCCCGTGATCAGGCAGGCGGGCCGCTGGTCGGGCATGGCGAGACCCTACGCTGCCCTCCGTGCCAGGCCGCCCCGACATCGCCCTCGTCTCCCTCGGGAGCACGATGGGGCTGCGCCGGGCCGATGAGGCCTTTGCGGAGCAGGTGCGGGCCGCCGGCGCCACCTGTGAGGTGTTGGCGGTGCGGCTCGGGCGGTCGTCCGGGCTGAGGCGCACGATGGCGCTCACCGACGTGGTGGAGGGGCTCGGCGCCCGCCGGGCCGCGCGCGGGGCTCAAGCCGGCGCGTACGTGTACTCCAGCGTGACGGCAGCCCTGCTCCAGCCCCCGCGGGCTCCCGCCGCGGTGCGCTTCGACGGCATCGCCGCGTTGAACCGGCCCGGCATCGGTGGTGCGTGGCAGCGGCGGCGTGAGCGCTCGGTGCTGCGATCGGCAGACCTGCTGCTCCCGTGGAGCGAGGCCGCCGCCGAGGCGGCCCGGCGGGCGGCGGGCTCGGGTTCCGGGGCGATGGTGGTGTTGCCACCGCCTGTGTCCAGGCCCTCAGGGGCTTCGCGAGGGCGCTTCGATGCCGTTGCCTACGCCGCCAACCCCGACAAGCGCGGCCTCGACCTGCTGCTGTGGGCTTGGGGGGAGGCCGGGCCCGCGGGCGGGCGGTTGGCAGTCGGGGGCCTGACCCGCGCAGACGCAGAGCGCTGGCTGCGGAAGCTGGGTGTGGACGAGCCGCCCGGTGTGGAGTGGCTCGGAGCGCTCGAACCTGACCGTTGGCTCTCCCTGGTGGCGGGTGCGGGGGTGTTCGTGAACGCGTCGCGCTTCGAGGACTGGGGCATCGCGCAGATGGAGGCTCTGTCGGCCGGCGTGCCGCTTGTCACGGTGCCCACCCCGGGCGCCAACGCGGCCCTGCCGCTTGCGCGCGAGCTGGCCCCCGACCTGGTGGCCGGCGTGCGTTCCAGCGAGGCCCTGGCGGGGGCGCTGCGAGCCGGGCTGGCGCTGGACGGAGCGGCCCGCGCCGCCTACGCCCAGGCCGCCGGGCGGCTGCTCGAGCCCTACCGGGAGTCAGAGCTGCGGCGGCGGGTAGCGGAGGAGGTCCTCCCGCGGCTGCTGAGCAACTCGTAGTAGACCGCGCTCCAGCGGTCGGCGAAGGCCTCGTACCCATAGCGGCGCTCGGCGTCCCGGTGCAGCTCGGCGGGGTCGAAGTCGCGGTCCAGCGTGGCTTCGATGGCTTCCGCCAGTGCCTGCGCGTCGCGCGCCGGCACCAGCGGCCCGGCCTCCGGCTGGAGCACCTCGGGCACGCCGCCGACGCGTGTGGCCACCGAGGGCAGGCCGCTCGCCATCGCCTCGATCAGGACGCACCCGAATGTCTCGTGCAGACTGGGCAGCACGAACAGGTCGGCTTCGGCCATCAGGCGCGCCACCTCCGCCTTGGGGCGCTCGCCGTGAAACCGGACCGCGGACGCCAAGCCCAGCTCGGCGGCCCGGGCCTCGAGCACCGAGCGCAGCTCGCCGTCGCCCACCACGTCCAGCTCGGCCTCGCGCCGCTCCCGTAGCCGGCCGAGGGCCTCGAGCAGGTAGGCGTGGCCCTTCTTCTCGGCAAGAGCGCCCACCGTGAGCAGCCGCGCAGGGCCGTCGTGGCGGACGTGTGGCGCCATTTCGAACACCTCGGTGTCCACCACGTTGGGGAGCACCCGGATCCGGGCCCGTGGCGCGATCGCGCGCAGGTGGCCCGCCAGCTCCTCGCTCACTGGCGCCACCAGATCGGCGCCCGTGAAGGCCACCCTTGCTACCCAGCGGTCGGCACCGGTTATCAGGCCGCGCTGAAAGCCCGTGTAGTGCTCGGTGACCACCACCGCCGCGCCGCTCAGGCGGCCGAGCAGCAGCGCCGGCAATGCGGCCGAGTACACGTGTGCGTGTACCACGTCGGGCCTGAATCCCTCACCCCGCAGCCGCCATAGCGCCGCCAGCAGCCCGGCGATCTGGCACGCCATCGCGGCGGGGCGAAACCACGGCCGCCGATAGCGAACGCGAACGATGCGGAGGCCGTCCTCCACCTCGTCGGTGAGCCTGAACACGCCGAAGCCTGGCGACGGAGTGGCGAGCGAGGCCAGCACCACCACCTCGTGGCGGCGCGCCAGCGCACGCGTGTGCTCGCGCACGAACAGGCCGAACACCGGCCGATCGGGCCACGGGTACCACTTGGGCACCACGAGGACCCGCAGTCGCCCGCTCACGACGGCAGCCGGCGGATCGTGGCCAGCGTTCGCTGGGCCTCGTGCGCGGGCACGTAAGGGCGCTCGGCGAGGAAGTCGCGGGCCTCCGCGATCGCCTCGTCGTGGCGGTAGGAGGCGGCCACCGGCTGCCACTCGTGGCGCACCGGGAGGGCGTCGACCACGCCGAGACCCCAGCCGTGCTCGCGAGCCACGGCGCTCCAGTGGTTGTCCAGGCCCCAGCCGAACCGCAGCTCGGGGAACGGCAGCAGCACGCCCGCGGCTCGTGCCGAGAAGGCCGTTACGGGACCGATCTCTACGTAGCTGGTGCGCCGCGCCAGCGACAGCGGCCGCCGGCGGGTGACCCGCCAGCCGGCGTGGCTGCGGGCGGTCTGTGCGGGCTGGGCGAGGTCGAGGGCCAGCCGCTCGCAAAGCGCCACGAAACGGTCGAGGAAGCGATTCGGCAGCTCCACGTCGTCGTCGGCGATCACGATCCAGTCGGCGCCCTGGGGGTCTTCGCAGGCAAGCAGGAGATTGAGGTTCTCGAACTTGCCGCCGCCGAGCCCGGTGAGCACCGTCTCGTTCGTAAGCGCCTGATCGGCTGCGTCGGCGGTGGCGCCCAGCGCCACGCGCACGTTGTGATGCTCGGAGCGCAGCCGCGGGAGGGCCCGGGAAATCCGCGAACCCGGCCGGTATACACCAAGCACGAGTACGCGCCGCGGCGCCTGTCTGGCCGCCAAGCGGTCAAGCCGCGGCCCCGCCAGGGTGACCAGGCTCCCGAGCGAGTGCGCTACATCCACAAGTGTGCGCGTGACCCGCAGCCGCGGGCCGGCCACCGACCCGGACTCGCCCGAGAGGAAGTCGTCGGTGGCGGGCGGAGCGGTCACCGGCCGCGGATCATCTCGGCCAGCCGCCCGGCCGAGTGCGCTCCCATGACCAGCCCCTGAGGGCAGAGGCGCCGCACCGTGTGCCAGCCGGCGCCGGCCACGTTGCGCAGCTCCGCTGCGGCCCCGGGAGCGCTGCCTCGCCGCCTGTCGGTGCGCCGCGCGGCGCGCCCGCGATGCCAAGCCGCCTGCGCCAGCCCCCGCAGCCGGGAGTCGTCTCCCGCGCGGCGGTGCTCCAGGCCCGCATCGGCCAGGTAGTAGATCTCGCCGCCGGTCGCGCGCAGCGCCATCAGCCAATCCTCCTCGTCGCCATGTCCGCTGAGCGCGGGGTCGAACCGGCCGAGGCGCTGGATCGCGGCGCGGCGAACGGCGAAGTTGGCCCCCCAGACCATCGTGGCCGGGGTGTCGTGGTCGCCCAGGTCGAGCGTGGTGATCGGCGGCTTCTCCCGACCGCAAGAGCGCGGCGTGGGACCCTCCAGGCGGGCCGTGATCGGGCCGCCGAAGGCCTCGGCGTCGGGGTGGCGGGCGGCGCCCTGGACCAGGGCCGCGAGCCAGCGGGGCGGTACGAGCACGTCGTCGTCCACGAATGCCACGAGGGGCGCCGTGGTCTCGTCCAGACCCGTGTTGCGCGCGGCATTGAGCCCGCCCGGCTTCTGCACCGCCACCACACGCACGTCGTGGCGGGCGGCCACCTCCAGGGTCTCGTCGCCGGAGCGGTCATCCACCACGAGCAGCTCGTGTGCGGGGGCGTGCTCCTGTGCGCGAAGCGAGGCGAGGGCCACATCGAGGTAGCCGGCCCGGTCGCGTGTGGGCACCACGACGGAGACGACGGGCGCGGTCATGGGCTCCGATAGGTTAGCCCTGCGCTGAGCGGCCCCGGTTCGATCGCCGCGGCGCGGCCCCGTGAGACCACCCCGCGTCCTCCTCCTGCACAACCGGTACCGCGTGGAGGGCGGCGAGGAGCGCTCGCTGGCGCTGCAGATCCGAGCCATGCAGCGCGCGGGGGTGGAGCACAGGCTGCTCGAGCGCAGCTCCGCCGAAAGCCGCCGCGGTCGCGCGGCCGTGGCGCTCCTACGGGGCGGGGAACGCCAGAGCGACGTGGCAGCGGCCGTGCGCGACCTCGGCGCCACCGTGGCGCACGCCCACAACATGCTCCCGCTGCTCGGCCCCAGGGCGCTGTCGGGGGCGCAGGAGGCGGGAGCGGCGGTTGTGCTGCACCTGCACAACGTGAGGCTGTTCTGCGCCACGGGCTTCGGGGAGCGCTTCGGCAGGCCGTGCGCGCGCTGCAGCGGGCGCAACACGGTGCCCGGCCTGGTGCTCAACTGCCGCCGGTCGCTGCCGGAGGCGGCGGCCTACGCCACGGCGCTGTCGCTGCACCAGCCGCGGGTGATCGAGTCCGTGGACCGCTTCGTCACCCCCAGCGAGTGGGCCGCCGGCCGGGTGGCCGCGCTCGGGCTGCCGCGCGACCGCGTGGAGGCGCTTCGCCACTACCTGCCCGATGAGGCGTTCGCCGGCCGCAGCGGCGCCCGCGACGGCGCTTACGCCCTGGTGGCGTCGCGGCTTTCGCCGGAGAAGGGCATCGGGGACGCCGTGGCCGCCGCCGGCGCCGCGGGCATCCCCCTGCGCGTGGCCGGCGAGGGCCCGGATCGCGACCGACTGGTGGGGCTGGCGATGCGCACGGCGGCGCCGGTGGAGTTCCTCGGCCGGCTGGGTCCCGCCGAGGTGCGCGAGCAGCTGCTGGGCGCGGCCGCGGTCCTGATGCCGTCGCGCTACCACGAGTTCTCGCCCTACTCGGCGCTCGAGGCGATGGCCGCGGGGGTGCCGGTGGTGGCAATGGGACTGGGAGGGCTGCCCGAGCTGCTGGGCGAGGGCCGCTGCGTGACCCCCGGGGACACGAACGCATTCGCGGGCAGGCTGGCCAAGCTGTGGGCCGATCCCGGGCGGCGCGAGGCAGAGGGCGGCCAGCTGCTGGCCCGGGCGCGGGAGCGCCACGGCGAGGAGCGCTACGTCGCGGCGCTGCTAGATCTCTACGAGCGCGTCGCGGCCTAGCGGCGCCGCGGCAACGCCGCGAGCCGCCGCGGATCGCGCAACAGCAGCTCCACGTTGCGGTCGCTGCGCCGGCCGCGCGCCGGCGC
>Ga0136623_10000536_pt1 | contig 11537 bp, 6 predicted proteins | sample AntDrymUQ4492106_2_FD_104656 | JGI IMG/M metagenome (GOLD analysis project Ga0136623, IMG submission 104656) | Polar desert sand microbial communities from Dry Valleys, Antarctica - metaG UQ449 (21.06) | ecosystem: Environmental > Terrestrial > Soil > Desert | place: Antarctica: Dry Valley...
CCCCCATGACCACCGTCTTCCCGCGATGTTCAGCACTTCCAGGAACATCAGGGAGGGAACGACGACAAGCAGCTGCCCCTTTTCGTACCGGCCCCGCAGCGCTCGGGCCTGCGAGAAGCCGGCCTCTTCCTCTCCGGCAAACCACTTGAGAACGACCGACGCATCGAGAACGAGTTCGTTAAATGAGAGTCGCGCTCTTGCCGCACTGCTCTGGTGACGTCCCCTTCGTGCTGGTTGGCGGCGAACAGCTTGTCGATCCGGCGGAGCGCATGGCGTGCCTGTATCGCCGCCGTGCGACCGGGTCCGCGAGATGCGTCGACCTCTCGAGCCGCAACGCGCGAGAGGTAGGCACTGCGATTCAGGCCCAGAGCCCGAGCCGCCTTGTCGATGCGCGCCAACAGCTTGTCGTCCAGAGACACGAGAATCTTTGTCATGGACCATAGGATATCTGGATATCCAGCCCGATGTCGACTACTGCTGGGCACCTGAATTGCATCCTTGTGATTAGTGGACCTGGTTGATCGGTGCGCGAACCGCTCGCAGGTCACAGCAGGGGGACATCGCTTCCTACCTTTGCTTCGCACAGGGTTAGGAGCCATTCCTACCCGGCTCTTGTCGCGTGCAACAGGGTCGCCCGGTTGGGGTCAGGGAGTCGCGGCGCGCACCAGCGTCAGGATGGGACCGGGCACGACCCCGAGCACGATCGTGAGGACGGCCGTGATGACGATCGGGACGAGCATCTCGCTGGGGACGGGGCGCCCGGATCGCCGCGGCGCGGTGGGCTCCCCCGGTCCGTCGTCGGCGTATGGCATCGGAGACAACGAGGTGCGAACCATACGAAGGTAGTAGGTGGCCGATAACAACGTCGATGCGGCCAGCACTACCAGCACGAGCCACTGGTGCGCCTCTGCGACCCCGATGAATAGGAAGTACTTGGTTACGAAACCGACGGTGGGCGGAAGCCCGACGATGGAGGCCGCACCGACGGCGAAGACGCCGAGCAAGAGAGGCATCCGCTGGCCGAGTCCCCGTAATTCGTTCAGTCTGGTCGCCCCGGTTCCCACCGCTATCGCCCCAACCGCGAAGAAAAGGGTGATCTTGCTGACCGAATGTCCGACGAGGTGCAGGACGCCTCCTATAGTGCCCGCTTCGTTTAGTAGCGCGATCCCCAAGATCATGTAAGAGAGCTGCCCGATCGTGGAGTAGGCCAGGATCTCCTTCAGGTTTTCGAGTCGCAGGGCGATGAGAGATGCCACGAGGATCGTGACCGACGTCGCGATCAGCGTAAGCCGGCCGAGCCCGAGAGATGCGACCGCGTCCTGTCCGAACACGTCTAGCAGCACCCGGAACAGCGTGAAGACACCCACGTTGACGACTGCAACCGAGTGGAGCAAGGCGCTCACGGGCACCGGAGCCACCATGGCGGACGGCAGCCATGTGTGAGCCGGCACGATCGCCGCCTTTGCGATCCCAAATAGGAACAGCAGGTAGGTGAGGATCGGCAGAAAGCCGGCCGGCTCCGCGCCGAAGATGCCCCCCGGTGTGAGAGCAAAGGATCCTGTCTGCGTATAGGTCAGCATGACGGCAGGCAGGAAGAGAGCGATCCCGGTTCCGAGCTGGTAGGAGAGGTAGCGTCGTCCCCCTGCCGCCGCTTCCTTGGTGCCGGTGAAAGTTACGAGCGGATAGGTGACGATAGTCATCGCTTCGTAGAACAGATAGAGAGTGATGAGGTTGGCGGAGAAAGCCACACCGGCGGTTGCAGCGATCGTGATGGCCACGAGTACGTGGAAGCGCGTGAGGGAGGCGGCCGAGCCACGCAGATAACCCATCGAATACACAGTTGTGAGCAACCACAACGGTGATGCAGTCAGGAGCAAGAGGATTCCGAGTGGGTCGCCTCGAAGAGCGATCGGTGCATCGGGTAGGAACGGAACGATGCTGAAAGTTGCCCTGTGTCCGTCGAGAACGTCCGGCAGCAGGACTACGACGGCGATGATCTGGGCGACCCCGGCCAGGATCGCGGTCCAGTCACGAACCCGTGGCCGCTCATGCAGCAGCGCGACCCCGGCGGCCCCGATGAGTGGGATGACGAGCGGCAGGAGGAGTCTCACCGGCGCGCCGCCAGACCATCAGCGGCAGTTCCCAGCCGCTCGACGAGTTGGGCTACGGATGGCTGGGCGGGGTCGAGAATGATCGAGGGGAATACCCCAAGGAGAACTATCGCCGCCGCTATCGCAAGGGCAAGTGAAGCTTCATGGGACACGAGGTCGGCGATGTGGTTGACGGGATCGCGCGTGACCGGACCGTAAAAGGCTCGCTGCAGCCAGATCAACGAGTACCCCGCTGACAGAACGACGATGGCAAGCGCGATCAGAGAAGGCGCGCCGAATTCGCGGAAGGCCCCGAGCATCGCGAGGAATTCACCGGGAAAGCCGCTCGTGCCCGGCAACGCTGCTTCCGCAAATACGAATACGAGGGCAAAGGCGGTGAGAGCCGGTGCGCGCGCGGCAAGCCCGCCGAGGGCGCCAAGGTCGGTGGTTCCCAGCCTTTGGTGTATGAACCCGGCGACAAGAACCAGCCCCGGCGTCGTCAGTCCCAGATTCGCCAGCAGGAAGACTGCACCTGACACCCCGTCCACATTGCCCGAAGACAGACCGAGAAGGGCAAGCCCGACGTGGCTCACGCCGGCGAAAGCGATCAGTCGTCGCAGGTCGGGTTGGGCAAGAGCAGCCAGGCCTCCATACAAGATCGCGAGGACCGCGAGGACCGCGATCAACCATTTCCATTGCATGAAGGCCCCTGGCGTTAGCGGCATGATGAGCCGGAGAAATCCATACACGCCGACCTTGAGACCGGCGAGCAAGATGCCGATCCCGATGGGACCCTCCTGCAAGGCCGGCGGAAGCCACGAGTGCATCGGGAACAGTGGTGCTTTGAGGGTGAAGGAGAACGCCATCAGGAAGAACAGCACGGTTCCGAGGCCTGCGGGGACCTCGACTTCGAGAAGTGCCAGGTAATCGAACGACAGTGAGCCCGTCACGGTGCGGTGGTTGACGCTCAGCAGGACGAATGCGGCCAGCAGCGTCATGGAACCCATCAGCATCGCCAACACGTATTTCGTAGCCGCGTGACTACGGCCCGGGCCCGTGCCCCAAAGCTTGATCAGCACGAATGTGGGGATCAGCATCAGCTCCCAGAACACGAAGAAGAGCCCGAGATCCAGTGCAGTGAATACTCCCGTCGTGGCTGTCGAGAAGGTCAGAACGGAGATGAGGTAGGGCTTCTGACGATGGGACACGGTGGTCCGCGTCTGAGCCGCTGCGATGACGGTCAACAAGGCCGTCAAAGGCAAGAACGGGGCCGACAGACCGTCGATCCCGATGTGGATGCTGGCGCCGATAGCGTCTATCCAAGGTAGTTGCTCTTCGAACCGGAACGCTGCCGTCGGTGCCGCTGCAAAGTCAACGAATATCCACAGAGAGAGACCCAGCTCTATGAGCGTGCCGATCAGAGCAACTCGCTGGATGATCCGTGCGCCGCGGAGTGGCACGAGCGCCATTGCGACCAAGAGCGGCCAAACCAGAAGGATCGCAAGAAGCGAGATACCGTCACCGGCGCCCTGGATCATGTTCGCTTCTCCGATCGAGCGACACCGGAGGAGGCCTGGTCGACCCTCTCCTCAAGCCACGTCAATGGCGGCCGCATACGGTGGATGAACGGACTTGTGCCCAGTCCGATCCAAAAGATCAGCGCAGCGAGAACCGCAACTATCGCACGCTCGCCGCGAGTGAGGTCGTAGATACGTTCAGCGAGTGTCTTGTGAGCTTCACCCATAAAGCCGCGTATGAAGAAGTACAGAGAGTAAGCCGCGGTCAGAAGAACGCCCAGACCCGCGACGACCGCTATCCACCAACTGCGCTGGTAACCACCGAGCATCACGAGATGCTCGCCGTTGAATCCGTTGGTACCGGGAAGGCCGATCCCGGCAAGCGCGACCAACAGGAAGGCTGTTGTCATGAGCGGAGCAGAAGAGACGAGTCCTCCAAGGGAAGCCAGCTCCGGTTGACCGATCCGGGCAGTCAGGAATCCAGCGACGAAGAACAGACCGGCGCCGACGATCCCGAGGTTGACCATCTGCAACAGAGCGCCCTCGAACCCATCGAGATTCAACGAGAAAAGCCCCAGCATCACTACGCCCATGTGCGCCACGCTTGCGAACGCCAATAACCGGCGGAGGTTTGTTTGACCCAGAGCGAGGAAAGAGCCGTAGATCACGCTCACGGCACCTGCTGCAGCCATGATCCACAGCCACTCCTGAGCCGAGTCGGGAAAAAGAGGGATGACGAAACGCAGGAATCCATAGGTTCCGAGCTTCACTCCGACCAGGAACACGCTCATCCCCACCACCGGCCCATGATCGAGGACCTTCGGAAGCCATGTGTGGAAGGGAAAGAGCGGCGCCTTGACGGCGAGGCCCAGCGCCAGGAGCACGAATGGCCAAGTCTGCGATGCGGGAGGCAGATCCGCAGCGAGTAACCGGCCCAATTCGAACGAAAGGCCGTCGCCGGTGGCGGCCGCATGGGCCTGGCCCGTAAGGATTATCCCGGCCAGCATGAGTGCCGCGCCGGCACCGACGAAGCCGGCATAGTTACGCGCTGCATCCCGGCGTTGCGGCCCGGTTCCCCAGCGAGTGATGAGGAACCAACTAGGGATCAACTCCGCAACGAAGAAGACCCAGAAGATCATCAGATCGAGCGCGACGAACGCTCCCAGCATCGTTGCCTGAAGGATCAGGATCGCCGCGGAGTAGCCGGGCGCGGTCCCGGTTATGGGAGGGTCACCCTCAGCCCGGCGGGCAGGGATGTTGTGTTCGGCATAGGCGATCACCATCAGCCCGAGGAGCGCGGTCAGCGGTAGGAACAGGATGCTCACTCCGTCCACTCCGATGTGCCAGGAGACACCGAGGAACGCACCGGTGCGTTCGACGAACTGCATATCCGCTATGCCTGGCTCGAAGGCAAACGCCAGAGCTATCGTTCCTGCAAACTCCAGAGCCGCCGCCGCGATCGCAACGTGTGTTGCGGCGCGAGCATCACGCAGGGAAGCGACCACAGCCGCGGCTACCACCGGGAACAGGAGCAGCAGGGTAAGGGCAGGGAAGCCGGCCTGGTCGACTGCCAGTAGCTCGTTGGGCATCAGCGCGCCACCGCGATCGTGGCGATGCAAGCAAGCGCGACCAACGCGGCCACGATCGGCCTGCCAAGGAAGGCTTCTAACAGCAGCAAGCCTCTCCGGACGCGCTCGCCGAATGCCGCAACTCGGCCGGGGCCGAGTTGGAACACACGGCTTTCGACTGCTTCGGTTAACGCAGCTAGCGTTCCCGAGAGCCGTCCGAACAGGCTGTCGATCCCTCGTTGGAACACCACTCGCTCGGTCCGCTCGCTGAATGCCGAGACGGAGGTCGTGAGGGCGCCGAAAAGGCCATCGCCCTGTGATGTGACCTTGTGCTCCAGCCGAGTGGTAGCGGAACTCAGCCGTTCCATCGGCGTGTCCCCTGCCCGTAACCCGCGCCTGGCACTGGCAGGCGCGGGGTGGGCCGCCGGTGGAAGCCAGTCCAGTCCAGGCCGCTCGGGTAGCTCGGCGCTTCCAGTGTCGTGGGCCTCTGCGGCGGCGCCTAGTCGCGCCTCCCACGTCACATCGGGAGGTGGGCTGTAGGAAGGCAGCAGCGTCCCCGTCATGGGATCCAGGACTACGCGTTCGAATCGGTCGACGGCGGTTCCGGCGCGCGTTAAGGAGGCCGTTACGCGATCTGCCGCCTCGTCAAGCCACGCTCGGTTGGACGCAGCGAAGTAGAGCCGGCGCGCAAACGCACTGCCCGTCCCCGGGGGTTGCTCGGCGCGGAAACGGTCGAAGAACCGGGGCACCGCTATGCCGGAAAGCATCAGGCAGATCAGTGCGGCAACCAGCACGATCGTCGTGCCCAGCGGGGCTTCGACGGCGGCTCCGCTCTCGGAAACGGTGGGAGCGAGCAAGCGGGCGAACCAGGAACCATCGATGCCCCCAGGTACTAATCGAACGGCGATCGCCGCCACCGCCAATCCGAACCCCACCGCAACGGCGATGGCCGTTCGCCGCGTCCTTCTTGCGTCATCGTGGAAAGTGGCGCGGACCATGCGGCTGGCCGAGAACCACAGACCGAACGCAGCCACCGCTCCGAGACCGCCGAGGGCGACCGTCCCTCGGGCCCATTGGTCCGGTAACGACAGCAGCCCCGTCGCGAAGGGAGCTATGAAGAGGAGCAGCGCGGCCACGCCTACCAAGGTTGATGTTGCGCGGGCCGTCTGAGTGGGCTGGGCGACCGCTGCGGGATCCGGTCCCCCGTGGAGATGGTGAAGGATCGATGGAGCTGTAAGGAACAGGTTCGTCTTGTAGAACGCGTGTGCTACGAGATGGAAGATCGCGATCGGGTACAGTCCGAGGCCGCACAGGAGCAACATGAACCCGAGGTGAGCGTTGGTGGAGGCGGCGAGCATGCCCTTGATGTCGTTTTGGGTAAGGCCGGCTAGCTGGCCATACAGCGCGGTTATGGCGCCGACCACCCCGACCGCCACGAGAGCGATGGGGGCTCGCTCGTACAACGGAGCGCTTCGCACCACGAGGTAGACACCGGCTGTGACCATGGTTGCGCCGTGGATCAAGGCGCTGGAGGGCGTCGGGCCTTCCATAGCGCGAGCGAGCCACCCTCCGAGCGGCATCTGCGCCGATTTGCCGGCCGCGCCCATCAGTAAGCAGAGCCCCACGGCGGTTCCCGTGGCAGCGGACAGGGGCGAGGCGAGCACCTCGGAGTAGCTCAGCCCGTTGTTCTGAGCTGCGAGGATAAAGATCCCCGCGAGCAAGCCGGCGTCGCCTACGCGGTTGAGGACGAATGCTCGTGTGCCGGCCTCGGCCGCGGAGTTGCGATCACGGTAGAAGGCGATCAACAGGTACGAGCACGCGCCGACGACCTCCCATGCCACGAACAGCATCAGGTAGTTCTCGGCGAGAACGAGGACCAGCATGGCTCCGACGAACAGCGGCAGGACGGTGAAGTAACGGTCGAAACCGGCCTCGTTGTGAAGATAGTTGACCGAGAAGCGCGCCACGAGCCAGCTGAGCCCCGCGATGGTTACTGCCATCGTGGCTGATAGTGGGTCCAACAGGAATCCGATATCGACCGTTAGCGAACCGGTCTGCACCCACGTACCGAGGATGACCAACCTGGGAGCCGGTTCGGCGAACGTGATGGCAGCCGCTAAAGCCGCGCATGCGGCCGAAAGACCCACTCCCCAAACTGCAACCCGAGCGAGAAGCCGCGAGCCTAGAAAGCGGCCCCCAGAGACTCGATCTGCGGTTGCGAGCACAGCCGCCATCAGGGGAAACCCCGGGATCGCCGCGATAAGCCAGCCCGATGTCGTCATCTCACCGCCTTCGACTCGATGTGAGCGGGAGGCAGGAAGCCGCTGCGGCCCTGGTAATAGTCGAAGGAGCTCGGTACGACGGGAAGCGTGGATCGCTCTCCCTCCCAGGTGACGAAGCCCTGCCCCGGCACGAATAGCTCGAAGTGCCCGTCGGTGGGGTCGACCGACACGAGGTGGATCCATTCATTGTCGAGCAGTTCGGCGATGGCCGGCTGGCTACCGTAGATCTGCCCCAGGATCCCCACGGGCGCTTCGACGATCAACAAGAGTCGCATGGGTTCGTGCAGCTCGACCATCTGCTTCGGCAGGCCCGTACGAAGATCACTCGCCGCGCCCTCCATGACCCCGAGCAGGCCCGTGACGTTGTGCGGAACCTTCGTGTCGCAACCGAACACGCGGTTGTCGACCGTCGAGAAGTAATACTCGAGGTTGATGCCGGCCCCGACAGGCCCCATGGCGAGAAGGATGCGCTGGACGATCGACCCGTCGGAGTCGCCGTTGGGGTCGTAAGAGATGACGAACGTCCGCCGGTCCAGGAAGAGCCCCTGGGTAAGAGCGCGTCGGCCAACGACCGCTACCGCGTTCGTGCAATGCCCCCACTCGGGACGTACCTGCGAGAGATCGCGCGACCGCTGCTCGACGTGTCTCAGCGAGCGATTTAACGAAAAGGTCTTCGGCGAAGAGTAGAAGCGGGTGCATCGTTCCCGAGCCGACATGGCTCGGGCCTCGTCGAGATCTCGGTGCAACGCCTCCCATTCATCTCGGTGTGTCTCGGGGATGTCCTGAGTGTCGAAGAATGTGGTTCGGTCGCTGGCCGTGTTGTGTACCCCGCCGACGAAATAAGTGTCGTCTGGGATGTCGATCCCGCGGTGGGACAGGGCTACTCGCACTGCGGGCAGGTTGGCTACGGCAGCGAATGCGCGCGCGTTGGGAGCTCCGTGCTTGCCGCCGCAAGCTCCGCAGTCGTGTGCAGATTCGTGGGGGTTGTTCACCGAGGACGAGCCATGGCCGACGAAGACGACAAACCGAGCGAAGTGATGGGTAAGCCCGATATTGCGCATTTGTGTTTCGATCCGGTCGGCCTGTTCGGTCAAGGTGAACCCGAGCCCGGCGAATCGCTCTGCGTCGACCGTCAGTTGCGTCTCCGGCGAGGGGATCAGCCGGTTCTCGAGGCGTTCCTTGATCTCGCCCCAGTTCCAGGGCGCGAGCACGCGGCCGCTCAACGGAACGGCCTGGACGAATCCGACGAGCTGGGTAACGAATAACCCCGAGACGGCATTGCGCTTGAGCTCCCAATAAGTGTTCTCAGCCGTTTCACGCCATAAGCGGCGGTTGCGCCGCTTTTCGGCGATAGCGGTAGACGCCTCGTCGTCGCGAGTCTCCTCCTTCACGCGATTCGTTGGGACGACGCCGGCAGGACAAAGCGGGGTGACATCGTGATCGTCGAGACCGCTGAAGTCCATGGCCATGTTGAAGAATCCGCCCGCGCCGAAGGTTTCGTAATCGGCGTCGAGCTCGTCGACCGCCCTATGCATGGATTCCTCGCGCTCGTCGATGCAGAACACGATCTGGGCCTTCGGTCTTCGGTCTCGAACCTGCCAGCGGCCTTTGGCGTGGTTGGTCGCTAGCGCTCCGAGGATCTCCTCCCGGTAGTGACGTTCGAAGGCTGCCAGCCATGCCGGCCGGTGATCTGTCTCGGGATAAGCGTCGAGAGTGGCAAGGATGCCATCTAGGGTGGACGGTGACAGCATCCGGACTTCCTCGGCCGACCATCCCGCGAGTTGGGCCAGCCGGAAGAGCCGCCACACCTTGTCCGCTACCGTGCGACGCGCGCGCGCGTCGGGTTGATTGCTCCAGATCCACGCTTGGACGGCCACGTTCGACCACTCGTCGTTGTTACCGCCCCTTCGCTCGAGATCGCGCGCCTCTTGGGACACGATGCTCGGCAGCAGGCCGCGGTGCAGCTCCCTGCGGACGTAGAACTCGGCAGGAGCGGCGCGGAGCCGCTCGGATAAGACCGCGACGTGAGGGTCATCGACCCCGATCGCTTGTTTGAAGCTCTGGCGCACCACTTCCGCCTCGATGGTGAGCCTCACGGCGAGGTATTGGACGAGGTCGGTGGGCCGCGCTTTCTGTGGCGGGAAATTGGGATTGTTACCCTGCCAGTTCATCATCCCGGCCCAGCCCGGCAGCGTAGCTAGTATCCGTCCGAGGTACGCGTGCCAGTCGTCCGGCTCGACCCCGAGACGGTCGAGCTGAAGCATGAGTGCCTCCGCGGGGTCTTCCGGAAGGTCCGCGACGTTGGGGAGCGACCCGCCCAGTCCGGAGATGGCGAGGGTCATGTCGTGCTCGCTCGAGGCGCGCCACGCGCCGTAAAAACCAAGCGTCCGATCCGGCATCCTCCACGCCGCTTGTCCGAGGTCGAGGAAGGCGGCGCAAACACGGGTCATGTAGCGGTTCACCATCGCGGTTGAATCGAGGCCGGTCAACCGCAACAGCAGGTCCGCATGAGTGAGGTCGTGTCCAAAGCGGGAGAGGTCCGCCTCCAGGGGAGCGCTGACCTCGGCGAGCAGAGCCCGCAGGGGATCTTTCATCAGGATCCGGCGCGCCACGCCAGGGACCTCACTGCCGGGTTCTAGTGACGCCAGGGCTACCAGCGCATCGAGCCCCGTACGACTGTAGCTGCCGCCGTCGAGATCATGGAGCGCGAACCATGCAGCGCTGGCAGCTTCCCGCAACATCGCGTCTTGGGCTTGGGCCGGATCGGCTTCAACGCGCGCTTTAAGCTCTTCGAGGACGGCTCGCACGGCGTTCTCGACGTCGGCGCGCTCCTCGGGGTCGAGGCGGACCTCGGACCCGCCCCCACTCTGGATCGTGGCGAAGAGCTCTCCGAGACGATCTATGGAGGCGTCCGGGTCGCGGGTGTCCAGGCTACGAGGGTCGGTCGGTGACAGCGGGTCGAAGACCTCGAAGCCGGCCAGACAGGCAGCCCACAACGATGTGACCGCATAAGCTTCGGGATCGACCTGGAGGCTTCGCTCGATGGCCTCTAGGTGGCCTGGCAGATCGAGATGACGCCGGGCCACGCGGGTGACGAAGCGGGCCTCGGCAGCGAGCCATACCCGCCGGGCGCGGTCTCGATCTGGGTCCGGCACCTTCGCCAGCGCCAGGTCGACGAGGTTCAGGTAGCCGCCTCTTCGCGCCGCGGGCACGCCGAGCGCTTCGAGCAGCGCAGTCACACTCTTGCGAGGAGTGCTCCCGGCGGAGAGATCTTGCAGGGCCGTGGCGTTTACGGCCGCCGCGATGTCTAGACCGAGTAGCCGCCCCAACCAGTCACCCAACGTGACATCTCGTCCCACCCGGTCGAGGCCGGCGTTTAGTTCGTGTGTCGCCTTTCCCAGACCTTGCGACTTGGCTTCGGGCGGCACATCGTCGATCAAGCGCCGGGTTGCGTCGCGTTCGGAGATCAGGAAACGAAGCATGGAAGGGTCGATCGGATTTACGCCGTGGAGTAGGTGCAGCCGGCGTATGTCTGTGTCGTTGACAGTGTTGACCCCGATCGTACCGATGACCTTGGCCTGGCCAGCCTCCGGACGACCGGCCTTCACGGCCTCGAGGTCGGCATCGGTGATGCGTCCCGTTCGATAGTGAGCGCGGCTCACCCCGACGGGTAAGTACGCCATGGCGCCGAAGAAACCCTCGGCCGCCACCAGTGCCTCGTCGAAGGGAAGATGCTGCAGTCCGTGCAGGGTGTTGTGATGGACGAAGGTCGTTATCGGGCCCTGGCTCGGCAGCAGATGGCCGAGGTGGTCTATGACTTCGATCAATTGTTCACGGTTCGAGAGGCGCTCGCCGGAGGGCGAGCCATTAGCTGTTTCGCTCACCCGAACCGCGCGATCAGTGTCTCGATCGTGGTGTTGGAGAGCCCGAGCGCGATGCCAGGGGCCACGCCCAGGATGACGGTGAGGACCGCGAGGGGGGTTATCGCGGCCAGCTCCGCGCCGCGCACGTCTGACAAGCCCGCCCACCGGTTCTCGGTATCGTCGGCCAGGACGCCGCCGATGACGCGCAACGTGAACG
>Ga0136623_10000537_pt1 | contig 11527 bp, 10 predicted proteins | sample AntDrymUQ4492106_2_FD_104656 | JGI IMG/M metagenome (GOLD analysis project Ga0136623, IMG submission 104656) | Polar desert sand microbial communities from Dry Valleys, Antarctica - metaG UQ449 (21.06) | ecosystem: Environmental > Terrestrial > Soil > Desert | place: Antarctica: Dry Valley...
ATGCTGCTGATCGGCCTCGGCGCGATCCTGCTCTTCATCAGCCTGTGGCTGACGTGGTATCAGCCGGAGGTCGACGCATGGGAGGCCTTCGAGGTCTGGGATCTCGTGCTCGCGCTGCTGGCACTCGCCGCGCTCGTCGCGGGCGCCGGCCGGCTGGGCTTCGGTCCGTACCGGCCGTCGAGCTGGTTGCTCGTGCCCGCGGTCGCGTCGCTCGTGATCGTGCTCTACGCGCTGCTCAATCCGCCGCCGCTGGTACGCGGCAGCGTCGACGGCGATCCGGATACGGGCCTGTGGCTCGCCCTTGCCGCGTCGGTGCTGATGGCGGCCGGCGCCCTGCTGTCCGTCGCGCGCATCTCCGTGGCGTTCGCACCCGGCGATCATGGCGCCGACGGCCCAGGCTCGCACGGCTCCGGGGGGCGCTTCGGGCGCGCGTCGGGGCCCGCGGCGGGCGCTCCTGTGGTGCACGAGCCGGGCGCCCGCGGCGCGGGTCCGGTCGTCGGGCACCCCGGCGACCACGGCGCGGCGCCGGACGCCGTCACGCCGACGGAGCCCACGCGCCGCCTGTGAGCGAGAGCGGGCATCGCGCCCGCCGCCGATCGGCCGGTCAGCCCTCGTCGGGCCAGCGACCGTGGCGGTCGTAGAACTCGCGCGCGGCGTCCTCCTCGTCGCGGTCGGCGTGCCCGCGACCTGCGAACCAGGCGAGAAACGCGATCGAGGCGATTCCTCCGCCGACCCCGACGATGCTCCAGATCGTGTCCGCGACGGCAGCGAGCGGCAGGCGAACTACTTTCGTTCGACGACCAGCGTCTTGACCGACGCGGTGACGCCCTCGGCGACCTCGACGACGACGACGTAGGTGCCGACGTTCTTGATCGGCTCCTCGAGATGGATTCTGCGCTTGTCGACCTTGACGCCGCGCGCCTCTTCGATCGCGTCGGCGATGTCCTGGTTGGTGACCGACCCGAACAGGCGGCCGTCGTCACCGGCCTGCTGGCTGATCGTGAGCACCGTTCGGTTGAGCACGTCGGCGTCCTCGCCGGCCTTCTGCAGCAGGGCCTGGGCGGCACGATCGGCCACGTCGCCGCGGCGCTGAGCCTCGGCGAGCGCGCCCTTCGTCGCCGGCTGGGCGAGCTTGCGCGGGATCAGGTAGTTGCGCAGATAGCCCTTGGAGACGTCCACCACGGCTCCGCGCTCGCCGAGGTGCTCGACGTCCTGCATGAGGATGGCCGGGGGCATCAGTGGTCCGTCCTTTGGATCGGCGCCCGTTTGGGCGGTTGGCGACGCCGGCCGGCAAGGACGCAGAGAGGGGGTGGGCATTCAGGCCCATGACCGAGCGAAGACGCTGTCAGCCGGTGATCGGCGGCCGATCCAAACGGGTGCTGATCCACAGGATGGGCCACGACTACCGGTCGTCGCGGCCGCGACGACCGCGACCGCCCTCGCGCTCAACGTCGTCGCGCCCGCCCTCGTTGACGTACGGCAACAGCGCCAGCTCGCGGGCGCGCTTGACCGCACGGGCGATCTGGCTCTGATGGCGGCGGCAGGCGCCTGTGATCCGCCGTGACCGGATCTTGCCCTTCTCGGAGATGAACTTGCGCAGCGTGGCCGTGTCCTTGTAGTCGGCCTGCTCGATCTTCTCCTTGCAGTACGGGCACGGCTTGCGGCGGCCACTGCCGGGCCCGCCCTTCTTGTCACGTCGGCGCGTGGGCTTGCCACGGTTGCGCTGCTTAGCCACTGACTGAGAGTCCTTCGTATCGTTGCCGGAGGCGCACGCGAGGGCGTGCGCGGCCCGACATTGTGGCATGGACGCGTCCGCGACGCTCGCGCAGGGCCGTCCACGCTGCGCCCGAGCCCCCGTTCACCCGCGGGACCCGGACCGATCTGGGTCGTTCAGAACGGGATGTCGTCGTCGGAGCTGTGGCGCCCCCCACCGCCACCGCCCCCACCGACGGCGGCCGGCTGGAAGTCGCTGACGTCGGCCGGGACGTCCGAGCGCGCGGAGAAGCCGTTGGACTGACCGCCGCCGCCGCGCGCGTCGCCGTCGCGCACGATCGGGATCACGCTGTCGGCGGTGATGTCGACGGCTTGGCGCTTCTGGCCCTCGGGAGTGTCCCACTCGCGCCAGCGCAGCCGCCCGGAGACGACGACCTTCTGGCCCTTGCTGAGGTTGCGGCCCATCCACTCGCCGAGACCGCTCCAGACGGTGACGTCGAAGTACGCGGCGCGGTCGGCCCACTCGCCGGAGCCGTCCTTGAAGCGCTCGTTGTGGGCGATCCGCAGGGAACAGACCGCCTGCCCGCTGGGAAGGTTGCGCAACTCCGGATCGCGGGTCAGGTTGCCCGAGACGGTCACCGTGTTGATGTCGAATCCGCTCATGTGAAGTACCTCATCCGCGCGCACGTCCGCGGCACGCTCTCGTGGAGTCAAGACTCCGGTGATCTCTCATGTCTGAAGATCGAACGTCCCGCTGTCGCTGCACTCACAGCGCCAGCAGGTCGACGAACGACCGTCCGGCGATTCTAGACGCGGGCCCGGCGGCCGAGGCGGCGGCGCCTTCGGACTCCGCGCTAATTGCGCAGAGTCGTTTCGATGCGCGCGTGCCGCGGCGTGAATCGCGTCGGCGCTAGGCGTCGGCGGGCGCCGCGACGACGGCCACCGGCTCAGCGGGGGCCGGGGCTTCGACGATGCCCGTCGGGCGAGGCTCGGGCCGCGTCGTCGGCGGGGCCGGCGTGCCGGGCTTGAGCTTGATGATGCGAAAGCGCACGACGCCGTCGGCGATCCGCAGCGCGCGGCCCAGCGACTCGAGCACCTCGCGGCCACCGTGGAACTGCAGCAGGTGGTACTCCGCGTCGGTCTTGTGGCGGATCTCGTAGGACGTCTGGCGAACGCCCCAGTCCTGGCTGTTGACGATCCCGGTACCGATGATCTGCTCGACGCCGGCCGTCACCTTCTGGCGCTGCTCGTCCGGAGCGGCGCTGTCGAGCATCAGCACGAGGTCATAGAGGGGATCGGCGGCAGGCATGCGGCGGCGCATGATAGCGACCGGGGGGCGAAACCCGCCGCGCGCGGCGCTATCGGAGGCGTGGACCCCGATCGCCGGCAACCCCTACACACCCGTATCCGGTGGGGCAACGTGGCTCGCGCCGGTGCGCTCTGCGCGCTCGCCGCGCTGGTCGTGGCGTGGCCGAGGCTGAGCCCGCGGGAGCCAGCGCTGCCGCCTCCCCACCCGCTGCCGGTGGCCCCCGCAGAGCCACCCGCGGCAGCGGCCGCCGAGCCCGTCGCTCCCGCCCTGCCGACGACGACGCCGCCGCCGCTCGCCGCAGATCTCCGGAAGCGAGCCGGTGGGCGTGGGGGTACGACGTCCGCGCGGCCCGGCGCCTCGCGTGCGCGACTGCGTGCGCGCCGCAGGGCGGGCCGCGGCTCCCGGGCGTCGCCACGAGGGGCGCGCTCCCGCCGAGGGCGCGCATCGCCAGAGCGGACGCGCCGCAAGCGCGCATCGCCAGCGCGGGCGCGGCCCCGCCGCCGGCCACGTGCACCTGTCGACTCTCGCCCGGAGCCCCATCCGACCGCGCCGCGCCGACCCGCGCCGCCGCCCGCGCCCGGGTCGCCGGCGCCCGAGTTCGTGCCCGGCCCCGCGAACCGCCCGGCGCCGGAGTTCCACCCTCGCTGACCGCGCGGCCGTCCGCGGCCTGCGCCTTCGGCGGCGAAGGTGACGGGACCGCGGTTGGAGACGAGGACCAGTGGTGCGCCGGCCGACACGCGCAGCGTGTAGGCAGCTAAGGCCGCTCGTCGCGCGCGGGCAGCTCCAGCGAGAACGTCGTCCTTCCGGGCGTGGCCTCGACGTCCAGCGAGCCGCGCATCCGCTCGGAGAGCTCACGCGCGATCGCGAGCCCGAGGCCCGATCCCTGAGCATCGTCTGACGTGAAGAACGGCTCGAACACGCGGGCGGCGGTGCCCTCGCGGATGCCCGGGCCGTCGTCGCAGACGCCCAGTCGCACAGACCCGTTGTCGCGTGCCACGGTGACGACGACGCCGGTGCCCGCCGGCGTGTGTGTCAGCGCGTTGTCGATCAGGATGCGCAGGATCTGGGCCACGCGCTCGGGGTCGCAGACGGCTTCGATCGACTCGTCACCGAGCCGCAGCACGAGCTCGGACCCGTGCTTGGCCAGCGCGGGCGCGAACTCCGAGGTCACCCCTCGCGCGAGATCGCCGAGGTCGATCGCCTCCGGGCGCAGCTCGAGCGAGCCCGCTTCGAGCTTGGAGAGGTCCAGCAGGTCGGTGGCGAGCTTGCCCAGCCGCGCGACCTGCTCGCGCGCGACCGCGACGAACTCGCGCCGGGTCTCGTCGTCGAGCTCCTCGTCCTCGAGCAGCTCGAGGAAGCCGCCGAGCGAGAAGATCGGCGTGCGCAGCTCGTGCGAGGCCGTAGCGATGAAGCGCCGGCGCGCGGTCTCGACCTCGGCGAGCTGACGCTGCATGTCGTCAAGCGCCCGCGCGAGCTGGCCGAGCTCGTCGTCGCGCTCGGCGGGAAAGACGGCCGTGAAGTCGCCGGCGGCAACCCGCTCGGCGCCCTGCTCGAGCACCATCACCCGGCGCGCGATCGTGCGCGAGACGACGAACCCGCCGGCGAGCGCCAGCAGCAGGCCGAGCGCGCCGGCGACCAGGATCTGCGTGCGGATCAGCGAGACGTTGCCCTGCACCTCCGACAGCGGCGACGAGAAGACGACGACGCGGCTGACGACGTCCTCGTCGCGGATCGGCTCGGCCACCTGCCCGAGCAGCACGTCGCCGCGGTACTCCGTTCCCCGCGCCTCGCGCCCCGTCTTGGCGGCCACGTCGGCGACGGCGAAGCGCAGGTCGTCGATCTCCACCTCCGACGTGGAGTCCGAGAACGGCGAGAGCTGCAGCGTGCCGGGGCCGACGATCATCAGCGTCACGCGCGTGCTCGTCGCGTCGTCGATCCGCGCGACGAGTTGGTTGATCTGGCGCGTGGTGGCGTTGGCGAGCACGCGGCGCTCGATCTGCGGCGTGAAGTCGCGCGCCGTGCGCGCGATCGAGCGCAGCTTCTGGTCGGTCAGCGAGGACTCCAGCTGCGGCGTGACGTAGAAGAAGACGGCCGCGACCGCCACGAGCGTGACGGCGAAGAACAGCACCGTCAGCCGCGTGCGCAGGGAGCGCAGGCGCACCTACGATCGCTCCGTGTCGCGGAAGCGGTAGCCGACGCCACGCACCGTGAAGAGGTACTCGGGCTGCTTGGGGTCGAGCTCGAGCTTCTCGCGCAGGTGGCGGATGTGGACGTCGATCGTGCGCGGGTCGCGGTATGCGGAGTCGCCCCAGATGCGCGTCAGCAGGTTCTCGCGCGTGTAGACGCGCCCGGGTCGCGTCGCAAGGGCGCCGAGGATCTCGAACTCGACGTATGTCGTCTGGACCGGCTCGTCGCGCACGCGCACCGCGCGCTTGGCGAAGTCGATCTCGAGTCCGGCGACCGCGAGCGGCCCGTCGGCGGCGGCGAAGGCGTCGTCGGGTCGCATCTCGGCGCGGCGCAGGACGGCCTTGACGCGGCTGCGGAACTCGCGCACCGAGAACGGCTTGGTGATGTAGTCGTCGGCGCCGATCTCCAGCCCGACGACCTTGTCGACCTCCTCCGCGCGCGCGGTCAGCATGATGATCGGCACCGTGCTGCGGGCGCGGATCCGGCGGCAGACCTCGAGGCCGTCGATCTTCGGCAGCATGAGGTCCAGCACGACGAGGTCGTAGCTGCCCTCCGCGAAGCGCGCGAGCGCGGCACTGCCGTCCGTGGCCTGCACGACCTCATAGCCGTCCTTGCGCAAGGGATAGGAGAGCAGCGTCTGAATGGCGTGCTCGTCGTCTACGAGGAGGATGCGGGGGGCGCGATCCACCATCCCCAATAGTGTGACGACGATGACGGGCGGCCCTCCCCTGAGGCGAGCGTGATGTCCGATCCGCGCCTGTACCGGATGGCGCTCGTTCCGGTCTTCCTCGCGCTCGTGCTGCTGGCATTCTCGCTGGAGAATCGCCCGCGCCCGCTGACGACCGCGCTGGCGCCCGACGCCTTCGAGGGCGACCGCGCGTTCGAGCGCGCGTACGGATCCGGCGACGGCCTCGCCGACCGCTTTGCAGATCGCAGGCCCGGCTCGACGGGTGACGAGCGGCTCGCCGAGCTGATCGCGACGCAACTCGAGCAGGAGAGCTTTCGCGTGCGCACGACCGTCCACGACGCGGAGACGATCGACGGGCGGCGCTCGCTGCGCACGGTCATCGCCGAGCGCGCCGGAACGATCGATGAGCGTGTCGTCGTCGTCGCCCACCGCGACGCCGCCGGGCGCCGTTCCGAAGCCGAGCTGTCGGGCACCGCCGCGCTGCTCGAGCTGGCCCGCGTCTTCGGCGCCCCGCGCCAGACGCAGCGCACCCTGACGCTCGTCTCGACGAGCGGCGGCAGCGGTGGTGCGGGCGGGGCGGCGGCGCTCGCCGACGACCTGCGCGGCCCGTTCGCGGGAATCCTCGTGCTCGGCGACCTCGCGTCGCGCAACGTCCGCCCCCCCGTGCTCGCGCCGTGGTCGAGCCGGCTCGGGGCGTCGCCCCTGGGCCTGCGCTCGACGGTGCAGGAGGCGCTGCGCCAGGAAGCGGCCGCCGGCACCGGGCAGCCTCGCGCGCTGAGCCAGATCGCGCGCTTCGCGATACCCGCCACGTACGGCGAGCAAGGCGCGCTGCTCGCGCGCGGCCTGCCGGCGGTTGCGCTGTCGATCGGCGGCGACCGGCCGCCGGCGGCGGGAGCGCCGATCTCTCGCGCGCGCCTTGAGGGGCTCGGGCGCGCGGCGCTGCGCACCGTGACAGCGCTCGATTCGGCGCCGCGCGGGCGGCCGGTCAGCCCGCAGGCATCCAGCAGCGACCTCGTCACGAGCCGCAAGGTCCTGCCGGGCTGGGCCGTGCGGCTGTTCACGGGCGCGCTGCTGCTGCCCGTGCTGATCGTCGCCGTCGACGCCCTCGCGGCACTGCGGCGCAGCCGCGAGCCGGTGTTCGCCTGGCTGCGCTGGACGCTGGTCTGCGCGCTGCCGGCGCTGGTCGCGGTGCTGTTCGCGCTCGCGCTGCGCGCCGTCGGCCTGCTCGCCGCGACCCCGGACGCCCCCGTGGCGCCGGAGGCGCTGCCCGTCCAGCCGGCCGCGCTGCTGGCCGTCGGCCTCGTCTTCGTGCTGAGCTGGTTCTGGCTGCGCCCGGCCGTGCTGCGGATGACGGGCGCCGGGCTCTCCGGCGACCCATCGGCTCCCGCGGCCGGGGTCGTCGTCTCACTCGTCGCGCTGGCGGCGACGATCGCCGTCTGGATCGGCAATCCCTACGCCGCCGCGGTCCTGATACCGGCGCTGCACCTGTGGCTGCTGGCGCTCGCCGCTGAGCTGCGCATGCGCCGGGTGCTGCGCGTCGCACTCGTCGCGATCGGGCTCGTGCCGGTAGGGCTCGTCATCGCGGCGGTCGCCGGAGCACTGGACATGGGGCCGCTGCAGGCCGCCTGGGCCGGGCTGCTGCTCGTCGCGGGTGGCCACGTCTCGGCGCTCGGCCTGCTGCTGTGGAGCCTGCTCGCCGGCTGTGCGATGGGCGCGATGATGATCGCCGCACAGCGGCGCCCGCAGGACGCCGGCGACGACGTGCCGATATCCGTGCGCGGCCCGCGCAGCTACGCCGGTCCCGGCTCCCTCGGCGGCACCGAATCGGCTCTGCGAAGATGACGGCATGATTCGCAGAGAGAGCCAGTAGTGCGGCGGCCCTTGCGTGCCTTCTCGACGGTGCTGATCACCGCCGGGATGCTGATGCTCTTCGACGCGGGTCTGACGGTCGCCTGGCAGGAGCCGGTCTCGGCGATCTACGCGCAGCTCGTGCAGGACCGCCTCGGCGACGACCTGAAGAAGCTCGAGCTCGCCAAGCCGAGCACGCTCGACTTCGCCGCGCTGCGATCGCTCGAGGGCGATCGCAAGCGGCTGGCGTTCCTCGCGCGCGCGCTGCGGCGCAAGGCCGATCGCGGCGCGGCCGTCGCCCGCATCCGCATCCCGCGAATCAAAGCGAGCTACGTCGTGGTGGACGGCACGGACACGGCGTCGCTGCGCAAGGGCCCCGGCTTCTACGACGACGCTCCGTTCCCGGGCGCCCCCGGCACGGTCGCCGTCGCCGGCCATCGGACGACGTATCTGGCGCCGTTTCGCAACATCGACCGGCTGCGCCCGGGCCACAGGATCACGATCGAGATGCCCTACGGGGACTTCGTCTACGAGGTGCAGAAGACGCGCATCGTCGAGCCGACGGAGATCTCCGTCGTGCGGCGCGTGTCCTACGACCGGCTCGTGCTGTCGGCCTGCCACCCGCGCTACAGCGCGGCGAAGCGGATCGTGGTCTTCGCGCGCTTCGTCGACGTGACGCCGCGCGGCGCGGCGCTCTCCGTCTGAACACGTGCGCAGCGCGCGGGCGCAGGGCTCAAGCGCGGGCGCGCTGCGCTCGATAGCCCTCATGGAATGCGAACAGACGATCTGAAGGTGCGCGTCCAGCGCGCGGAGTACACCGTCGACCCCGCTGAGGTCGCGGGCGCGATGCTGCGCCACGCCATCAGCTACAGGCGATGCTGGAAACCGGTCGCCCGCTGCTCGATCCCGTCCGCCGACAGCGCGACCCGCGACCCGCCGGCGACGACCTCGCCGATCCACGTCAGCGAGGTCGCGGCCTCGGCTGCCAGGCGATCGCCGGACGCCACGCAGACGCACAGCTCGTAGTCCTCGCCGGCGCCTGCCGCGAGCTGCCATGCCGCGACGCCGAGCTGGTCCGCCACGCCGGCGACGCCGTCGGCCAGCGGCAGGGCACCGAGATCGATCTCGAGCGTGACGCCGGCGGCGCGCGCGAGATGGCCGGCGTCGCAGGCCAGCCCATCGGACAGGTCGATCAGCGCGTGCGCACCGGCGAGCGCCAGGGCGCTGCCCTCGGCCAGGCGCGGCTCGGGGCGCAGGTGGCGCCGTGTGAGCGCCTCGGGGCCCTGCGCACGGCCGTCGAGGATCGCCAGGCCGGCGCCCGCTGCGCCGAGCGTGCCCGTGACCCCGACGAGGTCGCCGGGGCGCGCCCCGTCGCGGCGCACGAGCTGGGAGCTGTCGTCCGCCCAGCCGACGACCGTCACCGCGAGCATCAGGACCGGCGCGCTCGTGACGTCGCCGCCGACCAGCGCGACGGCGTGGCGCTGGGCGAGGCTCGCCATCGCATCGGCGAGCGCGAGCACCGCGGGGTCGCCGAAGCCGGGCGGGATGCCCAGCACGACGTAGGCCTCCCCGGGCTGCGCGCCCATCGCCGCGAGGTCCGACAGCGCGCCCGCCAGCGCGCGGTGCCCGGCATCGGCGGCGCTCGCCGTCTCCCCGAGGCGAAAGTGCACGCCGTCGACCATCGCGTCGACCGACGTCACCGCCAGGGCTCGCGTGCGCACGACCGCCGCGTCGTCGCCGCTGCCGACGATCACGCGCGCGGGCGGCGGGCCGAAGCGCTCGCGCAGCGCTGCGATCAGCTCGAGCTCATCCACGCGGGGCGCCGATCACCGCCGCGGAGCTAGCGGTGGCGATAGACGATGCGGGCGCGGTCGAGGTCGTACGGCGACAGCTCGCAGCGCACCCGATCGCCCGGCAGGATGCGGATGCGAAAGCGGCGCATCTTGCCGGCGACGTGACCGAGCACGACGTGCTCGTTGTCGAGCTTCACGCGGAACATCGCGTTCGGCAGGGCCTCGATGACTTCGCCCTCGAATTCGACCTTCTCTTCTTTGGCCATTGCGCCGCAACGGTAGCAGCGTGGCGTCCGGCTGTCCGCTCAGTTCGGGTTGTCCGCAGGGTCGGGGACGATCTCGATCGGCGGAGTAGCCTCCTCGCCCTGATCGTAGAGATCGGGGTCGAAGCCCCCGCCCCCGGTCCCACTCGGCGGAGCCGGCTGGGGCACCGGCGGGGCCGGCGCAGCGCCGCCGGGCGGCGGGCCGACGGCCGAGCCGGGCTGCGCCTGCTTGGGTTGCCCGGTGGCGGGATCGATGCCCGGGTTGATCCCCTGGGCATCCTGACGCGCGCGCTGGCTCTGACGACCCTTGAATGCCCTGCTCTGGAAGGGCTCGTCGGGCTTGCGGAACTCCCCGCAGAACCCGCGCTTGGCGACCTTCATGTAGCGGCCCCAGATCTGGGCGGGGAACGTGCCGCCGTCGACGGGCCGGCCGCCGAAGAGGTTGCCCATCGGGATCCGTCCCTTGGGAAAGCCGACCCAGACCGCCGTCGCGAGCTTCGGCGTGTACCCGGCGAACCAGGCGTCGCTGTTCTCGTCGGTCGTGCCGGTCTTGCCCCCCGCCGGGCAGCCGATCTCCGCGCGCCTGCCGGTTCCCCCCTTGATGTTCTGCTGCAGGATCTTCGTCACCTCGTACATCGCCGCGGCGTCGAACGCCCGCGTGCGCCGCGGCTTGGAGAGATCGTCGACCTTGCCGTCGGGGAAGCGAACCTCGGTGATCGCCTTGGGCCTGTTGCGCCAGCCGCCCGAGGCGATCGTCGCGTAGGCGTTGGCCATCTCCAGCGGCGAGCAGCAGCGCTCGAGGCCGCCGAGCGTCTCGGACGGGTAGCCGTCGAGCTTCGACGTGATCCCAAGATCCTTCGCGGCCTTGACGACCTTCTTCGGGCCGAGGTCGAGCGCGAGCCGGACGTAGACGGTGTTGTCGGAGCGCAGCGTGGCTTCGACGAGGTTCGGCGAGCCGCCGCGGCACTTGCCGCCGTAGCACTTGATGATCAGGTTGGGCCCGTAGATCGGCGGCAGCGGCAGCGGGCCCGAGGCGTAGGTCGTCGATGACGGGTTGATGCCCTCGCGAACGGCGGCGACGAGCGCCATGATCTTGAACGTCGAGCCCGGCTGGCGCTTGCCCTGGGCGGCGAGATTGAACTTCGAGTCCTGGTACTTCGCCGACGAGGCCATCGTGCGGATGTAGCCGTTGGACGGGTCGATCGACACGATCGCCGACGACGGCGCGCCCGGGAAGCTGAGGTCCTTGGCAATCGCGGCGCGCGCCTTGCGCTGCAGGTCGAGGTCGATCGTCGTCTTGATCGTCAGGCCGCCGCTGCGCACGGTCTTGACGCCGTAGCGCTTGATCAGCTCGTCGCTGACGTAGTCGAAGAAGATGCTCTCGCGCCGCTCGCGGAAGTACTTGTTGGGCTGCAGGCCCAGCGGCGAGGCGATCGCCTGGCGCGCCTCCACCTCCGTGACGAAGCCGACGTCGGCCATCTTGCGCAGCACGGAATTGCGTCGCGAGGTTGCGGCCTCTCGCTCGCGGAACGGGTTGTACTGGCTCGGCGCCTGCGGCAGCCCGGCCAGCAGCGCGGACTCGGCGAGCGTCAGCTCGGCGGCCGGCTTGTCGAAGTACGCCTGCGCCGCGGCCTGGACGCCGACCGCCGTCTGCCCGCCGTTGGTCCCGTAGGGCACGGAGTTGAGGTACTTCGTCAGGATCCACGTCTTGCCCCGGCGGCCGCCG
>Ga0136623_10000540_pt1 | contig 11505 bp, 8 predicted proteins | sample AntDrymUQ4492106_2_FD_104656 | JGI IMG/M metagenome (GOLD analysis project Ga0136623, IMG submission 104656) | Polar desert sand microbial communities from Dry Valleys, Antarctica - metaG UQ449 (21.06) | ecosystem: Environmental > Terrestrial > Soil > Desert | place: Antarctica: Dry Valley...
GGCGTTCCGTAATTTTCAGGCACGAATTTTTGGTTTTTCGTATCGGCAGCAGAAATTTCCGCCGAACCGGAATCATCTGTTAAAGGCGTTTGCCCGGCATATTTAGCGATTAGTTCGTCGGCAGTTAGGTCAGCTTCCGGCTGATTTTTCAGCGCGTCGTTTTCGTCTTTAACGATAAACCAGCCGACAACTGCGTCGCTCCAACTTTTTTCTGACATCTTTGAGACTCCTTTGCCTTAGAAATATAGGCAATAAAAGTTTTATTAGCAAGTTTTAAGAGTCTGAAAAGTAAATAAATGAGAAGTTACGGACTTAACGAGAAGTAAATAATTTACGTGTTTTTAAAAGAATCATTTTATATAATGTCCAGTTTTATCAACCGGCTGCAAATTGTATTGTTAGGTTTCGGCTGATTTTGAGTCAAGTGCCTGAGATACCGAAAATTAAAAAGCCGCTCGAGTTTGAATCGCGCGGCTTAAAAATTGGAGCCATCCAAGGGATTCAAACCCTCGACCTTTCGATTACGAAACTTAGATAAGCAGGTGAGCAAAAGTTTGGCGACATTTTGGTTTTCGTTCAGAGTCCACGCTTCAGCGTGTTTCCGCCAGCGAGGCGCGGCGGAAAGGCAAAGTGCGTTCCGCGTTTGGACTCTGAACCAAGCAAAATACCTCATTACTTTTGCTCATCTGCTTAGAAGTTTTCTTGAGTTTTTCTGATTTCATTAGACATTATCGGAAATAAGATAATTCCTCAGCATTAGTAATATCAATGGTTTGCATTGGTTGTCGAAATGTAACTCTCAGATTGTGTAAACCACAGGCAATCTCCATTACAACGTCTGATAGATTCTCTTTGGTCAATCTCAACTCGTCTTTGACAATCCGACATCGCTTAATCCCGCTGATGACATTTTCAACCACAATTCGCACTCTTGAAATAATTTTATTGAAGAATTTATCTGTTTGCGTCAGTTCGCGTCCTCTCACCTTTTTTTGGGTTGCTGCACCAAGACTCCTTTTGGCTGATAGCCTTGAAACCCTGTATCCTGGGTCAAACTGGCGTTTTCGGGATAGCTGATCCGACTCTCGTCCGCCAATTTCTTATCGTGCTTTTTACCTTCTACGGTCTTACTCAAATACACTACTTTTTTCGTGTTTTCATTCACCAACAAAAGATTTTTGTCAGTATGTGTTTTCTTCTTTCCGCTATACTTTTCCGTTTGTTTCTCTATCTTGACAGGTCGTTGCAACTCTCTTTCGGTGGCATCCAGACTCAAGTTTGCTCCGCCTTCTTGGGCTTGAATTATTTGGCTTACTTTTTGTCCGTTGCGCTCCGGTTTCATTCCCAAATCGCGCAAAGTTTTCTGCAAAACGGGCAGAAGGCGATGAATCCAATAATTGGTTTGCGGTTGGCTCAAACCAAATTGTAAACCGTGCATTGTTTGCAACTGAAATGTTTTTTGATAAATCAGAACGAACAATAATTTATCGCCGATTTCCGTCAATTTTGCTTTTCTTCCCCCTCCACTGGCTCGTTGTTTTTTCTTTTTAGGAACTTTCGGTTTCGGTTTGGAAGAAAGTTGATAGCACTTTTCAAAGGTTGGCAACAAGGTTTGAAACTCTTCATCGGTCAATCCTGTGGCTGCCAAAAACTCTTTCGGCTTTCCTTTTAACTCAACATATTTTAACATTTATACAGTTTAATTGATTTTACTTATTTCCGATAATGTCTTTTCTTCTTTAGCTTCAAAAGCTATCCCCATAATTGCCAAACGTTGTGATTTACGAATATAAGTTTTAGTCAGCTTTCCGTTCACTCTGGTAAAGAAATAATAGGCAGTATGAAGCTCGCCTCGCACACATTTACAATTCGGTTTTCCGCACCGTATTTGCTGGAGATAAACGTCGCCGTTGGAAATTTCAGCGGCATTCTTAGGTAACATTCTTCGCTTTTTCGTCCTCATATCTCTTTTAGAATCAAGCTAGTATCTTTTTTGTGATTGCGTTAAAAACCCTTCTATTTTTTTGTAAATCCAAAACGGATGATGCTGTTTGGCGATGTAACAGGTGTAACAAGTGTAACGCCATTGTTTTTATTAGCTTTAGTTTCGCTACACTTCAAATCTTTAGTGGTATAACAGCTGTAACAAATTTATTTTCAAGTTACCTTGCTACACTTTCGCTTTAGAATTGGTGTAACAAGAGTAAATCCTTTAATTACAACCAGATTACACCTGCTACACCTACTACACTCGAAAAATATCAGTCCGAATTTGCAAACTCATTTTTAGTAATTTTGTTCGTTTGTTGTGGTTCGGCTTCAAATATTTCAGAACTTAAAACATAGAATCGCTGTTGAATATTTTCAGCGCGAATATTCTGCGTATTCTTTCCGTCATTGCCTTTGAGTAAATAACCACGTTTTGCCAGTTCATTGGCAACAAACTTTATATCAAAGCCTTTACACATTTCCTTACGAAACGTCTCCGGCATTACCAAAAATTCGATTTCATCACCGCAGTTCACCCGCTTGAATCCGGCGCGGTTATTAACTTTTTCTTCGGATGTATTTAACGATTGAAAGCGGCTTGCGCCGTGCGATTCGAGAAAATGCCGGATTTGTCGGATAGCATTTTCGGCATCCGTTTGACAGTTGCCGTTTCTGTTGGACAGCCACGTTTGAAACATCTTTGCGCTTGCTTCAATAGCTTCGTTTTCTTCCCATCCGGTAATTGATCGTGCAGTTTCACCGGCAAAAGCGATTAGCGCAAATTTCGTGCAAACCCGTTGAACTTCAGACACTGCATATTCCGGCAAATACTCATTTGAAAAATCAATACGAAACTTTTGCCAAGCTGTTTTTAGTTCGTTTGTTCGATTAATAATTGATCGTAAATATTGGCGAATTGCCGCGCCATAATATTCTTTGGCGGTCGTTCGCAGGTAATCCGCAAACATATTGGCGGAATTAAAACCGTACAAATTCTCCAAAAGCCCGAATCCTGCTCCGGCATCGGTTTCAAGATCAATCATTCGCACTTCATGACCGCCGCGCACTTTTTCGCCCGCTTGCGTGATTAAATCAGTCAAACCGATTTCGCCGGAAGACAGAAAAATCAAATTCCATTCAAGGCTTTTTCGTAGCGTAACGCTTCGCGCCATTCTGGTTTTGCCCTGACCGTTGGCAAGCATATAAGCCGTTTTGCCGATTGTCTGCCCTTCACATTCACCGATTTCGTCAAGGCACAGCAATCCGTTATTGTGCATTTCGGCAACCGCCTCTAAACCGTTTGCAGTTGATCGCCACGTTTGCAGAAAACCGTCCTTTCCGCCGCCACCCCAAACAGAACCGGCAACAAGCAAAGCCGTTGTTTTTCCCAGAGACGACGCGCCGCGAAAATGAAAGCCGCCGCCCTGTTCATCTAATAGCGGCAACAGGCAGCCGGCAAACGCAGCCGAAACAGCGAAAACGAGCCGCGAATTTCCGGCACAATACTGTGCAATCTTTTCACGCCATTCCTGCAAAGTTCCTTTCGTTTCCAAACGACTATCGCCGAAATGTTCGGATTGAAAAATCACTTTTTCATTTTCCTGTTTCTTGCTGATGGTTTCGTTTGGAAAAACAAATGTTCCATTAAACCAACCGATTCTAGAAACACACAGATATTTTTCTTTTGTTTCGGTGGTTTGAATATAGTTGGCGAGAAGTTCCTTTGCCTTTCGATTTGGATTGATTTCCAATCCGGTTGCCAGAAGTCTTGCACGGTATTCACTGCCATCACCGCTCAAAAGGTTCATCGGCATCGCCCAAACGTGCTTTTTGCCGTCGGGATCGAAATACTCAAGCAAACGCCCCCAGGATTCGCTGTTGATGTCTCTCGTTACGGCTTTAACTTCCAATTGTGAACAGATGCGAAGCTCGTTGCCTTCAAGATCAACCGAATATACGCCGTCATTTCTTACTTCAAAAAGTGAGGTTTTCTGAGGTTTTACAGCCGGTTGGTTTTTATATTTTTCGAGCAAATCGAAAAGAAATTCGCACGCCGCGTTTTCATTCTGTTCGCGCTCGATTTTGCCTAATATGTCATCAATTCCGTTGCAGCTTTCAATTGCAGGCAAATCCGCGAGAAACACCTTCGCGCCGAAAATTCTTAACTCTCTGGCAAGGCTTGAACGCGCCGCCCGCACACTATCATTTGTTGCGGTGTTCGCATCAAACAAAATTGTGATTTCGCGGTCTTGCCATTGCACAAGTTCAAAATCGGAAATAACGCCTTTGATCTGTTTCCGTTCGCCGTAATCATTCGTTTTGCCGATAATGCCGCGAAAGTTCCACACTCCGCTCAAGCCGACGGCAATAAAACGTGGTCTTTCCGACGAATCAGAAAGCCCGTGCCAGGATGCGCGGTACAAGGCTAATGTTTTCTTTTCGCCCTCGGCGATAACAATCGGAATAGAAGTATCTTCCAACCATTCGTTTCGACAATTCGGCGGCAAGTAAAGCATATTGCCGCGTCTGGGCGGTGAAAGATATTTTCCCTTTTCCTTTATCTCGCCGTTTCTTCGTTCCAGATCGGGATTGTCACGCCGCAGCCGATATTCACGCGGGCTTGTTTGTTCAGGGAGAAAATAGGGGGAAATTATTCCGGCGCAATCACTATTTGCCATCGCTTTGCGTCCAACAAGTTCAGCTCCTGCTGTTGAACTTACCCGAAAATTTTTTGCTTGCCTCAAAATGCCTTCGGTTATAAAGCTGCGCTCGAACATCTGCAAATCGCGCTCAATTAATGAATGATAGCCAGAAAAAATATTGCTTCGAGCGCCATTTCCACCGTTAGTAAATACAGTTTCGCTAGAACTGTTATTATCAACAGCTCCGTTATTGTTCAATTCCATTGTTCTTTACCCCCTTGCCCTTTGTTCACATTTGGAAAGATATTCTTCCAAATGGCTGGGTGAATAAAGAACGCGACCGCCGACGCGATAAAAGCTTATCTCTTCGGCTTTTCGTTTACGCTGTAAAGTGATTTTTGAAATGCCCAAAGCAGAAGATGCTTCAGTTTCCGACAGTAATTTAACCGTAGAATTTTCCGCAGTTTTGCGGACAAAATACGTTGCCATAATTTACCTCATCCATTCTGCATTTAGTGCGGAAATTATTGAACGGGAATAGTTGAAGTAAATGTAAAAGATTTACAATGGTACTATTGGTTGCACTAAACGCGACCATTCAATAATTTTAAGGAACTTGTGCTTGTGTACCTTTTTGGGTTTTTGTAAATTTTAATCAATCAACCATAAATTCATTAATGAAAATAAATTGATACGATTTGGAAATTCAGTTTTCATATATAGCACTAAGTATCACTTATTGCAAGCAATGCATATCATCTACTATCTCTAGGGATAATTGTTCACCTGCTTTGCTTGAAAACTAAAGGGAGTGGTGAATAGGAAAGAAGTACGAAAAGAATAACTACTGACCTTCTCATTATTTTGTGAATTCTGATTGGATAATAATGAGATGAATCAGAAATAAAGCTTTAATAAATATGGAAATTAAGTAGTGACTACCGCCTTCAATTGTCAGAACAACCATTGAACAAATCTTAGACACTAATTTTGTTTATGCCGGTAGTGGTGAATAGAATTTAATAGCTGATCGTTTTTAGATGCGCCTTGAATTTAGTAGATTGATTGAATGACAAAACCTGATTTCACGCTGGAATTCATTAAAAATCAAAACCGGCTGATAAAATTAAGTGAGGTTTTACTTCAAACATCCTCTTTCGCGCTCGATATTGAAACTGTCGATTGGTGGAATCGTCATCGGGAGCAAATTTCCCTCATTCAAATCTCTTTCCGTTATAAAGGACAGCCAAAAGTCGCCATTATTGATGCACTCGCCGGTTTGAATCTTGACCTTTTACGAGCCCCATTCGAACACGTAGCAATTCTCAAAATTATTCATAATGCGGCATTCGACGCGACTCGTCTCTCGAAACATTGCGATTTCATTGTCGCTCCTATTTACGATACGATGCTTGCCGCTCGTCGTTCAGGGGAAAGGAAATACTCTCTCCAAGCGCAGGCGGCAATACATCTTAATCTCAGGCTCGACAAATCATTTCGGCAGAGCGATTGGAGTCGCCGTCCGCTCGACAATCGGCAGTTGTCTTATGCCGCTCTCGATGCCTATTCGACATTGCTGCTTCACGAAAATCAGACGGCTCGAAATCTAACCGGTGAATACCGACTGAAATCGATTGTTGATCCATCACGTCAAGGCAGTCTTCCGCTCGACGATTCACTTTCAACAAAACAAATATTGCCGGTAGTGACTTTAGATGCAGGACCAGCACCGTTATCCGGTTCGCCAGAAACTGAACTTAATGCTGTTGCCTTATCTTTGCTTGGAATTGTAACGGAACTTCCCACCCGTTACAGCCCCGATCAACTTGCTGTTTCACTTGGCGCTGACCGGGTTGGAATGGCAGGTTGGATTGTCGACTCTCGTTTAGGAAGAGATGCTGAACTCGATGCGGAAACGGTCAAGATGACAATTGCTGATTTATGCGAATTTAATTTGATGCGGATGACTGAAACGAGACGGCTCGAAGCGACCAAAGAAGGCGAACAGATATGGCAAGTGATGAAATAGCAAGCTTGGAGTTGCAAAAATTAGCTCTTTTAATTGGTAAACTGTTCATTCTACCTTTATCCAATCCTTTTCAATCAATTCAAACTAACTTTTTGTAGTCATTTTCGATTCGCATAAGCGAAGTTAAAAAATTGATGATCGGTTAACCGTATAAGGGACTGTTTTGAATCTAATCCTCTAAATTGAATTCAGATCGAATAAATTCCTTTATTCTGTTATGTCCGCGAAGATTGAGCCACATTTGATTTGTATCTGATTCGACTATCAGTTCGAAATTGAAAAATGGGCAACACAATCGCTCGTAAACAATAAATTCAGCCGCATCTTGAATTATCTGTGATTCGGCTTTGAAACGAAAAGCATATCCGTCATTTAACTCTTTATTGGAATGCCTTTGCGATATTCAAAGCCGATAACTTCGCCTGAAAAAACCGCCTTCGATTGCTCAACGGCTTGTTCCGACGTCAGTAGTGGGCAGTCGCAAGCAAGAGTTTTCGTCGCGCTGAATAATGAACAAACGAGAAGCGTAAAAATTATTTTGTGTTTGATTGATAGAGCCATAAATTTTACAACAAAGAGCCAAACGCCGCGCATCGGATGATGTGCACGCAATGTATCAGGCATCCAAGTCTCGCGGATGAGAGTCACGATATTCGCGGTCCGGGGCATGCCGTTGTAAAATGGCGTTTACCTTTAAGACGCTTTCCGCTTCCAGCCTCTCAGCTCGTAATATTTCCCTTTCGGCTCCCTGGCAAGCCATCGATCCACAGTTCTCTCGCGGACATGCTGGCGAAAGATGCGGATGTTTGTCTGGTTGCTGATCCTGTATTGACCAAGAGATTTGGTGCCGTAAATGGCTGTGCCAGTCGAGCTGGTCTCTCAGATTGATTGATCAACGATAGTCACAACTTCGTGTTGAGTCAGCATAATAATTCTCCTGAACGATTAATCTGCGGCGTAGCACTTTTATAAAAATATTGAGTTGCGAGATGGGAAATTCAATTCCTCATTCGTAACCGAATGACATCCGCGCCGGGCAAAGCATCATACGATACTGCCCTTTTTCAAGATCAGCTTTATGTCAAATCTAGTTCAAACGAACTTTTTCCGTCCAGAAACTCAAAATCGAATCGTGCTTCATTTCCGGCATTTCTTTCTTCCACAAGCTCGCGCAGCAATCTCATGTGTTCTTTGGCGGCGGCATTTTCCGTTTCATTTTCACTGCTATTGAACCAGAGTTTGAAATGTTTGTCGGCTTCGGCATTAGCGCTTTTTGCTGTCGCACCGCCGAGACGCGAGTTGAAGATTACTCGGACGGCATCCAAATCCGGGTTTTCATGTTCGCCGTTGCCGCAGAAAATATAATGGTCGGCGGTGATTCGCTGGCAAAACTCGATGTCGATATTATTCTCCGAGCCGTGATGCTGCACTTTGAGAACATCAACGTGCAGATTTTTGCCCGCGTTTTGATTTAGTTTGTTATGAAATTCGAGACCTTTGAGAATGTCTGCTGAGTGACCGTCTCCGGTCAGAAGAATTTTTTTACCTGCCTCTTCAATCAACACCATTAGAGAAGCCAAGTTCGGTACGGTCACTTCCTTCCGTTTTCCTAACCTCCGTCGCAGGCGTTTATTTTCAGCGTTATCGTTTGTCCTGTTTTCAACCGCGAGCAGTTCACGTTCCATTTCTTGAGCCTGCGATTGAGCGAGGTGTAATAAACCTTCGGCGGCGTTTGCCGTCCCGATTAAATCTCTCTCATCCTGTTTTGCGCGCCGCTGAATGTTGCGTATCTGTTGTTGCTGTCCGACCAGCCATTTATTCCATTTATCTTTGAGCGCGTCGAGGTCGGCAACAGCCGGACCGATCACGTAAAAATCCATTCCCCCTAATTGAAGCGGCGCGGGCATTTGGTCTTTAACGCACATCAACCGCCGGTCAAACTCTTGATTGAGAGGCACGTCTAATTGTTTGCTTCCGAGCCGCCGGGAAAGCTGCACGGCTTCGCCATTGCTGGTCGCCAAATCTTGAAAGCCGGCAGCCAGCTCGAGCGTTTCTTCTTCAGTCGAGGCTGACAGAATTGCGGCTGTCGCGGCAAGCATATCTTCGATTTGACCGGCGTTGTCGCCGACTTGCTCGTGAAAAGCGTTATGCCAGACGGCTTCGACCTCGGGCGGTCGAGTTGACACGGGTTCGGGCAGAGCGGCGTTCGCGGCTTTTCGATAATCATAAACGCGCCAATCCTTCAAGTCGTCGAACAACTGGAGAACGCCGGAGATATGATCTTGGTCAACGTGCGAAACATATATGAGATTCAAGCGACCACGCTTATTTTTTTTAGGATTGTCCAGTTGCATCTCGCGGTAAATTTCCGGCGCGACGTGCCTTGTATATGACGCGCGCATACCGCCGTCGACTAACATCCTAAATTGCTTTCCGCCGTGTTTATTGCTGATGAGCAAACAGTCGCCCTTATCGGACTGGAAAACTCTGATTTTCATATTCTTAAACCTCCTTTCGTTGATAAACCAAAGCCGCTTCGCGCAGACACGCTTCCGGGTCAATGCGTCCGAAGCCGGCATCATTCAGCCATTTAAAATTAGCCCCCGGAAGCGGGCGCGAAGTGCGGTGGAAGATAGCTTCGATTTGCGCCGCCGTCAATCGATTTTCAACCGCTAACATCAAGCCCACGACTCCAGCGGCAAACGGACTTGCCATACTCGTGCCGGTCATTTCCACCCACAAGCGCGATTCGTCGCCGAAACCGTAAGCGGCAACGATGTCCGTCCCAGGAGCGGCGACATCCGGCTTCAACCGTTTATCGCGCGTCGGTCCTTGGCTGCTCGTAATGTTAATCTTCTCGCGGGCTTCGTCGAGATTCGCCACTGAAACTATTCTTTGACCGCAAGCTAAGGAACTGACCGACGACTCGTCAATATTTGAACGCTCGGAAAAGAAAGACGGGAAATACCACGCTTGGCTGTTTCCGATTATTTCTCCCGACCGGCGCGGATCATCGCGCTCGATCCAGCCGTGATAGCTGCCGTCGCGCACTTCGAGACCGTGCAGCCGCACCGTCCAGGTGCCGGAAGCAATGCCGGCTTGCGGTGCTTTCATAAATGGCGAAAGATAAATACTGATGTAATTGCTTCCGTTGGCAGGATGATAAAGTTCGTTGAAAATGCTTAACACGCACCTGAAATTATCCTGAGAATCTTTGACCACTTGATTTTTAATAAATTCGAGCGGGTTGACTGGACCAATCCAATCCGCGCCCGGTGGTTTGACCGAAACCGCAAACTGGTCTTGCGGCGCATACCATATTTCCAATTCGTTTTCGGAGATGTCCGTGCGCCCGTTGCCGATGACTTCCCAGCTAATATCCGTTACTAAATCTCGCGCGGAAACCTGCCCGCTCGTGTGTATCCGTCCGAGCGCGTAGCCGAGATCACCCTCGAATTCGGCGGCGTGTTGTCCGGCGTTGCCCGCCGCTACGCAAACGCTTCGACCGGGCACCGCCAACGCCGAATCAATCCAACGGCTGACGGCACTGCTCGCGTCGTGGGCGTGACCGTTAGTTCCCAGACTGACGTTGACGGACACCGCGTCCACGCCCAGCTTTTGACCGAGCGCGAAAAGATAATCAACCGCATGGGCGATGCGCGTCGAATCATAAAACGAGCGGCGCGGGTCACGCTCCTCGGTTGGCAGAAAGATTAGAACGCCGGCGATCATTGCTTCAGAACAAATTCCGCTGTTACCGGCGGCGATGCTGGCGACGTGCGTCCCATGCGAGCCGGGCATCATCTGCGATTGAGGCTCAAGCTCAAATGCCGGAACTTTTACCGTTTTCGCGGCTTTGAGAGCGGCATTCATATCCGCCTGAATGATTTCCGAACCGTAATCAAAACGCTTGTCAAACAACTCTTTGTCGGCATCGCCTTCGGCTTGTTCGTGCGGATTTGGACGGCTGTTGCCGCCCTGATCCCAAATCCTGACGAAGCGAGTTTTCCCGGTTTTGTCGAGAAAATCAGAATGCGTATAATCGAAACCCTGCACATCAATAATGCCGATTAAAATGTTTTTGCCGTTTTTGTGCTGTTCGGAATTTCCGAACTTTTTAACTACCGGGATAACATTCGTTTCGGAAGAAACCTTTGGATTTGGCGTCGACAATGATTGTCCCGGCTCGACATAGGTAACGACCTCGCTGTCTATTAATCCTTGAAGCTGAGATAGCCGCACCGTCGCTGTGGCAATATTACCGCGCCTCGCAGTTACTCCCGTCTCTTTACGACTAGCGTCCTCTGGGTCAGCACCGGGAATATCTTCGACCGAATCTTCAATTTCGATTTTGTCGTTGATGTCAACGGTTTCCACGAACACGTTAACCAAAACGTCTTCGGGGATTGTCTGGAGTGACGGAGGCTCCGCAACGGCTTCCGAAAAATCAGCAGTTGCCGTCATTGCGAAGCTGTCTAAAGCGAGCGGCTCAGATGCGGTCAATGACTCTTCTGAAGTGACGGCAACGCAGGCACTTTGCGCGGCTCTGTTCGTATTAACTTCTGAATCGCCGTTGCAAAACATTCGCAGTTTCGGTTGAAGTTTTCGACTGTTTGGACCGAGCGTAGCGTGGTGATTATTTTTATTTTTATTCATATTCAGCGAACCTCCGTCATTAGTTATATAAATCGCGCCGAATCTCCCACGGATCGGACGCCAACAAGACTTTGACTTAACCTGAGTCCTGAGTTGAAAATTATGTAATCTCCCAAAAATGAGTAGAATAATTTTAGACAGAAAACCTACTTAAAAAAAGGAGATTACACAATGAGAAGTATAAAAGAA
>Ga0136623_10000541_pt1 | contig 11493 bp, 15 predicted proteins | sample AntDrymUQ4492106_2_FD_104656 | JGI IMG/M metagenome (GOLD analysis project Ga0136623, IMG submission 104656) | Polar desert sand microbial communities from Dry Valleys, Antarctica - metaG UQ449 (21.06) | ecosystem: Environmental > Terrestrial > Soil > Desert | place: Antarctica: Dry Valley...
CACGCACCGTCTCAGCCGGCTCGTGTCGCGCGAGAAGGTCGCGCGCTTCGTACGCGCGCCGTTCACCGTGGTCGAGGAGGAGATCGACTGCCCTCCCGCCGAGCTCGAGGAGCATCCGCGCTAGCGATCAAGGGCGTCGCGAACGGCATGCGCCTCGCCTACGCGCGGGGTCCTCGACCAGCTCGGGACTCCCGCGCCGTGATCCGTGGCGCACCTGCACTACGTTTAGGCGAGTGCGACCACTGGGGGTTGCGCGCCGGCAGCACGCGCTCGGAGGATTCAAACGGGAGGACGCAGATGGCGGAACTGGAGGCCTGGGAGGAGTCGTTCGCCGAGGCGGCGGCGAAGGACGGCATCGAGCTCGAGCCGCACACGTTCGAATGGGCATCGGAGCCCGGCCATCTCGCCGTGGGCTACATCGCGGACAACTCGGGGATTGCCGACGTCATGCAGCGCGCCGAGATCGGCGTACCGGCGCTCGAGCAGACCTTCACGCGACTCCGGGGCCTGACCCCGGTCCTGCAGTCCTGCCGCCTGGTCATGCCCTACCCGGCGGTGCTCGTGCACATGGAGACCGGGACGCTCGTCGAGGTCGACGAGGTTCTGCACTTCACGACAGCCCGGCTGACGACGCTCGACGCGTACCCGGCCGAGATCCCGCTGGGCTTCGACGTCAAGGAGTACAAGGAGCTCTGCCGCGAGCATGCGCCCAAGACGGACAAGTGGCGCTACGGCCTGGCCTCAAAGACCTTCGGCTTCCACGGCCTGCAGAGCGAGCGCGCCTACAAGGACGCGGTCCGCGATGTCGCGGCGTGGGTGATGGGCTTTCCTCCGCTGCTCAGGGTCCCCGCCATCGACCAGGACGGCGTGGCGGCCTACGAGCGCTCGAAGGACATGCTGCAGAGCAAGCTCAAGTCCTAGTGGGCCGCCCCGCGGCGCCCGATGCCGAACGCTGCCCGCGCTGCGATGCGGCGTTCGGGTGCGCGATCGCGCGCGGCGGATGCTGGTGCGCGGAGCTGACGCTCAGCGGCGAGCTGCGCGCACAGCTCGCCGCCCGCTATGAGGGCTGCCTGTGCCCGTCGTGCCTGCGCGAGCTCGGACGGGCGGGCCCATGACCGCGGCGACCCCCGGGCCGGGCTTGGCGCTCGTCTAGCCTGCCACGGATGGCGACCACCGACGCCGAGCAGGGAGCGTTCTCGCTCGAGCTCTCCTCCGACCAGCGCGACATCCGCGAGTGGGTCCACGGCTTCGCCGCCGGCGTCCTGCGCCCGGCGGCGGCCGAGTGGGACGAGCGCGAGGAGACGCCCTGGCCGATCATCCAGGAGGCCGCGAAGATCGGCCTCTACGGCTTCGACGGCTTCGCGCAGTTCTGGGCAGACCCGACCGGGCTGACGATGCCGATCGTCAACGAGGAGCTCTTCTGGGGCGACGCGGGCATCGGCATGTCGATCATGGGCACGGCGCTGGCCGTCGCGAGCATCTTCGGCTCGGGCACGCCGGAGCAGATGGGCGAGTGGATCCCGCAGTGCTTCGGCGCTCCGGAGGACGTCAAGGTCGCCTCTTTCTGCGTCTCGGAGCCCGACGCCGGCTCGGACGTCTCCGCGCTGCGCACGACCGCGCGCTACGACGAGGCCAAGGACGAATGGGTGCTCAACGGCCAGAAGGCGTGGGCAACCAACGGCGGCATCTCGAGCATCCACGTCGTCGTCGCGAGCGTCGACCGCGAGCTGGGCGCACGCGGGCAGGCCGCCTTCGTGATCCCTCCCGGCGCGGCCGGGCTGACGGCGGGCAAGAAGGTGTCCAAGCACGGCCTGCGCGCCTCGCACACCGCCGACCTCTTCCTCGACGACTGCCGCGTCCCGGGCCGCTGCCTGCTCGGCGGCAAGGAGAAGCTCGACGCCAAGCTCGCCCGCGCCCGCGAGGGCACGCGCTCGAAGTCGCAGGCGGCGATGCAGACCTTCGAGGCGACGCGCCCGATCGTCGGCGCGCAGGCGATCGGCATCGCGCGCGCGGCGTACGAGTTCGCGCTGGACTACGCCAAGACGCGCAGGCAGTTCGGCCGCGCGATCATCGAGAACCAGGCGATCGCGTTCACGCTCGCCGACATGAAGATGGAGATCGACTGCGCTCGCCTGCTCGTCTGGCGCGCCTCGTGGATGGGCCGCACGAGCCAGAGGTTCACCGCCGCGGAGGGCTCGATGAGCAAGCTCAAGGCCGGCGAGGTCGCGGTCTGGGCGACGGAGCGCGCGATCCAGATCCTCGGCGGCAACGGCTACACCCGCGAGTATCCCGTCGAGCGCTGGCACCGCGACGCGAAGATCTACACGATCTTCGAGGGCACCTCGGAGATCCAGCGGCTCGTCATCGCACGCGCGATCTCCGGCGTGCAGGTGCGCTGACGCGATGACGCAGGTCGCCGAGATCAGCCTGCACGGGCACGCGCTGAGCTACCGCATCGGCGGCGACGGGCCGCTGCTCGTGCTCGTCCACGGCATCACGAACTCGTCGGCCGCGTGGGAGCCCGTGCTCGCGCTGCTCGAGCGGCGGTTCACCGTGCTCGCGCCCGACCTGCTCGGCCATGGCGACTCGGCCAAGCCGCGCGGCGACTACTCGCTCGGCGCGAACGCGTCGCTGCTGCGCGACCTCATGCTCGCGCTCGGTCACGAGCGCGGGACGCTCGCGGGCCACTCGCTCGGCGGCGGGATCGCGATGCAGATGGCCTACCAGTTCCCCGAGCGCGTCGATCGTCTCGTGCTCGTCTCCAGCGGCGGCCTCGGCCGCCAGGTGACGCCGCTGCTGCGGGCGGCCGCGCTGCCGGGCGCGGAGCTCGTCCTGCCGCTGCTGGCCTCCGAGCCGCTGGTCAACGCCGGCGCGCAGGTCGGCGGCCTGATGCGGCGGATCGGCCTGGGCGTCGGCTCGGACCTGACGGCGATGGCGCGCGGCATCGCCTCGCTGCAGGACATCGAGGCGCGCCGCGCGTTCGTCCACACCGCGCGCTCGGTGATCGACACCGGCGGCCAGCGCGTCAACGCGACGGACAAGCTCTACCTCGCCGAGGCCGTGCCGACGCTGATCCTGTGGGGCGAGCGCGACACGATCATCCCCGCGCGCCACGGCGTGCGCGCGCACGAGAACATGCCCGGCACGCGGCTGCGAATCTTCGCGGGTGCCGGCCACTTCCCCCACCACGACGACCCTGACGGCTTCGCCGCCGAGATCATCGACTTCGTCGCGACGACGGCTCGCTCCGAGCCCGACGAGGAGGCGCTGCGACGACTGCTGCTGCAGCGCAGCGCCGCGGACTGAGCGCCGGCTCTATCCCGGCTCGACGCAGTGCTCGCGCGCGTCCGGCTCGGCGAAGCGCAGCAGCGCCTGGCCTTCGGCGGTGAGCGCCTCGACGGCGTCGCGGCCGAGCTTGGAGAACGGCTCGAGGCGCAGCGTCGCCACGCGACGCTTGACCTCCGCGCTCCAGATGCCGGCCACGAGGCCGTCGACGAGGAACGTGGCCCGCACGCGCAGGTTCTTCGTCGTGACGAGCGGACGGTGCTCGTCGGCGATGATGCGGGTGCGGTCGTCGTGGGCGAGCACGAGGTTGTCGAACTCGGGCAGGTAGCGCGCCGGCGCCGGGACGCTGGCGTCCGGACGCGGCGCGCCGGGCAGATCGAACAGCTCGCGTCCGCGCTCGTCGGCGAAGACCTCGAGCGAGTCGCGCATGCCTTCGAGCACCGCCTTCATCGCGCCGATGCCCGACCAGGTCTGCACGTCCTTCGCGCTCGCCGGCCCGAACGCGCCGAGGTATGAGCTGACGAGCGCCTCGAGGCCTCCTGCGCCCTGCGAGCGGTCAGGCGAGCGGGTGTCTGCGGCGAGCGGCTCGCCGAGCCACTCGCCGGCGAGGGCGAACCGCGCCACGCGATCGAAGCCCCAGCGACCGGCGTCGCTTGGCACCATGACCAGCGGCAGCAGGGTGCGCACGGCATATCCCAGCGCACGGTCGTTGACGTCGGGGAAGTCCTCGACCAGGCGCGCGCGGATCTCGTCGAAGGGCAGCGGCCCGCCCTGCAGCAGCGCGCGCGCCGCGGGCAGCACCGCTTCGACGTCGAGGCCCTCCGAGCGCGCGCCGAGGACCCGCAGCGCGACCGCGCTGCTCGGCTGCAGCGCCATCCGCAGGCGGACGTAGTCGGCGGCGCTCATCAGGTGCAGGGTCGAGCGCATGAGTGTCGCCCGCACGACCTCGCGTCCGTGCAGCGCCTGCAGCAGCTCCTCGCAGCGGAAGCCCTCGACGCGCGTCCACAGCCCGGTGAACGGATGCCGGGGCTCCTGCGCCTGCATCCCCGCGAGCCGCTCGATCGCGGCGACCGCCGTCACCGGCTCGCGCTCGAGCAGCATCTGGCGAGCGAGCGTCGCGCGGTTGAGCTGCATCCGCGTGAGCGTCTCGGCGGCCACGAGCTACGCCGGTGGGGCGGGCCCGGGATCTGCAGCCGCCCGCTCGTCGGCGATGCGCTGCACCTGGCGGCCGAACTCGCGCTCGACGGCCTCGTTCATCGCCAGGCCGAAGATCGCGACGACCGACTCGGCCGCCAGCGGGTGCAGGCGCTCGAGCGCTTCGTGCACCTCGGGCCAGCGCTCGGGCGGCTGACCGGCGCGCTCGAACGGCGACCAGACGACCTCGAGGAACAGCTCGACGTACGTCTCGGCGATCCGGTCGGCCTGCTCGCGCACGCAGCCGATGATCTGGAGCTGGCGCTCGAGCGGGATGCCGAGCTTGGCGAGCTCGCGGCCGTGGTCGGCAAGCCGCGGGCTCGTCAGCTCGAAGCTGCCGTCCTCGCGCGGGCGCAGCAGCCCGACCTTGATCGAGCGGTCCAGCAGCGTCAGATCGGTCGTGCCCCACTCCTCGGCGAGCGCGAGCAGATCGACCGTGCGCGGTTGCTCGTCAGCGCCGAACGGCCTTCCGAGCGCGTGCTTGAGGCGCAGCACCTCCCTGCTCGACCCCCCGGCGCCGTCGAGCAGCCGGCGGATGAGGTCGAGGTTGAAGCCGTCCGCCTGCAGCTCCTGGATGAGCTCCAGGCGCGCGACGTGGTCGGGGCCGTAGTAGCCGGTGCGCCCGCGCACGTCGGGCGCCGGCAGCAGCCCGCGCGACTGGTGCGCGCGGATGTTGCGCACGGTCATCCCGATGCGACGCGCGAGCTCGTCGATCGTCAGCGCTTCGTCCTCGCGTTCGGCCACGATCAGACTGTAGAGGCGCGGCCGGGTCCTCTCGCCTCGACAAGTAGCGCATTGACACAAGCAACGGTGCAGAGTCTGATAGCAGCATGTCCCCCGTCGTCCCACGATTCGATCTCAGCGAGGAGCCCGCCGCCTGCGGCGCGCACGTCGTCGTCGTTCGCGGGGAGATCCACCTGTCGACCGCGCCCGGCCTGTCGCAGCGCCTCTCGGATGCGATCGACGCCGGCGCCACGAGGCTCATCCTGGATCTCACCGCCGTCGAGTTCATCGACTCGACGGGCCTGAGCGTGCTGCTCACCGGCCTGCGGCGCGTCCACCAGCTGCAGGGCCGGATGGCGCTCGTCTGCGTCAGCCCGACCGTGTTGCGGCTCTTTCACATCACCGGCCTCGAAGAGACGTTCGACATCTTCGCCGACCGCGCCGCGGCGGACGCGTTCGTGTGTCAGGCCGCGGGCGGCAGCTCCGAAGGCGAGCCGTAAGGCCCGAGAACCGCCGGCAGGGCGATCGATCCGTCCTCGCGCTGGCCGTTCTCCAGCAGCGCGATGACCGTCCGCCCGACGGCCACGGCCGTGCCGTTGAGGGTGTGCAGCGTCTGCGGCTTGGCGCCCTGCGATCGCACGCGGATCTCCAGGCGCCGCGCCTGGAAGTCGGTCGTGTTGGAGGTCGACGTCAGCTCGCGGTAGCGCCCCTGGCCCGGTAGCCAGGCCTCGATGTCGTACTTCTTCGCGGCGCTGGCGCCGAGGTCGTCGACCGCGATGTTGACGACGCGGTAGGGGATCTGCAGGGCGGACATGATCTCCTCCTCGATCGCCAGCAGCCGGTCGTGCTCCTCGGCGCCGCGGTCGGGCGCCACGAAGCTGAACATCTCGACCTTGTCGAACTGGTGCACGCGGAAGATGCCGCGGGTGTCCTTGCCGGCCGATCCCGCCTCGCGGCGAAAGCACGGCGAGAAGCCGGCGTAGCGCAGCGGCAGGTCCGCCGCGTCGAGGATCTCGCCCGCGTGCAGGGATGCGAGCGCGACCTCGCTCGTGCCCGCCAGGTAGAGGTCGTCCGCGGGGAGGTGGTAGATCTGCTGTTCGGTGTCGGGCAAAAAGCCCGTGCCGTAGAGCGCCTGCTCGCGCACGAGCACCGGTGGGATCACCGGCTCGAAGCCGTGGCCGCGCAGCATGCTCAGCGTCCACTGCACGAGCGCGAGCTCGAGCATCACGAGGTCGCCGCGCAGGTAGGCGAAGCGCGACCCCGACAGCCGCGCGCCGCGCTCCATGTCGATCCGCTCGCCCGCCAGCGCAAGGTGGTCGCGGCCCGTCTTCGTGGCGTCGCCGACGACGCGCAGCACCTCGTCCTGCGGCTCGGCCGCCGTCGGATCGGGCAGGTTGGGAAGCGTGCCGAGCAGCTCCAGCAGCTGCGCCTCGGACTGCCGCGCGCGCTCGCCGAGCGCCTTGACCTCGGCAGAGACCTCCTTCAGGCGTGCGAGCTGAGGGGAGACGTCGCGCCCTTCGCGCTTGCCGGCGGCAAGCTCGTCGGATGCCGCCTTCTGCTCCGCCCGCAGCCCCTCGGCGGCCTGCGTCGCCTCGCGCCACGCCTCGTCGAGCGCGACGAGGCGGTCGACCGCGCCGCCAAGCTCGGGCCCGCGCCGCACGAGCGCCGAGCGAACCGCGTCGGGCTCGCGGCGGATCAGCTTCAGGTCCAGCACAGCGCCGCCGCGCAGATGGCGACTATCCGTCGCCGCCTTCGAACTTCTCGCCGCCGCCGCCGGCCGGCGCGCGCGTCTCGACCTCGCTGCCGGCGTACTTCGCCAGGAACTCGGCGACCTGCTGCTTCTCGCGTCCGGTGACGATGTTCTCGGGCATGATCGCGCCCGAGAAGCCGCCGTTCTCGATCGCGTAGACGACGTCCTTGACGTTCTCGACGCGGGTGTTGAAGTTCGGGCCGTCGACGTTCTCGCGGTCGCCGACGTCGGTCGTGGAGCCCTGCGTGCCGGCGACCCCGAGCGTGTGGCAGGAGCCGCAGCGCTCGACGAAGAGCATGGCGCCCGAATGGTTCGGATCGTCGTCTGCGAGCTTCACGCTCTCCGAGCCGCAACCGCCCCACAGGAGCGCCGCGAAGGTCAGGCATGCGGCGATCAGAAGGCGGCGGGCCATGGGCGGCGCAGATGATACGGAACAATCCCCTGCGCGATGTCCCCGTTGCGCCCCACCGTCACCTGCCTCGCGGCCGCGGCGTTCGCCCTGGCGGGCTGCGGCGAGGGCGAGCGAATCCGCACCGAGCGGCCGATCCTGCGGCTGAAGCTCGACGAGTACCGCATCGTGCCGCAGAACATCTCGGCGCGACCCGGGCGGATCAAGATCGTCGTGCGCAACACCGGCCGCCTGACGCACAACATCGCCGTCCAGACTCCGCCCAAGGAGGTCGGCGACAAGCCCGAGGAGGTGCTGGGCGCGCGCGTGAAGAGCATGCAGCCCGGCCAGTCGGCCGAGCCGATCAAGGTCACGCTCGCGCCCGGCACCTATCGCCTCGTCTGCACGATCGCCAACCACGATGACCTCGGCCAGTACGGCGAGCTCGTCATCGAGGGCCCGCCGCTGTGAGCGCGCCGGTGAGCGACGCGCAGCGCGCCTACCGCGACACCGTCGGGCACTTCGCCACCGGCGTGACGATCGTCACGGCGACGGGGCTCGAGGGCCCGGCCGGGATGACGACGAACGCCGTGACCTCGCTGTCGCTGGAGCCGCTGCTGCTGCTCGTCTGCTTTGATCGCGGCTCGCGCACGCTCGAGGCCGTGCGCTCGTCGAAGCGCTTCGCCGTCAACATCCTGCGCGCGGACGATCGCGAGCTCGCGGCGGTCTTCGCCTCCAAGCGCGTCGGAGCCGAGAAGTTCGAGAGCGTGACCCACGTCGAGGCCCACGGCATGCCCGTGCTCGACGCGGCGCTCGCCTGGATCGCATGCGACCTGCGCGAGCTGCTGCCGGGCGGCGACCACGTCATCGGGATCGGCGAGGTCATCGGCATGTGCATTCAGGAAGAGGGCGATCCGCTGGTCTACTTCCGCGGCCGCTACACGACCACCGCCGTGTGAGCCTCGGCACAGGATTATGCGCTCGGGGCGACTCGGCCTACGATGGTCCGCGCCCGGTACCGATCGCAGGGGAGAGCTCAATGCCCGCATCCCGCACCATCCTCGCCGCAGCCGCTTCGTCGGCGGCGGCGCTTGCCTGCGCCGCACCTGCGAGCGCCGCGACGATCGCGACGGACGCATGCGTCCGCCACGTCGGATCGGGCGTCAAGACCTTCCCGGTGTCGGGCACCGGCTTCACGCCCGGGGCGAGCGTGACCCTGCGCTACGCAAGCGTGCTCAGCCCCACCCCGGCCTTTCTGGGGGTGGTCACCGCCGACACCGCCGGCAACATCACACCGACGGCGCTGACCCCGGCGCTGTTTAACAAGTTCAACACCCAGGAGCAGTCCTTCGCCCTCAGCGCGACGGACGGCACGAACCCCGCGATCGTTGCGGCAACGGCGTTCAAGCAGGTTCGGGTCGGCTACCTGACCAGCCCCGCGACCGGCCGTCCGGGGCGTTCGGCCCGCCACACGGTCCGCGGCTATCCCAACGGCAAGGCCACCTACCTGCACTTCCGCTATCGCGGCAAGACCAGGCGCAACGTGCGCCTCGGCGTGACCTCGAGCCCGTGCGGCATCGTCTCCAGGCGCATGGCGCTGCTGCCGACGCGCTCGATCCCCGGGCCCTGGACGGTCTACGTCGACCAGACGAGGACCTACAAGAGGGGCTCGCCCTTCCAGCTGAAGTACTCGTTCACGATCAGGCGCACGTTCCGTTAGGCGTCAGGCGATCAGGGCTGCGCGCAGCGCGAGAAAGGCGACGACGAGCGCCGCGAGAGCCATGACGCCGATCTCGCGGCGCACGACCGCAAGCACGACGGAGCGCTGCTGGGACTCGGGCAGCGCTCCGACCGCCTGCGCGTCGGGCAGCTCGCGCTGCTCGAGCACCTGCTCCGCCGCGGCGATGCGCAGCTGCTCGGCGATCACGCCGATCGCGACCGGCAGCAGCGCGTAGAGCCAGTACAGGTCGTCGTCGGGGCGGTAGCCCGCGACGGCCAGCACGCCGGCCGCCACCGCCTGCCCCCCGGCGACCAGCTGGCCGGCGCGCAGCAGCGGCCAGACGGCGCGCGAGGGCGCCACCTGCCACCAGCGCAGCCCCGCGAACGCAGCCGCCACGCCGTTGACCGCGAGCGTCGCGAGCGCCGCGACCACGGCGATCGTGACGTCAGACACGTGCTATCGGAGCGTTACGCATAGCTGATAGAAAGAGGTGATGCTGAACGGGTATCTGCCGGCGCTGGTGTTCGTGGTCCTCGGGGGCGTCGTCGGCGTGGCGTTCGCCGTGCTCAACCTCGCCTTCGGTCCCAAGCGCGACGTGCCCCACAAGCAGGATCCCTATGAGTGCGGCCTGCCGTCCGAGGTGGCGCACGGCTTTCGCTTCGGGATCAGCTTCTACCTGATCGCGATGCTGTTCATCCTGTTCGACATCGAGGTCATCTTCCTCTATCCCGTCGCGATCCAGCTGAAGGCGTTCGGCCTCTTCGCGCTGATCGAGATCATCGTGTTCATCGCGCTGCTGATGGCGGCGTTCGTCTACGTCTGGAGACGAGGTGCGCTGGAATGGAGGTGAGCCGGCAGAAGCTGCCCGCGCTGGGAACCGACCTCGCCGACCTCTCCGGCGAGGACTTCCGCATCCGCCAGCTGCGCGCCCGCGACATGCTGCGCGGCGACCTCGAGGGCCGCGACCTCGACCAGTACGTCGAGGAGCGCGTGCTGACGACGACGCTCGACAAGGCCGTCGCCTGGGCGCGCTCCAACGCGCTGTTTCCCGCGACCTTCGGCCTCGCCTGCTGCGCGATCGAGATGATGTCGATCGTCGCCGCCCGCGTCGACGTCGCGCGCTTCGGCTTCGAGGCCTTCCGCGCGTCGCCGCGCCAGGCCGATCTGCTGATCCTCTCCGGCCGCGTCTCGATCAAGATGGCGCCTGTCGTGCGGCGCATCTACGACCAGATGCTCGAGCCGAAGTGGGCGATCGCGATGGGCGCCTGCTCGAGCTCGATGGGCGTCTTCAACAACTACGCGATCGTCCCGGCCGACAAGTTCATGCCCGTCGACGTGCACGTGCCGGGCTGCCCGCCGCGGCCCGAGGCGCTGATGCACGGGATCCTCAAACTGCGCAAGATGATCCAGGAGGACCCCGACATGGGCTGGCGCGAGGGCTACGGCGCGCGCGGCACGGAGGAGGTCGTGCCGGACGAGTCCGATCCGCAGTCCGTGCCCTCCGGCTCGTCGGCGATCAACGTGTTCGCACCGGGGAACACGGCCGGTGCCTGACGCGACCGGTCTCGAGCTGCTCGCCCAGGAGCTGCTCGACGACGAGGCCGGATCGGTCCTCGGCACGCTGTACTTCCGCGACAAGGGCACCCTGCTCGTCAACCCGCCCGCGATCGTCGGCACGCTCGAGTTCCTGCGCACGAAGGGTTTCTCCTCGCTGATGTCCGTGCACGGCGTGGACTACTACCCCGAGGAGCCCCGGCTCGGGGTCCACTACGAGCTGCTGGACATGAGCGCCCTCGATCGGCTGACGGTGAAGCTGCGCGTGCCGCTGGACGAGCCCGTCGTGCCGTCGGTCACGCTCGGCTGGCCGACCGCCAACCACCAGGAGCGCGAGATCTACGACATGTTCGGCGTGATCTTCGAGGGCCACCCCGACCTGCGCCGGATCCTGATGCCCGAGGACTACGAGGGCCACCCGCAGCGCCGCGACTTCCCGATCGGCGGCGAGCCGGTGCAGTTCACCATCGACGAGGCCGAGGGAAGGTCGTACACGCGATGAGCATCACCCCCGTCCAGACATCCGAGTACCGCAAGCTCGAGGAGTCGATCACGATGGCGCCGCTCGAGCGCCTGGGGACCGACGACACGTCACAGGAGCTGCTGACGCTCAACATGGGCCCCCACCACCCCGCCACGCACGGGGTGCTGCGCCTGCTCGTGACGCTCGACGGCGAGGTCGTGCGCGCGATCAAGCCGATCATCGGCTACGTCCACACCGGCATCGAGAAGACCGCCGAGGACAAGAGCTACTGGAAGGTCATCCCCGTCGTCGAGCGGATGGACTACCTCGCCTACTACTTCAACGCGATGGCGTTCTGCGGCGCGACCGAGACGCTGCTGCAGATCGAGGTGCCGTCGCGCGCGCAGTACCTGCGC
>Ga0136623_10000544_pt1 | contig 11478 bp, 11 predicted proteins | sample AntDrymUQ4492106_2_FD_104656 | JGI IMG/M metagenome (GOLD analysis project Ga0136623, IMG submission 104656) | Polar desert sand microbial communities from Dry Valleys, Antarctica - metaG UQ449 (21.06) | ecosystem: Environmental > Terrestrial > Soil > Desert | place: Antarctica: Dry Valley...
CGTCAACAAACGGCTCGGCAATGCTCTCTTTGTCGTCCATCAGATCGAAAGCCGTCAGCAATTTGAGATACATCCGCTGGCTGTTCAGCAAGGACAGCGGCGGGTTCTGATTTTCCAAACCGAGCTGGACGGTTTGTTCGTTAATCCGGTCAACAATTGATTCTTCATCGTTGAGCAGCTTGACGAAATCGCCTTGGGAACACCACAATTCTTCGAGCGCGCCAATGTTCTGCCCGCCGACGATTGCCTTTGCCATAAAAACGCCGTTGATGCCGCCCGCCGAACTGCCCGATAAAATATCCACGACAAATCTGGCGACCTTGATGTTTTTGCCGCTCGCCGTTCGCTCTTTGAGTTTGGCGGTCAAAGGATTTTCGCCCTGCCGCCGGTTTTTGAGCCATGCACCGTATTGCTCAAGCAAATCTTTATCTTCAATCAAATCTTTATCGGCAATCAGATAAGCTATATCACGGAAAATTAACTCGGTCGCGGTTAGTTTATCGTTCGGCACGCGAAACCGCGCCGCATCGTCCTCGACCGCTGTCGCGCGAACCATTCTGAGCAGTTCCTGCGCGACGCCGTTGATGTAAATTGCCAGGCTGACGCCGCCATACATCACCACGGCAAATCTGGTTTCTTTGACTATTTCGATATTCATCGTTTTATTCTCCCCTTTAAAGCAAACTGGGGTGTTCGCTCAAAACGCCTGGCTTTATTTTTGAGACAGTTTCTAATCTCGACTTTATTCAAATTTGAGATTTCAAATACAGACACTGGAAAGCGAATGTTGTCCCGCTTCACTATTTAATTCAAGCCTGTGCGTAATTCAAAGCTAATAAATACGGGCATCGTACTGGAGCGCAAGCGTCCCGCTTGCAATGAGCGCGTGAGCGCGAAAAAAACTCCGACAGTCTTCAACTGAATCTACGACGCACCGTTTTCGCGTCGAAGCGACGCTCACTGCAAGCGAGGACGCTTGCGCTCCAGTCCGCTCCGCGTTTTTATTGATTTTGAATTACGCACAGGCTTCAGTTAATTAATGTCTGGCAAAAGATTATTCTTTGCTGTTTAACTCCAAAAGATAATTTGCTATTAAACTTCGTCGGAAGGTTTCGGCGGCGTATCGGGGGTAATTCCAAAATACGCATAAACCGCGGCAATCGCCGTCCCAAGCCAAACCTTTGCCTGTGCGCTCAAAGGCGGGACGACATCCGGGTATAAAATGAAACCATAAATGACCATGATTACTCCGCAAATAATCCAAAACAAAATGTAGACGGACGGCATATAAGCAGCTATTTTTTTAACAATGCCGGTCAAGTTTTTCTCAAATAATTTTTTAGAAGGATATTCGCCGGGTTGGGTCGCGCCTAACACTCCGACGACCGTTGCCGCAATCAATCCGCCAAGTGAATTTAAAAGAAATGACATACCTGCCGAAAACTCTCTACAGCCCTTGCATTGAGCAATAGATACTCCATCAACAATTGACCAGATAAAAAATCCGAGCAAAATTGTCGCTAAAAGTCCGCCAAATAATAGTTGTGGCATAATTTTTTTCTCCTTTTTTTAATTTGGGGGAATCCGAAAAAATCGCCGAAGAATTATTATTTCAAATTTAACAAATCTATAAACTGCATTCTTCCCAATTGTTTCGTATCTTTCACGTCATTGTCATAAACCAATGCGAGCCGAAGTTTTTCGTCGGTTGCATCCGGCAAGATACAGAGTCCTTCCGCTTTCATAGTTACGGCAAAAAGCCAGACTATTTTAGGAGTGATTGGCTTTGTCGGTAGTGAAGTTTTCAATGTTTCATCGCTCACATACCAAAGAGCATTTCCATAAAAAAGATTCTTTCCGTCTTCGGTCGAAGTAAGAATAAAAAAGCCTTTCCATTTCGGAATATATTCAATTGATGAAATTCTAAAAGGTTCAATACCGATTTTTCCCGCTTCAAAACTAAAATAGGGGTTTAAGACGAGTTTTTCACCGGCATTTGGCGTAGAAGGAATTTCGGCTGAATAAACTTCCATCAAATCGTGAGGCTCACGCAAGCCAAAAATTAACACTTTTTTGTTTCCCGCGTTGGTGCGAATAGCCAGACCTTCAATTTTCACCTTATTTTTATTCGGGTCTGAATCGTAGAGTTTCAATTTCTTGAGCGAATCCGTAACGTCTAATTCGAGAGCCGAATCAATTATAATGGCTGTCGCATCACCGCCGACTCCGTTTAACCTGAAGCGGAAAAAATGTGACCGCTCAGAAAGTTTTTTGGCGGTTTTAGCAGGTGTATCTTCACCAAGTTTTACGGCGTGTGAACCGATTAGATAGAAAAATTCGCCATCGTTAGCCATAGCCTCCCATTTTGGTTTATCAATTTGGAAACCGGGAACTGTCAAAGGTTTGATTATTTTCCCGGTTTCCGCCTCAACAACAAATAAATTCTGCGTTTTATCGTCTGCGACCAATAAGTATTTACCGTTGCCGATGACTGCAACCGCCGACGGTTCAATCTCCTCGGAGACTGCGCCTGTAAATGTCATTGATGTTTTCTCATCATCAATCCGAATATTTTGTCCTCTGGTATTTGAAACGATAAAGAATAGGACAAGCGCGAAAATCGTTAAATTGCAAATTCTTTGAGGTTTTTTCATTTCTTTTTTCTCCTTTAGATAAATTAGATTTTATCCAGCTTATGGATTCGGCGTTTGCTTCTTTTTCGCCGCTTGCTTGATGCGGCTTGGGCTTGCCTACGCCGCGAGTTTAGACAGATTATTCCGATAGACATTCGGCACTACAGCCGACTGATTATTGTCTTAGCTCACCGAGGATTGTGTTAAGACTGTTCAGCCAAATTTCCATATCGAAATTTTGCGGGTCGTCGTGTGCATCCGCGATTGGCGTGTCAACCGAAAGATGATATGCCGGCAACAACCAGCGATTGCTTCTCGCGCTTGCCACGACATAAATCAAAGCCAGCCGTTCAAGTTGTTTCTGCGTAAAGCCGGGCGACGGCGGAATATCAAAGTAAGAAGAAGTCGGTCTTGAACGTCGGCGCGGTTGAATTAACTCGATATGAATAAATAATCCGCCTCTGTTAATCCGTGCCTGCCTTCGGGCAATCTGATCTCTAATATCTCTTCCAGCCTCATATTTTGTCGCCCGAACCAATACGTTGAGATTATTTTTCATCAACGATTCGCCCACGCGATTGATAAAAATATGAGTCGGCGCATTGCTTGCCACCCAGCTTGAAAGCCGATTGCCGCTCCAGGATGATTCGTTTATATTTGCCGGAAAACCCGCCGCTTCAATTTCCGGCGAACTGGTGTCGTGAAGAACGAAAAACCGCGCTCTGGTTACATCCTGATTGACGACTCCGCCGACAGCATTAGCGGCGACGGCGTTATCGGCAAGATACTCACGCAGTTTGGTCAGGTCAATATCAATCGGCTCTCCGATTAAATCATTTAAGACGTTCGGCAGTGCTTCGGGAATTGGTCCCGGATTTCCACCTCTTAAAACCGGTCGAATCAGGCAGCGAGCCAGCGCGTTTTCATCGGTTGAATTAAACGGGCATTGCATAATAATTTCTCCTTTATAAAGCTACAATAAGGGCTTCGGCAATTGCTCTGGCAATATCCTGGCGAACTTGCGGCGAGTTTGGTCCGATATTGAGTAGTTGGTCAACCGCTTTGACGTCAATAAACTCCAATTCCACCATACAACCCCGTGCTTTCGTTCCTAGATTTGCATCTCTTAGAACACCTAGCGACTGGTCTTTCACGCCTCGGTCAACTGCTTTCGGGTCGTGACTTTGAATCGTTTTGAAAACGGCTTTTTGAATTAATTGGGCAAATGCTTTTTCGGCGGCGTGATTGGTATTGCCGGAAGCCGCCGGACTGATGAGCGTTTCAGTTCCCCGCGCTTTCGCGTTGATAGCGTTGCAATGAATACTCAAAAACAAATCAGCTTTGCTCTTTTTAGCAAAATGCGCTCTGGCGGCAAGTCCGAGGTTTTCATCTTTCTCGCGGGTTAAGAGAATGGTTAGATTATGTCCTTCGCCCGCCGCAATCAGAGCTAGTTGTTCGCGCACCAGAAACGCCATTCGGAGCGTGATGTTTTTTTCCAGCACACCGCTTGCGCTGGTTGCATTGTTGGCGGACGAACCGCCGGTTTCAAATTTCCCGCCGTGTCCGGGGTCAATTACAATAATTCCTGTTTTTGCCATATTTCCTCCTGATTATTTTAGTCTTGTCCGCGGATGCACTTGATAATGCGCGTGCGCGGCGCTGCCGTGTATTTCCTTAAAGCATACTTTCAGATGCGGTCGCGTCGGGTCGTATGCGTATTTCTTGTTGACGTAATGGGCGACATCATCAATCGCCTCCTGGTCTTGGTCTCTGGTTCGCATATCAACCGCCCGCCAGTCAACGTGGATTCCGCTCGCATGCAATGCCGCATCTTCGGCAGGCGTGCGGCGAATCGAAGTAATAAGGAAATCCCAATCCCATTTTTCTTTGGCGTATGCGGCGGCATCGTTGACAATTTCCTTGACCATTGGGGCGAGTTTCGGGTCGCTCCACTCATTTTTCAAGCGTTGTTCGCTTTCGGTTTTAAATTTCATATTTTTTCCCCTTTATTTTTTTTACCGGCATTTTATCCGGCTCGACGTTTGAAACCCCTTTACTGTTTTTTCACTACAAACTTTTTGACTTTATCTTTGCTCAGAATCGAGGTTTTGTTATCGGCATCCGTTACCTCAATTTGATAAGTTACTTCCTTATCCTCATCAAATCCCGCGGCAGGCTTTTTAACTTCTGCTTGAATAACACCGTTTGTGGTATCTCCCGAAACGGCTTCGATTAAATCCGGATCAAAGGTAATTTTGTATTTATAAGGCGGTTTTCCACCGCTCACGCCGGCGGTAATGACTGTGCCGGCACTGCTTGTTACTTGGTCGTTGCTCAGACTAAGCGGAACTATTTGAAGTGTCTGCGCGGCGGCGGCGGACGGATTGACATTAACTATTGGTGTTTTGTCGGCTGAACCGAAATAAAACCCGATAATCGTGCCGAGAACGCCGATAAGAATTGTCAGAATCTCTTTGCCCAGTGCAAAACGCTCTTTAAAGTCGCTGGCATTACTCGAAACTGCCGATAGGGTTAAAATTAAAGCAATCGCAATAGTGACAATCGCCACTAAAAAAGTTATCAACCCGCGGGCGGCGGCGGCATCCCCGTTGGTAAAGAAATTTACCTCGCTCCTATAAATCATCACCGCAATTCCCCCCGATACAATGAGAATGATAAAACCTGTAATTATGTGCGGCAGATACTCGAAGAAATCGTGTTTGTGAATTTCGACATTTTCGATATTTTCGATATTTTCAACTTTGGTTTCACCAATATTGACATTTTCCGCTTTATTCCCGCCATTATTATTTTCTCCACCACAATTTTCAGTAATCCACTTCTCACAATCTTCTTTACTTGCCGGACCAAAAACCTTGCTATGAGTGGCAATAATTACATCGCCTTCCACAATAATTTGACAACCCTCGAAATGGGGGGCTGTGCTGGTCGCTAATGCGATAACAATATACTGTGCCATTTTTCTTTTTCTCCTTTTTTTCTGTCAAATATTACGGCAAAGTAATCACCGTAATCGTATTCGACTAAACGCCGACGGTTTGGTTGTCAATGAAATAAATCAGCCGATAGTTCCGAAGGACACATTCGCTATGGTGGCGGTTTTATTGCGGCGGCTATGTAGTTCCCGTTGTTGTTATGACGGGAACTACGCGCAAAATGAAATCAATTCGCAAAGTACCTATCTCGAACAAGTCCGCATTGGTGTCCGCGATTTTTACAAGTTAATTTGTGAATAATCTAACAACTCGTTATCAGAAATTGATTCATCAAAAACTAAACCTTCTAAGGCTAAAGGTTGAACAGATTTCAGGTTTCCAAAATCTAACCCGGTTAACTGTTCAATTGTTTCGACTGAAACTTGAAATGTTTTGTATTTCCCAAAAACAAATTCAGCCTCCAGATTATCAATTAAATCTTTCTGGCTAACGATGTAAGCCGTCGCCGAAAGTTTGTTGTTTGACTTAACCATTACCGCTACTTTCCAGAATTGTTTAGGTATTTTTACGCCACGATAAACTGAATCATCATCAGCGAAAACCGGTCCCGTAAAAACGGAAACCTTGAAGTCTTTGTTATTCGCATTATTAAGAATGTAGTCTTCCAATCCCGCCCAAAGGGTTTTTCCTTGATTAAAGTCTTTATGTTGCGGACTGCAATTTGCCCAATGAAAAGTGTCATCATTGGCGACTTTCACCATTTGATTATCATCTCCCCAAGCCGGGTCAAGCCTTCTGACCAAATGACCTCGGTCAAGCGAATTGCTTTCATATAATTCATTACCGCATTGCTCTTCCCGCTTGATGCGCGGATCGTAAAACCATCGGTCATTTTCCCGACGCGGACTTTTGGATTTCTTTCCATCAATATTGACTGCCGTAAAAAATGCCAATCTTCGCACTTTGTTCATTACTATGCTTGAATGATGATATTTTAATTCAAACTGGTTATTGCCACTGCTCATCTGATTACGGGCGGCTTGGGTTTTCATTGTTTCGGAAAGTTGCGGTAAATCAACCCGCTTATTTCCGTTACCCAGAAAAGTAGCTTGATACCCCGGTCGGTTTTGATAATTGGGGTCAATACTAATCGCTTCTTCCGTATCAGCGGTAGTTGTCGTGGTGGTTAGGGCTGAAGTTATTGGTGCGGCGGGTTCAGGTCTTTCAATTGGAGTAGCAATTTGTAATTGCGGAGTTCCAAAACCAATCTTAACTTGCAGAGGAATTGTCCAAGTCGCTTCTCCACTAATTTGGACATTGGTTAAAGGATTTGGATTAATTGGAACCGAACTACTCGAACCGGAAACATTAACAATTTTTTGTTTGTATTTGTCGGCTTCTTCTTTGACTTCCAGTGGATTCGGGGCTTCTTTATCAAGCATTTCTTCGGCAAGTTGACGGGCATTGCTTGGTAATCCGTTTAATTTAGCCTTGATGTCTTGGATTAAACTACTGATACGGATTCCTTCATTTGCCACCCAATCAAGATTTTTGGGATCCATTCCCGGTGTCCAAATTGTTCCGTCTTTGGCAATCAGATTATCCGCTGCGTCTGTTCTAGGCACTCCCGAATGATGTAAAGCTACTACTTCCCATAAATCACTAAAGACAGGTGAGCCGGATGAACCGGGTTCGGTATCGGAAGTGTAATGGGCAAATTGCGGTAATAAATCAATCAGTTTATTTTCCCGCAATACCAATTGTTTATGCTGACCTTTCGGATGCTGAATAATATTAACAGGCTGACTAATCAGAATCTTTCCTTGCGCTTCAATCAGACGATTCCAGCCGTAGAGAGAGATGGGCGCATCATCTAAAGATTTTTCGCCAACAGCAACCAAAGTGTAATCCAAAGCCGCATTTGTCAGAAAAAAGACCTCCGGTTGAAGCCGAAACGCAACAATCGGCATTTGAACTCCGCGACGGTCAAGTTGAAAATCAAACTCGATCAACGATGATTTGGCGCTTTGGATATTCCCAAGAACGTGATTATTGGTCAGCAACAGGCGCGGCGAAACCATAAAGCCGGTGCCGAATCCAACTGTCACCCCGCTGTTGTTGCGGATATTGACTCGCCCGACAAATCTGCCGACGGCAATTCCGCGTTCTAAAAATTCAATTCCCATCAAATCAGAGTTGCCGATAATCCGTTCCTTGCTAATATCATCAAGAATCGAGACAGTTGGAAGGGAAACCGAAACTTCCGTTTCACCAATAGTCGCCGTCATTGCTTCAGCGGGATGTCTGCCTTGCTGAACCAGAGCATTGGTCATTCGCTCCAGATTCTTGGCAATCCGTTCCGGCGTTTCTACTTCCGAAAGCTGATTGTTATTTAGTTTTTCTTCATCAGATGCTCGTTTGCCCTGACGTTCAGCCCATCTTTGAGCGGCTTCAGCCGCAAGTTTAATATCAAAATCAATCATTTCCATTGTTATTCTCCTTAACACCTTTATTTATTAAATTCTCTTTCTTTCACATTTTTCTCTTAGTTGAAAAAACTAAGAGCTTATTTAATTTCACTTTCTACTAAGGCAAAGTGATCACGACAATCACATCCGACCAAACGCCGATGGTTTGGTTGTCAATAAAATAAATCAGGCATCGCCGGTCTGCTTCCCGTCGGTTTGGCATCGGCGGGAATTCCGACATCGGGCGAAACGGTGGTAATCATCAATTGTTCGGCGACGGCTCGGTTAAAGTTCGGGCTGAGTCGGGCGCGTTGGATTGCCTTGCTCATTGGAATCATTAACACGCTCCCTGACGGTCGCTTTTCCGCCTTTTTAACATCACGGCTTGTGAATCTTCAAACAGAATAATTTAAGCAAAGGTTGAGAAAAATCATATTTCTTTTGGATTACTTTTGCGTAGGCTTAATTCCGACAGTTAAATCAAAACTGTCCAATTGAATGAATGCGATATTCTTTACATTTCGCCGTTCGACGATGATTGCCAATGTTGCTAAATAGCCATTGGTTCCAACATTTCTCACTCGACGCGGAAAACTGCGAAGTAAATCGCCTTCGTGTTTTTTTCCATACGGAAACTCAATAGTTATTAGCTTGCCGCCTAAATCGAGAAATAAAACAATTCTTGCATCTGCATCCTTGTTAATGACTCCTCGCAAATCCTGGGTGTAATAAATAAATTTACTTCCCGGAGCGGTTTTTACAGGAACACGAAAGCCTGTAAAAACCGCTCCGCTAAGAGCATCATTCGCGGTTTGCAAATTTATCGAGAACTTATCAAAAAGAGTCGAGATGGCAGAATTATCAGGCGAAGCAGTCATTGAAACTGAATCATCAGGCATCTTAATCGGTTTAAGCATTTCCCGCTTTTCAAAATCAAAAGATATCTTTTCCTGTCCTAAACAATTTGAAAAAGCTAGAAAGGCAAAAAGACCAAAGTGAATAGATGTGACAGTTACTCTTTTGTTAAAAATCAATTTCGGAAAATAAAATTTCTTTCGTAACATATTTGTTTCCTTTTAAGTTTTATTTCGCTGTCTTTACATTACCGTTAGAAGATTTTACTCAACGGTCTAAACATTCTGCGCCACCGTAATACTCTTTAACCACACCGTTGAACCTTGCAACTTTTCTGTTCAATGTTTAAGTTGTTCCATCTAGCTTCTGAACTGCTCCTGAGAATTCTTCAACAGTTAAGTAAAATTCTTCGGCATCTCGTAAAACTTTCCAGTAGTCTCGTAGAATCCTTGAAAGGTGTTGTAAAATTTTTCATCGTTATTTATTTTTAATCCCTTCCAACTTACTTAAAATATCCATCTTTTCTTCAAGTATTACTCCCAATCCTCGCGCCGCTCCAGCCGGAGTTCCAGCAAAAAAATAGCTTCTTAAATCACGTTTAGCGAATTCTAACGGATATACATTGACATTTAGCTCTGATTTTTTTTGTATCTCCGTCGCTGCCTGTGTGCGGGAGATTTCCATCGCAAGAATAAGTATCTCTACATTGATTGCTTTAGACGGCTTTTTATTTGTGCGCTTAGAAGTAATAAAGTCAAGAAAACAATCTGAAGTTGTATTTTTCGCACAGTCGCTATCAGGTATTGAATTCGGTTTTGTGTCCGTGTCAATATCTGCAACATAGTCCATAACCGTGCTGGGAATTGCTTGTCGGTAACGAATTTTATAGAGTTTGTCTGCATATTCATTGTAATTTGCATCAATTAACGATTGGACTTGAGAAATAATGTCATTTCTTGCTTCCTTCGCGGTTTTGTAATCAGGTGGATTTTTTTTAATTGCCTCATCATACGAACGCAAAAAGTTTGCTAACTTTATTTCAGGAGAAAATTGTTGTGCTTTTAATTCTTTCCCCAGCACAAAAGCGAACAAAAACAGGGCAGAAAAAATAACCACGATTAATAAAGTTTTATTCATAATTTGTAATATCTTTATAAGCCTAATCAAGTGCTGCTAGTTTTCCAATTACGCGGTCAAAATTTCGACAGGGCGATTGAAAGTTTCAACCGCCTGTTAAACTGAATAATCGAGCCATTAAAATCGAAATTCTAGGGAACTACCCTTTTTTTGCCGAAGACTTTCACATCAGTTATTTTATCTTTGACAAACATTCTGCCTTCAAAAAGCAGCTTATGCGTTCCGCTTGCGGCTGTTGCATTGGACATCCCCTCTACTGTTGACACGTCAATGAACTTTAATTCTTTGAGAATTTCACTTTCATTATCTCTCATATCTTTAAAGCTCACGATGTTTGCATTTCTTTTGACACCGTCTATTTCAGCCTCACCGAGTTCGATTTTTTTCAGTTGAGCGCGCTTTCTTCTTTGTGTTTCCTCACAAGTTTGTTCGGTTTCCTGAAGCGTTACACTTCCTGGAAAGTTTTTTGTAAAATCTGCCATAATTTTTCTCCTATTCGACTTTAGCTTTCTGAATAATTTGTAGTAGTTTCTGAGTTCGTGGTACATCATTTGTGGTAAATTCGTAAATTCCGCGAATGAACTCATAAGTTTCCTTTGGTGTTAATGTCGTCTTATCTTTAACCTTTTTCACAATGGCTTTGTCCTCTGCTGTGCCTTCTGCATCAAGTTTGTTGATCGTCTCCTCAAAGACTTTATCGTTCTTGATAAACGTCAAAATAAGCTCAAGTCGTGCCGCGGCTGTCTTTTTGACTTTTTCAGAAGGGTCAGTTATTTGTTGACCTAATTTGGTTAGTTCGTCATCAATATCTATTGAAGGTTGAATGATTTCTTGCGGAGTGATCGCATCTAGATTTTTTAACCCTTTCAGTTGGATAATCTTATCTTCATTACTTTTTGCTTTTGCCGCTGTGTCTTTTGACAATTCGGCAAAGGCGCGGATTAAAGTTCCGGCGTTAAAATAATTGACAATATCGCGGACAACTTCGCCCATTGAGTAATCAGTAACGGGCTTATCTTTGTTAATTGCCTTTTTTTGGAGAATTTCGCTGTAAACCTTGGCGCGATTATCATCCATTTTATTGACCAGAATGGGAATGGTCTGTTCACGGAAAAAATTGACATCAATTGATTTACGTCCGCCTCTGAAAGCGTTTAAAGCGACACCGAGAATTTGAAGTGGTCGTTCACCCTTGCTAATGCCGATTGCCGTGCCTACACCCAAATCAATCACGTCGGCGATAAAATTAACGGTCGCGCGCCCAGTGTTCATATCGTCAATAAAATCGTTGTAAACGCTGTCAACAGCAGTAATGCCTAGTTCAATGGTTTCATCGCGCATTCTTCTCGCCATTGCCGGTCCGACTGTTGCATCAGTGTTAGCACCACTTCGGCAATCATATTTATTAGTCAAATTATTGTATACAAC
>Ga0136623_10000545_pt1 | contig 11477 bp, 7 predicted proteins | sample AntDrymUQ4492106_2_FD_104656 | JGI IMG/M metagenome (GOLD analysis project Ga0136623, IMG submission 104656) | Polar desert sand microbial communities from Dry Valleys, Antarctica - metaG UQ449 (21.06) | ecosystem: Environmental > Terrestrial > Soil > Desert | place: Antarctica: Dry Valley...
GTTGAGTACAGGTTGTAGATCTCGCCCGCTCGTCGTTTAAGTTCCGTTTCAGATCGGGGCAACCCCCCGTCGTTGGGGTCGTCTCCGTTTTCCGCCTCTTCATAGGCAAAGGAAAAGAGCCCTTCAGCGTCCTCATCCGTTGTGCGAGTGTCGAGCGCCGCCGCGTCTTGCGTGCCAATCGGCAAGGGCTGTCCATGCTCTATTGCGAAGAGAAAGACAAAGTTCCGCAGAATGTGACGCTCAACCGAGAGCAGGAAAGCTTCGCCGCTGCTCTCCAGACGCTTGAATAGATTAGTTCGCGAGAAGCCCATCAAGCGCCGACCGGCCCTGGAAAGCGCTCGCAGTTGCTCAACCTCCGCCTGGGTTGGAGGATGTTCGGGATCGATCGCTTCGTAGTTGCCCAAACCGTAACGAGGAAGCTTGAGACCGTTAATGATGTCGACCACATCATCTGCATACAGTCGAGCGTATTGATCATCCGGATCAGATTCATCGATCTTAAATTTCACGGTTTTGGGAACTCGTGTCGGGAAATAATTTCGAGTGCCATCCTCGAATGTCAGATACTTTCGACCTGTCTCGACATCAACTTCAGCATAATTGTTCTGAATAAAACTGCGCGTACGACGGACCATGTACAGCCGCATTAGCTCACGCCAATCATCGGGGTGTTCACTCTTTTCGAAAGCCGCCAGCGAATCCAGCGGGCATTGATGCTGAGCCAGAAAATCCTCTGGCTCCATTTCTCGTAATTTGTGCTCGGGCCTGATTCCCAGGTGTTTGTCGTCAGGCACGAAAAGTCGCAATTGATTCGAGAGATCAAGATAAGTCTTGTTGTAAGGCGTCGCTGAAAGCAATATGCACTTGCTTTCATTCTTCTGAATGTACTCATGAAGCGCTCGATAGATTCGACCTTCGCGGTTTCTCAGGTTGTGGCTTTCATCAATCAGAACCAGGCGATAGCGTTGCAGATCCGCCAGTTTCCTTCGCACTTGGCTAATTGGTATGACGCGAGCACGCATTCCGTATTGGTAGCGATAGTCCTCCCACATCTTGACCAGATTCTTAGGGCAAATAATGAGGGTCTCCAGATTCTGATCTTCCTCGAAGATTCGAGCAAGGGCTGTCGCCATCAAAGTCTTACCCAAACCAACAACGTCACCGATGAGCACTCCGCCGCGCTTGTTTAGATGGTGGGCTGCGATCTTTACGGCAGCTTTTTGGAATTCAAAGAGCTTGTTGCTAAACTCCCGCGGAATCTTGAATTCGGCAAGTCCCGCCCGCGCTTCCTGCGACAGGTGGTAAGCCATCTTTACGTAGATATGGTAGGGCGGTATAAGATCTTCGCGTGCCCAGCTCTCTTCGATGATCTGTGCCAGGTCGTCGGAAATATCGAAACACCACTTGTCATTCCAGCGGTCTTCAAACCACTTTGATAACTTCTCGCAAGCGTCGTGGTCCATCACATCCACGTTAAGCTCGCCCTGTTTCGCGAGCCCGGCAAGGGTTAGGTTGCTGCTGCCTACGAAACCAGTTGCTGGGTTTACAGGATCTGGTCGAAAGAGGAGGTAAAGCTTTGCGTGCAGAGGGTGTCTGAGGAAGAGCTTGACTACGACTTTCTTAGATCGTATCTGATGCGCCAAACGGCGCAGTCCCCGCTCATCATCATCGGTCGGTAAGCCAAAGGTGAGTTGAGTTCGGAATTCCTCCGCCAGTGTCTTCTTCAGACGAATGGCAGTTTGGTTATCGATGCCGTTTTCGTGATGGACGAGGCTTAGTGCATTTCGTAGTTCTTGATCTGGCGACTGGTGCATACCCACAAGTAGGCGACAGCAATTACCCTCCCCGCCAGGCCAATTTTCCACGAAAGAATCGATTTGCTTCCAGCCACGTAGGTTGAAATATCCAACAGAAAAATCCGCACGGTCCGAGACTTCTAGAGTTTCACGCAAGGCTCGCAGGAGTTGCTTGTCGATGTTGTCGAAGATTCTTGGCATTAGTCAGTATGGCCGTTGCGAACTGTCAATCGAACTCCAGATTAACGCGAGGTTATCGCCAAGCCAGACTGCGAAAAGGCTCCAGACGGACAAAGAACCTCTGAGGAAGTACCGCGCCATATTAGTAGTTCAGGCAAGACTCATCAACGTAACGCGCATGTCATACCTCGGTGACGGTCCACGAGCAAAGGCGAAAAGAGCGTCAACCGATATCGTCCTCAAAGACCCGCGCGCAGGACAGGCGCCCGCACGCAACTCTGTTTATCGAGACGCCCGCATTCATTGATTCCCCCTTTCGCTTCCGCAGCGCGCGCGTCCTGGATTTTACTTACTAGGAGGGTATGACCGCCCAGTTGTCATCGTTTGCGCACACCGAGATCGGCGGATGCAGACACCGCTCGGCGGACGGGCCTATCGATTCTCCAGAACACCGTCATCGCAATCTAGCAACCACTACGTCATAGAGGTTTTTTCGCCCAGCTTTCCAGCCTAGGTTGAGTCTTTTTCACCCTTCCGCCATGAGCCTCAGGGAAGCGAACACCTAAGGAGAACACCCGTATTTGCTACCGAGCCTCCCGAAGCAGTCTTCGCGCACAGAGCTTCCAATAAGGCGCCTAACCACCAACGCGATCTGTTCGCCTGGCCATCTTGAACGGACCGCCAGGTGAGGATCCGCCAGAGTGCCGTGTTTAATGTGCTCACGGAAGGGAGCGCTATTGATAACTCCAGCAATCAAAAATTAAGCGGAAGCCAAGGCAGTAGACACTTTCGAACAATCGGGAGGTCAGTGTAAATCCGTTTCTAAAAACAAGAGTTGAAACAATCGCTGGAGTGCTCACCTGAGAACTCAGCATCGAGGGCCAATGTCAGTCCATATTACCCATACCAACCAATCCACCGTCAGCTACTTCCCGCAGCGACAACGAATCGCTATCAACGGCTTCTGTCGAGTTACCAAATACCGACCATGCCGCGTTTGTGGGAAACCCGACTGGTGCGGTTACTCCACCGACGAGCAAACCTCCATTTGCATGCGAAACAGCGAAGGCTCCAAAGGTACTTCGCGCAATGGGGGCAATATCTACCACCACAAGCGTCTTTTCCTTGTTGCCAGGCCCAGATTCAACACAAAACCAGAACCACTGAACATCGAAATCGCGCCGATAGAAATTCGCAACGCCGTCTACCAGGAATTGATCCGAAGGTCGCCAGCGCTCAAGTATCATTCTCAATTGATTGATGGGCCTAATGGACTGCTCTCCAGAGGACTGGGTGAACAAGAAGCACAGAACTATGGCGCTCTTCCGCGCACGCAAAAGGAACGTGCGAGTCTGGCTTACACACTGAACAAGTTTGTGAAGAGCAAGTTTCCTGAGTACGCCGTCACAGAAAAACACGCTGCCATCGTCGGTGTTCCGGGGTTCTGGCATGACGAATCTGGCATCGTTCAATTAGGGAACCCCCGCGACTACAACATGCCGTTGCTTGTAATTCCCTACCGGGACGACCAGGGCCGAATCCAAGCCTGCCAAGTCCGGCTTCACAGAAACGATATTTCCCCCAGCGAAAAGAAATACAGATGGCTCGCATGCCGATTTGAATCGCGCGGTACGAGCTCGGGTACGCCCATCCACTTTACCTTCAAGCCGGCGACTCTGCCGCCGGGACAAACTGTCATCATTACTGAAGGCGCCCTTAAAGCTCAGACTCTTGTAAGTCTCAGACCGAAAGCGCGCGTTATCGCCACCAGCGGAGTAGGCTGTTTGCGAGGACGGCATCATCGATGCCTTTGTAGCTTCGCCAGCAGACGATTTTCGTACTGGTTGAGAGTCGGTGGATGACAATGTCCCGTTCCCTGGCTGCTATGAGTCGGGCGAGTTGCCGAGCAACAGCCGCATTCGTCTTGTAGTCAGCGTCGATTTCCGCCGCCTGCAAGAGGGCCGGCATCGAAAATCTGCGGCCCTATGATCTGCGTCACACATTTGCGACTCGCTTACTCGAACAGGGCGTTCACCACTATGTGATTTCCGCCTTGCTCGGACATGCAGCCCCAATGACGGGATTCGGCGCGGCGTCGCGCATGACACCTGGTTACACTCATGCCACTTGGGACATGATGGTGACCGCCGTTGCAATGCTTGAGCAGCCTTTAGGATTCAACGAAAGCAGATTCGGGCCTTGAGACGTCAAGCTTACCCAAAGCGGGCGGGGTCATCTGCTTGACAAGTTAGTCTGGATGATAGAAAGCGGAGGCAGGCGATTTGGGTTAGGATGAACTCCAGAGTTAGATCGCGCTTACTCGTTCTCAGTGAACCCATAACTCTTCAATCGCAAAACGCTCTTCCGGTGGTTCCTCATAACTCTTAATCAATTCGCCCCTTCGCATTAGGTCAAAGGGGTTCTCAGGGATCCAGTTATTCGCCAATGCCAAATTTAAGATGGCCCGGAGTGTGCACATCTCACGATTAACCGTAGCAGCGTTGTGCACTACGTTACCTTCTTTGTCACTTCCATGTCGTTCATTTCGATATACTCGCAAATGGGCAAATCTCACATCTCGTACTTTCATCTCTCCGAAGAATTCATTGAAGCGCATGAACTGTTCATCGTACGCGTCGCTATCTATTACCGCCCGAAGTTTGCGACCTTCCACGTCGTAGAACGCTTTACAATCCTCTGTCTCCTGAAAATGCTTGGCCAATTGTGCAAAGGTCATATCGCGGGACTCCACCATAGCCTGGCCTCCAATCCTAAACTCATCCCGCAACTCTCCCTCGAGCAGCATCGCTTCCCACCGCGAGCCTGCGCTCTTTGATCGTTCCTTCCGCTGACCGGTAAGCTGATCTTTGTACGATCGGCACCGGATTGCGCAAACAGGAGCTCCTGACACTACGACGGGAGCAGGTAGACCTTTCACGCAACTTGCTGGTAGCAACAAATACCAAGGGCAAGCGGAATCGGGAAATACCCATGAATAAAGAGGTAAGAGATATCCTGCTGCCTCTCTGTCGTGGGAAGGCCCCGGGCGATTGCATTTCTGCCAACCCCATTACCAAGCGGCCGTATACCGACATCAAGCATGCTTTCGACACCGCATGCCGCAGTGCCGGCATCACTGGTCTTTGGTGGCATGATTTGCGGGCCACCTTTGGAACGAGATTGGGTGAAGCTGGTCATGGGATCAGCACGATCATGGATCTGATGGGCCACCGGGACCCGAAGACGTGTCTGCGGTATATTCGGGCTACTGATCCGGCGAAGCGAGCGGCCGTTGCGGCTGCTTCACTTGGGGGTGGACACAAAATGGACACACGGCGCCTAGTTGCTGTGTAAGCCGGTTTCGTAAGTTGTTGAAAAGATTGGTAGCGGGGGGAGACTCGAACTCCCGACCTTGGGGTTATGAATCAATGGACAGCGCTACCGGTTTCCATCATACGCCTGATAACCAATAAAAACCTGAGCGGATTGCACCCAGTCGAGTCGTTATATGCCGTATGAATTATATGTGCTTTATGAAGTCTGGCAAAAGTCTGGCAAGGAATTGGTCCCAAGGTCTGAGCGTTGTTTGGCAGGAAGCCATCTCTGCCTAAGAATTGTTCCGACGTTTTCCAAGTTCAAAAAGAAGGCGAGTTGAAAGTTCGAACCACACGGACCTTACGGTCAACGGATTTTAAGTCCGTAGCGTCTGCCATTCCGCCACCCCGGCATCTGTGTACTAAGTCTCACGTTCTCAAGCATTACGCGTTCTTTCGGTCACTTACGTCAGCGGCCAAAATGGCCGGATGATGTAAAGTTGATGTAATTCTCAGCCCGCTGCCCGGAATTCTACCACCCGTGCTGGCGGTTCTCGCAGCCGCTCGACCGCCCGGCGCATCGCCTCCGGTGAACCGTGCGCGTAGTCGGCCGTTACTGAGAGTGTCTTATGGCCCATCAGCTCCTTTATGTCGAAGCCGTGTACTCCTGCCGCACGCAATCGCGTCGCAAATGTGTGCCGCAATTATCGGTCAATTCGGCCTTTTTTAACTGTTCAGTAATTGAAGTTATGAAGAGTGACCCGATGACAGGTTCGGCAGTATTCCATTTCTCTACGCGATAGGGGAGATTTGTTCTATCGCAAGGTTCTCGTGTGGCTTTACCTGTCTAACGGTGACGCGTTGGAAACAATGCAACGGCATAGACGTAGAATGCTTTATCCCCGAACCGCAAAGCCGCAAAGAAATTCGCCGTGCCCTCCTACGGGAGCCGAAATTATGCGACGGACATGTGCTTACAAGGTTGAGACGATTGGACTATTTCTCCACAGTCCCTCGGTCCAGCATTTCATCGAAGCGGTCTATAATCGGTAGCGACTTCATTCGGCCATCGGCTACTTGCCGCCTGTCGAGTTTGAAGCGTCGCTTTCACCACAAACACTTTCTTCACTGTTTGTGTCATTTCAGGGGTGCACTACAAGGTATACCGGGCCGCGCCGTTCACCGCTGTCTCGCGTTCGCCTGCGCACTCAGAAATCTGAAAACAGAATTGAATGCGGACTGAAAACATGAGTTGTTCTCAGTTTCTTACTTGAAAGTGTGAGGGGGAGGGTTGAGTGTCTAAGATCGCACTCGTACACCATCAGTTTGTGCAGATGGGCACCGCCGAGCGCGTCGCCGAAACCATGCACGATTCTTTTCCGTCCGCCGCGATCTATACGACCGTGGCGCGCCCACATAGTCTGCCGCGAGGTCTACGGGCGGCCGATATTCGCACGTCGGCGCTGCAACGGCTGCCCTCGATTGATCGCAGCTGTTGGCCCTACTTGATGCTGTATCCGTTCGCGGTTGAGCATTTCGACCTCTCGCAGTACGACTTGATATTTACCAGCGTTCGGGCTACGCAAAGGGTGTGCGCCGCCGGCCCAACGCGATTCATGTCTGCTATTGTCACGCACCAATGCGTCGGGTGACTCACTTGAGTTTTATCAATGCCTTGATCATCGTTTTCTTAGGAGAGTCATTACTGCTTTACAAGGAATTGGAACAGTTTTATGATCATTGGCAATCTTCTCGAATCGGAAGACGTCGCTGCCTCGCAAGAGGCTTCGACCTAAATCCCCCTTCCTATTTGCGGCGTGAGGAAAGTAAACATGTCCCAAAAGAAATCTGTCTGCACAATGGACGTAGTCAGAGTGAGCAAGATAAAAGAAAAACATGAAGGCGGAGTCTCGCGGAATCTACGGCGCGAAACACGATGATAGCGGCGGGATATGCCGTCGACGATTTATCCGCCGAAAGTTCAATCGTCGGGCATCGCATCAAGGTCATCTATGGAAAAGCTGAACAGATTTCACGTCCCTTTCTCCAACTTAAGTTATCTCCGCATTACCAGTGCGATTCTTATTAGTCTCTGCTGCGCCCAAGGCCTGATTGGCCAGGGTCGGGTAGTTGGCTCCCAGCAGACGCAGACTGAAACTCGGAGTAGTACACGCCCTCGCACGCAGTCGGAGACACAGAGTCAGGATAATACGGATGCTGGTCGGTCACCCAAGAAGAAAGGTTACGCAGATGAGACGTCTCCGATTGATGACCAGTACCGCATTGGGCCCGGGGACGTTCTGGACATCAGGGTTTTTCAATACCAGCAACTATCGCGCGACGGAGCGCGCGTGGACGGGCGCGGAATGATTAGGATGCCGTTAATCGATGGTGAGATTCAGGCTGCCTGTCGCACCGAGAGCGATCTTGCTCAGGAGATTGCCACTCGCTATCTAAAATATCAGAGAAACCCACACGTTGATGTATTCGTCAAGGAGTACAATTCGCAACCGGTGGCGGTCATTGGCTCCGTTGAGAAGCCCGGGCGCATCCAATTGCAGCGTCGAGCTCGTTTAGCTGATCTGATTTCATTTGCGGGTGGACCAACAGAAAGAGCGGGTACGCGGATTCAGATCGCCCATACCGGCGGCGTCGTAACCTGTAGAGGATCTGAGATGATCACCAGTGCCGCAGCAAGCACTGAGGAATTTGAAACTTATGAGCTGGCCGATACCTTGGCGGGTAATACGAAATCAAATCCGTACCTGCAGCCAGGCGACATAGTCAATATCCCAGAGGCCAAACAAGCGTTTGTTGTGGGAAACGTTTTCAAGCCGGTGGTTATTCCCCTTAAAGAATCGGTCACGGTCTCCCAAGCCATCGCGATGGCCGGCGGTATCTTACCCGATTCTAACTCCAAAGGAGTGCGGCTTATTAGACGGCTTTCCGGAGCGAAAGAAAAAAGAGAAACCGTATTGAATCTAAATGACATTGCTCGGCGCCAGGCTGATGACGTTGAACTGCAGCCGGGCGACATCATTGACGTGCCGACACTCAGCGGCAGGAAGCTTTTGAGGAATATTTTTACTGCTATTGTCCCCTCAATCGTTAATTTACCCCTGCTGGTGCTGCGTTGAGGCAGCTTAGCGAAAAAACCTTAGGTGGTGCGGGTATGGGTTTCTACATATGGCACTAGGATTAAGAACACCGACTCAAATTGATCCTAGCGGCCCGGATGTGTTAAACAAAGGCCTAGAACCGGCAGCCGAGGACAAAGCGCATCTGCGTGCTTACTTTCGATCCGTACGCAAGCACCGGAAGTTAATTGTAGGCATCACCCTCGTCATCACGGCGACGGCAGCAATTTACTTGGCTGTCAAGCCCGACATATATGAAGCGCAAGCGCTGGTTCAGATTGATCAGGCAGATGCCAATCCGGCGCTTGGCGCTTCCTCAAAGGTCATCGTTAGCAATACCACTGACGACACGGCACAGTTCAACACGCAACTGCAGATCTTAACAAGTGCTGGTTTGCTACGGCGCGTCGCAAAGACCCTGGACCTTGAACACAACCAAGCCTTTCTTCATCCGCAGAGCGGACGCCGCCGATTGACATGGCAGAGCGTACTTCGGCTCGTGGGCTTTGGTAACAAAGATCAGATCAAAGATCAATCTAGTAAACCAGCACCCGTTACCGGGCCAGCAGCCGCGACAGCGTCCCAAGAAGATATCGAAGAGGCGGAACGGCTCGCGCCTTTGATTGACGATTTGAAGGACGATCTCGAAGTTGGCCCAGTGATGGAAAAAAGAATGGGCTATGCGAGAGATTTCACTCGTCTTATAAGTATTAATTTCCGCCATTCCGATCCTCAGTTCGCTGCCAAGGTCGTCAATGCCGTGACCGACGTTTTTGCTCAGGCGAATATCGAGAAGATTACCGAAACAAATGTTTCTACAGGAGATTTCTTGCAAAGGCGGGTGGCCGAACTGAAGGGTCAAATTCGCAGCGATGAGGAGCGACTGATTAATTACGCGAAGAACAATCAGATTCTCTCTCTCGATGCTAATCAAAATACTGTAGTTGAGCGTTTGGTAGGCCTAAGTAAACAGCTTCTGGAAGCAGAGAATGAGCGCAAGTCGGGGGAGAGTGCTTACCGCGCTGCCTTGAGACCTGGTGCCGCCACCGCTCTGGCTGAAAATAACACAGCCAAGCAAATAGCCGATATTGAGACGAGGTTGGCGACGCTGAAAGAACGAAAGTCGCAGTTGCTAGTCAACAACACTGAGGAATGGCTCGAAGTGAAGGAGACGAGCAAGCAAATCGATACTTTGGAAACTGAACTTCAGCGCATCCGCAGTCGCTCGGCCGACGCATTGTTAACAAATTTGGAGACAAAATATCGCCAGGCCTTAGCGCGCGAGCAAGCGATAAGCAAAAGCTTTGCCGAGCAGAAGGGCGAAACTCTCAACCAGAATCAAGCGGCCATCAACTACAGAATCCTGCAGCAAGAGATCGAGACGAATAAGAACCTGTTGGATGGGTTGCTGCAGCGATACAAAGAGAACGATGTGGTGCTAGCGGGAATTCGCAACAATATTCATGTCGTTGACTATGCCATCTCACCCGATAAACCAGTTGGACCTAAACGTTTGCAAGGGATTGTGTTGACGTTTTTCGTTTCACTCTCGTTCAGCATTGGCATCGCGCTGTCCCTGGACTACCTGAATAACACAGTGCAGATAGTCAGCGATGTGGAGAATATATTGCGTCTCCCGGCGCTTGGCACCATTCCTTTAATCGCTGAATTGCGTAATGGAGGAAACCCCTTGCAGCAATCCACAAAGTCGGTGTCGTACTCTTTCTTAACTGAGTCCTACCGGAACTTGCGCACCTCGGTGTTGCTGGCGATGGTCGGACGGCGGCCGAAGACTCTACTCGTTACTTCGAGCGTGCCGCGGGAAGGGAAAACTACAACCGCGGTGAACCTGGCAATCAGTCTGGCACAGACCGGGGCCCGCGTACTGATGATCGATGCTGATCTGCGTAGTCCGCGTCTGAGCGCAATGTTTGGAACAAAACATCGCGTGGGATTGAGCACTTTTTTGTCGGGTGGTATGACCCAGAAAGAATTGCTCGCTAAGATTGAATACCATGAAGCGCCCAATGTGCACCTGCTCACTGCCGGAGCATCTCCACCCAATGCAGCGGAGCTGTTGGGTTCGGAACGGATGCGCAGCTTGATTGGCACACTCGAGGAATCATTTACCTACATACTCATTGACTCTCCTCCCGTCGCATCTTTTACCGACGCGGTGCTCGTTAGTTCGATGGTGGATGGCGTGTTACTGGTCGTGCAGAGCGGTAAGACAAATGTGGACATCGTTCGTCGAGTTAAGCAGCTGCTTCAAGGAGCCGGGGCCAAAGTGTTTGGCGTGATATTGAATCGAGTCGATTTAAGTAGCGACGAGTTCTACTATTCTGGCTATTATTCCTACCGCGCGGACGGAGCCAAACCGGCCGAAGGTCTCGGAGCCGATGCTCAAGCTATGTTGGTCAACTGGGGCGATCACCAGGACGGCACCGAAGCAAATTTTGAGGACATGCCGAATCCTTCCCCGACTCATGCCCAGGCGAACTCAAGCGCTGACAAGATAGGGCCAGGAGCTGAATTTTTCGAGGTGGCTGTCGATTCCGCGCACACAGACATCTCAAAGGCCCAGCCAAACAGAGCTGTCACGTGGGACCCTGGGGTTAAACAGACTGCCAAAAGTCAATCGTCTTTCGCCGTAGATCCAACAACCAACTTACCAAATGGTAAAATGGCGGAAAAAGCGTACGCCGGCGTCGACTTCACTGAATCCAATCTGGCTACAGAGAGCGGTAGCCTAAAGAGTTCTGTCGATCGCAATGGAAGCAGCGAGCGCGCAACGCTGTTGGCCGGATTGTCTCGCGAGAAGCGATCGCCAACCTCGCTGAAAAGAGCGGTAAAGGAATTACCTCCAGCTGCGCCAACAGGTTTGACGGCGACAGCAGCCAACGCGCAGGTGTCACTGTCGTGGGCATCTTCGTCGGGAGCAACCAGCTACAACATCAAGCGTGCAACAACAAGCGGCGGTCCATATGCAACCATTGCGACGGGCATTACCGCTACTTCTTACACTGACCCTGGACTGACGAACGGGACGA
>Ga0136623_10000546_pt1 | contig 11474 bp, 10 predicted proteins | sample AntDrymUQ4492106_2_FD_104656 | JGI IMG/M metagenome (GOLD analysis project Ga0136623, IMG submission 104656) | Polar desert sand microbial communities from Dry Valleys, Antarctica - metaG UQ449 (21.06) | ecosystem: Environmental > Terrestrial > Soil > Desert | place: Antarctica: Dry Valley...
GTAGCGCGCGCGGCCCGCACGGCTGGCCCGGATGTCCTCCTCGGGCCAGAAGCCGGGCTCGGGAGGCAGCGCGGCAGGCGGCAGGGCGGGGGGGACGGGCTCCTGCGCCGCGGAGCCGTGGGCGATGCGCTCGAGGTCCTCGGGCGAGGCCACGTGCGGGCGTGCTCCGGGCGCGAGCGGGAAGCGATCGGCGTCTTGGAAGAGGTCGCGATAGCCGGCGGTGCCCGCGGGCTCGAAGTTCACGTCGATGTCGGCGCAGGACGTCATGAACGAGCACGGCGCAAGCTCACGCAGGTCCATGCGACGCCAGTCCAGGCCGCGCGGGTCGGGCCGGCCGGCGATGCCCAGCTCCGCGTTCAGCGCCTGCAGCGCGCCGGTCAGGCGCTCGACGTTGCGCCCGTAGCCGCCGGGCACGATCGCCACGCCGCAGACGAAGCCGCCGTGGTTGTAGATCGCATCGGCGACGTCGCCGACGAGCACGAACTCGACGCGGTGCGTCTCGAGCGTCGTCAGCGCGGTGAGAAGGTCGGGATCGAGCTGTAGCTCGCTCATGGGCATGCATTCGAGGGCGAACGCGCCAGTCCTTCTCCGCCGCTTCACAACGACCGCGCGGCGTGCTGCTGTACCCTTGCGCGAGCCCATGGCCGTCCCCAAGCAAAAGCAGTCGCACTCGAGGACCGCGAAGCGCCGCGCCCAGCACAAGATGGCGGCACCGGTCTACAACGCGTGCCCGACGTGCCACGAGCCGCGCAGGCCGCATCGCGTGTGTCCCAGGTGCGGCAGCTACAAGGGCAGCGAAATCATCGCGCCCACGCACGACCACCACGACCACTAGTCTCAGCCGGCGGATGCCGGCACGACTCGACAGACTGCGGGCGAGGCGCGCCCAGGCCGTCCTTCAGGACGTTCCCTCGCGTCCGCTTGCGGTCATCGCGGTCGATGCCAACGGGGCCGACCTCGGTCCCGCGGAGGTCGCAGCCGGCGCCGCCGCGGCCGCGCGGCAAGGGGTGCGCGTGCTGCTGTTCGGCCCGGCCGCCGAGATGGGCGATGGCGCACCCGGCATCGAGGTCATCGACGCGCCGCTGTCGATCGCCAAGGAGGCCAACCCGGCCGCCGCCGCTCGCGCGCACCCCGACTCGTCGATCGTGCGCGCCGCCCGGGCCGTGGCCTGCGGCGACGCCGACGCGCTCGTCTCCGGCGGCTCGACGGGCGCCGCGCTCGCGGCCGGCCTCTTCAACATCAAGCGCGACCGCGGCATCCTGCGCCCGGCGCTCGCCGCGCAGGTCCCGGTCCCCGGCGCGCCGGTCACGCTCGTCGACGTCGGCGCCAACACCGAGGTGCGCGCGGAGCACCTCGTCCAGTTCGCGTTCATGGGCGCCGCGCTCGCGACCGTCGTGCACGGCGTCGACCGGCCACGGGTCGCGCTGCTGTCCGTCGGCGAGGAGGCGACGCGCGGCACGCAGCTCGTGCTCGACGTCCATGCGCGGCTGTCGTCGATGAAGGAGCTGAACTTCGTCGGCAACATCGAGGGCCATGCGCTGACGGAGGGCAGGGCGGACGTCGTCGTCACCGACGGGTTCACCGGCAACGTCGCGCTGAAGGTCATGGAGGGCGTGTCGAGCAAGATGATCGCCGAGTTGCGCTCGACCGCGACCTCGACGCGCCGCGCACGCGCGGGCGGAGCGCTCATGCGACCGGCGCTGCGCGCGTTTCGCGACGAGATCTCGCCCGAGACGGCCGGCGGCGCCTACCTGCTGGGCCTGCGCAAGATCGGCGTCGTCGGGCACGGGCGCTTCACGAGCCGCGGCTTCGAGCATGCGATCCTGCTCGCCGCGCGGGGCGTGCAGGGCGACGTCGTCGGGCGAACGCACGCTGCGCTGGAGCGGGCCGGAGCGCTGCGCAAGCTGGGGGTGGCGCCGTCCGAGAGCGGCACTACCGTATCGGCGTCATGACGCGTGCAGAGGTCTTCGCCATGATCCAGGCCCACCTCGTCGACGAGCTCGATGTCGATCCCGCGCGGATCGACGACACGACGAGCTTTCGCGCCGATCTCGAGGCCGACTCGCTGGACCTCTACACGCTCGTGCAGGAGCTCGAGGACTCCTACGGCGTGAAGATGCCCGACGAGCAGGCCGCGAAGATCGTCACGGTCGGCCAGGCGGTCGACTACGTCATCGAGCACGGCGGCCCCAACGAGCCCATCGAGCCCTGAAGCTCCTGAACGAACTCCTGCAGGAGCTGCCGGAGCACCTTCACCGGCAGGTCTTCACGCACGCGTCGTGGACCGAGCGGCGCAGCGACTCGTACTCGCGGCTGGCCTTCCTCGGCGACTCCGTGCTCGGGCTGGCGCTCACCGCCCACCTCTATCCGCGCCTGGAGGCCGAGCGCTTCGGCGCCGGCCGGCTGACGAAGATCCGCGCGCAGAGCGTGTCGGGCGTCTCCTGCCGCGCGGTCGCCGAGCGCCTCGGCGTGCCCGACCTGCTGCGCGCCTGCGCACCGGCCGGCGTCGGCCAGAGCGTCGAGTCGCTCGTGGAGACCGAGCGCGTGCTGGCGTCGGTCATCGAGGCCGTGATCGGCGCGTGCTACCTGCACGCCGGCTACGAGCGCACCGCGGCCGCCGTCGTCGAGGCGTTTCAGCCGGAGATCGCCAACGCGCTGCTGCATCCGGTCGACTTCAAGTCGACGCTGCAGGAGCGACTGGCGCGGCGAGCGCAGACCGTCGAGTACGCGGTCGACATCGAGGCCGGACCGCCGCACGACCGCACGTTCGAGGTCGTCGCATCCGTCGGCGGCGGGCCCGTCGGCCGCGGGGCGGGGCGCTCGAAGAAGCACGCCGAGCAGGAGGCGGCCCGGATCGCGCTCGAGACGCTGCACCCCGACGCCCCCGGTCCGCCCGACGAGGACGAGCTGTGGAACCCTGGATGACGGCGTGCACCTGAAATCGGTGACCCTCAAGGGGTTCAAGTCCTTTCCGGACCGTACGACGCTCGATTTCGGTCCCGGCGTCTCGGTCGTCGTCGGACCAAACGGCTCCGGCAAGTCCAACGTCACGGACGCCGTCCTATGGGCGATGGGCGAGCAGTCGCCGCTGGCCGTGCGCGGGCAGTCGATGCGCGACGTCATCTTCGGCGGCGGCCATGGCGTCCAGGCGCGCTCGGCCGCCGAGGTCGAGCTCGTCATCGACAACTCCGACGGCGCGGTCGACATGCCGGTCGGCGAGATCTCGATCATGCGCCGCCTCGACCGCACGGGGGAGGGCGAGTACCGCCTCAACGGCGCACGCTGCCGGCTCGTCGACGTGCTCGAGGTGCTCAGCGACACGGGCCTGGGCAAGGAGATGCACTCCGTCGTCTCGCAGGGCCGCGTCGAGACGATCGTGACCTCCAAGCCGCGCGATCGGCGGTTGCTGATCGAGGAGGCCGCCGGCCTCGGCAAGCACCGCAAGCGCCGGCGCCGCGCGCAGCTCAAGCTCGAGCGCACGCAGGACAACCTCGGACGCGCGCTGGACGTCGAGCGCGAGGCGCGCTCGCGCCTGCGCCCGCTCAAGCGCCAGGCGGAGGCCGCGGAGCTGCACGAGCGCCTCGAGCGCCAGACGACGGAGGCACGCTGGCAGCTCGTGCGCGACGTCGCCCGCGGCCGGCGAGCGGATCTGCTCGCGGCCGAGGCCGCCGCCGGCGCTGCCCGCGCGGCGCGCGACCAGGCCCAGGCGCAGCTCGCCGAGGTCGCCGCGCGCCGCCGGCAGGCCGACGAGGCGCTGGCTGCTCGCAGCGAGCAGCGCGAGGCCTTCGCCAGGCGCGTCTATCGAGCGCGCTCGGCCGCCGAGCGCATCGAGCTGCGCACGGACCGCGTCAAGGGCCTGGCCGGCGACCTGTACGAGCGCATCCAGCGCCGCGGCCTCGAGCTGGCGCGGCTCCAGGACGGCGAGCAGCATGCCGGCGATGACGACCCGACCGGGGATGGCGGCCGCGAGCGCATGGCCGTGCTCGAGGCCGAGCTCGTGCGGCTGGCCGCCGACCACGAGGCCGAGCTCGGGCGCGAGCTCGAGTCGCTGGAGGCAGAGCGCGTGCAGGCCGCGGCGCTCGCGGTGCAGCGGCGCGAAGGCGTCGACGGTCAGGCCAGCGAGCTGGAGACGGCCGAGGCTGGCGCCGCGACGGCGCGCGGCCGGCGCCGGGAGGCCGATCGCGCGCTGGAGGCCGCGCGCCGCGAAGCTGCTCGCGCCGGTGCCGAGCTCGCGGCCTGCAACCAGTTCCTGCGCACGCGCACGGGTGGCGCCCACGGCGATGCGCGCTCGCTCGCCGACGCCCTGCAGGTGCGGCCCGGCTACGAGCGGGCGGTCGCCGCCGCGCTCGGCGAGCTGCTCGCAGCGGGCCTCGTCGACGGCGTCGGCGACGGTGTCTCGCTGCTCGACGCCGCCGGCGCCGACGGCGGGCGGGTGCTCGTCACGGGCGGCCTCGCGCCCGTCCCCGCGCGGGCGACGAGCCCGCCGGCGCCCGGCGCACAGCACCTCGCGGACTTCTTCGACGGTGAGCCGCACGAGCTGGCCGCCGCCACGCGGCTGCTGCGCGATGCGTGGGTCGTGCGCAGGATCGACGACCTGCCGCCGTGGTTTCACGGCATCGCAACGACGCTCGACGGGCGGGTCTGGCACGGGCTGTACCGCGAGCTGCGCCAGGCGCCCGAGGGCGGTGAGGAGCGCGTGCTCGCCGAGCGCAACCGTCGCAAGGAGCTGATCGCCGCCAGCGAGGCCGCCGTCCAGGCCGAGCTCGCCGCCCGGGCGCAGTGCGAGCTCGCCGAGCAGGCGGTCGCGTCGACCGATACCGAGCGCGAGCGGGCCGACGGCGCCCGGCGCGAGGCGGCCCGCGAGCTTGCGGCAGTCGACGAGGAGGCCCGCCGCATCGTCTGGCTCATCGCCAAGCGCCGTGCCGCCCCGCTGGAGGGCGCCTCGGCCGTGCGCCGGGCACAGATCGAGGGCGAGCTCGCCGCCGAGCGCCGCGCCGCCGAGCGCGCCGAGCGCGAGCGAGCCGAGCGTGCGCGCCGGATCGCGGGCATGCGCCGCCGGATCGCCGCCGACCGCGTGCTCGCACCGGACGCCGACCGCCTCGCCCGCGCGCTGGAGGCCGCCGCCGCAGCGATCTCAGAGCGCGTCGAGGTGCTCGAGGCCGAGCTGCAGGCCGATCGTGCGGCCGGCGAGGATCTCGCGGCACGGCTGCGCGCCTGTGCTACCGAGGAGGCCGAGATCCAGCGCCGCCTGCGCGAGCGCGGAGAGCTCGTGACCACGGCCGAAGTGCGTGCGCAGCAGGTGCGCGATCTCACCGCTGACGCCGACCACGAGCTCGTCCTGCTGGCCGAGCGCCTCGGACTGGAGGCCGAGCCGGCCGCCGAGGCGCTGGCGGCCGAGGAGGCGGCCGCGCTGCACGCGCGCATCGAGCGCCTGGGGCGCCGCCGCGAGCAGCTCGGCCCGGTCAATCCGCTGGCCAAGGACGAGTACGAGCAGGCGCTCGAGCACGTAACCGAGCTCGAGTCCCAGCGTCAGGACCTCGAGACCGCGCTGCGCGAGCTGCGCACGCTGATCCGCGACACCGACCGCCAGATCAACGAGACCTTCGAGCAGACCTTCGCCGCCGCCGCGAAGAACTTCGAGGAGCTTGCCGGACAGCTGTTTCCCGGTGGCCGCGGCCGCCTGCGGCTGGTCAAGGAGCAGCAGGGGATCACGGGCTTCGCCACCTTCGATGAGGACCCCGGCCTGGCCCTGAGCGCGGGCGGCGAGCAGGCCGCCGACGGCGACGCCGACGCGGCCGCCGAGGCGGAGGTCGCCGCGACGGCGAACGTCGACGACCTGCTCGGCGTCGAGATCGAGATCACGCCCGCGGGGAAGTCGATGAAGCGCCTGAGCCTGCTGTCGGGCGGGGAGAAGTCGATGACGGCGATCGCCTTCTTGTTCGCGGTCTTTCTCGCCAAGCCGTGCCCGTTCTACATCCTCGACGAGGTCGAGGCCGCGCTCGACGACCCGAACATCACGCGCTTTCTCGCGCTTCTGCGCCGCTACCGCGATCGCGCGCAGTTCATCGTCGTGACCCACCAGAAGCGCACCATGGAGGCCGCCGACACGCTCTACGGCGTGTCGATGGGAGGCGACGGCGTCTCGAAGGTCATCTCGCGGCGGCTGCCGCGCGAGGACGAGCCCGCGGGCGCAAGCGCCGCAGGCGCGGCCTGAGCTCGCCCGGCCAGGTTCGCACGAGCCGTCGAGCTGCCGGCCCGACGCTCATCCGCAGCTACGGCCGGAGGTCCTTCCCGGCGAAGTAGACCGCGATGTGGTTGTCGTTGTAGCGCGCGATCTCGACGTAGCCCGTCTGCGCGAACAGTGCGCGGCTGTGGCGCTGCTGCGGTCCGGCGTCGAGTCGCACCTGCCCGTAGCCGAGCTCGCGCGCGGCGTCCTCGAGCGCCGCGAGCAGCGCGCGGCCGACGCCGCGCGAGCGGGCGCCGGGCACGACGTACATCCGCTTGATCTCGCAGATCGCGTCCTGCAGGCGTCGCACGCCGCCGATCGCGACCGGGCGCTCGCCCTCGTAGCCGACGAGAAACGCCCCGCTTGGCGCGACGAGCTCCTCGGGCGTGGTCACCGAGCCGGGTCGCACGGCGCGGCCTGGGTACTGCTCGTCGAGCAGTGCGATCAGCTCGCGCAGCAGCTCGCGGCCGGGCGACTCGTCGCAGCGGCTGAGACGGAACTCGAGCGCCATGGCGCTATCGTCGCGCATCGCCCATGGCTCGCGACTGGTCCGATCTCTTCATCACCGATGCAGCGAAGCCGGCCGCGGCGACGGCCGGCGGCGCCTCCGAGCCCGAGCGCAGGCGCGGCTTCTTCAAGAAGCTGCGCCAGAACCTCTCCAAGACGCGCGAGGCGCTCGGCGCCGAGATCCACGCGACGCTGCTCGAGGGCGACGTCGACGAGGAGACGTGGGAGCGCCTGGAGGAGGCGCTGATCATGGCCGACGTCGGCGCGACGACGACCGCGCGTGTCGTCGGCGAGCTCGAGGTGCTGGCCTCAGGAGGCGAGATCGTCGGCGGCGAGGCGCTCAGCCGGCGGCTCGCGGAGATGCTGGCCGAGATCGCGCGCACCGGCGAGGACCGCATCGACGTGCGCCCGACGCCGACCGTGATCATGGCCGTCGGCGTCAACGGCACCGGCAAGACGACGACGATCGGCAAGCTCGCATGGCACCTGCAGCGCGAGCTCGGGCTGAAGGTCGTGCTCGGCGCCGGCGACACGTTTCGCGCCGCCGCCGTCGAGCAGCTGGCGGGCTGGGCCGGGCGCGCGGGCTGTGAGATCGTGCGCGGCCGCGACGGCGCGGACCCCGGCGCCGTCGCGTTCGAGGCGATCAAGCAGGGCCGCGAGCGCGGCGCGGACGTCGTCATCATCGACACCGCCGGCCGGCTGCATACCCAGGACGACCTGATGGCGGAGCTCGCGAAGGTGCGCCGCGTGATCGCCAAGCAGATCGAGGGCGCTCCGCACGAGACGCTGCTGACCGTCGATGCGACGACCGGCCAGAACGGCCTGCGCCAAGCGAAGCTCTTCTCCGAGGTCGTGCCCGTCGACGGCATCGTGCTGACGAAGCTCGACGGCACCGCGAAGGGCGGGATCGCGCTGGCGATCGCCGGCGAGCTCGGCATTCCGGTGAAGCTCATCGGCATCGGCGAGGGGCTCGACGACCTGCGCCCCTTCGACGCCGACGACTACGCCCGCGCGCTGCTCGGCACCACGTAGGCGACGCGCACGGCCGCGGCGAGGGGCCGCTACGGCTCGTAGCTCGCGACGTGCACGCGGCCAAGCGGGTCGCCGTCGGGTGCGGGCACGTACGTGATCCATGCCAGCAGCGCGCTGCGGCGTCCGGCCGCGACCCTCAGGTCGGTCGCGCTTGGGCGCTCGTCGTCGTCGATCCCGCTCACGCGAGACGCAGGCCCCTGCGGCGGCCCTTGCGGTGCGATCGTCTCGGTGGGCAGCCAGCCGTCGGGGCCGGCCACGGCGACGCGGATCGGCGTGCCCAGGTTGTACGCGGGCGTCTGCTCCCAGGCGATCAGTGCGCGATCGCCGAGCGCCGCGAGCGCCGGGCGGGCGGCGAGCGCCGGTGGCTCGGACAGTCGCCGCGGCGCGGCGCGATTGAGCCAGGACGCCGCCGCCGCGAGCCGGGAGGTCCGGATGTAGTCGTTGTCGCCGGCCTCGCTGACGATCGTGAGGTGCCGCCACGCGGTCGCGATCCCGACCCGCGGGATCGCGACGTGGGGTCCGCCGCTCGCATCGGCGTCGGCGAGCGTGACCGGCGCCGCAAAGGTGCCGGCGGCGGTACGCAGGCGGGCAAAGCGCAGGGTGCCTCGCGCGGGGCTGCCGATCGGGGAGGCGACCGTCCATGCGACGCCTGCGCCGCCCGGGCCACCGGCCGCGCGCGCGTGGTTCGCAGGCTCGCCCGGGGCGGAGAGCGACAGCGCGCGATTGAAGCGGCGTGCGCGCGCCGGCAGCACCGCTGCCCTCGCGGCCGAGCCCTCCGCGGGACTCCATGCAGCGACGACCGCGCCGCCCGGCGCCGACGCCAGCGACGGCGGGACGCCGTAGGCGGAGCTCGCGCTGAGGCGCTGAGGCCTGGCGAAGCGGCCGTTGCGTCGCACGGCCACCTCCACGCGGTTGCCGCGCCGCCAGCCGAGCACGGCGAGCCCGCCGCGGCCGGCGACGATCGCCGTCAGCTCGAGCTGCGACCGCGCGGACGTCAGCAGGGTGCGCGGGCGGCCGAAGCTCCGGCCATCGGGCGCGGTCGCGACGCGCAGGCGATAGCTCGGCTGGCCGTCTCGGCGCGTGACGGTCGTGACGATCCAGGCCGCGACGGCGCCCCCGTCGGGTGCGACCGCGACCTGCGGGGCGGAGATGCCCACCGAAGCGCCGGCGCCGGATCCTGGGCGAAGGTTCTCGAGCGTGCGGCCGCGGGCAAGGCTGCGGACGCGGCCGAAGCGGGCGACGAGCTGCGTGCGGCGCCCGCGCGTTCCCCGCACGACGCCCTCGGCCACGACCGCCGAGCGGTCGCCGGACGGGTTCATCGCGATCGCGAATCCCTCGACGTCGAGCGCGCTCGCCGTGGCGATGCGAGGCGCGGACACCGTGGCCTGCGAGGCGGTGGGGGCCCACCCGCATGCGAGCGCGAGGGTGAGCGCGATGGCGGAGGCACTGCGTGCTGGGGAGCTCATGTATCGACAACGACCATGTGACCATGTAGTTGCGCCTATGGGACGGATGGCTCGTCGTCGTCTGCGCGCCCTCGCACTACGGTGTCTCGAACGTCGCCAACGACATCGCCACACCAGCTACAGTCGTCGCCATGGACGCCTGGATGGTGTGGATCGTGCTGGCCGTGGTCCTCGCGGCCGGCGAGGTGATGACGCTGAGCTTCTTCCTCGCGCCGTTCGCCGTCGGCGCGCTGCTCGGGGCGGTGGCCGAGCTCGCCGGTCTCGGCACGATCGTGGCACTGATCGTCTTTCTCGTGAGCTCGGGGCTGCTGCTGGGCTTCGCGCGGCCGATCGCACGCCGTCATACGCGCACCCCTCCGCGGATCCGCACCGGCACCGCCGCGCTCGTCGGCCAGACGGCGGTCGTCACGGATCGCATCGAGGGCAGCGCGGGCGCCGTCAAGCTCGAAGGTGAGATCTGGACCGCTCGCCCGTACGAGGAGGGCGAGGTGATCGAGGCCGGTCGCCGCGTCCACGTCGTCGAGATCCGGGGCGCGACCGCGCTCGTGAGCTCCACCGACTAGTGAACCACTGGAGGTTGAGATGGAAGCCGGACTGATCCTGCTCGTCATCATCGCCGTGTTCGCGCTGCTGCTCGCCGCAAAGACCGTGCGGATCATCCCGCAGGCGCGCGCCGGGGTCGTCGAGCGCTTCGGCCGCTACCAGCGCACGCTGCTGCCGGGCCTGGCGGTCGTCGTCCCGTTCGTCGATCGCGTCGGGTCGATGATCGACCTGCGCGAGCAGGTCGTGACGTTCAAGCCGGCGGGCGTGATCACCGGCGACAACGTCGGCATCCAGATCGACAGCGTCCTGTACTTCACGATCACCGACGCGAAGTCGGTCTCCTACGAGGTCGCCAACCCGCTGCAGGCGATCGAGCAGCTGACCGTGACGACGCTGCGAAACGTCATCGGCGGGATGACGCTCGAGGAGGCGCTGACCAGTCGAGACACGATCAACTCCCAGCTGCGTACGGTGCTCGACGAGGCGACCGGGCGCTGGGGGATCCGCGTCAACCGCGTCGAGGTCAAGGCGATCGACCCGCCGGCCTCGATCCAGGAGGCGATGGAGAAGCAGATGCGCGCCGAGCGCGACCGCCGCGCCGCGATCCTCACGGCGGAGGGCTCCAAGCAGTCGCAGATCCTCAACGCCGAGGGCGCCAAGCAGTCCGCCGTGCTGACGGCGGAGGGTCAGCGGACCGCCGCGATCCTGCGCGCGGAGGGCGAGGCGAAGGCGATCGAGACGGTCTTCGACGCGATCCACAGGGGCGACCCCGATCAGGGGCTGCTGTCCTATCAGTACCTGCAGATGCTGCCGAAGCTCGCGCAGGGCGACGCCAACAAGATCTTCGTGATCCCGTCGGAGTTCAGCCAGGCGCTGGGCAACATCGGCGGGGCGATCGGCAACGCGGTGCGCCCGCAGGCGCCGCCGCCGCCTCCCGAGAGGCCGCCGCTGCCGCCGCGCCCGTGAGCCCGTACCTCGTCTCAGCAGAGATCGAGGCCTACGCCGCCGCGCACACCAGCCCGCCGGGCGAGCACCTGCACGCGCTCGCGCAGGAGACCCACGACACCCTCGACGCGCCGCAGATGCTCACCGGCGACGTCGAGGGCCGTCTGCTGGAGTTCCTTGTCTTCCTCGCCCAGCCGCAGCTCGTGCTGGAGGTCGGCACCTTTTCGGGCTACAGCGCGCTGGCGATGGCGGGGGCGCTGCCCGCTGGGGGACACATCGTGACCTGCGAGATCGACGACCGGCACGCCGACGTCGCCGAGCGCCACATCGCCGCCGCCGGCGAGGCCGGGCGCATCGAGGTGCGCCGCGGGCCGGCGATTGAGACGATCGCCACGCTCGACGGCCCGTTCGACCTCGTCTTCATCGACGCCGACAAGGGCGGCTACCTGGAGTACTACGAGGCGGTGCTGCCGAAGCTGTCCGAGCGCGGCCTGATCGTCGTCGACAACGTCCTCTGGAGCGGCCGCGTCGCGCGCCCGGCCGGCGCCGAGGACAGCGATCAGACGGTCGCGTTGCGCGCCTTCAACGAGCACCTGTCGGCCGACGAGCGCGTCGTCATGCTGACCGTCCGCGATGGGATCATGCTCGTCCGCCGGGCTCAAGCCGGGCGCGCCGGAAGCGGCCTGGGCCTTGCTCCGCTGGCGCCCAGGCGCTAGAACTTGCCAGCACACACACGTCTACGGGAGGGACGAACA
>Ga0136623_10000547_pt1 | contig 11473 bp, 11 predicted proteins | sample AntDrymUQ4492106_2_FD_104656 | JGI IMG/M metagenome (GOLD analysis project Ga0136623, IMG submission 104656) | Polar desert sand microbial communities from Dry Valleys, Antarctica - metaG UQ449 (21.06) | ecosystem: Environmental > Terrestrial > Soil > Desert | place: Antarctica: Dry Valley...
CTTCGGCGGCCGGTACGAGGTCGTCCATCACACGGAGTTTCTCGCCGACCTCGTAGCGCGCCGCCGACTTAGGCCCGTAGCGACGGACAAAACGATCACCTACCACGACTCCTGCTACCTCGCTCGGCACAACGACGTGCTGGCCGCGCCGCGCGAGCTCGTCGCCGCGGTGGGTCAGCCGGTCGAGATGGAGCGGAGCGGTACGCGCACGTTCTGCTGTGGCGCGGGCGGTGCGCACATGTGGATGGAGGAGCGTGCCGGCGCGATCAACGAGGAGCGCGTGCGAGAAGCCGCCGAGACGGGCGCGAGCACCCTCGCCGTCGCCTGTCCTTTCTGCACGATCATGCTCGACGACGGCGTGCGTCAGACCGGCCGCGACCTCCGCGTCGTCGACGTCGCCACGTTGCTTGTCGAGGCGATCGACACGGGCGCGTAGCGCATCGCTCCGTCACCGGTGACAACGCCTCCCGGCCGCCGTAAGATCGGCGGCGACCGTCAGGGACTACCGTGTGCAGATGGGGCACACCACCCCGTTTTCCGAGGCGTACTCGGTCGAAGAGCCGGGAGCGGCCGGGCAGCTCGTCGGCCGGGTCGATACCCTCACGACATGACCGAGAGCGAGATCATCTTCTCCGTCACCGAGTCGCCCGAGGGTGGCTATGAGGCGCGGGCACTCGGCGAGCCGATCTTCACGCAGGCAGAGACGATGGCGGAGCTTCGCGACAGCGTCCGCGATGCCGTTCGTTGCCATTTCGACGAGACCGACCGTCCGCAGGTCATCCGCCTCCACGTCGTCAAGGACGAGATCATTGCCGCGTGAGGTTGCCGCGCGATGTCTCCGGCGAACGCCTCGCCGCATCGCTCGGCCGCTACGGCTACGAGACCTCCCGCCAGACCGGCAGCCATATGCGGCTCACGTCGACCGTTCGCGGGCGAGAGCATCACATCACCATCCCGAGGCATGGGGCCCTGAGGGTCGGAACGCTCAACTCGATCCTGTCGGAGGTCGCCTCGTATCTCGAACTGAGCAGGGAGGTGCTCATCGAGGCACTGTTCGGCCGCTGACCCGAGTCCGCCTCCAGATGTGTGACCGAGTGAGTCCGGACCGCCGGCAATGGCGTCGTAGAACGCGGTCTCCTCGACCGTGAGCCCGAGCGCCTCTGTGCGGCGGCGAGCTGTCCGCACTGCTTCAACACGCTCGCGAACGAGTACCCGGACTTCGGCGGGCGCTACGAGGTGCTGCACCACTCGGAGCTCCTCGCCGAGCTCGTGCGTGACGGTAGGCTGTCCCCCGCCGCCGGCGACACGACCATCACGTACCACGACTCCTGCTACCTGGCGCGCCACAACGACGTGCTGGAGGCACCGCGCGAGCTCGTGTCTCGCGAGACGGGCGCGGAGACGCTCGCGGTCGCGTGCCCGTTCTGCACAGTCATGCTGGACGACGGCGTCCGGCAGACCGGCCGCGACCTGCGAGTGGCCGACGTCTCGACACTGCTCGTCGAGGCGATCGAGCGCGGCGCGACAGATTCGGAGTCAGGGTAAATGAGACGCACGACTTCGTGCTCGTCGGGATGGATCGGCCGGGTGCAGCCTCGCCCCTTGTCCACGACCTAACGAGCATCTCTTCGGCTGCCAAGATGGCCGTTTTGGACACGCGCAGCGAGTCGGATCGCACGCAAGCCCGCCCTTTAGGAGCTGAAGTATGCGGCGTTGACCTTTCGCTCGTCTACGTGGCGAGCGATCCATCGGCCAAACTGGCTTGGCTGGAGCGCGACGTTCCCGAAGCGCTGGCATGACACCAAGTGGCACTCCTTCCGGGTGCGACTCAGCGCCACCAAGAAACAGCAGACCTCTTCATCGGTGATGTTTCTCACATCTCTCGGGAAGTGTCCGTTGTTGAACCCCACCACGAACACGTAGCTGGCTGACAATCCCTTTGCCCCGACCAAGCTCGTGCAGACAATCGATGGTTCGATCGCCTTTCCTTCATCCGGAGCTCGCTGCGCTCCTTCCTCTCCTTCTTCACCCTCATCTTCAAGCGCAAGCGTCTCGTTGATTTCGCCGATCGAGAGTCCGATCGCCTCAGTCAGCAACGCTTGCTCTTCCTCCGTCAAGCCCTCGGCATCGAGGAGGCGCCGCACAAGAGCCGCGAGCGCCAGGTGCCGCTCTCGGTACTCGTCAGGCAGTTCCGCGGCGAGCTCAGCCTCGTTTTCTAGGACACGCCTCAGAAGATCGTCCGAGCCCGCAAGCGGGTCGAGGTGCAGCAAGATCCGCCAGGCGAGCCGCGACTCTGCATCGCGGGCGAGACGACGATAAGCATCGAGTACTCCGATCAGTGACTTGACAGCCATCTTGAGCTGAGCTTGTGGAAACCGCTCGCGGATGACGCTATATGCCCGATCGAGGAACGGGTTCGGTCCGATTACGAGCACCGTGGGGTAGCCCTCCGTTCTCGACTGAGCGATGTCATCGGCGCTTATCGACTCGATCTGCGTCGTGACGTAGCGCCCGACGTACTTTGCGTTATTGCGTTCGACGGTGCAGTTCGCGTGGAAGATCCTCGGATGCGACTCGCTGTCGACCTGCTTGTCGGGCAGATAACACTCGAAGGGCTTGTCAAGGCGTTCGGCTAGCTTGCCATTCCGAACCGCTTCGCCGATAGCATCGTTGACAGCCTCGACAATGACTGAGGTGCAGCGGGAGCAGTATGGAAGCGGGAAGCGCTCATATGCGGCGTCGTGGGCAAGTTCTCGGATGTAGCGAGCAGAGGCGTTCTTGAAGCTGTAGAGCGCTTGGTCGTCATCGCCGGCAATCAGCACAGGGCTTCTGTCTGAGAGGAGTGCGATGAAGCTGGTTTCAAGCTTCGAGAAGTCCTGATACTCATCGACAACGATGAGCGGGTATTCGGGGACGGCGTCGGTGTTCCGTTGCAAGTGGTGTAAGACGCGGTACACGAGATCCGTGTGCGACACCGCGTTGTAGTAGTTGCCAAGGCGGAGAGCCGCCGCGACGGCGTTCTCTTCCGTAAGGTTGTGGAGATGGGCTTCCAGTCGCTTTCTCGTGATCTGAGTTCCGAGGAGATTCAGGTCATGCTCGATCAGTTCTAGGAGCGGCGGGTAGTAGTCCCACCCTTCGCGCAAGCCTTCGACGGCGTGCCGGTGCAACAGGTGCTTACAGAACCCATGGAACGTGAAGACATCTGCAAGCTCCCCAAGCGCATCGCTTAGGTCTGCGACGAGATTCCTAATGAAAGTAAGGGCCAGTCCTTTGCCGCCGCATGCACCCAGAGCCTCCTGGAACGTGTAGGTCTTACCTGCGCCTGGGCCGGCGACGATCAGCTTCTTTGTCGCCGCTGAGCCCAGGATTGCCGCGGTCGCTTCATCGCGCAGGCGCTCAATATCTGCGTCTGACACACGTTCAGCAGACATTCCCTGCTCCGCTGCCTAAGTAATCGCGGAGGCCGGCAGGTAACAGTCCCCGGTCTCGTTAGCGTGCCGCTTCTTGCTCTTGATGAGATCATCAAGACGTACTCGTTGATCGAGGGCAAGATAGAGATCTGCGCCATCCATCACGATAAATGGTGTCGCTTCTCGGTATTGGTCTCGCGCAGCTCTAGTGAAGCCATTGACGCTGATGAAGAGCCCGACGGCGTTCTTGCCTTTCCGCCGAACCTTTGTCGCAAAAATGTCAGCGTCTCCGCGGTCAACGGGATCCGCGCGCCATCGCGCCTCGACGATGTAGTCGTCTGTGTCAAAGCTGAGCGATCCGTCAATCTGCTCGCGTTCGAGCCTGTAGGCAAGGCGAGGCTCCATGTCGAAGAGAGCAAAGAAGTCCGTTAGGAGTCGCTCGAAGGCTTTGCCTCTCTTCTGGTGGTCGGTCTCATCCTGCAGTGTCATGAACCGACCGAGGAGGCCTTGTACTTCATCGGCAAACTTTCGTTGTGCCTCGCTCTGCGCACAGCGGGCCTCTGCATCAGCCTCAAGTCTCTCTCGCTCCGTCAGAACGTTGGCGTAGCTCTTCGTCAGTTCATTGAGTCGTGCGACTGCCCGCTTGGCTTCGGCAAGCCTGAACTCGCGATCCTCCTTGTCCTTGATGAGTTCGATGTTCGGGAACGAGGACATGCTCGCCACTTCGACCATGAGCGTGAGGGTGACTTGCCGGTACTTCTGCTCCTTCTCGACGAGTTTGTCCACGAGCATGTCAGCGACGACGCGCTTCGGCTCCTGAAACGGGAGACCAGCAAGAAGCTCCGGGGTCTCCCTCAGGGCGGTCTTCACATACGACTCGAACGGCCGCTTGTTCCAAACGATGACCGCGAGAGCCTCGCGCAACGCCTGGTAGGCGTCCGTGGAGATTCGCTTCATGGTTCTTTCGGTATACCGCCTCCATCGGCAAAGGCGAACTCGCCGCGGAAGGCCTTGGCAAGGACGGCCTGTGAGCTTCGATCGATCCGGCGGCTCGCGGCATAGACTCGAAACTCGAGGGCATCCGCAATTGACATGAACTGGTCGACACCCCGAGCGATCTCCATCTGCTCTTCGGCAGGTGGTAGCGGGATGCTCAGGGCCTTGATGTCATCGAGCCCTAGACCAGCTTTGGTAGCCCCTCGCTGAAGAGCATCAAGCTGCGCTTCTCCGTAGGCCGGCGCAGCGACAAACGCCGCAAGAAAGCGCGGATTGAGCTGTGGGTGTGGGCGTGCGATCGCGACGTGTTGGTTGACGTAACCCTCGCCCAAGTCGGCCGGGACAACCCCGACCATTCCTACTTCGGCCGTGATCGAAATCAGCAAGTCTCCTGGTTGAACGCGCGTACGGCTCGACTCGGCAGTGGGAGGCGGCGTTACCGACTGTATGGACGCGAGGTCGAGGTCGAGACGATGGCGATCCAGATTGCCTACCCGCAGAAACGCGGGGCCTTCGTCGCTGTAGAACTTGGCCCAGCCTCGAGACCCACTCGTCACGAAGACGAACGCCTCAGCACCGGTCACGACCCGCCACGTCTCGGGAAGGTCAATCACCGCCTGAGCCGACGACCCTTGATCGAGACTCTTGCCCCCCTGCAATCGAAGCTCCCGGAGCAAGTCGTCCGCACTCTGTCCAAGCTGCGGATGAGCGTCTCGCCAGCCAGCAGTTAGACGGCCAGCGCATGCTCCCACGAGGACGGCTCGGCGAAACCGCTCGATCACCACCCGAGCCGCATTGAGGTGCTTGGACACTGCAAGCGTTCTGTCACGGACGGCGTCGAGAAGATCAGATATCTGCCGCTGGACGTCCGGTGGTGCAATAGGCATCGGGATCTGGCGGGCCCTACCGTTTGTCAGATGACCTCCGGTTACCGCCTTCTGGAGCGCTCGATAGCCCGCTTCGCTCGAGAAGTAGTGCAAGAACCAGCGCGGATCACTCTCTGGCGCTCGTGGGCGGATTCGAAAGATTTCACCCACGAAGAACACTGGAGCAGGCTCCGGTAGGTCTTCAACCATCGCGAGCTTGCGACCGACTGTGGACCCGTCGTGCCCAGATGCACCGATAAGCACGTCACCCACCCGCAGTTCTCGCAGACCTTTGAGGGCAGTCGGACTGTTCGCGACATAACCGTCCCTGGTCTCGGTGAAGTCGACGACTCCGGACTTGAGATCTCGGTACTTGACGATGCGATACCCGCCGTTGTCTTGATAGTCCGCTCGTCTAGGCGTCTTACCTAACGTCGCGTCGGCAACGTCCCCGAGCCTCGCAAGGCTCCAGCCCGAGGGAAGGTCGATCTCATCGGACATCATCCGCCTCCGACCTTCTCCAGCATTGCCTGAATGTCTGCAAGCTCATCAAGGGCCAGCTTCAGCTCCTCGACGGCCTCGGTAATCAACTCCTCGGGCTCGGGAAGCTCGTCGGGGTCATCCAGCTCTTCGTCGCGAATCCACTTGAAGGCATCCAACTTGTAGTGGCGACCCTTGATCTCATCAATCGTGAAATTGCGCCAACGGCCATCGGCTGAGTCGGCTTCGCTCCGCGGGCTTTGGCCGTTAGGGTCGTCGCCGTAGCACTCTTCGAAGCCTTCGAAGTACTTGGCGGTCAGCGGGCGGCTCTTCTTCGTTATCGCCGGAACATTGGCCCGAGAGTCATAGATCCAGGTCCGTTCGGTTGGACGACCTTTCATTAGGAAGAGGACGTTGGTCTTCGTCCCCGGTGAGTAGGGATGAAAGGTGCCACGAGGTAGACGCAGCACGGTGTGGACGTCGCACTCCTCCATCAGCACATGGAAGACGTCGCCCGCTTGGTCAGCGAAGAGCACGTTGTCCGGGACGACCACGGCGGCGCGTCCGCCTGCCTTGAGCGTGGTCATGACGTGCTGGATGAAATTGAGCTGCTTGTTGCTCGTCTGGATGACGAAGTCGTCCCGGTCGGGCGCCTGATTGGCGCCCCTCGTGCCGAACGGCGGGTTCGTGAGGATGACATCGAAGCGCCGCGAGCTTGGTGTCTCATAGATCGAGTCCCCGAGAGCGATGCGCGGCTCGACCTGGTGGAGGTAGAGGTTCATGAGCGCGAGCCGGCGGGGGCGTGCGACGAGCTCCTGGCCGTAATAGGTTTGGGTGCGGATGCGCTTGGCGAGGTCGCGGTCGAGCGCACCCTTCGTCTCGTCGACGAGCCACTCGTAGGCGGCAACCAGGAACCCGCCAGTGCCGCAGGCGGGGTCGCCGATCGTGAAGTCGCGGCTCGCGCGTGGGTCGGGCTTCACGCAGCGGACGATCGCTTGGATAAGCAGGCGAGGTGTGAAGTACTGGCCGGCGCCCTTCTTGCCTTCGGCCGCCGCCTTCTCTAACAACCCCTCGAAGGCGGCGGCCTTGACATCGACGTCGAGCGAAGTCCACTCGGTCTCGTCGATGAGGCTGATCAGCTTCTTGAGGTTCACAGGGTTAGCGAACCGTGACTGGGCGCCGCTGAAGATGTCGCCGAGGATGCCCGGCTGGCGGCCGAGAACGCGAAGAGTCTCGATGTAGGTGTCGGTCAGCTCGGTGCCGCTCTGCTTGCGCAGGTGCACCCAGTCGGTCTGCTCGGGCAACTCGATGCCACGCTCGTCGGCCATCTTGAGAAAGAGCAAATAGGTGATCTGCTCGATGTAGTCGCCGTAGTCGATGCCGTCGTGGCGGAGGGTGTGGCAGAACCCCCAGAGCTTGCCGACAATGTCACTCATGCCTTGACAAGCTCCCGGTTGAGGTCAGCGAGCAGCTCGTCGAGCTCTCGGTCGAAGACGTGGTCGGCTTTCCCCAAGCCGCCACGGGTCGAGAGCACGGGCACGATGTCGAAGTCCTCCCGCTCAATGGAGAGGTTGGCGACGAGGGCCTGCCGGATGTACTCCATCCACTTCGCCTGCTCCTCGTTCAGCTCGCGCCCAACGACGATGTGGTCGACTGCCTGGTTGACGCGTTCCTCGGCCGTATAGAGCGGTGAAGTGTCCAGGAAGGCGTTCTTCACCATCGAGATGATGTCCACGAGGGCCTTGTGCTTCGCCACGCGAAACGCGCGCTCGAGATTTTCCCAGGTGAAGTGCTCAGGGGCCTGCAGGAGCGTCTCGCGCAACTCGCGCAGCGCGTCCGTCCCCCACTCCTGCGGCCGACTGAGAAGGATCTTGATTGCCTCGACCTCGTCGACGTTCTCCCGGACGAAGGCCTCGAAGACCTTGAGGTAGTCCTCGGGCCTGTACTCCTGGCCGGTCCCGCCGCGGATGAGCCACTCAGAAGACACCGAGTCCTCAACACCGGGCGCGACAAGGAACACGCGCTGTGGGCGGGGGTAGTCGACGAGCAACTTCTGGAAGTCGGGGTCGCGCAGCACGCTCATCGTGTCCGTGAACGCGCTCGCCAAGAGTCCAGGTAGCTCTCCGGCGTAGCGGCCGACATCGCCGTCCGGGATGAAGCGCGCGAACAGCTCACGGGCGTCGCCGGACATCTCCTTGTCGATGCGATGCAGCCGCCTGGAGAGGCGTCGAGTGTTGTAATCGCGATCCTGGTTCTGCCAGATCTCCTCGATGATCTGGCGGATCGTCTTCCCGTCGCCTTCGGGCGGTTCAGCCGTGATCGCGGTGCTGTCGCGGAAGTAGGCGAGCAGCGTCCCGGCGAAGCAGTCGAAGACGACGAAGTGCGACTTGTCCGGGTGGCGCTCGCCCTTGCGCGTGCCGCGGCCGAGCATCTGCTCGAACAAGATCCTGGACTTCACCGGCCGCAGGAAGACAATGAACTCCAGGTCAGGGATGTCGACGCCGGTGGTCATCAGGTCGACCGAGACGACGACGCCTGGGTTCGGCCGATTGCGGAATTCACGAATGCGCTGCAGTGGCCGATCGACGCGTCCGGTGATCTTTGCGACGAAGGCCTCGCCGCGGCCGAACACGTCGCGCCCTGTGTCGACCAGCTGATCCGCGTGCGACGTGTGCGGAAGGTCGTTGTCGGCGAATATCAAGGTCTTCGGGAACCGGCCCGTCGCGCGCTCGTGCTCCGCCGCGTACTGCTTAAGCTCTTCCAGGATCCGGCGGTTCGACTGCGGAGCGGTGATCTCGCGTTCAATCTTCGAGCTGTCGAAAGTGACCTCATCCTCGAGCAGGTCGAGCTGCTTGACGCCGCTCATCGTGTCGACCTCCTCGATCAGCTCGCCCTCGTCGAGGAAGACACCGTTCATGCGCACGTCGGAGTCGATGGCCACGACGTCGTAGTCCACGAGGTAGCCCTCGCGCACGGCGCGCTCATACTCGTAGCGGTAGACGATGTGCTCGAAGTACGCGGTCGTGTGCGAGGCCGGAGTGGCTGTAAGACCAACCTTGATCGCATCGAAGTGGTCAAGCGTCGCGCGCCACACTGAGAGCTCCTTCGCGGAGTAGCCGCGGTGGCACTCGTCGGCGACGATGAGGTCGAAGGCATGGATGGGAATGTCGAGCTTGTCAGCGTCTTCGTCAACAGGCCCATCGGTCGTCTTGAAGACGGCCTCGCGCCCGAAGAGATTCATGGTCATGCGCTGAATCGTCGAGATGTAGACGAATGCCTGTCCGAGTTGCGGATCGGTCATGTAGCTGTTGGGAAGGACATTTGGGTCAAACGCAGCCGTTTCGTCACCGAGGTCTTCTCGATGGAAGCTCTGGCTGTACACCTCGTAGAGCCTGTCGAACTTCAATCCCGGCTCAGCCTCGAAAGTTGCGAAGGCACGGACGGCCTGAGCTGCAAGTACACGGCGGTCGACGAGGAACAGGACTCTCTGGGCGCCACCTGACTTCATCAGTCGGTACACCTGGTTGACCATTGTTAGCGTCTTGCCAGTGCCCGTGGCCATAGCCAGCAGCAACGTGCGCTTGCGCTCGCGGATTGCCTGCTCTATCGCCTTGTTCGCTTCGATCTGATACGGGCGCAGCTGACTGTTCCAGGGCAGCTGTTCCAACCCTCGCAGTCCCCGGTCGAAGTCCCGTGCGAGCATCTGAGCAAGGCCGGCAGGACTGTGGAACGCATGAACGGCTCGTGATCGGTTCAGCGCGTGCCGCACGTCGTGGAACCAGATCACTTCGCCGTTCGTCGAATACAGGAACGGAACTCCGAACTCGCCTTGGTACCGCGGCTGCCGATCAATGCCTCGCGCATACCGCTCTGCCTGAGTGAGCACTCCCTGAGGACCGAGCGTGAGCTTTTTCGCCTCCACGACACCGACAGGCATGCCGCCGTCGAGCAGCGCATAGTCAGCGGGCCCGTTGGTCGTTTCGTACTCAGCGACGGCTATGCCAGGCGCAAGCGAAGCCGGCGTTCGGGCGGGTACGACGGACCAACCGGCCGCGGCGAGTCTTGGATCGATCCGCGCGCGTCGCGTTGCGCGTTCAGACTCGTAGCTCACGCATGAAACCTAAAGGAAGGTCTTCTCAGCGCGGCGGCGCCGGAATGCCGAGCTGGCGACAGATCGCCCGCGCGGTCCCGAACGGAATCTCACGATGGCGGGGTACCGTGACGGGACGGTCAGCGGTAGGGCTTCACCAGACGTCATGCCGAGACCCATGGCGAACGCGCTCGCAGCCGTTGGCGGTCAGATGCTGCTCGAGCTCGCGAAGCGAGGTCACCCGCGGGAGTATCTCGTCTTGCTGTCGGGGGCAGTACCCTTTGGGCATGGAGCTGCACGTCGTCTTCGAACCCGACGAGGAAGGCTGGGTACGCGCGTCGATCGAGGAGCTGCCCAGCGTCATCACCTGCGCTCGCACGCGTGACGAAGCGCGCCAACTCATCCGCGATGCGCTCGACGAGTGGCTCGCTGCGTTGACCAGCGCCGATCGTGCTACCACCGGTCTCGAGGGCACTCGCGAGACGCTCACCGTGAGCGTGACGTAGATCGCGTCCCGGGCTCGGGTCGCGTCCGCTTCGTGGATCTCGACAACGATTTACGCGCGGTCGCCAGATTCGTACGCGAAGGTCGCTGGCGTCCGGGCGTGAACGTTGGCTTACGGTGTTTGCTGTGACAGGTGCTCGTCTAGTGCCTGTCGTGCCGGCTCGTCGATGAAGTAGCGTCCGGCTCCTTCTTCGCCATAGCCGGAGAAATCGACCTGCAAGATGTTGCCGCCAATCGAACCGCGTTTCGTGAGCTTCGTCGTCACGCGCTGGACGACCCTCATCGCACCCCTGACGGAACCCTTGGACAGCGGATTGCCGCTGCCATTCGGCTTCATCACGCGACCGAGCTCCTCGGGAAGCATCGCCTTTGCCCGGCCCCCCGGAAGGATCTCGAGCAGCTCGCGGCTCCTGGTTCCCGACTTCGTCTGTTTGTAGAGCCTTACGACCTCGGGCTCCGTCATGTCTTCACTGCTGGACTTCGCAGCACAGAGCAATCAATCACGCTGCCGGGGGACGCTCCTCGCGTGCGAGCAGGCGTCCGACCGCGCGGGCAGCTTCGACCACCTCGACTGCGACGCGATCTTCCTCACCGGGCGCCGGAAACCGGTACGCCGGCCCGTGGAGATGGATGGCTGCTACCGCGTTCCCGCGTGCGTCGCGGATCGGGGCGGCGACGGAGTTGATCCCCTCCGAGAACTCCTCGAACCCCCACGCGTAGTCGCTCTCGCGCACGTCGGCGAGTCGGCCGCGAAGCTGCTCGGCGTCGACGATCGTCCGCGGGGTCAGCCGGGCTAGACCACGGGCGAGGTAGCCCTCGATCGCGCTCGCCGGCCATTCCGCAAGCAGGACGAGCCCGGAGGGGACCGCGTGCATCGGCGCCCGCGTGCCTGCCCAGTCCCGCACCTGCACGGGGTGATCGCACTCGACCTGTTCGACATAGAGGACGTCGTAGCCGTCCGGCAGCCCGAGGCCTGCGTCCTCGCCCAATGAGCGGACGAGGCGGACGAGCTCGGGCCGCGCGAGCGCGCCGAGGCTGCGCTCCGGCGAGACCGTCTCGGCGAGCGCGGCGACTCTCGGGCCGACCCGCCAGCGCAGGCCGGGCGCCCGCTCGACCGCGCCGAGAGC
>Ga0136623_10000548_pt1 | contig 11462 bp, 10 predicted proteins | sample AntDrymUQ4492106_2_FD_104656 | JGI IMG/M metagenome (GOLD analysis project Ga0136623, IMG submission 104656) | Polar desert sand microbial communities from Dry Valleys, Antarctica - metaG UQ449 (21.06) | ecosystem: Environmental > Terrestrial > Soil > Desert | place: Antarctica: Dry Valley...
GGACAATCCTATTGCTGAATTTGGTTAGATAGTCTGGATTTCCAAGGGCCGCATAGACGTCGTGATAGGCTGTAATCTCACCCTCCGACTGATTGCCCACCATTTGGACCAGGAAATCCAGCGTTTCGCTAACGGGAATGGATTCAATTACCTGCCCCTGATAGTCTCTAACTCTAATCTCACGATGGAAAGGATTGTAGAAGTAGTTCACTTGACGGTCTTGAGAAATGAATCGCTGAGTGGCCTCCAATATCAGAGAGGGCACAACGGGTTGATCGCGAGGCTCCCAGTCAGAGCTATCCATGGCGTGCTCAGCAAGTTTTACTTGCCATATATGGGTGGCGCCAATGGGCCCTCCGCCATAAATAATTCGCCGGCGATCTTTTTGCAGTGTTCGAAAGGCACGCGGAATGTATTGAGATTCTCCCACCTGCGGATTTAGACCCATTAAGACTACAGTTCCCTTTTCTTCAGCTTGAGCAATAGCTTTCGCCAACCCTTCGTCATCTGGGGAGTCTTTGTCAAACCACATATCAAGGATGACAACCTTGGCACCCGCTTGACTGAGGGCCCCGATCAATTCCGCATGATATTTGCGATGACTGCTCTCGGCCTTGCCCGAAGGCGGACTAGGCTGGGCATTCTCGTCTACCAGAATCAGCGAAACATCTTTTACGGCAAATCGCTTATCCAGCTGCGTATCAAGGTGAGCCACCAACTGGTGTTGCACGTAATCTTCTATGCCCACTACATTGAAAAACCTGAGCCAGGCAAACAAGAGCACGATAACGCTGAGCAAGAGAAGAGCCGAAATGAGAATGTGCCAGCGCCACTGGCGCAGCCTCGGATTCACTCGCTTCTTCGAAGCTGGTTGGGCAGTTGTGCCCTGCCGCGGTGCCGCCTTCTTTTTTGCTTTCCTCGGCGGCAGAAATTCTCGAATAGAACGCTTCACTAATGTTTGGTTCTTTTGCCCCGGTGGATCCGCTATCCGATCCGCGGGTGGATTCATTAATAGTGTGAGTAAAGCGGGCGTAATGAGGCCCAATCTATTTCGGCAAATAAAGATTAACTGGAATTTGTCTATCCCTCGGTGCGCAGGACAGCAAAGAACAATTCAAATGTCGTGAGGAAGTTGTCCGCAGAGAAGCTGAGCATCTCAAACCCGCACGACCAAACAACCGCTAACACTCCGGCAGCTTACCCTAACACTCGATTTCACTGCAATGGACAACGAAACTGTACTCCTGATTCTACGTCGCTTTGGCTTCGAATGGTCAAAAACGATCCACGAATTTACACGAAAGTTCACGAAGAAAGCTTAGTGTTGGTTAGTGTCATTTAGTGGATCGGTTACTTGTCTTCTTAATTAGGACAGCTCCGGGGAGAACGGCCAGGGCTCGAGAAGAAATCTCTAGGAACCGCTGCTGAGGTAGATCGGTAAGGTAGGTGATTGGACACCGCTTTCCGGTTCTAACGTGATCGCAAAGCCCACAGCTTTGAGTGCCTCGGCCGGGAGTTGATCACTTAGAGTGCCGGCACCTGAAGCATCGGTGCTAAATACTTTTCCTGGTAGCGCCTTGCCGCCGGCGAGAAACCAGAGCTGATAAGCCTTCCCGGCGGGAGGCGGCGGCATGCCTTTCGCGAGCAGGACTGCGCGTCCACTCCTATCATAAGCAATTGTGGCATGTGCGTTCGGCATCACGCTTGTTCCTGTTAGCTCGGCCACCCGCGCACCCGGCGCTGCCACAACTTCAATTGCTTCGCGCTGACTAATAAGTTGTCTTTCCGCATCCTGGACCTGATTAGCAAGCCGAGCCAGTTCCTGTCTGGCTTGCCTGTTCTCTCTCCAGAGGACAAAAAGCGAAGCCAAGAGAGCCAGGAAAACTAACCCAGCCGCAATCGCACCCCATGTTTGTGCGGCCGTCCAGCGGGTCTGCCGCTTCTGAGGCAGCGAGATCACGTTCGCGCGCTCTGCTTGGTTCGCGTCGCTTCTTCCTCCATGTCCCGACTCTCTTGCGTCAACTCGAATGGCTTCCAGAATACGCTCGCGCACTCGCGGAGATGGCTCAAGAGGCTTTTCTTGCAGGGCTGCAAAGGCCAGGGCCGCCGCCGTGTCTTCCCACTCGCGGAGCAGGGCGCGACATTCGGCGCAGGTTTGGAGATGCGCTTCGGCCGCACGCGCGTCCTCTGCATCAAGCGCGTTTAGCGCCTGTGCGGGCAACATCTCATTGTAGTCTTCGTGGACCATCCTGCTTCCTACTTACCTGATTCTCTCGTCCCTCATAAGCCGATAATTGCTACCGCAAAGTCTTCATCTGATCGCCCAGTAGTTCCCGGAGTTTAATCATGCCCGAACGCATACGAGTCTTGACCGTTCCCAGAGGCGTACTGAGCTTTACGGCAATCTCCGATTGTGTAAGACCATCAAAATACGCCAGCTTCAAAGTTCGCCTTTGCTCTTCCGGAAGCTCTGCCAAGGCCTGCGCCATAATCTCCCTCTGCTCCGCGTGCCAGGCGTCAGCGACTGCGTCCGAAGTTTCATCCTTTGCGTCCCGTGCTGCGGATACTGCGAGGCGCTGGCGCGCCGCCAGCAAACGCAGGCGGTCGATTGCACGACTGCGGGCCAACGTTACGAGCCAGGTGAAAGGCCGACCACGCTTCTCGTCAAAATCTGCTGCGCGTCGCCACACCTGCAGGAAAACCTCTTGTAAAACATCTTCCGCTTCTTCGCGGCTGTTCAATATACGGGCGAGCAAGCCAAACAGGATTACGCGGTAGTGGTCGTAGAGGCGCGCTAACGCACCCTCATCACCGCGTGCGACGGCGTGAAGAAGTTCAACGTCCGCAAGTTGTGCTTGTTCGGGTTGCACTCCGAATGACATTAGGCCCAACTAAAATGATATACGGCGCGCGCATGATAACAAGATTGCATCCAGGCTTACAGATTTCCTGGACCATGCTTCTTGTTATTGCGGAACGCGAAATACAAAGAGTAATGACGGTGGACTATGAGCGACCTCTGGGCTAACCACGATTAGTGAACTACTTAGCAGGCTGCTGAAAAAAATAAGAACGATCCACGAACGGACACGAAAAGAATCCTTAGTTCGAGTTATTTCGGGTGCTTTCGTGGATCGTCTTATTCAACCTGAGAATGGCTCACCTTTTTTCAGTAGTCCGCTAGGCAATGGTAATCTCTGGCGTTAGGTAAACGTCCTGTATCGCATTCAGCAACTGCACACCCTCCGTCATAGGACGTTGAAAGGCCTTGCGACCGGAGATCAGACCCGTGCCGCCTCCGCGTTTATTAATCACGGCAGTGCGCACTGCTTCGGCCAGATCACTGGTGCCCTTTGATTCGCCGCCCGAGTTAATCAAACTACAACGGCCCATATAGCAATTCAGCACCTGATAACGGACCAGATCGATCGGGTTGTCAGTAGCGAGTTCATAGACCAGCTTGCTGGTCTTGCCATATGAGCCACCCAACCCTTTTTCGACCGTCGTGTAACCGGCGTTTCGGTCTGGAAGCTTCTGCTTGATGATATCCGCCTGAATCGTCACTCCGAGGTGATTCGCTTGCGCAGTGAGATCGGCTGCAGTGTGCATGTCGCCATCGGCAGTCTTAAACTTTGAGTTGCGCAGATAGCACCAGAGAATGCATGCCATGCCGAGCTCATGAGCATGAGAAAAAGCTTCGCCGATCTCGGTGATCTGCCGCGTTGATTCATCTGAGCCAAAATAGATCGTCGCCCCTATCGCAACCGCGCCCATGTTGTGGGCTTCCTTCACAGTGCCAAACAGGATCTGGTCAAACTTGTTCGGCAACGTGAGCAATTCGTTGTGATTGATTTTTACGATAAAAGGAATCTTATGCGCATAGCGTCGGGCGACTACGCCCAGCACACCGAAGGTCGAGGCAACGCCGCTGCAACCGCCTTCAATTGCCAGCTTCACTATGTTCTCCGGATCGAAATACTGCGGGTTGGGGGCAAAGGAGGCGCCGGCGGAGTGTTCGATGCCTTGATCCACGGGCAGAATCGAAACGTATCCGGTACCCGCAAGCCGGCCATTATCAAAGAGGGTTTGCATTGAGCGTAAGACAGCAGGCGAACGATCCGAGTGAGTCCAGACGCGATCAATGAAATCCGGACCTGGAAGATTGAGCTGTTCTTTGGAGATTTTCTGCGACTTATGATCGAGCAGCGTGCGCGCGTCTTTACCCAAAAGTTCCTCGATGCGGTCGAGGGACGTTGCTGCTCGTTTGAGTTCGGTAGCCATTGTTCTCTCCTCCTGCTGTGATGGTAACTTAGGCTTGTTTTGACTGAAGCAAAGGTCTGGCAGTATAGCACAAAGCGAAAGCGCGCTAGCCAGTCCAAAGCGGATCCCGAAGTCGGTTGGACGGGGCATGAAAACCAGCTAAATACAGCCCGTTACACACGGCTTGAACCGCAGTTGCTTGGCTGCCTGATTAGACGCAAGACTCTTCCAGCTGCGGTAAACTTGCTGGGGCTCATGGGCTGATCAACCGTCGTGCTTTTATGGAAGTTAACTGGGCAAGATCTTATTACTCCATCAGGCTGCCTTGATTGATTCTTGAAAGGCGTTTTGCAGCCTCACACCCACGCTGCCAGAGGTCACTGAATATTGCCGGAAATCAAAAGTCGTGACGATCGCCACGCCGAGGCCTGCTGAGGTCAGGAAGATTTCATCAGCCTCTGTGAGGTCCGAGAGCTCGTGTACGCCTTCGATGAGCGGAATAAAATGTTTGCTTGCGAGCTCGATCACGGTTGCACGCGTCACTCCCGCCAGCGCTCCAGTGGAAAGTGTGGGAGTGTAAGCCGTTCCGTCTTTGACCCAGAAAATGTTTGCCATCGTTGCGGAGACGATCTCTCCGCGCTCATTAAGCATGACAGCTTCGTCAAACTCTCTGGCTAGCGCTTCTTCCCAGGAAAGCACATGGTCCAGGTAATTCAGGCTCTTGATGCCAGCAAGTGGCGAAAAGGTATTTATGCGATAGGGCGACACGGCGAGTGTCATTCCCGCCTGCGGAACTCTCTGAGCATCCCCGGTGATGATCACCAGGTCAGTTGTTTTGGCCTCTGGCGATTTTGCTTTCCAGATGCCTCGTCCGCTGCGCGCCAGCAGAATTACGCGGGCCCTTCCTTCACTCACGCCATTGACCGAGACAAGTTTTGTTAGCGCCTCACCAACTCCAAGTTCGGTCAGCCCGTTGCTTTCAACACTAAGGCGCGCTGCATGGTCCTGGAGACGTCGCCAGTGCTCACGCCACAAGAAGGGTGCGCCGCCGTAGATGGCGACGGTAGTGAAAACACCGCGGCCGTAAAGCATGGCAGACGAGACCGGCGCGACGCGGGCCTTTGTCGCCTCGACCATCGTCTTGTTGAGGTAGATAACAGGATGCACTTGTTTCCTGGTCCGACAAACTTTAAAGTTTGTCGATCGAATTTGGACATTCGGAGATTCAGCGGCCGGGAACTCCGCCAGGAGTTGCATGTTCATAGTATGCGACAGGTGATACGCAAGAACTCCGTTTTAGGAGTTCCATGTGCCGTCCAGCCGCGAGACACATTTCACTCCTAAAGGAGTGAGCATCGATGCCGGTCCGACGGCTATAAACATTGAACCACCAGGTGGTTGTCCGACAAACTTTTCAGTTTGTCGATGAGCCTGGCCCTGCAGTCTACTTTCGGCGCTAAACGACAAACTGTGAAGTTTGTCGGACATTTTCACTCCATGCTGGCCGACATGGCTTCAGTCTTTAGCTTTCGGGAAAGAGAGTGGCGCCAGACGGCTTCGAGTTCACTGACGGCCGAATCGAGGACTTGCTCTCCGTTGGTCTTGATGCGAAGCCGATCGCCACCGGCCTGTCCAATAATCGTGAAGGGACAACTCAAGCGCCCTGCGATTTCTTCAATGTCGCTGCGCGAAGATTCTTCGAAGCTGACGATGATGCGGGAGGGCGATTCGCTGAAAAGCAAAGCTACAGCCGCAAGCGATCCGCTGAGCTCGACCTCAGCGCCAATTTCTGGACGATTTAATGATGAGAAGCAACATTCAGCAAGGGCGACTGCGAATCCTCCGTCGGAGCAGTCGTGCGCTGAGCGAAGCAGGCCCGCCTCCGCAGCTTCGAGACACGTGGCCTGCACAGCGCGCTCCAGATCCAAATCAATATCCGGCACACTGCCGCCCGCGATTAATGCCTCACTTGAAACACCCTCGACAGTCACCAGATATTCGCTCAGCGAAAGATCATCGGCAGTCACGCCGAGGAGAGCTATTACGTCTCCGGCTTGATTCAAGCCCGGCTGGACCACACGATGCACGTCTTCTACCAGTCCAATCATGCCGATCACGGGAGTTGGCAGAATGCCACGGCCTTCCGTCTCATTGTAGAAAGAGACGTTGCCGGACACTACCGGCGTATTGAATGCTTTACACGCCTCGGCAATGCCGTCGATCACTTCGGAGAACGACCACATCACTTCTGGACGTTCGGGCGAAGCAAAGTTGAGACAGTTAGTAATGGCGAGGGGTCGAGCGCCAACGCACACTACATTGCGGGCCGCTTCGGCAACAATTAACTTCGCACCTGCGCGAGGGTTCGCAGCGCAATAGCGGCCGTTTCCATCAAGCGTCATGGCCAGTGCCCGGCGCGTTTCTTTTATCCTCACCACGGCGGCGTCGGCACCGGGCAGCACGACGGTATTAGTTCTTACCATGTGGTCGTATTGCCGATAGACCCAACGCTTCGAGGCAATATTTGGGGACGCAACAAGCTTGTGCAGTGAATCGTTGAAGTTTTGATCTTTGTGCTTTGTGCTTTGTACTTTGTCGGGTTCGGTAACTGATTCCCCAGGGCTAAAGTCTTGGGCCTCCGGCACAGACTTTGGACTTTGGACTTTGGACTTTGGACTAGGGGCCGCCATCGGCCGTTCATATTTCGGAGCTTCGTCCGTAAGCAGGGAAACAGGAATATCCGCCACGGTCTCGCCATTGTGGACAACCTGCATTCGTCCACTATCACGAACGCGTCCAATCACAACCGCATCAAGATCCCATTTGCGGAAGATATCAACGATCTCGCGTTCGCGGCCGGAATGGGCCACGATCAGCATTCGCTCCTGCGATTCGGAAAGGAGCATTTCGTAGGCGGTCATCGCCGCTTCGCGCTGCGGGACCAAAGATAGATCAAGTTCGATGCCGGTGCCTGCGCGCGCCGCCATCTCGCATGAAGAAGACGTCAGACCGGCCGCGCCCATGTCCTGGATGCCTGCGACCGCGCCGCTGCGCATGGCTTCAAGACATGCCTCGAGTAGCAATTTCTCCAGAAACGGATCACCAACCTGGACGGTGGGGCGCTTTTCCAGTGCCTCCTGATCAAACTCTGCCGACGCCATCGTGGCACCGTGAATACCATCGCGACCCGTTTTAGCGCCCACATAGAGAACAGGATTGCCGATACCCGTTGCCTTGCCAAAAAAGATAAGGTCCTCACGCACTAGTCCCAGCGCAAAAGCGTTTACAAGAGGATTAAATGCGTAAGCATCGTCAAACGCGACTTCGCCTCCAACAGTTGCCACGCCAAACGCATTTCCGTAATGCGCGATGCCGGCAACCACACCGGCGAGAAGTGATCGATTGCGCCGGCCATATTGAGGATGGTCCAGCGAACCGAAGCGCAGACTGTTCATAGAAGCAATAGGGCGTGCGCCCATGGTAAAGATGTCGCGTAAAATCCCTCCAACGCCGGTGGCAGCGCCCTGAAACGGCTCGATGAATGAAGGATGATTGTGCGACTCGATCTTGAACGCGGCGCACCAGCCGTCCCCGAGATCAACCACACCTGCGTTTTCACCCGGAGGGACGATCACACGCTCACCCGTGGTAGGAAGACGTTGCAGATGGATGCGGGACGACTTGTAGGAGCAGTGCTCCGACCACATCACCGAAAAGATTCCCAGTTCAACGAGGTTCGGCTGGCGGCCTAAGAGTGCTTTGATACGTTCGAACTCTTCTTGCGTGAGGTTATGAGCGGCGACTACATCAGGGGTGATCATAAGACGGTGATGAGTGTTCAGTGATGAGTGATGAGACGGAAGTAGGCGCTCGACTTTCCTGGGCTTTTACTCATCACTCATTACCCATCACTCATCACTTTTTCCATGCTACTACTTATTGCCTACTAGTTTATCGATTGCCGCACGCAACTCGAGCGGTTTGATCCGACCGAAGCGTTTATAGGCAATCTTGCCTTGAGAGTCGAATAGAAACGTTGCGGGCAGCGCACCGTGCCATTCCGGGTCCACGGCACTGAGAGCCACATCCGGGTCACTCGCTTTCAATAGATATGCCGGCATAGTGGCGCGCATCTCTCGTAGAAACGCCGGCACAGTCGTCTTGATGTCTGCGAGATCGTCCAGCGACACGGCTATAAAGTCGAGCCCCTTTTTGCGGTACTGCTTATCGATCGTTACCAGCTCGGGAAATTCTTCACGGCAGGGATCGCACCAGGTGGCCCAGAAGTTAACCAGCAGCGGTCGCGCCATTTCTCTCTTCAACAAGCCCTGCAAAGCCTTAGGGTCTATTTCTAGAACCGCGGCCGGCAGCTTCGCAGCGCCGGTCTTACGGGATTGAGCAGGCGCCGCGAAGCTTGAGATCAAAATGGTGGTCAGGCTGGCTACAATAAGAAAAAACGAACGAGTGTGATTCATCTTTTAGGAAGCCCGCTTGATCGAGCAACCGAAAGCGTTTGCGGTGGTTTTCGCAACTGGTTTACCCGCCAGCGTTGCGTCAAGTGCGTCGCGCAGATCATTGGCACTGACCTGAGTGGCATCCTTGGCATTGTCAATGCGTCCGCGGTAAACAAGCTTGTTGTTAGCATCGAGGAAATAAGCCTCAGGAGTAACGGATGCGCCGAGCCGGTCAGCAACCTTGTTCCCTGGATCTTTGAGGACCGGGAAGGTCAACTTGTGAGTAACGGCATGGGCCTTCACTGCCTCGCCCGACTCAGCGACGTTTGCATTGATGCCGACGACGTTAATTCCGCGCGCTGTGTACTCTTGCGCGAGTTTCTCCATCCGCTCGTTATAAGCATTTGAGACCGGGCATTGCACGGCGACGAAGATCAGCACGGCGCCATTCTTACCTTTGAGCGCGTTCAGCGAATGCTCTTTGCCGTCTGCATCCGGCAGCTTAAAATCCTCGATGATGGAACCAATTGCTGCGGCGGCAGGAATATCAGAAGCGGCTCCGCGTACGCTTCCAGTAACGACGAAACCCGCAATAACAAACAGAGTCGCGAGTAGCAGTGAGAGAGTATTTTGCTTTTTCATAAGAGAAGGAACTCCTTTCAAGAACAGTCGAAATGAAGGGACAAGGTTAGCAGCGGTAACGGGGCGTGGCAAGCTAGCAGGGGTACTCGGTAATGCCAGTGGTTTGTTGCCGGCCGCCTAAAAAGGCTTATGCTTTCGGAGCCCCCCGTCGATTAAATTAGGAGCAAAAGCGATCCACGAAATAACACGAAGTAACTCGATTAAGGCATTCATTTCGTGCGGTTTCGTGGTTCGTGTTTGTTCTTCAGCAGCCTGCTGAAGGAGTCTGCGGAAAAAGCCATCGGCTCTTCTCATTCATACGGAACCAGTTCCTGTCCAGCCCTTGTTGGGACTAGCAACGTGAGTTTCCAGTGATGGGCAGCCGGGGATCAGTCGAAAACCTTATCGGGCGGGAGTTTTTGTCTTAGAGCGATTGCAACCAGGGCTGTCAGGATCAGCGTCAGCGCGGCGGAGAGCAGGCAAAACTGGCAAAAGCTGCCGATCACGAAAGCTTGCAAATAGAGCAGCCAGAGCGTGGTGAGGAACATTAAGGTCACGAGCGCGATGAGGAGCTTTGCAGCCAAGTGGTAGCCAAACGCCGCTAGGGTTGCGAGGCTGAAGGCCATGAAGTAGGAGGCAGCACCAATTAGCGCCAGCGGCACTCCCCGGATGGTGGCATAAGGACTACTCAGCACCTCCGAGCAACCGCTGAGTATCATGCAGCGCACACTGCGACCTGATATGTGCTCAACGGTGAGATAGATTGCGTCAGCCAGGCCGAGCAACGAAACCAGCGCAGCCGCGACGTAGAACATTGCCACTCCGCTTCCTTTGAATGAAACTCGAGTCTGCATCACGGCTTTGCCGCTTGATGTGAGGCGTTCACTTTTGGGCGCCGGCGAGCTCAACGTTGATTAGAACCCGTAGTTTTTCGGGAGCGAGCGACTCGAAAGGCACTTCGCGGCCGTTGAGGAAGACAGTGGGCGTCCCTTTTACGCCAAGCGCGTGGGCGCGTTTTCCATCCAGAAAGATTCGCCTCTCGACAATCTCGTTCGTGTTGTCCTTCCTGAATTGCTCGAGATCCAATCCAATCCGGGTAGCGTAGCTTTCGAAAATGGGCCTCACGTCAAACGCGTCGTGCCAGGCTTTCTGGTTTTCATAAAGCAGGTCGTGCATCTCCCAGAACTTCCTCTGCAGTCCCGCAGCTTCGGCTGCGCGCGCTGCCGCGAGCGCATGAGGATGAGTGGGCACGAGTGGAAACTCGCGAAAGATTACTTGCAGGCGCGGGCCAAACTCACGTTCCATCGTCTTCAAGACAGGATGCAGCAGAGCACACGGCGGGCACTCAAAATCGCCAAACTCCTCAAGTGTTACCGGGGCATCCGGGGGGCCTATCGTATGTGGAGGTAGAGCTCCGGGTTCGTTCGAGGCGGAACGATTGGCGGTTGGAGATGCCGAAGATCTGGCGGCCGACGGGGCAGTAGAAGCGGCAGGCGATTCGGCCGGTGTCCGCGTCAGGTACCAACCGGCTCCTAGCGCAACGACTAGTACCAAAATAATGATTACAAACGGTAGGTAACGTTTCATCGTGATAGCAGTCCTAAGCGGGTTTCGTGGCTCTAAACCACGTAGATCATCAAGAGCATTCTCCTTTCTAAGTGTTGCGGGAAATCTATCGTGCCTCAGGCGACAGCAGCCAGCGTGGCTGCCAGTGAACGAAACATACCCTGTCCGTCGCTTGAGCCCAGCAGATCCTCGCAGGCCCGCTCAGGGTGCGGCATCAGCCCCAGCACGTTGCGTTCGCGATTACAGATGCCGGCGATGTTATCGCGCGAGCCGTTTGGGTTTGCTGCGTCCGTCACGTGTCCAGTTCGGTCGCAATAATGCAGCACGATGCGTTCGTCGCGTCTTAGTTCAGCAGCCGTCGCTTCGTCACAAACGTAGTTACCTTCAGCATGCGCGATCGGGATTCGCAGTACGGCACCTTGCTTTAACTCGTTGGTAAAGGGGGTGTCAGAGGTCCCTACCCGGACAAATACGTGTTCGCAGATGAAGTGTAGATCGCGATTTCGTATCAAAGCTCCGGGAAGTAGGCCGGCCTCGCAAAGAATTTGGAAGCCGTTGCAA
>Ga0136623_10000549_pt1 | contig 11445 bp, 6 predicted proteins | sample AntDrymUQ4492106_2_FD_104656 | JGI IMG/M metagenome (GOLD analysis project Ga0136623, IMG submission 104656) | Polar desert sand microbial communities from Dry Valleys, Antarctica - metaG UQ449 (21.06) | ecosystem: Environmental > Terrestrial > Soil > Desert | place: Antarctica: Dry Valley...
GTCAGCGACGTGCCTCTCGGCGCCTTTCTGAGCGGCGGGATCGACTCGAGCTCGGTTGTCGCGATGATGTCCGAGGCACTTCCGGCCGGCGCCGTCAAGACCTTCTCGATCGGCTTCGAAGACTCCAGCTTCGACGAGTCCACCTACGCGCGACGCGTTGCCGACCACTTCGGCACCGACCACCACGAAACGGTGCTCACACAAGGCACGATGGTCGATCTGCTCCCGACGGTCACGGAGTTCCTGGACGAGCCGTTTGCGGACCCGTCGATCCTTCCCACGTACCTCCTCTCGCGCCACACCCGCGAGTCGGTCACGGTTGCCCTCGGCGGGGACGGAAGCGACGAGCTCCTCGCCGGCTATCCGACCTTCCCGGCTGATCGTTTCGCCACCCTGTACCCCCTGCCGCGTGTGCTCAACGAGCGGATCGTCATCCCTCTCGCGGACCGCATGCCCGTCTCGACCAAGAACTTCAGCGTTGACTTCAAGCTCAAGCGCTTCTTACGCGGCGCGGGGTCACCCACATCGGAGCGGCACGCGACCTGGCTGGGCTCGTTCACGCCGGCCGAGCAGGAGACGCTGCTCACGAGCCGCCCGGCGGATCCGTTCGGGGAACAGCACAGCGCTTTCGAGAACGCTCCGACGACAGACCGGGTGGAACGGCTGCTCTACGTCTATGCCAAGACCTATCTCCAGGACGACATCCTGGTGAAGGTCGATCGGGCTAGCATGGCGTGCTCACTCGAAGTGCGAGCGCCGTTCCTCGACGTCGATCTGGTCGAGTTCCTCGGGCGCGTGCCTGCTCGGCTCAAGCTCCGACGCCTCGAGACCAAGCATCTGCTGAAGCGCGCGATGGCGGGCATCCTGCCGCCGGGCATCGCCGAGCGGCCCAAGAAGGGGTTCGGCATTCCGATCGCTGACTGGCTGAAAGGAGGGCTGCGCGAGGCGTTGCAAGACGAGCTCTCCCCCGGCCGAGTCAGGGAGCAGGGAATCTTCGAGCCTGCTGTTGTCGAGCGTTACGTCTCCGAGCACATGAGCGGTCGCAGCGACCACCGAAAGCCACTCTGGACGCTCTTCGTCTTCCAGCTCTGGCATCGCCGCTGGCTCGAGCGTCCGAACCTTTTCGATAAAGCCCGGGTCGAGGAGCGAGGCGCCGCGTGAAGCGGACACTCCTCGAGGACCTCCGCTGCCCCGTCTCCTCCGATCCCCTCGTCCTGCAAGGCGACGAGGCGTCGGGGGACGTGGAGACAGGCGAGCTGGTCTGCGTCGGCTGCGACCATCGCTGGCCGATCCGCAACGGAATCCCGCGCCTCGTTCCGCAGGACCTCGAGGATCAGCAGCGCAAGACCGCGTCGGCATTCGGCTGGCAGTGGCAGCACTTCGTCGAGATGCATCCCGAGTTCGAAGCGCAGTTTCTGGATTGGCTCCATCCGATCGGGCCTGAGTTCTTCCAAGGAAAGCGCGTGCTCGACGCGGGCTGCGGAATCGGACGTCATGCGCACTATGCGGCTTCGTACGGCGCTGACGAGGTGGTGGCGCTGGACCTGAGCGTCGCCGTCGAGACCGCGCGGCTCAACCTCCAGCCGCTCGACAACGTCCACGTCGTCCAGGGCGATCTCCTGCATCCGTCGTTCCGTACGGCCGCGCAAGGGGGCGGCTTCGATTTCATCTATTCGATCGGAGTTCTGCATCATCTACCCGATCCGTACGCAGGATTCCGATCCCTGGTCGACTACGTTCGACCCGGTGGAACGATCGCCGTGTGGGTGTACGGGTTCGAGAACAACGGCTTAGTCCGGAACATCGTCGAGCCTGTCCGCCGGCTGTCGACCAGGATGCCGCCGTCCGTGCTTCGCGGGCTCGCCTGGCCGCTGGCGCTCTGGTTCCACGGCGTGGCGAAAGGCGTCTACCGCCCGCTCCACGGAACGGCCGTGGGCCGCAGGCTCCCGCTCGACGACTACCTGACGAGCGTCGCGGATTTCAGCTTCCGTCAGAACTACGGGATCGTCTTCGACCAGCTCGTCGCGCCAACTGCGGCATACATCACGGGCTCAGAGCTCGAGAAATGGTTCCATGAGAGCGGCCTCGAGGACGTTCAGATATCGCACCGCCACGAGAACTCGTGGCGTGGGCGAGGACGGACTCCGCTCGTCGATGCTTCGGTCCGCTCACGTGGGCAAGATTTGAAGTGATGTCACCCGGTCTCTCGATCTTAATGCCCGTGTTCAACGAACGGACGACGATCGAGGCGGCGATCGAAGACGCTCTCAGCGCCGAGCTTCCCGTCTCGAACCGTGAGCTCATCGTCGTCGACGACGGCTCGACCGACGGGACGCGTGAGCTGCTCGAGTCGCATAGCTGGCCCGCGGAACTCAGGATCGTGTTTCACCGCGCGAATCAGGGAAAGGGCGCCGCGGTGCGCACAGCCCTGGGACTTGCGAGCTGCGAGTTCTCCGCGATCTTCGACGCCGACCTGGAATACCGGGCTGCAGATCTCGCGCCGCTCCTTGGCCCACTCACTTCCGGCGAGGCCAGCGTCGTTTTCGGAACGAGAGCGTGGACGTCCCAGTCGTCCTTCAGCTTCTGGTACGTGATGGGGAACAAGTCCGTCACGCTCACGACCAACGTCCTCTACAACTGCTGGATCTCCGACGTGATGACCTGTTTCAAGGCGATGCGTACCGAGCTCTTTCAGTCGCTGCCTCTGAAGGAGAGGGGGTTCGCGATCGAGCCCGAGATCGCCGCGCAAGTGCTACGAGCGGGACAGCGAATCCACGAGGTGCCGATCTCGTATAAGGCACGCTCCCGAGAGGCCGGGAAGAAGCTCACCGCTGTCGACGGGCTCCGCGTGCTGCGCACGCTCGTCCGCTGCCGAATGGCGTGAGCCGCGGCGAACGGTTGCACGATTCGCAAACGACTCGTCGGCCCGCGCCGCTCAAGCGAACAGACCGGGCGGTCGAAGTCCTCATCGCAACCCGATGACCCACGACAACCGTTCCGCAGCAGTCCCGAGCAAGCGCGTACGCCTAGCGCAAGCGCTGGCGCTGATAGCGCTCGTGGCCGCGCTCGTCGGCGCACTCGGCCCGGCAGAGAGGGTCCGCACGACATACTCCTGGCCGCCCAAGGACTTGCCGGCGGGGGCACCGAGCAACGCCTGGTACACGCCGCTCCTGCTCGTGCGGCACCGACCCGAGGCGATCTCTGCCCGGATCCCGTGCACCCTGGCGCCTGCGCTCCCCAATGCCGGAAGCCCGGTCACAGTTCTCGCAACGGCCCGCCACCCGGAACGAAGCGAAGGACTCGCCGTGACCAAGCTTGGCGACCGGCTCGTCCTCGCGATCGGCGGGACGACCCTCGATCAGGCCCGCCTCCGCCCCGGTCACGCCAACGTCGGCGAATGCGCGTACGACCTCCGCCTCGGCGCAGGAGCATGGTCGATCGAAGGTGGCCCAAACCAAGTCGCGCGAGGAGGCAGACTCGAGACGCTGCCAAAGGTGAGCGGCCTCTTCTCGGGGCTCGATCTGCGCTCTGGGACAGCCCCGGCGATCGAGGTCACGACAACCGTCCACGCCACCCGCACGACCCTGCGTCAGACGGTCGCCTGGACGCTTGCCGTCCTCGGGGCGATCATCGCCCTGCTCCTCGTCTCGGTCGAACGCACGCCGAGGCCGTGGTCGGTCACGCGCCGCGCCACGCGGGCGGCCGTGTCGCATGCGCACCCGGTCGATGCCGTCGTCGCTGCCGCGTTGGTCGGCTGGTGGTTTCTCTCGCCCGCGTTCTTCGACGACGGCTGGATCCAAGCGCGGGAACAGATGTTCTCGTCTTCGCGTGGATTCTCCATCTACTACCACGCGCTCGCGACGAATCTTCCTCTCGACTACTGGGTCGAGTGGATGCATCACTGGGTTGCCCAGGCATCGAACGCCTTGCTCATTCTCCGCATACCCACATTGGCCTGCTTGGCGAGCGTGTGGGTGTTTTGCCGGTGGATCTTCGTCAGAGTGCAGGACTCACCCTCGAGCGAGAGCCCTCTCGCGCTTTGGGCTCTCGCCTGTGCGTTCCTCCTCGGCGCGATGGCATGGGGAATGACGCTCCGTCCCGAGCCCGTCACTGGGCTCCTGGTCGTCGGGGTCATGGCGTGCATGGTCCGGTTTCGTGAGCGTGAGACTGCCGCCTCTGTAGCCGCCGGGGCCGGCCTCGTAACACTTGCGCTCACGGCACACCCGGCGGGAGTCGTGTCGCTCGCCGCGGTGGCCGTCGCGGCGCCTGTTCTTGTCCGGTGGGCGTGGTCTCATCTTGCAGGCGCCACGGCCATCGTCGCCAGCGCTTGCGCGCTTCTCACAACGCTCTTGTTCGTCGGTTCCGACCTTGGACAGCGCGTCCTCGACGCTCAAACGATCGCGACCTATCCCGCCGTCACCGCCGAGTGGCGAGATGAGACAGCGAGATACGTCCTTTTGGCCTACGAGCCGTATGGAACCCCGCTGCGGCGCGCCTCGGTCGTGCTGATCCTTCTTGCCGTACTCGCCTTCGTCCTGCGGCGGCGGCGAAACGGCTGGAGCTTGCTCGACTTTCCGGCGGCGGTGCTGGCAGTCGGCCTACTGCTTCTGATCGCGACCCCGAGCAAGTGGCCCTGGCACTTCGGCACGCTGATCGGGATCGGCGCAGTGACGGTCGCCGCCGAGACCGAACACCTTCGGCGCGCGGCAAGCCTGTCACGAAACTGGCGCGCGTGGCCGCTCCTCGCCGTGGGTGCGGCGACTATCGTCGGTGCCTGGTCCTGGCGGACACGCGCCCACTGGAATCCAGCCGATCTCAGGACGCTCGACTGGACGCCTGCGTTCGAGACCAACTTCTCGCTGTCACAACTGGCGGGTTTCGTGCCGGTCATCCTGCTCGCCGTCGCATTGCTGGTCGCGCTCATACGAGGTCGCAGGAGTCATCTCCACGCAGTCCCCTGGCGTGTCGCCTCCTGGACAGCGCCCGTGCTCGCGGTCCCGGCCATCGTGTTCACCGCGGCGACGCTGGTCGCCGACACCGCCAAGACGAGCTCGTGGACGCTCGCGCGCCAGAACATCGAGACGATCGTCGGCGACCCCAGCTGCGGCCTCGCCGACGACATGCTCGTCTCGGTCGCCGAGTCGGCCCGTCCGCTCTCCACAAGCGCAATCGGTCGAGCGGAGCGCACACCCGCATGGGTCCCGCCTGCGCCTGTCGCGTCGCTCCAGCGCTTCGCGCTAGGGCCCGCCGCCGAAGGATCCACCAGCTCCCCCTGGTTCACGCTTCCCGCGGATCGGCGGGTGGGCGTCTTCGTCGCGGGAACTCTCGCACCGTCGGACAGCCTTTGGCTCGAGTGGGGTCGCGTGCGGCGAGGACGTATCGATCGGCTAGGAACCGATGAGTTCACCCATGTCCTCGACAGCTTGTCGGGCAACGCTCGGTGGCGCTTCTTCGCCGCCGAAGACCTCCCCGCCCCCGAACCTCGTGCTACCTCCGTTCGTATCACTTTTCGCGCTGACATTTCCCCCGGATCCGCCGTCGCGGTTACGGCACCGGTGACGTACGCGAACCGCCGGCTCGGGCCGGAGATGAGCAGCGCAGGGTCGCGGACGCTCGTCTATCCGGAGGTGCTTCCGTACTTTCCCTGTACGCAACTGCCGGTGCTGAGAGACGGTGCGGTGGAAGTGCCGCAACATGTGGTGACGACGGACAACGGGTTCTCTGTGCTGTCGGAGGACGTGTCTAGCTCGTTCCTGGGGCTCTTGGACCTCTACGAGATCGAACGGGTGCCGGTGGCCGGCACGAAGAGCCAGCCAGAACCGGTCCTGGTCTTCGCTGTCGATCGACTGATCCCGGGAGCGAAGCTGGTGCCACCGGACAGGGCTACGTTCACGTCGTAGCGTTTTCAGCCGGCCGCGCGAGCGCGCGAGCGTACGCCAATGGTTCCGATGGCGCGACGAAGAAGCAGTGCCCCGCCAACGAGCATGGTCGGCACGTACCACACGGCGTGCATGAGGATGGCGAAGGCCAGGGCTTGCTCCGTGCCGATGTCGAAGAGCGCGAGCGCTGAGACGCCGAGCCATTGGTACGTGCCGATGAACCCGGGGGACGACGGGATCGCCACGCCCAGATTGATCACCGCGGTGACGAAGATCGCCTCGACCGGAGAAAACTCGATGCCCACCGCATGGGCGACGAACCAGGCGGCGAGGGCCCACGTCGCCCAGATAGCAAGGCTCGCACCGGCGAGCACGACGGCGCGCATGCGGCCGAGTGGATCCGAGAGCCCCTCGAGCGTGTCCCGCGCGATCCGGCGTAAAAGGCCGCGCTGGCCGCGGCGTTCGCGAGCCCGGTGCCGTGTGTAGCCGCGTGCTGCGGCAAGCACCAACGCGAGCGCGATGAGTAGGACAACCCCACCTAGGGCAATGCGCCGCAGCCACTCGGCACCCGCGACGAAGGGCAGCGAGATCACGAGGAAGACGACGAGAGCGAGCACATCAAAGCTGCGGTCGACGAAGACCGTCGCCAGCGCCCGGCCGGCCGGGATCCGACCAGCGACTTGGAGCCACCGAGCACGAAGCAAGTCGCCGACGCGGCCCGGAAGGACGTTGTTCACCGCCACGCCGCTGACCACCATCTCTCCAAACCTGGAGGCAGGCACTCCGGGAGTCCGGGCGATTGCCCGCCAGCGGCTCGCCTGTCCGGCGTAGACAGCAGCCATGGCCACGACGGCGAACACGACCGACCCAACATCGGCTTCGGTGAGCACGGACCACACCTCATCGAGGTCTGTGTTTCGGAATGCCAGCCAGAAGAAGACGGCGGAAAGCGGCAGCCCGACAAGCACTCCAACGAGGACCGCGCGGCTGCGAAGATCTGCGCGCACGAGACGCTGAACGAGCGCGCTCACAGAGGGCGATCTCCCGAGCACGAGTCGGGTGCCGTAACGGTTGCCCGAATCGGGTTGCTCACCCTGACTACAGATGCCCCGGTCGCTCCATCTCGGGCGACCACGGCACCCGCAACCCGAACATGGCAGGGAACGAGAACGAGCTTGCCGAGCGGCGCCGGTCGACCGTCCTCGAGCACGACGCGGCCGTCTTCCAGCCGCACAGACGTCGACGGAAGCTCGTACGGCATCGGAGAGCCGAGCTCGAAGACCGCGGCGATGCGGCGGTTGAAGAACTCGTTGATCCAAACCACACGGTGCCTTGCTGCGGGCTGTACGAAAGGTCTCCCTCCCGGTTCGAACCACAAGACCGAGACCGACGCGTCGGGGCCTACTGCTCTGTCAACCCAATTCACTGGTTGCCCTACGCCGACGGTACGACTCCACTTCGCGTTACCTTCGATCGATGGCTGCGCGATCAGGGTGACGGCAACCAACACGCACAACGGTGGAGCGATGACGGCGGCAGTGTGTGCGTTCGTCCCAATCGTGAGGATGAAGATCAGGCCGAGACCCAAGGTGAGAACGAGCACGCCGACCGGCCACGCAACCTGGTCCCGCACCAAGACCCACGGCACGAGGGCAAAAGCCTGGAAACTCGCGTTTTCCGTGAAACGGTCGAGGGGAATCACCGCGGGTAGCAGGCCCGCGGCGAGAACCGTCGCTGAAACCACCAAATGTCGTCCAGGACGCTCTCGGAGCCAGACCATCAGCCCTACGAACACGAGTGGAGCCAGGATGAACGTGGCTCGCTCGTGCGCTCCCGCGCTCGCCGCCTGGCCGACGGTGCCGGGAAGCGGATCCGATGAGTATGCGGCGACCGCAATGAAGAGCGGAGCGCTCGCCGAGATCGTCAGAGCTGCCAGAAGCCTGAGCCGCCGCCCGGCGTGTCGGCGCAGGCCGCGGGCGACAACGAGTGCCGTGGCAGCGAACGGAACCACCGCCACGTAGAGATCGAACTCGGCAACGTGGAGGATCGCCCACCAGGGGATGGCGAGAACGTCGACACTGCCGACGACAACCGCGTACGAGCCCAGCGCGTCGGTTGGGCTTTGAGCCCTTGCCAGGAGCGCGGTACCCCCGATGACGACGATTGCGCCCAGAGCGACCCAAGTCGGCAAGTACAGCCTGAGTCGCCCGCGCCAGTGCGGACCGCGACGAGTATCGAGCCAGTGGTACGAGAGAATGGCCGCCACATATGCCACGAGGAGGGTTGCTGAGAGCACTTTCACAGCACAGGCGAGGCCGATCGTTCCGAGAGCTGCCGCCTGAGTGACTCCAGCGGGGCGCTCGAGGGCTGCGGCGATCCCGAGGAGCGCCAGAACGAACGCCGGGTAGAGCGCGACCTCGGTCATCAGCGTGCCCGCGTACAGGAGCGACGGCACGCTGACTGACATCACTGCGACGACGAGCGCGGGGGTTGCGGTGACGAAGCGGCGTGCGAGCAAAAAGGCCGGCACGGCGGTGCTGCTGAGGATCAGGGCGTTCAGGATCTTCGCAGTGGCATACGCGCTTGCCACGTCCTCGTTGATCGCCCAGATCGGTGCGAGGAGAGCTGGGTAGCCGAGCCCGAACCCGAAAGACACCTCGTCGCGGATCTTTGGCAAACCGCCTCCGGCGAGGCTCTTGGCGAGCTCCGAGTAACGGAGCTCGTCCGGAATGATCCACGGCGACGGACTCTTGCTTGCAAGCAATGCATGCAGGGCGGTCGCCAGGAAGACCGTGGTCCCGAGAAGCACAGGTGCGGTTAGACGAGTCGGGATGCTTCGGATCTCGGTGACGGGGGAGACGGTCACACCAACATGATCGGTCGGCGACGCGTGGAAACTGAAACCGCAAGTACAGCGCCAACAACAACCACCGCGACCACGATCCGCCAGAGCTCGCCGACGTTCTCCTGGGCCGGCACGAGCCAGAAAATCATCAGCAACACCCATGCCGAGGAGAGCCTTGGACGCGCGAGCGCGAGCGGGACGACGAGCAGCGCGAAATAGTGTTGCCACACGATCGGAGTGAGCGCGATCGACGCGATGATGGCAAGGGAGAAGGCGCGTTGGTCCGCGTCGCCACCACGGGCGACCACAACCACAGCGGCGAGCAGTGACAGCCCGATCAGCCAAGGGAGTGCCGCTGCGACGCCCTCGGCCAGGCCCACCTCGACGCCAAGCGCGACGAGCGAGAAGCCGCGGTCCGCGACCACGTCACCGAGTCGCCTCACGAGCTCGGGGTAGTCGGCAAGGCCCTCGAACCCGATCGCCGCCCATGCCCCGAGCGTCATTGCCAGGGCGAGGCCGGCGGCTAGCGAGGCAGCCGCCCAGCGCCGGGTCGCCGCGAGCCAGACGGCGAGCGGCCAGAGGAAGAGCTTGAGCGAGATCGCGATCGCAAGCGAGCCGCTGGCAATCCATTTCCGGTCGCGCCAGCGCCACGAGATCCCGAGGAGCAGGATCAGGATCGGCGTTAGCGTCCCGATGCGCACGGCGGCGATCACCGGCGCCGAAGCGATCACGACACCCACCACCCGCCAGTCGCGCACACCGAGGATCCACACAGCGGCGAAGAGCGAGACGATGAGCAGCGCGCCCCAGAGCGCTGACGCGACATCGAAGCCGAACGCACCGAACGGCGCGAACGCGATCGCCGCGGCGGCAGGATAGGGGAAGCGAAACACCTCCTGGATGCCGACGGGTCCGAGATGATCGCCCGCCGTCGCGAGCATGGCCGCGGTGGGATAGGGCGAGACTCCATTGACGACGTCGTTCCCGCCCTGCCAGAACTGACGGAAATCGAAGGCCCAGTCGCCCGCGGGGTCGAACATGGCGAAGGCCAACCACCAGCAGAAAACCAGCACTGGAAGAACGCCGAAAGCAAACCACTCGCCGACTCGCCGTGCGGCAACGCCCGTGCCGAGCGTGCGCAGCCGAGTCCCTCCCTCTACGGGCATCGCACGCACCTCTTTCAGCATGAGGCCAGAGCCGGATTCCCGAGTGTGTCGTTGGTGCCGTTCCATACTGGACGATCGGCTAGAGGACCTGCCGTTCGGCTCCCCCGAATCGGGGGGCCGTCAACGATCCTCACGAACATGAACCGACACCGAGCCCCAGCGGCCGATCTCGCGAAAGCCCAGACGCCGAAGCAGGGGCCCCATGAGCTTGGCCGTGCGCGGGTACTCGAGGGGCTGGTCATTCGTGTCGAAGATCACCCACCGGATTCGCGCCGCGCGGCGTGCCATCTCCTCCTCTGACCAATCGGCGCCGAGCTCTTCTCTCCCGAGGAACGGAAGTGGCAGCGTGTAGATTTCGCGCCGGTGAGCCACGTGGGGCGACACACGTGTCGACGCAGCCAGCGGGACATCGTCCGGTATCAGCGCAAGCGCTGCGCGCCGGGTCGGCTCCCCGCCCGTGTAGGCGCTGACCTCACGGCTCCACTTGCTCTGTTCGTCTACCTGCCTCACACCGACCGGGAAGACGAGAACCGCGAAGGTGATTCCCGCAACGGCGGCCAATCGTAGCCGCGGCCGTGAGGACGCCAGCCGGTGCACTCCGACGGCGGCGGCGATCGCGAAGACCAGGGCAATCGGCACCTGGTAGTGATCCTGCAGCCCGTGCTGCGGTCCGTATGCGGAGAGAAGATTGTGCGCGAGTACGGGCAGTCCTAGGAGCATCCAGCGCGCAGCGAGCAGGCAGAGTCCACCGGTCGCGAGCACGAGAGCCGCGCAGAGAACGAGGTTCTCCACCGTCAGAAGATCACCGAGCGCCGCGAGCGGATGCGAGATCATCCAGGCACCCACATCGGAGAGCGACTGCCCACGCTCACCAGCGAAGCGCTTAGCCAGCCATGCGGCCGAGTCGCTGAACGCCGGGATGAAGATCACGACGGCGAAGAGGAAGATGCCCAACGCTGCCGCGCTGATGGCCACGCCGAGGCGGCGGCGCCCGTCGAGCGCAACGACCAGACCGAGCATGACGTAGACCAGGGAGACGTCCTCCTTGGCGCCGGAGGCAAGGAGGCCGAGAATCGCGAAGATGACGAGACGGTCCCGTTTGAGGGCGAGAACGCTGCCGACGATCAAGGGAGCGATCAGCGGCACGTGATGGAAGTCGTTGACGTTCGGGATCAGCGTCAGCGGAGAGAGGAGCCAGAGCAGCGCAGGAACCGCCGCTAGCCACCGCCCCGCCCCGCATGACCGAGCGAGAGCGAACAGAAGCGGCGCGACCAGCGCCATCGTCAGAGACTGGATGACGAGGAGCGTTGACGGGCCTGCGCCGAGGACGTAGAGGGGCGTGAGTAGGGCGACAGTGGGACTGAAGTGATCTCCCCAGAAGAGACGCCCGTCCTGCGTATTCAGAGGCTCGTGGCCGTTCGCAAGGAGCCACAGCACCTGGTCGAAGTTCGCGAGGTCGAATCCGCTTCGAAACGCGTCGTGCCTCCGCAGCGAGAAGTAGACGGCCAGGCATGCATAGCCGATCGCCGCGGTCCAGACAACCAAGACCGGAAAC
>Ga0136623_10000551_pt1 | contig 11436 bp, 9 predicted proteins | sample AntDrymUQ4492106_2_FD_104656 | JGI IMG/M metagenome (GOLD analysis project Ga0136623, IMG submission 104656) | Polar desert sand microbial communities from Dry Valleys, Antarctica - metaG UQ449 (21.06) | ecosystem: Environmental > Terrestrial > Soil > Desert | place: Antarctica: Dry Valley...
CACCTGGGGGCAGGACGAGGTCGCAGGTGGCGAGCGGGGTCGCTTCCGGACCGATCCGCAGGGACAGGTCGGCAGTGCTGGTCTCGAGATCGAAGTCGCTCACGTTCTTGAGCTCCAGGAACTTCTCACCCGCCGCTCCGTCGAAGCGGCCCTCGGTGAGGATCAACTCGCCCGCCAGGGGTCCGCAGCTGGGCTCGACGTTGGTGTTCGAGAGAGCCATGCAGTAGGGGCCCTCGGCCGTTCCCGCGGCGGACACCCGCATGAAGTAGTCGGTGGCCGGGTCCAGGCCGGTGACATCGAGCTCCTCGGTCTGGCCGGGGCCGGCCGAGTTGGCCGTCGCCCGCTCCACACCCGCGGAATCCTGGAGCACGATCTCGGGATCGAGGCCCGCGCTGGGCCGGACGCTGGCACGAAGCCTCGCTCCGCTGGGCGTCGTCGTTAAGCGGTACCAGTCGTCGTCGAAGGCGCAACGGCGCTGCAGGGAGGGCTCGAGGACGGGGAGGGAGGCGGAGGTCGCCCGCGAGTCGTTGTCCTCCGCGGCCGATCCGTCGTTAACGGTGTCCGTGCACGCTCTCGTTGCCGGGAAGGTGGTGTCGAGCGCTCCGTTACCGAAGGGATCGACCACCCTGGTCACACCCGGTCCCGCGGAGTAGGTGATGTTGGACCCACGGTCGCGGTCGGGTGCGCTGCCCTGGTTCAGGGGTAGGTCGATGGTCTCGGATCCGACCACGGTGAAGATCTCGGGCACCGTGAAGCCGTTGTCGAGCGACAGCGCGAAGGGGGGAGTGTCGTCTCCGGCGTGGGAGACAGGTTCGGAGAAGCGGGCCTGGACACAGTCGAGTCTCCCGTCGTCCGCCGGGCTGCGCTCGCAGGAACCGGCGGGAGACTCGCCCATCTGTGCAGAAAGGAGGACGGGCGCCACTCCGTCGGTTGTGTTCGTGAACGCGACAGGCACGGCGTCGTTCGCCGGAGTCGCTGCATCCCGTATCCCGCCTCCACCCGTGACCTGCACGTTGGGCCGCAGCCCGCCGTCGGCGGCAGCCGCCTCGTGACGGTCACGGTCAACTCCTTCTCCTGCGCCCCTTGTGGAGCGCTCACGGACTCTTCCGTGCGGGCCGGGATCGTCAGGTCGAAGGGCGCGGCGAAGTCGGCCGTGTGCGCCACCCGCTCGGAGAAGGTGGTTCGCACTCCGTCGAGGGTGCCGTCGGTATCGGCATCGAGCGTGCGGGCAGCCACGATCACTGGACCGGCGCCGTCCTGGGCGGAGGCCACGTTGAACGCGCCGGCGCTCTGGGAAGTGTCGCCGGGGCCCTCGGGCTCGTCGGCGACGTCTCCGGCAGAGTAGGACACCCCGGGCCGAGCGTCGGTGTCCGACGTCCCGGACTCGGTGAACGCCAGCCGGACGGTGTCATCGGCTGCCGTGGTGGACTGCAGCGTGCGGCCGGAGACCGAGAAACCAGTGGAGGCGGCCACCGTTTCGCTGTAGAGCACGTCCACGTGGTCGATCTGACCGTCCGCGTCGTCGTCGGCGGTGCGGGCGGACTCGAGCTGCGGAGCCGCCGCGTCGCGCGTCAGCCCGGTGTAGGAGCGGACGGGCACCTGATTGCCGCTCGGATCGGTTACGGGCGTCCCGGCGCCCGTGTAGTCCACGCTGGGCGCCTCACCGGTGTCGGGTCCGGCTGCCTCCTGGAGCTCGAGCGTGAGGCTGTCGTCAGAGGCCGCACCGACGGCGGTGAGTGGCTGGCCGGCGGGAGCGAACGAGAACGGCGCAGCGGCGTCGCGCGCATGGTTGACGTTCTCCGAGAAGGTCAGGGCGATCCGGTCGAGACGGCCGTTGGTGGGGCTGGAGTCAGCGGTGGCGGCGGACACCACAACGGGGGCGGCGCCGTCGGCGGTGGGCAGAGAGGCCGCGCCGGCCGGGTTGCCGGCCGCATCGACCACGTCGTTGGAGCCATCGGGCGAGTATGTGGCCAGCGGACGTGCGCCGGTGTTGGGCTGCACGGCTTCCGACAGCGCCAGGTCCACGATCCTGCCGTTGGCGCTCCCAGCCGACGAGGGGGAGAGGCCGGTGGCGGAGAACGAGCCGCCACCGCTCTCGGCGCCGTGGTTCACCGGTTCGGAGAACTCGAACCGCACGGTGTCGAGACGGCCGTTGATGTCCGAGTCCAGCGTGGTGGCCGCCAGCAGGCGAGGGGCCACGCCGTCCACGGTGCCCCCGAAGCTTCGTCCGGCGGCTTCGTTTCCGGCGCCATCCACCACCGGGGCGCCATCGCCCCGGGTGTAGGAGACGGCCGGGCGAGCCCCCGTGTCGGGGCCTGATCCTTCGTTCAGATTGATGTCCACGCTCGAGCCGGAGGAGCTGCCCGCCCCGGCCAATCCGTAGCCGCTCACCGCAAACGGGTAACGGCCATCGGAGTCAGCGGCGTGTGACACGGGCTCGGAGAAGGCCACGCTCACGGTGTCGAGGCGCCCGGGTGCGCCACCGCGGTCCGCGGTGCGGGCGGCCCGCAGGATGGGTGCAGCACCGTCGGTGGGGGTGGTGGATCCCGCGCCGGCGCCGTTGCCGCTGGCGTCGCGCACGGCGGCCGCGGCGTAGGTGAGCGCCGGCCGGGCGCCCGTGTTGTGAGCTCCCTCGGCGATGGTCAGGTCCACCGTGTCGCTTGCCACTCCGGCTGCCGTCACCCGGGCGCCGGCCACAGAGAAGCCCTGGGGAGATGAAACCGGCTCGGTCCAGGCAACGGTGAGTCCGTCCAGCGAGCCGTCGCTGTTGCGGTCCAAGGTGCGCGAAGAGACCAGGGTGGGTGCAACGCGGTCGCGGACAGCCTTGAAGGTGCCGCTGAAGGCTTGGGACTTCCCGCTGCGGACCGCGAACACGCCGCGCCCGCGTGGGCGCTTGTACTCGATCACCGGGCGTGCGCCCGTGTCCGGAGCACTGCGCTCGCGCAGGCGCAGGGTGAGGGAGCGGCCCTGCGCGCGGCTCACGGAGGTGACCCCGTAGCCCTGCACGCTGAACGGGCCGCCGCCGGCGGTCACCGCGCGATTGCGCACTGTCTTGGAGTAGGTGAGCATCAGGCTGTCCAGGCGCCCGTCTCGGTCGCCATCGGCCGTGGTCGCGCATGTGATGCGCGGGAAGCTGCGGTTGCGCCGCTCCATGTCGATCTTCGACGCCGGGACAGCGCGCCCGCTGGACTTCAGGCCCCGCCCGCGGAAGGCCACCTTGGGGGACCCGCCTACATCGCACCCGGGCCGCTCGGCCACCTGGAGCGTGACCTTGCGCCCGCTCGCGCGGGGCTTGCCCGTCACGCGGTAGCCGGCGACCGTGAAGGCGCTGGCCTTCGGCCGGCCGCGCACCGCGCGTGAGAAGCGGGAGTAGACGCGATCGATGGCGCCGTCACGATCGCTGTCGCCCGTGTAGGCGGACACGATTTTCACACCTTTCTTGGTGGCGGCCGCGGATCCCGTGGGCGAGGAGGCAGGGGCCGCCCAGGCCGTGCCGACGAGGCCGGCGACGAGCGCGACTGCAGCGATGTGTGGGCGGGTGAACATCGACCTTCAGCGCATATCGGCAGGAACGGGCGAAGGGTGAGCCCGCCCGCGAAAGCCTGGACCGGGCCTCAGCCACGCGGCCCGGCCGGCGTTGGGTGCCAGCAGTTGCGCGGCCAGGTAGGCGGTGAACGGCAGCACCCACATCAGGTAGAGGGCGTTCAGGATGGAGGCGTGCTCGAACGAGCCGCGGAACACCTGGGTCTGCTGGGGGAAGAAGCTCAGAGCGTGGAGCAGCGTGAAACCCAGCGTCCGGTAGGGGACCCCCCCGAAACGGACCACCTCCCAGGCAAGCAGTGAGGCCAGGAAGGGGGCGTGGTAGTAGTCGTTGTTCCACTGGTCGAGCAGGCATCTGAGCAGGAACAGCAGGGCAAGCAGCAGCAATGCGTCGTCGCGGCGACGGTCCTTTCGAAGCCACAGCAAGCCCGCGAGCAGCGGGCCCATCGCCACGATCAGCGGGTGGGAGATCTGGCCGACCCAGCCGGGCGCCACATAGGTGGGGCCTCGTCCGGCCGGTTCCATCACCTCGGCTATCGGCCACCACAGGTTCCACGGCGTGGTCCAGGTGCCGCCGGCGGCGCGGCCCGCCGCGCTTTGGGCAACCGTCTCGAAGGCCCCGGGGGACGAGAGGTACATCGGCAGGGTCAGCGCGGCAGCCAGGCCTGCAGCCAGCGAGGCGATCAAGGAGGATGTCCCGTTCGTCGTGGAACTTCGCGACGGCGGTCCCGTGGTGATCAGTTGACGGTGGCGAGCGTAGCGGCCTCCTGGCGGGTCGGGGAGGTGGCGGTCGGCGGGGTGAGGTCGTGGTCGATCGCGGCGACGAGCTTGGCGAGGTCGGTGTAGCCGATGATGCGCCGGAACTGTTGTTCGGCTTCGAGCATGCCGGCGGCGGTCCAGCGCAGCGCCATGTCGCCGGATTGCCAGCGCTTGACGTTGCGCGAGCTGCGCCTGACGCACTCGATCATCGACTCGCACGGGTTGGTGGACTCGAGCGTTGCTTTGAGCTTGCCCTTGATCCCGAGCCGGGTGAGGGTGAGTGTCTGGGCCATCCCCTCACGCAGCGAGCTGGCGGCGCCGGGGTGGGAGCGTTCGAGCTCTCCCGCGAGCTGGTGGAGGTCGGCGAGCGCCCGGTCGTGATCGTCGAGCTTCCACGCCTTGCGCAACCTACGCTTGACCGGCGGCCGGTCGCGTTCGGGCAGGTGCTCGAGCACGTTGCGCTCCTTGTGGCGGACACACCGCTGGACCGGCGCGCGATCGCCGAACACCGTCCGGATCGCCTTGGCCAGCGCCTTCGCCCCGTCGATCGCGAACAGGATGCCCTGCTCGGGATCGAGGCCGCGGTGAACGAGGTCGGACAACAGGGCGGTCGCGACGGTCGCGTTCTCGGTCGATCCTTCCCACAGCCCGAGCGGGATCTTGACCCCCTCGGTCGTGATCCCCAAGGCGACGACGTTGGTGCGGCCCTTCAGATCGATCCCGTCGATCATCATCACCGCCAACCGGACATCGTCGAGGCGGCGGCCCATCAGCGCGTCGAGGTTCTCGCGCGTGCGGGCGACGAACTCGCGACTGACCGCCGACTTCGAGGTCGAGCGGGCCTCTCGCTCGACCTCCTCGCCGACCGGCTCGCGGGTGCGCCGCAACCGGCGCGTCGAAACGCCGGCAAGCATCTGCTCTAACACCACCCTGGTCAACGGATCACGGTCACCAAAGTGCGCATAGGTCGCAAGCTCCACCTCCGCCTCGCCGTCCGCCGTCCGTGCCCGCGGACGCTCCACCGCAACGCGACGGCCGCCGAGCGTCACCTCCCCAGCATCGTGGCCATGGCGGACCGCGGCCCGGTCGGGGTCGTGCCTGCCCCTTGGGCCCACGACCTCATCGACCTCCTCCTCCATCAGCTCAGTCAGCACCCCGAGCCCGACACCCACGCTGAGCGCGAGCAGCCCGTCCTTCGCAGCGCCAACCAACTCACCCAGCGCCTCCTCGACGCGCGGCGGCAGCTTGTTCTCCGTGGTCGCAGCGGACGCGACCGGTACGTTCTCCTTCACGGCGGTTCCTCCTTAGATCTTGAGCGGATCACCGCGCACGCTCCCAACCGGAACGGACGCGGCGGAGGGACCGCCGTCTCAAGTTCTACGAACTACGGGACAACCTCCGATCAAGAGTTGTCGGTCCTCTGCGGCGAGGAGCACCGGCAGCACTGCCAGGACAGCCCACTGCTTCGACGCGAGCGCGAGGCCGAGTAGCACCGCGGCCACGATCTGGCGGTTGCGAAGGGCCGCGAGCACCGCGCCCACGCACAGGGCCGCGGTGAGGAGCTCCTCCGGGTGGCCCCAGTGCAGGGCGCGGAAGGTCACGGGGTTGATCACGGCCAGTCCGGTCACGATCCCCTGCACGGCCTGGGATGCCCCACGCTCGGCTGCGAGCCGGCCGAGGGCCATCCCGAGCGAGGGTGGCGAAGACGCACGGCAGCGCGCCCGCAAGGTAGACGGTGGACTCGCTCGAGTGAAAGACCGCAGCCACGAACGGGGCGCGCAGGAGCAGGGAGAAGCTTCCCATCAGCGGCTGCGACGCGAAGAACCCGTCGAAGTCGCGCCGGACGAGCGCGTCGATCGAGCCGCCCGCGTCTGAGAAGTAATCAAGGCCGGGTTCCATCAGCAGCGCGACCCGGGCCGTGAGGGCCAGGACCGCGACCGCGCTTAGGAACTTCGCGAGCTTGCCCACAGGCTAGGGATCGGCGCAGCGTCGCGGGCGCTTGAGTGGTGATCCTCGGCCGCCGCGTGGACGGATGACCGACCGGCCGGCAGGCCTTAGGGCTAAAGCTTGGCGATCCGGCGTCGATACCCGGGGCGAAAGCCAGATGGCCACGGTGCAAAGGCACACCCGCTGTTAGGTGGGGTCGCAAAGCTCCGGGGCTCTCACAGTGAGAGTCGGCTGAGCTGCCACCGAAATTCGACGGACGGCTGCCGCGGCAATTGGCTACCCAGACCAAGTCAAGCTCCAACAAGGAGGAGTAGACATGCTGCGAAAGATCCGCAACCGCATTGAGGACGAGGTGGGCTTCACGCTCATCGAGCTCCTCGTCGTAATTCTGATCATCGGCATCCTCGCCGCGATCGCTCTGCCGGCCTTCCTTGGCCAGCGTGCGAAGGGCCAGGACTCCGAGGCTAAGTCGAACGCTCGTAACATGGTCTCGCAGGTCGAGTCGTGTGCCGCCAACGGTGGATCCAACGGCTACACCGACTGTGACTCGGCGGCTGAGCTGCCCAACACCGGCCTGAAGTACGGCACCGCCGCTGGACAGGTGTCGGTCACCAACCCCGCCCCGGCCAACGGCTTCACCGTCGTTGCCAAGTCCAACTCGGGCAACACGTTCACCATCACGAAGAACGCCACGACCGGCGAATCTGACCGGACGTGCAACGGCACTGCCGCACCGAGCGGTGGCTGCAACGGCACCACCTGGTAGCAACCCATCCAGCAGCATCAGCGAGGCGGGCCTCCGGGCCCGCCTCGTTTGCGTTGGGGGTCGGTTTTTCGTCCACCTACCCAAGTTTCCGCGGCCCCGGCCGATAGGGAGTCACATGCGCGCCATCCCCGCACGCCTGCGCCGGCGGCTCCAAGAGGAGTCCGGCTGGTCGCTGATCGAGCTGCTCGCGGCGATGTCGATCTTCACCTTCGTGCTGGTCGGTGTCCTCGGTTTGCTCGACACGACCGCCAAGAAGACGCCCAAGGACGCCGAGCGGGCACAGGCCATCGCCGATGCGCAGGTCGGGCTGAACAAGATGGTGCGCGAGCTGCGCCAGGCCCACACAGTGCTCTCGAACGGGCCCCAGTCGATCGAGGTGCTGGTGCGGGTGCGTCGCGACGACCCGGCCACGCCCGCCGTGGAGACGCACATCGACCGCCACGTGAGGTACTCGTGCGGCGACACTGAGGCACCCGGGCGCTGCTCGCGGGTGGAGGTGGCGCCCGGCGCCCTCCTGTCCAGCGGCACGGCTAAGACCGTGATCGCCCGGCTGGTAAACACGGGCGTCAGCGTTCCGGCGGACCGCCGTGTATTCGACTACACCGGCAACGCCAACTCATTCAGCCCGTCGTATGTGAAGGTGCACATCGAGGTGCCCGCCGCCGGCACGCGTACCGACGGCTACACCTACACGATCGCGCTGGAAGACGGCTTCTACGCCCGCAACGTAAGTGCCTCGGGATGATGCGCCTCCGGGAAGAGGCCGGCTTCACGCTGGTCGAGCTGATGGTGGCGGTGATGATCATGACGGTGGGCCTGTTGGCCCTGGTCGGAACGCTGGACAGCTCGCAGGCGCTTACGGCGGTTTCCGAGCGCAAGGAAGCCGTGGCGCACGTGGCAGAGCGAGAGGTCGAGCAGATCTTGTCGCAAGCGTATGCGGACGTGGGTCTAACTTCGACCGCGGGGCTCGCGCACTCCACCGACCCCGACAACCCCGACCACTACCTCACCACGGCCTCTCCGCCCAGGTTCCAGTGGGATCGCAACGACCCCACCAAGACCGAGTCCCTGGTGTCGGGCGGAACGACCGCGCCATCGACCGCGTGGGCCAGCGGGCGACTGAGCGGCACGGTTCACCGCTACGTGACCCGGGTCGACGACAGCGACTGCCGTCCGAGCTGTCCAACGGGCGCCTACAAGCGCGTGACCGTCGCGGTGACCGTGAACGGCGGGCAGCCCAAGCGGCCGAGCATCGAGTCCGCTCTGGTCGTGGACCCCAACGACGGCCCAGCCGCCGATCCCGGTGTGCCGGTGGCCGAGTGCGTGAACGACGCGGGCCAACTCGAGGTGTGCGAGTCCGGAGGAGCTGGCGCCTACACCGCCTGGCACCTCTACGACACGCCGTCGGGATCGCCGAACAACTACGTCGCCCGGCAGGCGGTGACCGCTGGGCACACCACCCATGCCACCGTGGCCGCCACCGGGACGTGCACAGCGGCAATCACCACGGGCTGTCCGCGACCGGACCTGATGGGCACTGCCGCGCCGCCAGAAGCACCGATCACAGCGTTGTTCAACTACTCCACGGAGCAGACCGCGCTCCTGGGCACCTACACGGGCGGCCGGATTCTCGCCCGGGAGTCCACCACGTGCACCGGTACGCCGGCGGCGGACAACATGAAAAGCGCGATGTGGGTGTCTGCGCCCCTGTCGCTGCCCAAGGTCCTCAGCGGCCGCGGCGGGATGTCGGTCTTCACCCAGACGCTGGCTGGCCAGGAGGCCGGCGGTACCCTGTGCGTGGCCGTGTACGACGTGCCGGCGAGCGTCGACAACCTCACGTCCACCGGCGCGCCACCCACCGAGCTTGGGCGCTCCTCCTACAGCTTCACTTCGTGGCCCTCCTCCCTAGCGCCCGTGAGCTTCGGATTCAACTACCGAGGCGCCTCCGGGCCGGCGACCGTCCTGGCAGGACGGCGCCTGGGCGTGCGGTTGTGGCTTTCGTCGAGTTCGAGCACGGACAAGGTCGCGCTCGCCTACGACGACTTTGACTACCAATCGATCGTGCAGCTCAACGAGGAGGGCCCATGACCCTGATATCGACATTCATCAGGCGACTGAGGGCCGAGAGCGGTTCGGCGATCGTCGTGGCGATGGGGGCGATGTCGGTGATCCTGCTCCTGTCGGCGGTGGCCGCGAGCAGTTCGACTCAGCTGAGCGGTAGTTCGCAGCGCGACCGTGCGTCCAAGCAGGCCCTCCCGGCGACTGAGGCGGGCATCCGTCAGTCCACCTACAAGCTCAACAACCTCCCGCGTGACGTGAACGGCTGTCCCGTCGGCTTTGCCTCGGCGGAGTCGAACACGCTGTGCACGAAGGCCGAGAATGCGGGAAACGGAGTTCAGTATTCCTACTGGATGACGAAGGCCATCTCGAGTGGCACCTGCGCGGGCTTCCCCGTGGTTGTGGACCCCAACGTCGAGGTCCGGTGCGTGACCGTCGAGGCCACCAGCGCCGGTCAGAGCCGCCGTGCCCAGGCACGCCTCGTTCGTTCCACGGGTGCCCTGCTGTTTCCCTTCCCCGGTGTATTCGGCGACCGGTTCGTAAAGATCAAAAACAACTCGAACGTTCGGGGCGCCATCGGCTCGAACGACCTCATCCAGCTCGAGAACTTCAACTGCATCCGCGACGGCTTGATGATCGGCAGGCCGGGTGGCACGGTTATCGGCACACCCACTACCGGGGCAGGGTGCAGCTCGGCCATCGACCGCAACACGGCCGCCGAAGGTCCCTTCGTGCTCACCCCCGTGGAGTTCGGCTCGACTGCCACGGTGAACGCGAACATCACACCCGGATGGAGTGGCATGCACACCTACGACGCCGCACAGCGACGCCTGCGCATCACCGGGAACAGCTTCACGTTCAACAACGGCGACTACAACCTGTGCAGTCTCTACATCGGGGGCGGGACCGTCTACATCCCCGCCGGCGCCAATGTCAGGATCTTCATCGACTCCCCGGACCGAGGCGGGTCCGGCTGCCCACCGGGCAGCGGCTCCCTCATCGGAAACAACGCCGTGAACTTCCAGAACCTGGGCCCGGCACAGAACCTCCAGATCTACGTGTACGGGGCCGGCCCGGTTGAGTTCACCAACGAATTCACCTTGAACGGCTTTCTCCATGCGCCGAACGCACCCGTCCTTTTCAAGAACACCGCCCGGATCACAGGCGGACTCGCCGCACAATCGGTCGAGGCCAAGAACAACATCATCTTCAATGAGCCCACCTCGGGCGGGCTCCCCCGCGCCCGGACCGTGCCGGTCTTCTACCGGACGGCCTGGACGGAGTGCGCCACCCAACGGACGACCTCGGCGAACGCCACTTCCGGCTGCTAGCCGCAGTACGCTCGCGCCGTGAGTACTGCAGCCCTCGGAAGGACCTGGCCGTAGCCGGCGTTGTGGCTTTGGCGGCGGTGCTGGGGGCCGCCATCGGGAGCTTCCTGAACGTGGTGATCCACCGGCTGCCACGGGGGGAGTCGCTGGTGCACCCGCGCTCTCGCTGCCCGTCCTGCCAGACGCAGATCGCCGGTTACGACAACCTGCCCGTGATCTCCTGGCTCGTGCTCCGGGGGCGCTGCCGGGCATGTGGGGAGCCGATATCGCCGCGGTACCCGGCCGTGGAGCTGCTGACCGCTGTGAGCTTCGCGGCAGTGGCCGGTGCGCGGGGGGTGGACGAGGAGTTGATCGTGCTGTTGCCGTTCACCGCGGTGTTGATCGCCGTGGCCGGAATCGACCTCGACCACCGCATCGTGCCCAACCGCATCGTGGTGCCCGCCGCGGTCTACGGCGTGGCCGCCAGCGCGCTGGTGCGAGCGGGCGAGCTGCCCGAGCTGCTGCTCGCGGGAGCGGGCGCGTTCATGTTCCTCCTGCTGGCGGCGCTGGCCTATCCGGGCGGCATGGGGATGGGCGACGTGAAGCTCGCGGGAGTGATGGGCCTGTACCTCGGGCTGTCGGTGTTGCCCGCGCTGTTCATCGCCTTTCTGGCCGGCACCGCCGTCGGGGTGGTCAGGATCGCCCGGGAGGGTGGCGAGGCCCGCAAGTCGGGAGTGCCGTTCGCTCCCTTCTTGGCGCTGGGAGGGCTGGTCGCGCTACTCGTTGGCCCCGAGCTGATCGACCTCTACGAAGACAACTTCCTGAGCTGAGCAGGTCAAGGATCGGCCCGGGGCGGCCGATAGGGACCCAGACGTCCTATGGCCTTCTCCCTTCGCAAGACCTCCCCCGGCGGTTTCGTCGGCCTCGATATCGATGGCGAGTTTCTCGCCGCGGTTGAGATGAGCGATGGCAAGCTGGTGCGCGCGGTCAGCGCCGAGCTGCCGGCCGGTGTGATGATCGGTGGCGAGGTGAAGGACCCGGGCGCCCTCACAGCGGCAC
>Ga0136623_10000552_pt1 | contig 11424 bp, 7 predicted proteins | sample AntDrymUQ4492106_2_FD_104656 | JGI IMG/M metagenome (GOLD analysis project Ga0136623, IMG submission 104656) | Polar desert sand microbial communities from Dry Valleys, Antarctica - metaG UQ449 (21.06) | ecosystem: Environmental > Terrestrial > Soil > Desert | place: Antarctica: Dry Valley...
GGCATCGAATCGATCATCGGAATCGCCGCCAGAGCCGGTAAATGCAGATAGTTTTCGATTTCTTCGGTCGTCCGAATCGTGTCGTCGAGATACTCTAAAAACAAAGCCAATCCCATTCCGAACAATGTCGAAAGAAAGAGCGCCGCCAGAACGGTCGTTAAGCGCCTGGGCGAAACCGCCGTGTCGGGCGGAAGGGCAATTTCCGCGACTGAAATATTATTGTCGGTTCCCTGCGCGACAATATCGTTTGCGCTTCGCTGCTCCTCCAGATTTTTTAAAAATCCGCGTTTTGTTTCGATGTCCTGTTCGAGCAGTTTAATGATGACGCCGGATTGCCCTTGTCCCTGTGCCTGATTTAGCTGTTCATTGTAGGAAGCACGAATTTTGTCCTCTTCCTGTTTGGCTTGAAGATACTTTGTTTGAAGATTGTCGAGCAATACTTTGGATGAGCGTTTCCGGTAATCTGCCAAATCTTCCTTGTTTTTTTGTTGTGCTTTGGCTATCGAATCTTCCAGGCTGTCTATTTGCACATTTACTTCCTGAACTTCATAAGCGGAATCTTGATATTCCTGTCTGAGTCTCTCTCTGGTTGCCTTTAATCCGGCAATTTGTTTTTGTGTTTCGTTCACTAAACTCCGAATAGCAGTTTCTTGTTCGGTAATAAATCGCGCCGACAATTCTTCAGACAGCGAATTTATTTTCTCCTGCGAATTTTTGACGGTATTATAATTTGCTTCGGCGTTTTTCCTCTGGTTTTCCGCTTCAAGCAAATTCTTGTTCAATGCTGAAAGACGTTGGGTAACGATTGTTTGCTCACCATCCGTATTAATAATATCGGCTTTATCTTTGAGGGAAACCAGTTTTAACTCGCTGCTTTTTATCTCCGATTGCAGACCGGCAATTCTTTCTTCGAGAAAATCGCTTGTTTTGTTGCTCGTGCCGGAGCGTTTCTGCTGATTCGCCTTGCTGAATGTTTCGATAACTCCGTTGACGATAAAAGCCGCCAGTTCCGGGCTGGTGTGACGAAAGGAAACCTCTATCAAGCGCGTGTCCTTCATTGTCGTTCTCGATTCCCGAATCGGCTCGATACCGAGATTTTTTTGAATTATCGCTACATAAGGCGCAAGCCGGATTGCTTCGGAAATTTCTTCGGAAGTGGCAATCGTTGAAGTTGCCGTCGCGGAAACTTCGCCAACGCCTTTTTCTTCTTTTTTCTTCTCGACTCCGGAAAGTCCGACCGCTTTGAGCATCGAACGCCAGGCTGAAACCGAGTCGTCGGTTTTGGTCAGTTGAAGTTCTTTATTTGAATCCAGACTATGTTCCTTAATCACCCGTCGCAATAGATTCTCGCTGTTTAAGAGTTGAAGCTGAGTATTAAAGTAAGACGGGTCGCCCTGCCCCGGAAGACGCCGTTCGCTGCTCGAAACCAGGTCCGGATTTGCCTGTTCCGTATCAACCTGAACCTTACCCACCGCCAGATAAATATTCGGCTTGCGGGCGACATAAATCGCCGCCAGAGTTGTTATCAAAACGGCAACTCCGATAACCAGCCAAAGTCTTTTCCTGATGGCTCGCCAGTAATCGAACAATTGAAAACCTTCCTGGTTGTCAATTTCACGATATGCCGGATACCTACCGCCGGTCGCTATCACCTGCGGTTCTAACGGACGTTCCAAATCGAGCGTTTCGGTTATGTGTTTCTGCACAATTTCACGACTGTCTTTCATAAAAACTATGGCACTCTCGTTATAGTTGAAGGAATGGTATTTGTAATTATGCTCGTCACGCCTCTAATAAAACCTTTTACTTTATCGTTCGACACTTGAACAATATCATTAGCCTGCAACTGTGGATCAGGAATTTTTTGATCCCGGATATCTTTCAAATTAAAGACTAATTCTTTTTTAATACCGGTTAACGGATCGTGTCTTTGAATTATAACTTTTTCTGTATTAGCAGTTTTATCTGTTCCATTTGCCGCTGCAAGCGCCTGCGTTAAAGTTTTCGGTTCATTGAGAATTACCTTCGTCGGTTTTATGACATTTCCTACGACATAGGCTTCTTCGGCAATCAAAACGGAAACAATATCGCCGGGCTGCATTACCGGGTTTCCTTTGCCTTGCTGAACATCATTGAGATTATAGCCGAAAAATTCAATATTTTCCTCGGCACTGACAGTTTCTGCTGATTCGGCGCAGCCTATAATTCCGCCAATGCGGGCGATTTGAATTTTAGAACCGGCAAATTCCACATTAGGACCGCCGGCAAGCGTCAGTAATCCCAACAAGCTGATTTTTTTATCCAAATAAAAATTTCCCGGTTTTTGAACGGCGCCGATAACGCCGTAAGGCTGCGAGATTTTCTGGACGGTTTTGACGTTGACAAACGGATTTTTCAGATAACTTTTATAATAATTCGTAATAATTTCGCTTAGTTCGCCTTCGGTTTTACAAACTGCGGCAATCGGTTGATCAATGCGGGGCATTCGAATTGTTCCGTCAGGACTGATATTGACCGTTTGCGAAAGTTCCGGGTGTCTGTAAACATCTACCTGCACCGTATCCTGAAATCCGATTCGATATTTTTCGCCGGTTTGATTTTTATACGGACTACTTGAATTGTTTGAATCGGTATTTGTTTTTAAGACTGCGCTGCCGACCGGAATTTCAGACGCGAGTTTTCCGTTTGCATTTTTTTCCGTTTGCTTGTCATCAGCCTTTATTTGGGCGGCGACGAACGTATAATTCGCTAAAAATAAAACGACACAAAATGCCAAAAGTTTGTTTACTGCTTTCATATTTCTCTCTCTACCAAAAATTATTTCACTGCCGGAAGGAATTGCGTTCTTTGATTACGTTTAATTCGGAATAGTTTGCAGTTAAATTACTAACCTGACTTTATCATACAAATTACTTGAAAATTACGATTTTAGCAAATTATATCCGGTTTGAAAAAAATGATTTTTGAAGTTTCGCCTTTATAAGTTACACTTTCTAATCGTTCACAAACAAATTATACAAGATGCAAAAGATGCAAAAGATGCAAAAGATGCAAAAGATGCAAAATGATGCAAAATGCGACGCCGATGCTTCGGCAATATCTCGAAATAAAAAAACAGTATCCCGGAACGCTTCTATTTTTCCGTCTCGGCGATTTTTACGAGCTTTTTAATGAAGACGCGGTAACGGGAGCGCGCGAACTTGAAATCACGCTCACGGCTCGTCATAAAGATTCAAAGAACCCGATCCCGATGTGCGGCGTTCCGCATCACGCGGCGGCAAATTATATCGCGCGGCTCGTTAAAAAAGGTTATCGCGTCGCCATCTGCGAGCAAACCGAAGATGCCGGAAAAAATATTAAATTGGTCAAACGCGAAGTTGTCCGCGTCATCACTCCCGGAACTTCCTTCGACCCGCAGCTCGTCGAATCAAAAGAATCCGTCTATTTAGCTTCAATTTGCGGAAGCGGCGACCAATTCGGCGCGGCTTTTCTCGAATTATCAACCGGCGAATTTACCGCGACTCAAATTTCCGGCGCAAAATCCTGGGAGGAAATACGCACGACAATCGAAAGTTTCGCGCCGCGCGAGCTGCTTTATCCGGGGTTTCTAGGTAAATTAATCGAACAATCTTTCACGAATTCGACGAAACAAACACTGCCGAACGCGCAAAATATAGTTTCCATTTCGCCGTCCGATTCCGTTAAATTTTCGACGACGCTGACTCCGCTCGACGATTGGCTTTTTCACGCGGAAGATTGCGAAAATCTTTTAATGCGACAACTGAATGTCAATCATTTATCGGCTTTCGGTATCGAAGGAAAAACCGAAGCGATTCGCGCCGCCGGAGTTTGTCTGCATTACGCCCGCGAAACTCAGAAAGCGTCCGCCGAACATATCAGCGAAATTACATTTTACGAAACGAATGATTTTATGATTTTGGACGCGATAACGCTCAAAAATCTGGAAATCGTCGATTCAAAAGGCGAACAAAATAGAGAAAATAAAGAAAAAAAGAAAAAAACGGTCATCGGCGTGATTGACGAAACCATCACCGGAATGGGCGGACGACTTCTGCGCGCCTGGCTTTTGCGTCCTTCAATAAAACGCTCCGAAATTCAAACCAGGCTCGGAGCGGTTGACGAATTAACCGACACCGTTCTGCGCGATAAAATTCGTTTTCTTTTGAAAGAAGTTTCCGATCTGGAACGACTGATCGGCAGATTAAATCTCGGAACGGCTTCGCCGCGCGATTTAATCGCTCTCAATAATTCAATTAAACAAACCCCGAAAATAAATACCGCGCTTTCCGACGCGCAATCGCTTTTATTACAAGTTCTTTCGGAAAACATCTTTGAATTGCCGGAAATCAGCGAATTAATCCACGCCGCAATCGCCGACGAACCGCCGCTTAATACGAACGAAGGCGGAATAATTCGTCCGGGTTTCGATGCGGAATTGGACGAACTGCGCGAGATTTCGCGTTCCGCCAAACAAACCGTCGCCACATTTGAGGAAAGCGAAAAGCGGCGCACCGGAATTTCCAATCTAAAAGTCAGATTTAATAACATTTTCGGATATTACATCGAAATTTCCAAAGGCAATCTGGCGCGTGTTCCCGACGACTACGAACGGCGGCAAACTTTGACGAATGCCGAGCGATACACGACTCCGCAGCTTAAAGAATGGGAAGGTAAAATTCTCGGAGCGGAAGAAAGAATCATCGAAATCGAGTTTGATATTTTCAAAAATATCCGCGCACAGGTGCGTGAAGAAACCACAAAACTCCAATCAACCGCCCGCGCACTGGCGACGCTCGACGCTCTCGCTTCGCTGGCGGAAGTCGCCGCGCGTTATAATTTCGTCTGCCCGACGCTGCACGACGGCGACGAAATTGACATTAAAAACGGCAGACATCCGATTGTCGAGAAATATTCCGGCGGTTCTTTTATTCCGAACGACCTTTATATGAATAATTCGACCGACCGGCTTTTGATTATCACCGGCGCGAATATGGGCGGGAAATCCACGATCTTGCGCCAGATTGCAATAATTCAAATACTGGCTCAAATCGGTTCTTTCGTTCCCGCCGAATCCGCCCGACTGCCGATTACGGACAGGATTTGGACGCGCGTCGGAGCCTCGGACGATTTAGCTTCGGGGCGTTCGACTTTTATGGTTGAAATGACGGAAACCGCCGCAATTCTGCACAACGCGACGCCGCGAAGTCTTATTTTACTCGATGAAATCGGGCGCGGAACTTCGACTTTCGACGGACTTTCGATTGCGTGGTCGGTTTCCGAATACCTTCATAACTCACCCGAACATTCGGCAAAAACGCTTTTCGCCACTCATTATCACGAATTGACCGAACTTGCCGAAAATCTGCCGGGAGCGAAAAATTACCAAATCACGGCGACCGAAAAAGACGGCGAAGTCGTTTTTCTGCATAAACTGATAAAAGGTAAAGCCTCAAAATCGTACGGCATTGCCGTTGCCAAACTTGCCGGTTTGCCGCAAAAAGTTATTGAACGAGCGAAGGATGTTTTAGCAAAATTGGAAAAATATGAGTTAGCGGTTTTTTCCGATAAACAGTCGAATAATGCCGGTCTGGAATCGGCAATAAACCGGCAGGGGAAAAGTAAATTGGCGGCTCAATTTTCACTCTTTGCCATTAACAACGAAAATCTTCTCGACGATTTGCGGACCGCCGATTTGCAAAATTTAACGCCTGAAGAAGCAAAACTTTTTTTACAAAACTTAAAAAACAGAATTATCTAGCGAACTTTGCACGGCATTCGGCTTTATAGTTTACTTTAACTGTCTGCCAGCCGACGCTTTATAAAATACTTTAACTTTGGTAGAATTCGACCGGGATTTTATGGATCAAAATAATCTGCTCTCACTCCCTATTGAGCAAAAAATCGGACAATTATTTTTTATCGGACTTCCCGATACTCAAATTGACGCAACCGGCAGACGTTTGTTGGAAGAGATTTCTCCGGGCGGCGTTTGTCTTTTTGCGCGCAACATTCAGGACATAGAACAAACGCGTCAGTTAACCGATGATATTCGGGAAAAATTGCCAATCGAGCCTTTTTTGGGTATTGATCAGGAAGGCGGTTTGGTAGACCGTCTGCGTCGAATTTTAACGCCGATGCCGGCGGCTAATTCTATAAAAACAGTTGCGGATGCCGAAAATTTGGCGCAAATTACGGCAATCATCTTGCGAATGTTGGGCTTTAATTTGAATTTCGCGCCGGTCGTGGATATTATTGACGAAAAGCGCAGCCGCTATTCCAACGGTTTATATTCGCGCGCGTTCGGACGAACAGCCGAAGAATCTTTTGAGTTGTGCGAAGGTTATTTAATGAAGCTGCAGGAAAACGGCTGTCTCGGCTGTCTGAAACATTTTCCCGGTTTAGGCGCATCCGTGATAGATTCGCACGAATCCCTGCCGTCGGTTTTTATTTCCGAAAGCGAGTTTTTCGATACGGATTTATTTCCTTACCGGGAATTTATAAAAACCGACCGCGTTCACGTCGTAATGGTCGCGCACGCCGCCTTTCCGCAGACGGACTTGCAGGAATCCGACCAAAATGGCAGACTTCTACCGTCTTCATTGAGTTTCAATTTTGTGACCAAACTTCTCCGACACCAACTCGGTTTTAACGGTCTGGTTTTAACCGACGATTTGGAGATGGGGGCGATTTTAAACAATTACGGAATCGGCGATGCTTGTAAACTGGCGATTACAGCCGGAGAAGATATGCTTTTAATCTGCGCCAATCCCGAAAGCATTCGTGAAGGCTACGCGGCAATCAAACAGGCGGTTTCTGACGGCGAAATTTCCGAAGCGAGGATTGACGAATCGCTCAACCGAATTTTCGCAACAAAAAAGTTGCTCGCCGAATCTATTCCTTTCGACTCGACGCGTTTGCAGAGTCTTTCCGCTGACATCGCCGAATTAGACAAAACAGTTAAAAAACAGTAGAAAACAGTAAAAACCAGTAAAAAACAATCACGGAGGATAAATATTTTGCGCCGCTTTTTTTTCGTTTTATTTAGCAATTTAATTATTACAAGTTTCATTTTTTCACTTATTTTTTCGCTTTCCTGTCGGGAGAGAAGCAACGAATTCGTGACGGTTGCACTTTCCGAAAAATTCTCGACCCTCGACACTCTGACTTCGACTGCTTCGGACGCTGCCGCCGACCGCGTTCGCACTTTAATTTTTAATTCTCTGGTCAGAAAAGACGAAAATTTCGATTATGTCGGCGAGTTAGCTGAAGAAATTACTACTTCTCAAGACGGCAAAGTGATTACTTTTGTTTTGCGGACTACCGTAAAATTTCATAACGGCAAGCAATTAACTTCCGCCGACGTGAAATATACTTTTGATGAATTGTTCAAATCCGGCGGCTTCAAATCGGGCGCGTTTTTCGATACTGTCGCTGACAAAAGAGAGCCGCATATAATTGCAATCGAAACGCCCGACGCAAAAACCGTCGTTTTTAACATCAGTCGTCCGGCGTTAAAAAACCAGCTTTTATCAAATTTGGTGGCAATCCCGATCATTCCCGAAGGCACTGTCGCACAGCAAAAAACTGCGCCAATCGGTTCGGGCGCATTTAAATTCGTCAATTTCGACCAATCGCAAAATATCGTCGAACTTGCGGCTAACGCAGACTTCTGGGAAGGCGCGCCGAAAATCCAAAAACTGCGCGTCAAAACCGTCGCCGACGCTAATTCCCTGCAAGCCGAACTGCAAAGCGGCAACGTTGATATTGCGCCGCTTCCAACCAATCTTTCGCCCGACACCTTAAAATCTCTCGAACAAAATCCGAACTTAAAGGTCGAGCAGTTTAAAGGTTCAAATATTCAATATTTGGGATTCAATACGCAATCGCCAATAATTAACAATGAAAAAGTTCGTCAGGCTATCGCCTTAGCGATTGACCGCGAAAAAATTATCGAACAACTTCTTTTCGGGCAGGCGACAATTGCATATTCGATTCTTCCTGCCGAATCCTGGGCGTATAATACCGGAACGCAATACAGCTATAATCCTGAAAAGGCAAAACAGCTTTTGCAGGAAGCCGGTTATAAAAACGAACCGATTGTCTTTAAATTCTCAGCCGGAAACGCCGCCGTTAAGGATTATTCACAGGTTATTCAAAACTCTTTGAGAGAAATCGGATTAAATATTAACATCGAAACTCTCGACCCAAATGTTCTGCGGCAGCAGCTTTCGCAAGGTCAATTTCAAATGAACACCGGAATCTGGGTCGGCGGCAATCAGGACCCGATTTTTTTCCGTGATTTGTTCAGCACGGCAAAAATCCCGAACGAGAAAACCAAAGTTTCCTGCTGCAATCGCAGTCGTTACAGCAATCCCGAATTTGACGCGCTTATCGAACAGGCATTTAACGAAACCGACCGCGCCAAGGCAAAAGAACTCTACTTACGGGCGCAGGAAATTATCAGCCGCGATTTGCCTTTGTTTCCGCTCTGGTATCCGGCAAATATGGTTGTTGCCAATAAACGCGTCAATAATATAAAAATTAGTCCGAGCGGCGATTGGTCATTTCTGAAAGATGTGATGGTTACAAAATAAAGATTCGCGCCCGAAATCTTTATTAATAATTTTACGAACTTGACAAATATTGTTCGTTTTGTAGAATTATCATTTGCAAGCGGGAGTAGCTCAGTGGTAGAGCGCGACCTTGCCAAGGTCGAAGTCGCGAGTTCAAATCTCGTCTCCCGCTCCAATATTTCAAAAGCGGCGCAACGGCTGAAAAGCTCCAAACGCCGCTTTTATTGATTGACAAATTATTGTAATAAAAATTTTAGATTTTACCCGGCGACCAATCAAATCCGCGCATCTAAAATCCAAAATCAAATTGGCGGCGTAGCCAAGTGGTAAGGCAGAGCTCTGCAAAAGCTTTATTCATCAGTTCGATTCTGATCGCCGCCTCCAATAGAATCAATAACTTAGAGTCACCTTAAGGGGTGGCTTTTTCTTTTTGTGTGCGAAATGTGTGCGAAAATTAACTGATGCCTTTTACACAAGAAAATAGGCTATTTCAATATTTTGAATCAGATGCTTCACAACAACTTTGTAAATAGTTTAGTATGCCTTTGTTCTTGAAGAAAAATAAAAGATTTTAGGATGCAAGTCGATAAATCTAAAAACAGTTTTGATACTTTGCTTTATGCTTTTCTAGATGCAAATACGGAACAGCAAGCTGATATTCATCTTGAAGATCTAATGCAGCAGCAATTTGAAACTAATACCAATAGACCTATTCAATTCTATTTGGACGAATTTGCGCGACCGCATTCAAACTGGACGCAAGTTTTTCACAAAGAATGAAGTATGAAATCTTTACCAACGGATAAACGCACTCGTAAACGCTTGCGCTACCATTTGTGGTTAGCTTTGTTTAGCCTTTCGTTGACTGCTTTGCTTTACGGCGTTTTATTACACGTTTATCCCGACCCACAAAGATGGATTTTTCGCTGGAGTTTAGCGACCGGGTATGTCGGTACGGCTTTGTTAACGTTAACACTTTCGCTCGGCGCTTGGAAAATTTTGTGCGGCAAGTCAAATCCGGTTTCGACCGATTTTCGCCGCGATGTCTGAATTTGGTGCGGCATTTTGTCAATTGCTCACGTCGTCGCAGGAATAAATGTCCATATGAAAAGCTGGATGCTGTATTTTGTGACAAACGCGGGCGTTTTGCGGACTGATTTTTTCGGTCTTGCCAATTATTCCGGTTTAGCGGCAGTTCTCATTGTTGTCGTTCTGCTCACAACTTCTAATGATTTTTCGCTGAGTATTTTGAAAGGCAAACGTTGGAAAGCGATTCAACGAGGGAATTATGTTTTTGCAGCACTGGTTACATTACACGCTTTTCTTTATATCGGAGTAGAAAAGCGCCTAATGCCTTTTGTTTTCATTTTCGGAGCATTGGCGATTTGGATTTTGGTAATTCAAGTAATCGGTTTTCAAAAGCGGCGAAAATCGGGGATGGAAGAGTAGACAATAGCAGTTTCCATTTTGCTTATGTTTGAAGTTTGCTTAAACACTTTGGCGGTCAATAATTTTATTACGGAGAAATGTTGCTAGCTACAAATTTGCTTTGGGCATGGCGTTGCTTAAACCCGCTAATAAAGAAAAAACTTCTATTAGTTTACAAGACCATTAATTGTTCGTTCTTAGAAAGCAAATAGATTCGCATAATTTAGAAATTTTCTTATCCTGCGAAAATTAGAATGTTATTTATATGATAAACACGATTGAACCGCTAAACATTATGTTAAGTCAAATCAATCAAAATCGCTCTCTTTTACAAAGGATAAAGCAATTTTCAAATTGTATAGCTTCCCCTCGAAAGAAGGAAAAAGATTAGGTACAATTTAGAATATTACAATAAAACCATTTTTGTCCATAAAATACTTCTGAGTTATACTGTAATCGTCTAATACTAGCTAGGATGGAGATTAATATGTCTGGGGGATATTATCAGTACACAGATGAGATGTATCAAAATTTCGGTTATTTAGCTTCATGGGCTCCAAATACCATCCTAAGATTGGGTGATGTAGGAATCCTGAGAGATCGAATATTTGAACTTGAAACCACCCTTTCTGAATTAAATATACCATTCACGGTTCGTACCGATGCTACTCCTGCTGATTACGAGTATATATCCTCAAATGCAGTTTCAATAAAATTTAAGGCAGCAGGGGAAGTTCCTTCAATTGGCTCTTCACTTTCACAGGCAGACGCTGGAATAAGCATAAACTTTGATGATGCCGACGCCATTGTTTTTCAGGCATTACATTGTGAGATAACATCAATCTTAGGACTAGATAATTTAGGAAGAGAAATTATTTCGCGTTATGAAAACGGAGATTGGTCTAAGAATCGAGTAATTGTTACTGACTTAATAACAAGTAAATCAGCCACGATTTTGATTTCAAGTGGTCATGATGGGCAAATAGAACTTGCTGCTAACAGTAACATTGGACTAAACCAATTTAAAATAGCTAATGCTGGAGTTAACTTCCGTGTTGTCAATTCTTCTAAAATTGGTACAAGAATAATTGCAGCTGAAAATTTAACTCCCCTTTTTAAGGCAAGCGGGATAAAAAAACAGCTCCTGCGTAAACCAACATTTGTGCGACGTAGTGAGTCTCAAGATGTACAACCTTCATCACTAAACGAATCCACTAAACCTGTTAGTAGCTTAAGTGAAGTTACTTATGATGACGTCTATTAATGAGGTTTTATTCTTTGAATCTTTAAACTCAGCTCTTAGACAGGACTAAGTGCAATGGCTAATTTATTAGATCTATTTTCGGTTTTGGATAGTTGGGATGAAGAAAAGTTCCCGCAGATATTAGAGCTTAGTCCAGAC
>Ga0136623_10000553_pt1 | contig 11409 bp, 14 predicted proteins | sample AntDrymUQ4492106_2_FD_104656 | JGI IMG/M metagenome (GOLD analysis project Ga0136623, IMG submission 104656) | Polar desert sand microbial communities from Dry Valleys, Antarctica - metaG UQ449 (21.06) | ecosystem: Environmental > Terrestrial > Soil > Desert | place: Antarctica: Dry Valley...
GCGTCGTGCTCCAGCCCTCCACGCAGGCGATCGGCAGATCGTGGGTGGACTGCTTCATGACGAGCAGCTGGTCACGGGTGAGCCTCTCCTCGCGAGCGCCGGCGAGCTCGAGCGTCCAGGATGGTCCGGTGTCGGTCGTCGTGACCCCTGCCGACACGGCCGTCTTGTTGATCTGGAAATCGTTGGGCCCCGACCCGTAGTCGCGCCCGCGCGGAGCGAGCACGCCGAGGCTGCGCAAGGGCCCGCCGATCGACTGGCCCGCCATCATCACCGTCAGGCCGAGCGAGGTTCCTCCGACCACGGCCACGAAGCCGCGGCGCGAGATCGTGGGCCGGCGGGGGTCGGTCGGCACACTCTCGCTCGCTGACGGTGACTCGGCCGTGGTGCTCGCGAGGTCGCGTCGCAGCGGGGCGACGACGCCGTTCTCGCGAAACGCTTTGCGCATGACACCCAGCTTCAGCGCGACGTGGAAGCTGAGCGCTCCCAAGAAGACGAACGACGCCCAGTAGTGCGACGGGACGAACGAGAAGTTCCACGGGTAGTAGATCTGGATGTTGAAGACACCGGTGACGAAGACGAACAGCGCGCCGCCGACGAGCAGGATCAGGCTGAGCCGTTCCAGGGCGTGTGCGAGCGTGCGCACGGCCGGTCGCTCCCACAGCTTCGGGATGACGGCCCACAACTTGGCCAGCAGGATCGGGGCGGCGGCGAAGCCCGCGACGATGTGGACCCCCTGGTTGACCGCGTACAGCCAGGCCCAGCCGGTGGGCCAGTCCAGCGCTTGGTAGATCGGCGCGAGAATGCCATCCGATCCGCCGATGGCGTTTCCCGGCAGCTCTGTCTCGTAGGCCACGTGCGACAAAAAGCCCGTCAGGGCGGTGACGACGATCAGCGGGAACAGCGCCGCGCTGAGCAGCGACGCGAGCCAGGGGCCGCGCAGCGGGCTGCGCCAGAAATCACGATTGAACGGGCCGCGGTTCGGCGGGCTGGGCGCGGGCAGCCGGCGGGCGTCAGCGGGCTCTCCAAAGCCCTTCTCGAGCAGGCGGCCGAGCATGGAGATCACCGTACCGCCGGCGGCGAATTACGGACGAGCCCGCCGCGGCGTTCATCGAACGTTCATGAGAGTAAGCGGCGCTTACGTCTGGTCGGTAGCGATCCTCGTGTGTGGCCGCGCCAGAAAAGGGCACGACCCTCGTATATGGCGATCGCGGTGGCTGATCATGCTCCTGTGGAGCAGGCGTTCGTTTCTGCCGATGGGCCCGCGTCGCGTTCACATGACGCGGGCAACTCAGTGGCCGCGCTGCGCGTGATCGTGGAGGGCCTTCGCGACGGCGTGGTGAGCGCGTCGCCGCGGTTCATCGACCAGATGATGCTGCACGTGCAGCTATTGAGCGACCTTCTCGATGAGCACGGCCATTCACACGGACACCGCCACGGAGCGGTTGCTCCCGGGTCAGTCGACGTTCGCGCATTTCTAGAGCAGTGGACTGACGCGATGCGCCCGAAAGCTGAGCATCGAGGGGTCGGCTTGGGACTCGTGGTCGCGCCGTCGCTGCCGGAGGTCGAGTGCCGGGCCGGTCAGGTCTCGCGCGTTCTGCTGAACCTGATCGACAATGCGATCCGCTACACGCCCGCGGGTGGGATGATCGTGGTGCGGGCCGTCGCTCATCCCGGCGGCGTGCAGGTTCAGGTCAACGACAGCGGCCCGGGGCTACCCCTGGCGGATCGCAGCGCGCTGCTGGAAGCGCCCGGGCCCTCACGGCGACTCGGCCTGTCGATCGCGAGGTCGATCGTCGAGGCACACGGCGGCATGCTGTGGGCCGGGTCGCCGCTGCGCGGCGCCAGCCTGTGCTTCTATCTGCCGGCGACCTTCAAGCTGCGCGCCTGACGCATTCCCCAGGCGGAGGTGAGTCTTGCAGGACCGTGACCATCGCTTGCGTCGCCGGCGATGGGGCGACGCCGGCGAGCATCGCCAGGCGGAGACGACGGACCGGCCCGTCCTGAAGCGGGCGCGCGACGACGCCCGGGTGGACGGCGGTCAGCGCGAGTTCGCGGACGAGCGTGATCCCGCGACCGGTAGCGACGATCGCCTGCAGCGCGCCGAAGTCGGCTGTCCGGTAGCAGGATTCGAACTCGAGTTCGATCTGCGCCCGCGCGCACAGCTGGTGCAGGTCAAACCCCAAGGCGAGCACGTCGAGGGGCTGCCGACGATGCGCTGGCCGGCAAGGTCTGAAAGTTGTAGGTGCGCGGTCGCTGCGAGAGGGTGCTCGCAGGCACGACAACACGGAAGGGATCGTCGAACAGTTCTGTGCATTCGATGTCGCGGTCGTCGCAGACGGCGCGACCGTCGTAATCGGTGGCGGCCGTCCAGTGGTCGAAGTCAAACAGAACCGCGAGGTCAAGCTGGCGCTCCTTCAAGCGCGCCACGTTCTCGTAGGGCTCGCCGTCGGCGAAGTGCAGCTCGACACCGGGGCAGCGGTCGCGAAAGACCTGCATCGCGCGGGCGGCGAAGGCCATCGTCGCGGTCGGGAAGGACCCGAAGCGCAACCGCCCGCCCGCCCCTCCTGCGATCGCTTCGAGTTCGGCCTGCGCGTCGCCGAGGCGGGCGAACACCGCGTGCGCGTGGGCGACGAGCGCCTCGGCGGACTCGGTGAGGCGCATCCCTCGTGGTGTGCGCTCGAACAGCGCGACACCCGTGTCGCGCGCCAGGGCCGACATCTGCTGGGACACGGCGGAGGGCGTGAACGACATCGCCTGGGCTGCCGCTGAGAAGCTTCCGCGGCGGGCAACCTCCGTAAGCATCGCCAGACGCCTGAGATCCAGGAGGGCGGCGGGGGGCAGGCGCCCGGAATATTGATGACGAGGGTGGCATGTCGGAGGGCCCGGCTGCGCGCCACGAGGTGACGCCGATCCGTTCTCGACCTGTCTGTTGGGCGCGAGAGTTGCCAGCGGCACCCCGTACGCCTGGCGATAAGCCTAGCGGGCGGTGGCGCGTTCGCCGACCGCGACACACCGTCTGTCGCAGATGCTGGTAACCCCCGGGGGCGCGGCCCGGGCGCGACCCACGGCCGCTGAAGACGGGCCCTCCGGGCCGGCGCTGTCGTGGACTATCCGAAGCGGTCGCCCGCACCTCGGGCAGCCGGCGGCGCCGGTGCCTCCCGGACGAGCGCGCAGCGTAGGCGACGTGCTCCACCAACGCCGCCTGACTCCAGAACCACGACTCCACCGAACCGGGGGCACATCACCTGTCCACCGAACCGGGGGAGTTCCAGTGCGGGCCAGCGGGTAGCCTGCGGGGTGACGGGGTGACGAGCCGTGACGATCAGAGCGCGCGCCCGGAACCCCCTGTGGGGCCATCTTCTGATGGTCAGAGAGCGGGCTCGTGCCCATCAGAACCCTCGGCTGCGTGGTTTCTTCGCGCAAGCGAAGTGAACGTCACGGCGATGCTCAGCGCATTGTTTGTCAAGCGAACCCCACGTCGCGTATCGCCTTGCGCGCGACGGCGTGGGTCGCGACCGCAGTCGGCAGGCCGCAGGGTTGGGGTCGTGGCGGTGGGTGGCCGGATGGAGGGTGAGGCGCTGAGGAGCGCGATCTCCGTCGCGATCGCCGGGCTGTACCGGCAGTTCTACGGTCACGACCGAACGACCGCGACCACCTACCTGAACGACAACATCGTGCTGTGCGTGCTGGAGGACATCCTCACGACCGCCGAATCGCGGCTGGTGACGTTCGGCGACAGCGACGGCGTCATCGCTGGTCGTGTCGCCTTTCAGACCGAGACGCAGGACGCGTTTACGGCCGTCATCCAAGACCTGACCGGCCGGCGGGTCGTCGCGTTTTTGAGTGCCAACCAGACGACGCCCGGGTGCGCGTGTGAGCTGTTCTTTCTCGACAGCACCGTCGCGGTCGTGGACGCTGCGGCCGCGGGCTCGCGATGAGCAGGCGGACGGCGATCAGCGACGCTGTCACAGCCACCTCGCCGGTCCTCAGCGACGAGGAGCTCATGCGACGCGTCCAAGCCAACGACGCCGACGCCTTCGAGGCGCTGTATGACCGCTACGCATCCAGGGCATTCGGCCTCGCAATCGTGATCTGCAACAACAGGCAGCGCGCCGAAGAAGCCGTCCAGGACGCGTTCTTGTCGATCTGGCGCAGCCGAGCACATTACGACCCTGCACACAGCCCCGTCCGGACCTGGCTGTTCGCGCTGATCCGCAACCGCAGCATCGACATCTACCGCCACAACCGCCGCGCCGACAGCCTGCGCGCATCCCAAGCGCACCTCAACCGGATCGGCATGCTGGGCTCGGTTGAGGACGACGTCGTCAGGCGCGATGACGGCGACCGCGTGCGCGCCACCCTGCACGAGCTGCCCGCGCCGCAGCGTGAGGTCATCACGCTGTCGTACTTCGGCGGCCTGACGCACACCGAGATCGCCGAACGCCTCGACGTTCCGCTGGGCACCGTCAAAGGCCGGATGCGACTCGCGCTCGAAAAGGCGCGCGCGGAGATCGTCTTTCAGGACAACCACAACCGCTCCTAGGCGTTGTCATCGTCGGCGAGCGCGCGATCGGCCGCCGTGCGCGCGATCTGGCACCATTCGTGCAGCTGGGCTTCGGGAATCCCGTGTCGCTCAGACAGCTCGGCGAACCGCCGGGGATCCCCGGCGCCGTCGCTTGAGCACGCGGCGTTCGGCGCCGCCTGCCGGCCAGCGCTGGCTGAGCGGCTCAGCTGCGGTTCCCCGCCAGGTGAGACTGCGGCGATCCTCGTGAGCTGACCGCCAGCACGAGCCCCCGGCAAAGCGACGCGTTGGGGCACGCTAGTCTTGGTTGGTCTATTGGATAGGTGCGGGGCTCACCTCTGAGACTCGTTGCCTAGCCGTATGGAGGCCATCGTGGCCGACCGAACATCAGGCGATCATCCCGCCGATTCGATGAACGGGACGATCGAAGGACAGCAGGAGCCCGTCACGGCGGGGTCATCAGCGCTTGAGCCCGAGCGATCGCTGAGCGATAGCGATCAGACGCTTGCCGATAGCGACCAGACGCTGTCGGATGCCGATCAGACGAGCTCAGATCGCGACCAGACCAGCGCTGACTGCGATCAGGTGGCTGCGGATCGCGATCAGGCCGCCAGTGATCGCGACGTCGCATCCGGTGGCGACACACAGACACACGACGTCACGCAGGGCATTCGTTCGCGCTCGACTCACCGGCGCGAACAGACCGCCCAGTGGCGTCTGGATGCTGCCGAGCAGCGCGACCAGGTCGCGACCTCGCGCGATCTTGCTGCGCTGACGCGCGACCAGGCCGCTGATGCGCGTGACCGCGCGATGGCACAACGCGAAGTCACCGACGACCGCGATGCTCGCGAGGGCACGGTCATAAGCACCGGCGCGATGATTCGGTCAGCCGGGCGACTCAAGCGCGCCGCGCGCCACTATGCGCAAAGCGCGGAGTACCGGGCGCTGGCCGCCCAGGATCGCGAAGCGGCAGCGCACGACCGCCAACTAGCGGCACAGGACCGCAAGCGCATCACCACCGACTCCACCGCGCCGGCCGCTCACGACAGCCCGCCCGCTCCGCCACAGGACACCGCATGACCCCCAACACGCTTCGCCGCATGGGCCACAGCAGCCCACTGGTCCTCCCTCCCGACGAGCGCGGCGAAGACCGCCCCGCGGTCCACCCTGAGCCCCTCCCCTTGTCGCATGGCTCAGGGTGATCGCGGGGCCACACTTCCGCGCCACGACGAGCTCTGGGTAGGCGATCTGCGCGAGCGCCTTCCGACCAGTTCAATAGGGATCGAAGTCTCCGAGCATGCTCGACGCGTGACGGGCTCTCCATCCTGTCACGGCGCGCTATCTGAAGGAGAAGTCGATTCGTGCCAACGCGATGTCGGTCCGCGCCCCTGGTCGGTGATCTGCGAGCGCGAGTTCGGCCACGGGCCCGGGCAGCTGTTTGATCAGCGCAACCGGGTCGCGCACCTCGACGAGTTCGAGGGCGACCCTCGCCGTCGACGCTGACGGTCGATGAGCTCGAGGCGTTCTTTGGCGCTGCCGAAGCGCGAATCACGACGGCGCAGGGGCGCGGTCGCAAGGGCGCGTTGCAGTGGCGTGATCAGGCGATGTTCAAGATCTGCTTCGCCTGGGGCCTGCGACGGGCGGAGCTCTCGGTGCTCGAGGTCTGCGACTTCCGGGCGGCCGCGAAGTTGCCGGAGTTCGGCTCCTGCGGCCAGGTCCACGTTCGGTATGGCAAGTCCAAGCGCGGCGGCGGTCCACAGCGGCGCACGGTGCTGTCGGTGTTCGAGTGGGCGCCCGCGGTCGTCGAGCAGTACCTGACCGAGATCCGGCCGCGCTTTGGTTGCCCGGATCATCCGGCGATGTTCGTGACCGAGCGCGCCACCCGGATCTCGCTGGCGTACGTCAACGAGCGCTTCGCTGAGATCCGCGCCGAGGCCGGCCTTGACGGGATGCTCACGCCGCACTGCCTGCGCCACAGCTACGTGACGCATCTGGCTGAGCTTGGGTGGGCGGCGAAGTTCATTCAAGACCACGTCGGTCACAGTCACGCCGCGACGACGGCGATCTACATGTCGGTCGGCGACGACTTCAAAGACCGCCTTGTTCGCCATGCGATCGACGAGCAACTGCAACAGCTGGGAGGGCCGAGGTGACGATCGATTACGAGTGGCGCCTGCGAGTGCTGATGGCGGCGAGCCGGCCGCCGCCTTGACGCGTTGAGGGCATCGCGCGCGAGCGCGATTGGCGGCTCGATCTTCGCAACGGTCCAACGGATGCGGGCCTTCTGCCCGCTCTCGCGCGATGTGCTGTAGCTCAGCAGTTGATCAACGGCATCGTTGAAACGGCTGTCGCTCGACAACGAGCTGCTACGTCAAACCTTTCAAGACACCATCGCGGTGCTGTACGGTGCTACACTTGCCGCGTGCCGACGTCCCATCCTCGACATTCGATCACCGAGACACCAGCGCTCGCCGCCGTACTCGAGCCTCTTCGTGCGCGGCTCGGCGCTGATGCGCCGGCGCTCGCCGAACTCGTCCTGCGTGGCGCTGAGGCGAAGCTTCGCGAGCTCGAAGCACAAGATCGCGCCAGCGCTCGAGCGCTCGAGACCTTCGTGAATCGGCTGTGCGCGGGACCGCCACCGGATCTCGACGAGATCCAGCGCATCCGGCATGCCAGTCGGCACCCGTGAGCAGCAGTCTTCTGCTGCTCGACGCCAGCGCGTTCTGGCGGCTGGGCAGCCCGCGTCTCGCTGAGACCCGACGCCGTGAGGTGGTCGACTGGATCGCGCGCGGCATCGTGGCGGCGAGCACGCCACTCCTGCTGGAGGCAAACGCCGGTCGGGTGCCTCCTGCGGTGGACCCCGGCGAGCTTCCCCTGCTGTGGATCAGCGAGCGAGCCGAACACCGAGCGGTCGAGCTCCAGCATCAGCTTCGCTCCGCGCACCAGCACCTCGGCGTCCCCCCGCTCGACTACCTCGCCGCCGCGATCGCCGAGGACCACGGTGCGACAATCCTCCACTACGACGCGGACTTCGATCGTCTCGCCGCCCACTCCAACCTGTCCGCCGCGGTCGAGGTGCTCGCGCCACTCGGAACGTTGCCGTGACGCCGAGGCGCGATGGCGTGCCCCTGCCGCCGGGTGTCCTCCACGCCCATCTCCTCTTGGAGCCACGAGTCGATGCTGGTCTGCACGTCCATGAGCAGATCTCCCTCAGGCGGGAGCTCGCCGTGATACGCGTTGTTAGCAAGCGCCAAATCCTGGCTTGAAAGTGATGACGGATCAGCCCGTGAGGAACAACGGAACGGAATCCGGTGGTAAGCAGCTCTTGGCGATCAGCAGCGGCAGCTGCACGTTGTCCTCGGCGAGGTGCCAGCGAATGAGTCATCAGGGATCACCCGTGCCACGGTAGCCCGTCGCGCGAACCGCCTCACGCGAGGTCGCGGCGATGTATGAAGCGCTCTTTGAGCCAGAAGACGACCAGGCAGGCCACGAAGATGAACATCGCGTCGATTGCGAAGCGCTGCAGCGCCTCCGCGCTGAGGTGCCCCCTGCCGTCAGCCGCCGCCATGCCGATCATCGCGGCCGCGGAAACGATCTGCACCGCGACGATCGGGCCGGGCAGCAACGGCAACCGGTACGCGGTGATCACCAGCCCGCCCGCCACGGCGCCGGCCGCGGAGATCAGGAAGTTCGTCATCGAGGGGTCGGCGATCTCTCCGGCGTGGTGGTTCGTGATGAAGCTCTCCGAGATATCTGAGACGGTCGCCTCGAGGACGATCATCGTCAGGGCCCCGGCCAGGATTACGCAGAGGTAGCCGGAGACGGCTGCTCGCGCGCCGCGCCACAGCAGGTCGCGCCGTCGCAGCGCGACCCCGAGCGACAGCTCAGCCAGAGGCTCGAACGCGGGGGCCAGGATCGCGGAGGCGACAAGCGCGAGTGCTTGGGAGGTGGGGGAGGACACCAACCCGCAGGCGGCCACCACGCCGCCGAGGAACATGAGGCCGAAGAAGTTGATGCCCGGCTGGGTGTGCTCGCGCATTTGCGCGCGGACGTCGTCCCACGGCGCCTCGTCGATGTCGGCGTTCAGCGCCTGCTCGTGGTCCCGGTCGCTGATGCTGTCCACCTGTGAGGTGGCGACGGACAGTGCCCCGTCGGCGCCGTGGCGCTCAATGGCCCGGAGCACCGCGCTGGCCGCGCGGTTGAGGACCATGATCTCCACGACGTCACCCGGCGGCTTGATCGACGCGCCTCGCTGCACAGAGATCGAGACGACGTGATCCTCGAAGCGCTGCAGCTCCTCGAGCAGCTCATCGGTCCGCTCCGGCGAGACCGCGATCGACACGGATCGATGCATGGTCGCCTTCCCGCGCTACCGGTTGCGGCCTTCTGCGGTCACCGACGGCTGTGTTCCCGCTGCCAAGGTCCGGCTAAACGCTCCGGCGTACACGGGGTGCCGGTAACGAAGCTGTCATGAGGGGCAATGTGGCTGATCGCGCCTCGGGAATCCTCGACACGTCAGGTTTTCGAAGCCGAGGGGTGTCTGCGTTCGTGGTGCGCGAGCCAGGCAGCGCAAATCGTCAGTACGGCGATCCCGTAGAGCCGGTACAGCCAAGATCGGCCGGCAAGGTGCAGTACAACGCTCGATCATGAGAGCGCGCACGAGCCGCATCCGCCGAACGGGGGTTTACCGCCGGATCCTGTTCGGTGTTCCTCGCGGGTCTATTAGCCGATGGGCGGCGGCGTCGATGCTGGGCGGGCGTTGTCGATGAAGGCGAGCGCGACCAGGGCGGCGCCGAAGACGAGCGCGGCGCGCAGGGTGACGTCAGCGTTCTTGTTGCCGCCTGTTCCGGCGGCGTTGATGAGGAGTGCGAGCGCGAGCGCGCCGGTGGGTGCGAGCGCGAGGCGCTTCCACAGTGGCCAGGTTCGTGCGGATCGGGGTCCGAGGAGCCGTTCTCGGCGGGTGCCGTGGAGGGCATGGGGGAGGTTGCCGAGGCCGATCGCGAGCGCGACGACGATCAGGCCGGGGAGCTCCCAGATCCAGAAGAGGCCGAGCTCGGAGAGCCAGAGCGCCAGCAGGAAGCCGGTGACGCCGAATCCGATGTAGGCGGCGGCGAAGCCGAGCACGAGCGCGATTCCGAAGCTCATCTCGGTGACTGCCTGGAGCTTGGAGAAGATCTCTGCGTGGTCGGCGAAGAAGCCCATGACGCCGTTTGACCAGAAGCCGGGGGCGTTGTTACGCGCGGCGTAGCGTTCGATCAGGCGCTCGTAGCCGCCCGGGGTGAAGCGGCCGAATGAGAGGTTCTCGAAGAACACGGTGATGAACAGCGCGCCCAGGAACACGCGCATGATGACGAGGTGATCCAGGGCTGCGACGCGTGCGGTGAGGCGCTCGACGCGCATAGCGGCGCCGGAGGAGGACGGGGCGGTGGCGGTCGACATCAGTTTTCCTTGGCGTGTTGACGCCGCGTGTGGATGCGGGCGCTCATGACGGCTGGGGTTGGGCGACGAGTGCTTCGAGGGTGAGGCCGCGGGCTTCGATGCCGCGGGCCCACCAGATCGCGCCGGCGGTGGCGCCGATCAGCCAGAAGATGGCGAGCAGCCCGAACGCGGTCCACAGGCCGAAGTTCAGGGCGAGCTCGCCGAGCACGATCTGGCCGAGGATCGCGCCGGTGCGCCCGACGGCGACGCTGGCGCCGATCCCGGTCGCGCGCAGGTGCGTGGGAAACAACTCGCTGAAGGTCGGGTACGCCGATACCCATGCGCAGGTCGCGCAGAACACGGCCAGCGTGAACGCCGCGAGCGTGACGCCTGGCGAGCCGGTCGTCGCGGCGGCGGCGAGCACCATCACCGAGACGGCGGCGGCGGTGTAGGAGAGCGTGACGGTCGGTTGCGCCCGCGCGCGTCCAGTGCCCATGAGACGAGCAGGCCGCCGGCGAGCGCGCCGACGTTCGCGATGACGTAGTAGTACGGCACGGTCTGGGCGCCGACGTCCACGACGCCGGGGACGAGCACGAAGACGGCGACGAACGTGAACAACCCGTAGTAGCCCGCAGCCTCGGAGAAGTCCAGTGCCATGCCGAACAGCAGCCGGCCGCGGTGCTTGCTCCACAGCTCGCGCAGCTGTGCGCGCATTCCACCGGACGGCTGCGCCGCGAGCATCGGGGACGTCGCCGAGAGGCCGGTGATCTGGGTGATGACGGCGTCGGCCTCCTCGGTGCGTCCTTGGGCGGCGAGCCAGCGCGGGGACTCGGGGATGAACCTGCGTGCCCACAGCGCGTAGATCGCGGCGATCGCGCCGAACAGCATTGCGTAGCGCCAGCCTTCCTTAGTTCGGGGCGAAGGCGGTGCAGACCGCGGCGATCGAGTACATGACGAGCGTGATCACGAACATCCGTCGCCGTCCGAAGCGGTCGGCGAGGTAGCCGAAGCCGAGGGCGCCGAGCATGATCCCCACGAACCAGATGACGAAGACCGCGATCTGCTCGCGCTGGGAGAGACCGAACTCGGCGGCGATCGACGGGATCACCGAGCCGATGATCTGCACCTCGAAGGCGTCGAGCATCCATCCGACGCCGAGCGCCGCGGCGATCGGCCACGCGACGGCGACCGGCAGCGAGGAGCACAGTACGGGCGGGCAGAAGGCCGCGCCGGGCAGCGCCGAGGCCGTCGTCGCCCAGGTGCTCGCGCGAATGCTCATCCTCCGTCATCCGCGGCGTCGCGACCGCGCGGTGCTTCACGCCGCTCCTGCTCGGTGAGCCCATAACCCGATCAGACCCTCCCACAAGCACGACGATTCACCACGATCCGAGCGCACCCGCGCCTACGCGCGCGCGCAGGTCGACATCCCCGGCTCCCATCGCGGTCGCAGAGCACGCTTGACACGGCCA
>Ga0136623_10000555_pt1 | contig 11400 bp, 11 predicted proteins | sample AntDrymUQ4492106_2_FD_104656 | JGI IMG/M metagenome (GOLD analysis project Ga0136623, IMG submission 104656) | Polar desert sand microbial communities from Dry Valleys, Antarctica - metaG UQ449 (21.06) | ecosystem: Environmental > Terrestrial > Soil > Desert | place: Antarctica: Dry Valley...
CTACAAACAGGTTAATGCCCGCACTTTGGCGTTAACCGTCAAGAAAGGCGGAAAGGTTACTGTCACCGGACGAATTGCCGTGTCGGCCGATGGCAAAACCCGCACCGTTACTACGCGCGGAACCGATCCGCAGGGCAAGAAGTTCAAAACGATTGCGGTATACGACAAGCAGTAGCGGGATCTCTCCCGAGGCGCTGACGTAACAGTGATGCCCTCCCGTTCGGTTCTCAACGGGAGGGCATTTGTATAGACAGCCAAGCTTAGGAATCTCTTCTTTCGCGATATCAATCGGCGGAGGCTTTCCCTTGAATCTGAATGCTTCAGAGGCTTCCATTCTAGCAGAAGCTGCTCGACTCTTGCCTGCTGGATCGGCACCTCGCAATTCTCGCCCGCGATAAAGCAAATCCACATATTTCGCAGACTGCTTTCAGCCGGTGGATGCGTGGTGTGGCGAGAAAGTCAAAGTGGCGGTGAGAGGGCGCCTCGGGTTTCACTGTTTCGGTGCGTAATAGCCCTGACGGTAGATCAGCTGCAACTTCTGCTTGCGCAGTTCCAGATTCACAATCTCCATTCTGATCCGCCTGTGAGACCCGTCACGCAATCTGTTCTGTGGTGAGTAAGCAATGACGTATTGTGAGCGCAACTCCTCCTGGATTTGGGCGAACGCCCGTCCCAGCTCAACTTCATCGCGTGGGAAAAAAGCGCGGCCGCCTGTACGATCAGAGATCTTCCGCAGGGAATCCTGCTCGACTTTGTATAGCTCCGGATCTCCGATACCTATGCTGTAAACAGCTACGTTGTTCTTTACCGCCGCGTCAATCGCATCCTGGCGCTTGATGGTACTGCTCGTATCATCGCCGTCACTAAGAAGAATTATCGCTCGGCGTGAGTTTTCGTCACCCTGCCCCAACACTTCGCTGGCGCTTTCCCATACCGAGTCCCAAATACTGGTCCAGCATAGAGGATCTTCCTGCACCGGCCTTTCTTCTTCGCAATCAGGATTGTTGGCAGGAAGTTGCACTCTTAAACTGTCGATTGCTCTGTTTAGTCTGGAAACATTCTCGGTTAGCTGCTGTTGAACTCTGGGGACGCCGGTGAATGAAATTACGGCCACCTTGTCCTTATCCGGCCTGACGACTGCGCGTATGAATGCCTTGGCAGCCTTCTTTTCGTCAGGAAGCGTGCGTTCTTGCGACTTGCTGGTATCGACCAGAATTACCAGGGTCAGGGGACGATCGGTCTCGCGCTCAAACAGGCTGATTGTTTGCGGAGCGTCGTTTTCGTAAATCCTCAGATCATTTGCTCGAAGAGTGGTGATGAAATGTCGATCTCGATCGACGGCGGTGAAGACCGTATTCACGAGGTTAGTCTCTACGCGCACAACTTCCGGTTCCGGCTCTTCAAAAGCCGGGTTGGAAATGTTGCTGCGGGGGGAGGGCAGCGGCGGTGCGTTTATGCTGCGCGACCGCCTTTGGTTGCGCTCTGCGCCACTCTGCGCGTTTGTGTCAGACGTACTTAAGGCCGCCAGAGCCAACAGAGTTAGGGTGAGCAATTTTGATTTAACCAGCATAATTTCAATAGTCCCAAGAATGAGAGAGTTGTTAGTCAGGACCCACCTCGCGGTAGAAGCTGTGAAAAATTAGGATCGTCGCGGGATGCTACTCAACATACGGAAATTCGCAGGTTGGGAAGGGCGGTTTACCCCCGCTGATGCGCCAAGTTTGAATGTTAACGAATGTAAGCGGGGGTAAACCGCCCTTCCCAACCTGCGAATTTCTGATCCTTGAGTGGTGGCCGTGACAGGCAAATGGGCAGCCCCCAAGAGGGACTGCCCAGAACATTGCCACAGGCAATTGGTTAGTAACGACGGTTGCGATTACGGAGCTTGTAGGTATAGAGAGCTGAACCGCCCCCACCTGCCAACGCTCCGATGCCAGCGCCCTTCTTACCACCGATGAGGCCGCCAATCGCCGCTCCGGATCCCGCTCCAATAGCGACAGTCAGCTTGTCGCGGTGCTTCTGCCAGAAGCTCCGCCCGCGCGGCTGCTGCTGAGTAGAGGTATAGACAGGTCTCGAGTTGGAGCTGTTCGCATACCTGCGACCGGAGTTGCGGTAAACAACGCGGGAGGGTTGAGTAACAACCGCGGCTGGAGCTAACGAGCGGCTGCCATTCGCGCCAGCTTCGGCCGCGCGAAATCCATCGGCAAATCCGACCTTATATGCGCCCTGCTCATCCGTCGTGTTGAATTCAGCGGGAATAAACTGGTCATTGCCAGCCTGGGATGCCACCGTGTTGTATTGCGGCGTCTCCTGCGCCACTGTTCCGGCCACGGCCGTGGGCTGGTTCTTCGAGTGCATTACGAGGGCGCCAACAGAGCCGCCCACGAGGGCTGCTATCAAAGCAACCGGTAGTAATTTGTTAGTCATAATCATCGCTCAGTTTCTCCTTGCGCCTTCAAAATGTCATTAGCCGCCATCCTAAGCCGGCACGACGGTAAGGAGCAAGATGCGTTCCCTTGGCGGTACTACCTGGGTACCTAATGGGAGACCTGCCAAAAACATCCATGATTGCTTGGTAATATTGCCAGATATAACGAATTTGCAATCAAGGGTCCGTGTCAGGTCCAGTCGAGCCACGGTCTCCATACCCGATATCGAACCGTCCTGTACGAAATGATCAGTTGCTTTCCGTTCTCTGCCATTGCGCTTCCCAGTCCGATGCGGAACTACTGATAGTGTGCCCACCACTTATGCTGGGATCCTGCTCCATTCCAAAAGGACAGTTCAAACGCCGCTAATTTGCAGGTTAGGAAGGTGGACCCTGTCCCCGCTCTTACGACGAAAACAGAATCGTTTAGAGTAAGCACTCAATTCATTCTCATTCAAAGGATCGGCTCGGAAATGGTAGAACCTCAATAGCCGAGGGTTGCTGAGTGGCTTTCAACTTGAGGCGGGGACAGGGTCCGCCTTCCTGACCTGCAAATTTCCTTAGGTACTTTTAGGCTTTCACACCAGTCACTTAAGTGCTGGGCTATTGTCAGTCGTCCGCGTATACGGACTGAAGAGAAAACGAAAACGGCCAGAGAACTCCCTGGCCGTCTTCTCATCACTGTGCCGTTAATTAGGCTGCCCGTTGGGTAGCCGCTTGTTTGCTCTCTCGCAGCAGTTCTAGTGCCTTCTTCATCTGGACGTCTTCAGCTGCTGGCTTAGTTGCATTGGGTGCCACGGTAACCTCGGGCTTCTCGGTCGGCTGAGGTGGTCTGCCAACCGTGTCGTCGTCGTTGCCTGTGAGGTCTTCGGGATTAATAGCCTCAGCAAGTTCAGGCCGTTTCACTTCAACGGAAGGTGTCACACCGGAATGGGCACGATCTTCACCCAAGAACGGCTTTCCGCTGGCAGTTGCCCACTTCACCGTGGTTAGCAGCAACCCATCGCCTCCGCGCAAGGTAAATAATTGTTGCTCGGCGCCGGCACCGAAACTCTTCTCCCCTACAAGCTGGCTGCGATTGCGCTCGATCAAGGCTGAGGCAACTACCTCGGCAGCTCCCGCAGTTCCAGTGTCAATCAGGGCGACAATAGGGCCAGAGAAAATCGTCGCCTTAGGATCGGCGGTGAAGGTTTTCAGTGTCTTCCCTTCTCGGCCAGTAGTCTGGGCTATCGTACCGTCTTTGATAAACAGGTTAGCGACGGCTACCGCCTCACTTATCGAGCCCCCCGCCGTACCTCGCAAATCGAGAACCACTTTTTGCACGCCTTGTTTGATCAATTCCTGGAGGCGGGAGCGCGCTTCCGCGGCTTCGGCGTCAGCTAGACTATTAATGCGCAGTACACCAATCTTACCCGCTTCCATTCGCGCTTCGGCAGCTGGCGCACGGGAAGAACCGCGTTTCACTGCCAGCGTGAGCGGCCGACTATTTGCGCGCAGAATCCGCAACTTGACTTCGGTCCCCGCAGAACCGTTAAGTAGTTGCTTCGCATCGTACAGAGAAATATCGCGAGTGGCCTTGCTGTCGATGTACTCGATAATGTCTCCTGTCCGAACTCCTGCATGATCGGCCGGAGAACCCTTCATGGGAGCAATGACATAAAGATAAGAGGCGACTTGCGACATTTCGGCGCCAATTCCGACCTGACTGTCCCTTCCGGTTCCGCTATACTCACGAACTTGGTCCGGAGTAAGGTATGTCGAATAGGGATCCAGGCCGTAGGCTAAGCCGCGGAGTGCGCCCGCGCGAACCTTCTCCATGTTAGGCTCATCCACATAATCGTTCTGGATGTGCTGAAGAACGCTCTCAAAGATGCGTAGCTGTGCATTGGGATCGTTGGCCGGCTGCTGAGCCCGAGTGGAAATCCAGCCACCTAAAACTGTATAAAGAGCCAGTGTGGCTGATAAGAGAATTAAAGCAAATTTGGCGCGAAATGACATTGGTTACCTCTAGTTATTACATCAGTTGCGAGCACATTAACTGAGCCAGAAGCATCATACAGTCGGCGATTAAAGGGCGCAAGTCAGTGGCCTTGCGGGCTTTACCATGTTACGCGGTGCTTTAGTCATAAGTTGCAATGGATTTCTGATCGAAGTCTTAATGAATCAACCGGACAAAGTAGAGAATCTAATCGGGCCAATTGTTGCTCTCGATCTCGGTCAAAAACGGGTCGGGGTCGCCGCCTCCGACTCAATGCTCATCTCAATAACTAAACTTCCCCCGCTTACACGTTCTAACTGGAAGCAATTGCTCCGCGATGTCACTGAACTAGTCCGCCGCTTGGACGCCAGAACACTTGTCATTGGTTTGCCGTTAAGCCTGGACGGAGCCAGAGGTTCGGCTGCCCTGGAGGCCGAATATACCGCGGGGAAGTTTGCACGGTCGCTCAAAATCCCGGTGTATCTGCAGGATGAACGCCTAACTTCCGTGGAGGCGGAGGAGCAGCTGCGAGCCGCCGGTAATAATACCCTGGAGATGCGGGATCTGGTTGATTGTCAGGCGGCTGCTCTTATCCTCATGGACTATATCGCTCGAGGACAACAAAAATTTTTGGTTCCTATTCCTTAAGCTGAGGAGCGTGCGGTGGCTATCACGCCGCTTAGCAATCATCGTGAAACCCTTTTTAATAATTATTGCTTTAATTCTTCTCGTCGGAGCAGTGGGTGCTGTTGTGTGGGGCTACAGAGACCTACGCACTCCGGTTCACCACGGACGAAATGGTCAACATATTGAGATACCCAAAGGTACCGCTCCAGCCGGGGTTATCAAAAAACTCACAGCCGCCGGAATAATCAAGCATGAACAACCGGTACTGATGTACCTGAAGCTAACCGGAGCGGGTCAACGCTTCAAGGCGGGGGAGTACGACTTCCCCTCCCCTATTTCTCCCCATGCGGTATTGGCCAAACTTCAAACCGGAGAGCAACGGCTAATTCGTCTGACCGTGGTTGAAGGATGGACTCGGTGGGACATCGCCAATGCAATGGCCCGGGTTCCGGATTTGAAGCTCACTAACCCCAATTCAGCGTTAGCGCTCATGGACGACGTAACGCTCATTCAAGATCTGGATCCACGCGCGAAGAACCTTGAGGGATACTTGTTTCCGGACACTTACGAATTCCCGCCTGATACCCAACCCGCTGAACTCATTGCGATCATAGTGAAACGCTTCCGAGAAGTGTGGAAACCAGAGTGGACAGCGAAAGCATTTAGCCTGGGTATGTCGGCGCGACAGATCGTCACCATAGCTTCCCTTGTCGAGACCGAGGCCAAGCTCGAGACCGAACGCCCCATCATCGCGTCGGTTATTTACAACCGTCTCAAACTCAACGTGGCGCTGGGAATTGACTCAACTGTAATCTATGCCTCCAAGCTTGAGGGAAAGTGGCGGAATGACGGTAAGGTTTACAAAAGCGATATCGATCGCAGCTCACCATATAACACACGCTTGTACGTGGGACTGCCTCCGGGGCCAATCGCTTCTTCGGGTGAAAGCGCACTCACGGCGGCGATTAATCCCGCTCAGACTGGTTACCTCTATTACGTGCGCGAGCCATCGCGAAACGACGGCACTCATAATTTCTATAATAACGAGAATGATTTCTTCACGGGTGTGCAGGCTCTCCGACGCTGGGAACAGGAACGGGATTTCGAGAATGGTCGGAAGAAAGCGCAAGGGAAATGATTAGGCCACAGATGAACACAAACAAGCACGGATCAGAAGGAACCGATAGAAAAGAAACAGAAGGAGTGCCTCATATTGCAGTAACGGCATCCTTATCTTCAGTTCTTATCCGTGCATATCCGTGTTCATCTGTGGCAGATTTCTTTATCGCCAATAGTTGATGGAAGGAATTGCGCAGACCTCCCAGCAGCGGCCGCTTGAATTTGTGCAGACCTTAATCTATTCTCGATTTGACTGATCTCTTTTTGCGATTCTACTGGTTCAAACGAGGTGCGAATCATGTTCAGGCTGACAGGCGTGTTGTTGCTAGTAACTCTTTCCGCCTCTGGGGCTCTCGCACAGGGTAAAGGAATCGACAAGTCGAACGAACGAGTGCGTGACAGCGGTAGCAAGGCACCCGCAAATAATGGCAGCAAGACTGACGTTGGAGCCGGCCGCGGAATGGACTTTGGAAAGGGCCGCACTCCGGAGGTGCCTCCGATTCCGAACCCCTACCGCGTAACTGCCCGCCGCGATGTGATCCTGAAAGCTATCGAGGATGTGATGCGCAACGAAAAGCTAGTAATGGATGAGATTACGTCCAAGCCATCGGAAGGCATTATCGTGAGCCAGCCGTACACTTTTATAAAGGGGGCGGTAGTTTCCCAGTCCGAGTTGAATCGACATGCTGAAGTGCCGGTTTCTGATGCCCGCGGTTGGACTCGAGGCCGTTACACGCTAAACGTCGAAGTCCAACCGATCGACGGTAGTAGCGCAAACGTAGCAGTCAACGCGAAGATTGAGGGGAGAACCGACGGCGCTACAGGCGCTGAATGGGTTACGTTGCCCAGCCGCGGGGTAGCCGAGGAAAAGTTTCTAGCGGCCCTGGTGACTGCCATCACTGGCGCCCCCCCGCCTGGACGCACACTTCCCAACCCTTAGCCCCGACCAACTTAAAGTGATGCCTTAACTTCCCTAAGAAATGCTGACAGACTCAACTCACACCGAACTATTCATAGAAGAAAAAAGATCGACAGGCCGCAAACTAGTGGCTGTAGTTTGCGCTCTTACGGTAACCGCCATCGTCTTTGCTGGTTATACATACCTGCGAAAGCGCAGCGCCCAGCAACGGCTTGCCGCAATTGCTGCCCAAGCGCCCCCGACTTCGGATATTCCAAAGGGGCCCGCCAAAGCTCACATTCTGGTAGACGACGCCCTCCTGAGAGGCGGACAAACGATCATCGGTGGCACGGTGAGAAACATTTCTGCGGAAAAGTTGAGCGGACTTACAGTGGCATTGGAACTTCGACGCCGCAAGGACGGATCTCTGGAGCAAACTTCGGCGACCGTCGAGCCGCACGATTTGGAACCGGATCAGGAAGGCCGGTACGTACTAAAGCTGCCAGCTCAGCAATACATCTCAGTGCGCCTTGTAGGCCTGAAAGGCGAGGCGGACTCCGCACAGCTGGCCTACACTACCGCGTCGGGCCAGAAACGCCCGCCTGAGAGAATTGAGCCTAAGGTGGTGACCGTACCGCGGTCCGGGTCACGAGGAGGTGAGTTTTTGAACTCGCCCGAGAATCCGGCGCGCGTGCCCTAGCCCTGGGGAAACTTAATCAATTGTCTCAGGTTCAAGCGTCTTGAAACCCCAATTCTCAAGTTGTTCTTGAGAAGTCGGCGTACCCACAATTAATGTGAAGCTTGAACCCGCGTGGCTATTGAAGAAGCTTCCTGCTCCAGCCTCTGTCGGCCGGAGCGCAATTGCATTTACTAACGGTGGTTTTGAGTAGGCGGATGTCCGGTAAGGAGCCGCGGTACAACCATTAGCAGTCTAAGGCCGTCCCAGTGTGATTGGTCGGTATCGAGAGTCGTGATACACGTAACATAGACAGTGAAATCAAGCTTTCTTACAGCTAACTCGAAGACGGGGCGAGTGATGCTCATAGCGTCCGTTCTGGCTGCGGCTTGCTCAATTGCGTCGGGGCAGGTCAGAAGGTCCCCCGTCCACCCTCGCAGTTCGATCGGTGCAGACAAGAGCTCCCCGGATTCTCCTGATAACCAAACAGGAAACTTGATGGCCGAAGAGGTGCGGATCAAACGAGAAATCAGGTCCGCGGAGAAGGATCATAAACAGAACCTTGAGAGAGCCAGTGAGGTTTCCGAGCTGGGTCTGGAACTGGCTGCCTCTTTCAAGAAAAATAACTGTCTTGACCGGGAAGATATCAAGAAGCTGGAGAGGCTGGAAAGACTCGCCAAGCGCATCAGAAGTGAAGCGGGGGGTTCTGAGGACGAGGTCACCATAGAAAAAAGGCCAGACGATCTTTTGGAAGCCATGAACTGCGTAGCTAGAGTATCAGCCTCGCTTAATGAAAAGGTTCAGGAAACTCCCCGGCAAGTAGTATCGGCCTCGATCATCGACAAGGCTAATATATTACTTGAACTCATCCGCATTGTTCGCAGCTTCTCCCAGAAGGTATAGGCCATTGACTTCCCGCCGCCAACGGATGGTCTTCTTTACGCTCCTTCATACTCTTCTGCTCATTGCTGTTCTCCTGTCGGGCTCGAGCGGCGGCTTCGCTCAGCAGGATGACGACGTAGTTCGGGTCAACACTGACCTGGTCGTCCTTAACGTCACCGTTACAGACAAAGCGGGCGAGTATGTACCGGGGCTCCGATTGTCCGACTTCAAAGTGTATGAGGATGGCAAAGAAGTTCCCGCAAGAGTGATCTCGAATTTCGGTGTTCACGAGTCGCCTTTTGCTTCAGTTGTACTGCTGGATACTTCGGGGAGCATGGAAAGCCGTTTGTCGCTGGGCCGCTCCGCAGCGATCAGGTTTCTCGATGGGCTTCGTCCTGAGGATGTCGCGGCAGTCTACAAGTTCGACTACAAGATCGAGCAGCTTCAAGACTTCTCGGCCGGACGGGATCTCGCTCCAATGGCTTTCGCTATTAAAGCAAAAGGGATGACTACCCTATACGATGCCATTCTCCAAGCAGCGAATGCATTGACAGCGCGTCAGGAGGCGCGCAAGGCAATCGTAGTGTTATCTGACGGAATGGATACTTACAGTAAAACTTCATCCTCGAAGGCCCTGGAAGCCGCCATGGCGATTGGCGCTAGCATCTACACCGTCGATATGTCAGCCAGCGGCGCCGGTGGCCCTCGCAATGTGCAAAGCGCCATTGTCCTGAAGAGCTTTGCGGAGAAGAGTGGAGGGCGGTTTGTGGCCACGCCAGGTGGGCCAGCCTTGCGGGATGCGTTCGCCAGCATCGCCAGAGAATTGGGTCACCAGTACACGATATCTTACCGACCGGTGAATCAAGCCCGGGATGGACGCTGGCGTTCTTTAGAGGTAAAACTCTCGCGCGGAGATCTCGTAGTTCGCACTCGCAAAGGTTATCGCTCCCCTAAAGGCTGAATCCTCACCGCAAATTATTGGCCGCGGATTTTCGCGGGTGAACGCGGATCCGAACAAGACAAAGCATCTTGATAACATCAAGCTCGCCACTTTTCCATTGCAATCTCGGAGGTCTTGAATCCAATCTTCTTCCAAAAGCCATCACTCCCACGACCTGCGCGCAGAACCCAAGTAATATCGTGGTCGTCCTTCGTGAGTTGACGGATAAGCTCGCTACCAATGCCCTGTCGGCGCACGTTAGGAGCTACCGCAACCATTGAAATATAGCCATTCGAAACCTCATCACACAACGCTCTGGCAAATCCCACGATGCGTGAGCCATCAACTGCAACGATAGTTCGGTCTGAGTTGTCCAACATCATCTTGAACTTCTCGGGCTCCGCGATCCGATGCTGCCATCCGGCTTCACATAACAACTGGCGGACCGCTTCATAGTCGTGAGAGGCTATTGGTCTAAATTCCATCGTCAGATCCTATGGCTATCATTAGTGGCCAGCATTAGTGGCCGATGGCCCAACTACAAACTTGTTTCGTTAAGCGACTTGTCTTGGTGGCGTTCGAAGGCGAGTTCAATCAAACGATCAAGCACTCTTGGAAAAGACATGCCTGACGCTTCCCACATCTTAGGATATCCGGAAACTTCGGTCAGACCTGGCATAGTATTCAATTCATTTACTAGCAATTTCTGGCCGTCGCGCGTCAGAAAGAAGTCCACTCTCGCAAGACCGGCGCCGTCTACAGATTTAAAAACCTGGATGGCCATTCGTTGGATCCTGCTGATCATGGATTTTGATAGTGGAGCTGGAACTACGAATTTTACGTGCCCGGTGTCGGCATACTTCTCGGTGTAATCAAGAAAACGTGCTGCTTCATCGTAAACAACATACTCGCCCGGAAGACTGGCTTGAGGCTCATCGTTACCGATCACAGCACATTCAATTTCCCGTGCTTCCAGTGCTGCTTCAACAATAATTTTCCGATCATATCGGGCAGCCAGGTCCACGGATTCGATCAGCCTAGTCTTATCCGTAGCTTTCGAAACACCCACCGAGGAGCCAAGATTAGCCGGCTTAACGAAGCACGGGAATCCGATGTCGCGGACCACTCTGCGAATCACACTTGCAGGATTACTCTGCCACTGGGAACGAAGAAACCAAATGTGCTCCCCAAGGGGAAGGCCTGCCTGACGGAATAGCAACTTCATTGCCACTTTGTCCATGCCGCAAGCCGAGGCAAGCACGCCGCAACCGATGTAAGGAATGTTGGCCATCTCCAAAAGGCCCTGAACCGTTCCATCTTCACCGAATGGCCCGTGAAGTAGGGGAAACACGACATCCAATTGTTCGGAAGCCAGCGGGCGGCGGGTTGGTGCGAGAGAGATCAGGCCCTGATGCGAGGGGTCACCGAGGATTGCCACGTCGCCTCTGCCTTTTGCGGCAAAATCAGCTGGAAGGAAAGAACGCGCACTTGGTGGCAACAATTTCGCGGCATCAGCCGGCGGGAGCCACTTCCCTTCCTTGTTGATGGCGATGGGTAGAACGTCGTATTTTTTCGGATCGATTGATTCTATAACTGCGCGAGCGGAACGAATAGAAACTTCATGTTCACCTGATCTTCCACCGAAGATTACTCCCACGCGGAGTTTTTTCGCCAAGTGTCTGCTCCGTAAATTTCAAAGAATAGTTTTCCCGAGCGCTGAAAGAATCATCTCGACGCCCAGTTCGGCGGTCCGGTTGTTAACATCAAGTGCAGTATTGATCTCCACTACCTCAAGTGAACACATACCACCCGCCTCAGCGATTTTCTCCATAGCGAGGTGCGACTCACGGTA
>Ga0136623_10000556_pt1 | contig 11387 bp, 8 predicted proteins | sample AntDrymUQ4492106_2_FD_104656 | JGI IMG/M metagenome (GOLD analysis project Ga0136623, IMG submission 104656) | Polar desert sand microbial communities from Dry Valleys, Antarctica - metaG UQ449 (21.06) | ecosystem: Environmental > Terrestrial > Soil > Desert | place: Antarctica: Dry Valley...
AGTCGTATCCATCAACATAATTTCGCTCCAGAAGTTCAAAACATTCGCGTAATAAATCGTCAACGCCTAATTTTAACGCCCAATCTTCGACGTATTTTTCATCGTAACCGTTGCGTATAATGCTAGCCACATCGCGCATCTGCATTTCGGAACGGGAAACTTTCGCCCAATTCAGCTTCGACAAAATCAAATCTTCTTTGCCGATAATCCAAACGTCGAATCCCGAAACTCGGTCGGCATCGGCGGTTGAAAGTTCCATCACGACATCAATATCGTTGGTCATTCGCATCATCGCGTAATTTATCATCGCCATCGAGCCGGTCAGCATATAAGCGATTCCGAGCCGTTCAAAACGCCCGGTGCAGTCTTTCAAAACTCTTTTTTGGTCTTCGTATAAAGTCATTATAAACCGCTCCTCACAATATCGTGCAGCCGCAACAAACCGATTGCCGATCCTTTTTCATCAATGACGGGCAAAACCGCGATTTGGCGCGGGCGGTTTTCCATCAATTGCAGCGCGTCGTAAGCAAGCATTTCCGGCGTTGCCGTCACCGGCGAGCCGGTCATCATTTGTTCGGCTTTGAGAGCGTAAAAGTTTTCGGGCGCGGTTTTTTCGATGGTGCGGCGCAAATCGCCGTCGGTGATAATGCCGATTAATCGTTCGTTTTCATCAACGACATTAACCGCGCCGAGCGCGAATTTAGAAATTGATTTGACGACTTCGAGCCAGCCGGCAAAGGGCGAAATATTGGGGCTTTCGTGCATCAGACTCGAAACTTTGAGCGTTAATCTTTTGCCCAGACGACCAGCCGGATGATTCGCCGCGAAATCTTCCGCCGTCAGATTTTTCGCTTCCATCAAAGTCATCGCCAGCGCGTCGCCGATTGCCAGCGCGACGGTCGTCGAAGTCGTCGGCGCGAGATTGAGCGGACACGCTTCTTTGTCAACCGAAGCGTCCAAAACGACGTCGGACTGCCGCGCCAGCGTCGAATCGAGATTTCCGAGAATTGAAATAATCGAAATTCCGCGCTGTTTTATCGTCGGCAAAAGCGACAAAATCTCGTCGGTTTCGCCCGAATTTGAAAGTGCCATCACGACGTCGCCTTTGACAATCACGCCCAAACCTCCGTGCTGCGCGTCCGACGGGTGAACAAAAACGGCAATCGTTCCCGTCGAAGTCAGCGTCTGCGCGATTTTTTGCGCGATAACGCCGGATTTCCCGATCCCAATAACAATAACTTTGCTATCGCAGCAAGATAAAATTTCGATGGCGCGTTCGACCGAGTTTCGATTCAAGTTTTCGGCTGAACGCTCAATCGCGGCAGCTTCGAGCTTTAATAATTCGACGACTTTTTCGTAATTTGTATTCACGTCTAAGAATTTTGCGGCGGAGCGACAAATTTGGCAAGCGGACGAAACTTGAAATTCGCTTTAACGTCTTTAAAAACATTGCCAATTTTTCGGAATTATGGCAAAGTTTTTTTTGCAAATCTAATTTTTCACATAATATTTACAAAATAAAAGAGAGGAAAACTTAATGTCTGATTTGGAGATTAGAAAAGGCGCTATTAATCCGTCCGCCTGTTTAAGCGAAGGCTGGGCGCTGATAAAACCTCACTATGGAATATTTTTAGGAATGACAATCGTTTTGATGCTTATCGCTTTCACTCTGGGATTTATTCCATACGTCGGACAGGTCATCAACGCGATTATTTCGGGACCGTTGTTGTGCGGTATTTACTACGCGTTGATTGTAAAAATGCGTGGCGAAGAAGTGCGATTTTCGATGATGTTTGAAGGTTTCAGCCGTTTTCTATCGGCGCTTTTCGTAACGCTGGTAAGTTCGGCTCCGTGGCTTTTGCTCGGCGCGGCGGCTTTTTTCTTCGTCGCTCTGAATCCGGCGATGAGCGCCGGTGATAATCCAGCGGCAGGCTTTCCCGAAATCTTTTTTCAGCAATTTAATATTGCAATTATTCTCTCGACAATTGCGGCTTTTCTGGTCAGCGTCGTGCTGCAAATCCTGTTGTTTTTTTCGCTGCCGTTGATTGCCGACCGCAACCTCGGATTTATTGACGCCGTGAAATTGAGCGTCGAAGGAACGATTGGCAACATCGGAGGCATAATCGTTTTGTTTATTTTACAATTTTTGGTTCTGCTGCTCGGCATTTTAGCATTTTGCATCGGTTTTCTATTTGCTCTGCCGATTATTTACGCCGCCAATATCGTCGCTTACCGCAGTGTATTTCCCGGAAATCAGCCGACGTTTTTTAATGAACCGCCACGACCTGACGCTTATGACACAAATTACGGAACGCCGCAACAATAAATTCTTTGTAAATTGTGTCTTTGTAAAATTGTGGAAAATAAATAAATAATAAATAAAAGGAAATGAAGATCACTTTCCTTTTATTTATTTTCCTGCGAAATCGGCACAAAAACATCCATTACTAAAACCCATTTTCCGCCGCGCAGTTTCCAAATCTGCACGAAATTGCCCTTTTCCATCGAATTATCTTTTTTCGTGAGCGCGTATGAATTGGTGATATAAGCCATATCAGCCGCGCCGAAAAACACGCTTCGTTTGGCAAATGAAACTGTAGATTTATCCTTTTTCGTTTCGGAAAGCAGATTGTTTTTGCCAGTAATCGGAAATTGATTTTCGCGCAAAGCCCGCACGTCTTCAGCGGCGTAAATCTTATACGCTTTGCTTAAGCCGCTTCGCGTCGCCGTTTCAAAAAAAGAATTGACGTTATCGGCGGCTGAAGATTTATTCGCGTTGAGTTCTTTGCCGCTATCAGTCGGCGATTTCCATTCGGTTTCGATTTTTTCGGGTTTGGCGTGAGAAATACCGACGTCTAAAACCGCTCTGTAATTTCCGTCCGGCTGCCGCTGCCAGATACTCAAATACTGCCCGTAAACCGCGTTCGCGTCATCTCTGCCCTGCGCTCGATAGACGGAATTTCCAATCGAGTAGCCTAACGCGCCGTTTGATGAAACATCAATAAATGTCGGATTCCAGGTGAGAAATGCGGGCGAGGCGGGACGCGATTTCCAAAATTCTCTGCCGTTGACCGGATTCGGAAAAAACATAATTCCGTCGGGCGCGAGAAATTCGACGAACGCCGGATTAATTCCCTTTTCGGCGGAAAATCGTTCAAACGCTTTTTCGGTATCGTAAATTTTTTGCAAATCCGCGCTCGTTTGGGCAAAAACGCTTATCGAAGCAAATGCCGTAACAAATAATAAAATGACTTTTTTCATATCTCTTTTCACATTTTTTTCAGATTTTTATTTTCGCACTATTATTTTTTAACCGGCGATAAAACGTCCAGAACAATCTGCCACCGATTTTCGCGGAATTTCCACATTTGCATAAAATTCCATTGTTTGACCGAGTTGTCCTTCTGCTTCAATTGATAAACTCCCCACGCATACATCATATTTCCATAATTCGGAGAAATGCTGGCGTTGAAATTGAGAAACCCGTCGGGAGGAAAGTCTTTATCGAGTTTTTCGAGTTCGACAAATGACTGTTTTTTACCGTAAAACGGCAGATGATTGTCGCGCAGCACGATTGCGTCTTCAGCCAGATGATTGAAATATCCGCTCGACAAATTTTTCTTGGAAAAAATATCGGTCAGCGTTCCCAAATCAATTTTGGTTTTCGGCGATTTTTCGCCCGCTCCGGCATCCTTCGGCGCGTCCCAAACGGGTTTTATCGCCGATTTGTCGAATGAAACTCCGATGTCCAAAACGGCTTTAAATTTTCCGTCCGCTTGTTTCTGCCAAATGGTCGCGTATTGTCCGAAAGCCGCCGGTTTATCGGTTTTTCCCTTCGGTCGCAATTCCCAACCGCCGGTCGTGTAGCCGAGATTTCCGGTCGAAGAAATATCCGCCCGTGACGGCTTCCACGCGAGCAGTGCGGGCGATTCCTTCGCGTTCGTCCAAAACAATCTGCCGTTTGTCGCCGTCGGATTAAACACGATTCCGTCATCCGCTTGAAATTCGAGAAAGGCTTGTTTCGTTCCTTTCGCTTCGGCGGCGGCGGCAAAAGCTATTTCGGTTTCGACTAATTTCTGCAAATCGGTTTTCGTCTGGGCGAAAGCGTTGACAGAAAGCAAAAACATCATCAGAAGCAACAGATTTTTTTTCATAACTTTGGCATTTTAGCACAAAAAATAAGCAAATCTTAAAGCCGATACTTCGGACGGATTTTGACAAACAAAATAAACATCTCTAACAGCGGTTCAGACAGTTTTTGATAAATTGCCTCCAGCTTCTGGTTTTTGATTTATTAACTGATGTTACGCAAATTGAGAAAAATGACTGGAGCGCCGGGCGTCCCCGCTTGCCGTGAGCGTCGCTTCGACGCGAAAAAAACGCTCGCGTGACGTTGAAGTTGAATTCTATAGTAACGCTTTTTCGCGCTCCGCACTCAATGCAAGCGGGACGCTCGCGCTCCAGTCCGTTGCATAACATCAGTTATTAATCCGCAAATAACTCAATGTCTGCCCGTGAACGAAATGAATTCGGCTGAAGCTGATGATTTTTGAGATTTGCTAACTACGCGGCTTTTGCCGGTGGCGCTTTTATTAAGCAAACTTCAAAAGTTGTCCGAAGTGTTAATCAAAACCGCGTCGCTAACGGTTGAACTTCGTGAAACGGCGAGTTTTGTGCCGTCCGGCGACCACGCGAAATCCTCCAGATAATGCGTTTTGAAATTTGAAATTTGTTTTGTTTCGCCGCCGTCGAGAGGTAGATTCCAAATATTGCCGACGTTTCCGATTGCGCCGATATAAAACAAACTACGGTCATCCGGCGACCAGCGAATCTCGTTTTCTTTAAGCGCGGCGGGAACGTCCACGCTTTGTAAAATCGCGCCGCCTTCGGACGGAATAATACCGATGCGCCATTTATCGTCCGCCATAAAGAAATAACTTATCCGGCGACCGTCGTTTGAAACAGCGTTCCACTTGGCGTAGAAATCAGTTAGCTGAACAGGCTCGCCGCCTTCAAGATTGATTTTCCACAACATCGGTTTGGAATGTAAACCTCTTTGATAAACGACCGATTGACCGTCGGGCGAACATTTCGGACGAGTATCAGCTTCGCCGTCGGTCAATTGCATCAGGTTCTTGCCGTCCGCATCAACCCGCCACAAATTTGATTTTCCCGAACGCCACGATGCAAAAACGAGATATTTCCCGTCCGGCGAGATACACAGACCGCGCGAATCAACCTGCGCGTTGGCGGTTAATTGCCGACGATTATCGCCGTTCGCGTCCATCATCCAAAGATTTGAAACTCCGCCCTGGTTTGAGCGAAAGATAATTTCTCCTTCGGGAGTCCAGACAAACGGATGCAATTGTCCGGTTTCGGAAACGATTTCCTTAAAATCGTCCGCGCCCGTTTCGCCGACGAAAATGCCGCTCGACTTGCCGGTTTGTGTCGTTACGAAAGATTTGCCGTCGGCGGTTGCACTCAACGAATCGTAGTGGCTCAAATCGTTCGTAATTTGTCTGGCTTCGCCGTTCGGGTAGGAAAGAAACCGGACTTGATTGCTGCCCGAAACTTTATCGCTCGCCGAGATTAACAAACCGCTTCCGTTTTTCAGCCATTCGATGCTGAAAACATTATACCAACGCTGCTCGCTCAAAAGTTTTTCGCTGCCGTCTTTGATATTTATGCCGACAATTGAAGAATAACTCGCGTCCGCTTCAAAATGATTGACGAGACAAGCAATCGTTTCGCCGTCGGGCGACCATGCGACGACCGGAACTTGCGTCTCGAAAGTATTCGGATGATTTTTTCCGGCAATCGTTTGTTGATTGCCGCCGTCCGCGTCGGCGATGACCAGATAATTTTGCCCGGCGGCGGAATCCGATTGCGCGTAAGCGATCCGCTTTCCATCGGGCGCGAAAGCGATATAACTGGCAATGACGTTCGGAATTTGCTCGCTGACACCGCCGAGCGAGGAAATGCGATAAAATTCCGGGTCGGCATTGTTGTCTTTAAACAGATTGTAAAAAAGATGCGCACCGTCCGGCGTAAAAGTCAACTCATAAACCTGAGCCTTGACGGGCGGCAAAAGGCGAACATTGTCGGCAGTGCCGACTTGCTGAATCCAGATGCTGTTACCTTCGCTCTCGCCCAAGATATAAGCAATATATTTTCCGTCGGGCGAGATTGTTGCGCTTGCAACTTTTCCGTTGTTCGTCAATCGCGTGAACTTTATTTTCTCAAACGGTATGTTCACCTTTTCCAAATTAAAATATTGATAAACTCCGAAAGCCAACGCCAGCAAAACAACAAATGCGCCAACAGCAATTTTTTGAAAAGAGGAGACGAGGAGACGAGGAGATGAGGAGACGTTTGGCAAGATTGAGATTTTCTCCTCTTCTCCTCGTCTCCCCATCTCCTCGTCTATTTCTGCTTCAACGACGAGGCGCGAAAAGCGGCGGCTTTCGATGACGAGTTCCCTATCGTCGTTCCGAATGTCGGCGACGAATTTATAACCCTTGCCCGGAATCGTGACGAGAAAACGATGTTCGTCCCTGCGCTCGCCCAGAGCTTTTCGCAACGCCGACATCTGCACTTTTAAGTTGGCTTCCTCGACAAATTGATCCGCCCAAACCGCGTTCAGAATCTCGTCTTTCGTCACGACGCGCCCGGCATTTTCCGCCAGATAAACCAGCAAATCAAATGCCTTTGCGTTCAAATGCAGAGTTTTCCCTTCGCGCGTCAAACGCCGGTGCGCCGCATTCAACTCAAATTCGGCAAAGGAAATAATTTGTTTTGGTTCGCCGTTTATCATCGTTTTAGAAAAATTTACCAAAATTTACCGCAGAATTTACGACTTTTTACTTTGCTTTCAGCGATTCTGGATTCATCAGCAATATTTCGGAAACTTATTCCGGGCAGAAATTCAAATTCGTGGCATTAATTTTAGCAGAGGTTCAACGTCAATGAAAGAAAAAAAACGCCTGGAAATTGTTTGGGAAACGCACGAGATTACCACGATTAGTTTTAATCAAAACCGCCGCGCGACGATTTTTTGCCAATCGTGCCGGTCGGACGCGCCGCATTTGAGCGTCGCCGAAGCCGCCGCGCTTTTGCAAACCACCACCCGCGAGATTTACCGGCAAATAGAAAGCGGTGAGATGCATTTTATCGAAACGCCGGAAGTTAAAATTTTAGTTTGCGGCAGGTTTTTGTTAGCTGTCGAATTACAACCGACGATTAAGGAGAAGTAAAACATAAACGATTCGATGATGTCGTTAAATAGACAAAATTATTGTTTAAATCGTCAAAAGGGAGAATCTGAAAATGAAAAATTAAGTTTGTTTTTATCGTTATTGTTCAGCCCGCGACGATACTTTAATTCACGCTACTGACTACTGTTGAGATAGACACGAATTTAATTTCCATAATGTTAAAGGAGGATAGTAATGCCGGAAACAGAGAAAGAAAAGTTTGAGAAATTTCTCAAAATCAATAATTTTGATGAAGCTCGCAAAATACTGGTGACAAAGATAACGGCAAATGATTTGGACTGGAAATCCGTTAAATTAGATAATAGTCATTCTGTTCAAGTCTGTCTGCCCGTGAGAGTAAAAGGTCCTGATGATCGAATCTACTACGTTCCGGTAACGCCTTCGGAGACTTGGAATTTTGCAAAGCTGTTCAACGCACTCCCGCTCACGAGCCTTGTCTTTGATCAATACCACAACCAAGGGACCTACATCCAACGCTCAGGAAACCACGATGCTTCCAATAAAACCGGCAAGCATTTTCATACATTTTCCGAATATTTAAACCAGCAAAATTATCATTTGGGAATAAAATCAGGCGCGCACAAATTGTGGATTCTTTCGACGGGCGGACGCTCTATCAATCGCGGATTTTATTTTCCCAAGCCGAAGGATCCGGTCAAGTATAAAGCTAAAAAAGTAGATGGCGGACTGGAGGGACCGGGCGGACCGGGCGGACCAAAGCTGTCCCCGGCATACTGGTTGATACAGGTAAGAGGACCTGCTCATAATTCCGGACACTGGGATTACTCTCAACTCCTTCAACTAATGAAATCCGACGATTTGTTCGGTGTAACCGTAGATTTCAAAGACTCGCTCTTCAAACTGCCTTATGGAACAGTACCGTCACTCAAATTGGTTCGTCTGCGAGAAGCCGTTATTGAAGGTTTGCCGGAAGTCTGGGATGAGCCAAAAAAAATTTCCCCCGATATATTGCCTTAAATAAATCTTGTTTGAGAAAGGAGAAATAAAAATGCCTAAATGGAATCAGGATCAACCCGCGCCAAAGGAGCTTCTCCGATTAGTGACGCAAGCCTTCCCCGAATATATCAAGAAGGATGTGAGAGTAATTTTTGCCCAGCGTAATGTCGCCGGGTCGAGCAAACCTTCAGACCATTCGGAAGGTAGAGCTTTGGACATCCATTTTTCCATCCTCCCAAAGATACCGACGGAAGATGAGCAGGGAGTCGCAAACTTTTTATTCCGCCTTTTTATTGAAGAATACCGTGATCTGGGGATGGATTATGTGATTTGGAACAGGCAAATCTGGAGTCTCGTTAATCCTTCGGTTAACACTTACCCGAACCCAAAAGATCCGAAGGCTAATCAGCAAAGCCCCCACCTGGATCACATCCATGTTTCATGGACGCGCGAAGGCAGCCAGTTCATCAATTTTCCTGTAGTGAGTCTGAGGATGAATTTGTATGCCCATCTTCGCAAAAAATCTTTTGAGGAATTGAAGAAGTACTAAAAAATATGACAGCAAAACGGTTCATTTAGATTGTTTTGTTCGCTTTGTCTTTTGCAATCGTTTCCGTCGTTCAAAGCAAGATTGAATTCATCAACAAAAGATAAGGATAAGGCTTATTATTCAAAACCTTATCCTTACTTTTTACCGGAATAAGCTAACCGACTATTCAACCTTCACGAAATCCGTTCCCGTGCGTCCGAAAGTTTCAGGATGTTGCATCAGTCTTCAGTTTCTTGATTCTTTTAATGCTCTTCAATTTTCAAATTCGATTTATTTTTATCAAAATTTCCAAGAAAGGGTTTAGTTTCCCTATAATTATTCAGCAAAATCACATCACGGATGTGCGATTCGCGGGTGAAAGCAAATCGTTTGCCATCGCGCGACCAGGCGAAGGCTTGAATCAGACCGCCTGCGTCGGTTGGAAACGCGGTGAGCGGGCGCGGCGGTTCGGCATCATTTAAAGAGTGCAGAATAATTTTAATATCATCGCCTTCGCTGCTGATGTAGGCGACGGCTTTGCCGTCCGGTGTCCAGCGCAAAAATCGGTCGTTGACGGTTGGCACAATCGTCAGTTTACGGCGAAACTGACCGTCTTCCGCCGTAACGATGCCGATGCTCCACTGCGGTTCCGTTGCCGATGAATCATCTATAAAAAAGAACGCGATGAATTTGCCGTCCGGCGAAAATTGTGGTCTGATGCCGATGATTTCCGTCACGCTCACGTTCGCACCGCCCGCCAACGGAATTTTTTTGATCACTTTACTCGTGTTGCCTTGCTGGTAAATCACCCAATTGCCGTCAGGCGAAATTGCCGGATACACTCCGCCGTTTTCGTCCGTCAGCCTGGTCAAATTCCGTCCGTCAATTTGCGTTCGCCAGAGGTTTAATTTGCCTCCATTCTGAGCGGCGGCGAAAACGATATGGCGATTATCGGGCGACACCGCCAAACCTCTCTGCGCCTGCATTCCGGTTGTCAATTGGCGCGGATTCGAGCCGTCGGCATTTCTCAGCCACAAATTCGTTTCACCGCCCGCGAAGGAAAAATAAGCGATACGTCCGGCGGGTGTCCACGCGATTTCGTCAAAACTGCCGACTTGTTGGGCAACAGTCGGCGCGGATTCGATAGCTTGGTTTTCGCCCGCTGCGGAAAGCCGGGCGACGGAATTGCGCTGAATGCTCAAAAATATTTCCCCGTCAGCCGCCGCGCTCAATCGTTCGTAAGAATTCAAATCGTTGGTCAATTGCCGCAACTCGCCGTCGGGCTGCGAAAGCGACCAGATTTGCGCGGGCGAGCCGGGCTTTTCGCTGGCGATGATGATTATCCCGCCATCTTTTAACCAACTCAAATGATTGACTGAAGCCCAACGATGCGTGGACAAAGATTTTTCCGTTCCGGTTGCCGTGTCCACGCCGACGACCCGCATAAATTCGCCGTCGTTTTGGTCAACGTCTCTCGCGGCACAGGCAATCGTTTCGCCGTCGGGCGACCAGGCGGTGGACGTGCCTTTGACATTAAATTCCGACGGATAGCTGCGCTCCGCCAGCCAACGCCCGTCCGAGCCGTCCGATTTGGCTGTGTAAAGTTTGGTTTTCTCGCCGCGCCTTTCCGTCCAAGCCAGCCGATTGCCGTCGGACGAAAAACTCACGGCGACATCCGGCGTTCCCGCCAGAGTTTCGATGTGACCGCCCAAAACCGGAATCCGCCGTAGCTGTAAATCGGCTTTGTCTCCATCGAAAACCGAGCAATAAACAAAAGTTCCGTCGGGCGAAATGGTCAAACCCCAATAGCTTTCTTTGGTCGGCGGCGCGATGTTGACCGGATGAGCGGAATTCGTCTGTTGAATCCAGAGGCTTTGCCCGGCGGGTTCTGCGAGCGCGTAGACAAAAAACTTACCGTCGGGCGATAAAGCGGCGTTGACGATATTGCCGTTCGTCGTCAGCCGTTTGATGCTCATTGCGGCAGGCGGTACTGAAGATTGTTTCGAGCGTTGCCCGTTCCGCCAGGAATACGCGCCGATTCCTAAAATCGCCGTTACCGCCAAAATCGCGCCGATTGAAATTAATGCCCGACGGCTCTGTTCGCGGGGTTTCGATGTTGGCAATGAAACGATTTTCTCGTTTGCCGGTAAATTATTGGTTATTTGCACAGCCGCGTTTTGCGTTGCAGCTTCAAGTTCCGGCTTTGGCGCATCGTCAACTTCATATTCTTCTTCGACGACGATGTGCGCCACAGTTCGCTCGTGCGTAATAATTTCGATTGCTTCATCGCCGTTTGTTTCCGTCACATTCGCCGCAAAGCGATAACCGCGTTTGGGAATCGTTTCGATATATTTCCCGCCGCCGTTTTCCCTTTCGCCCAAAACTTTTCTGAGAAGAAAAACATTGCGCGAGAGGTTGGCTTCTTCGACAAAGCTGTCCGCCCACACCAGATTCATTAATTCTTCTTTGGTCACGATGTGATTGTTGTTTTCGAGCAAAACAAAAAGCAGTTCGACGGCTTTCGGCGGCAGCGGCACAACTTCACCTTTGCGCGTCAAAAGGCGTTCGGTTTTTTCGATTTTGTAATCGCCGAAGGTGTAAAAGCGTTGTGTTTGCTCGTTCATAAC
>Ga0136623_10000560_pt1 | contig 11353 bp, 8 predicted proteins | sample AntDrymUQ4492106_2_FD_104656 | JGI IMG/M metagenome (GOLD analysis project Ga0136623, IMG submission 104656) | Polar desert sand microbial communities from Dry Valleys, Antarctica - metaG UQ449 (21.06) | ecosystem: Environmental > Terrestrial > Soil > Desert | place: Antarctica: Dry Valley...
CTGGCGCTGGCGCTGTGGCTGCTGATAGGTGGAACGACCCTATTCACCGGGGCGGCGAGCCCAGCCTTGCCTCTGGCACCCAGCGCCGTGCAGGCAGCCGTGCTGCCGTGGCTCTGCCTGGCGTTGCTGGCCGGCCTTGCCGTGGCGGCAGTCGTGCTCGATCTTCCCCAGCGCCGCTTGGGCCCGTTGCAGCCGGCGGCCTTCGGCGCGCTCGCAGTGGCCGCTGCCCTATTCGCAGCCGGTCTGGGACCGGCGCTGTGGAGCGGCGAGTGGATGCCCGGCCTCGCCGGCGGCGCAGCGGGCTCCGACACGATCGCTCAGATCACTGCCGCCCTCGGCGGCGAGGCCCGCACAGAGGGCGACTCCAGGGTCCTGTGGGTGGGGCAGGAGTGGTTCGGAGACGACCAGGATCCGTTCGCCCCGCAGACTGGTTACGAGTTGACCGGCCTGCAGGGCAAGCGACTTCCGGACGTCCTCGGTGGTTTCGACGGACGCGCCCATGAGGTTCTCAGCCAGGCGATCGCTGCCATCGAGCAGGGGGCGACCGACCGGGGTGGGCGCTGGCTCGGCGGATTCGATGTGGGTTTCGTAGTTCTTCCGGAGGACGATCAACAGAACGAAGCGTGGCTGGCCCAGCGGGACATTGCGGTGGCCCGTGAGGGGGCCGGCTACCTCGTCCTCGAGAACCGGGCCCAGGTGGTACGGGCGGGTGTCGCCCCACAGCTACCTGCTGCTGCTGGGAACCGTGGTGTCTTGAGCCGGCCACGAGAGGCAGCGGAATTGCTCCGGGGCGCCGGTGAGAGCTGGGATGCCGCCCGGATATCAGGCCCCGGGACACTGTTCCTGGCCGAGACCACCGACGAAGGATGGGCCGGCACTGTGGGGGAGCGCTCCTTGGAGCGCCGGCGCACCGCCTGGGGTAACGCATTCCTCGTACCCGAAGGCGGGGCCGCTCGTCTGGAACTGAGCTTCGAACGTCCCCCCGGTTATCTGCTGTGGCTCGTCGGGCTCGGGTTTCTATGGCTCGCAACCTTCGGGGCGGCGACCGTAAGGAGGGCTTCTGAAGCATCAGGAGGAAGGCATCGAACGGGCGGGCGCCGATGACCGAGCGGGCGCGAGAGGCGACTTTGACGCTGATGGTGATCGCCCTGCTGGCCGGGGCGGTCGCACTCGATCTCGGGAGCGGCAAGGCTGGAGAAGGTTCCGTTCCCGAGATTGTGGCCCCGTTCGTGGGCCGGGCGCTGTTCTGCTCCGCCCTGCTCGACCACGAGGGTGCGTCGGGGCGTGTGACGGTGTCTTCGGGGCTCGAGCGGGCCGCTGTTGCTGTTGTGCCGGCCCCTGCCAAGCCGCCCGGCGCCGGCACGCGGGTGTGGTCGGGCCCAATGCGCACGCGCCCACAGGCGGTGGAGGGTCGCGGCGCGCCCCTCTTTGCGGGCCTGTCCCTTGACCTTTCGAGCTCGAAGGAGCGCGGTAGCGCGGCCGCCCGCTGCTCACCGGAGGCGTCGTCCGACTGGTTCTTCGCCGCCGGTACCACCGCCATAGGACACGACGAGCGGCTGTTGCTCCACAATCCCTTTCCCGAGGAGGCGGTAGTGAGGATCACCTTGTTCACTCAGATCTCCGACATAGTCAAGTCCAGTCTCTCCGACGTCGCCGTGCCTGCGGGCGGCTCCCAGGAGGTCAGGCTCAATCGAGTCGTCGTGCCACGGCAACTGCTGGGGGCCGAGGTGTCGGCGGTGCGGGGTCGAGTCGTCGCGTGGAAATCGGTGATCTCGCGCCCTCGGGAGGGTTCACGCGGGTTGAGCTTCTCCCTCGGCGCCACCGAGCCGGCGTCGAGTTGGTTCTTTGCTCACGGCCTCATCGGGCGGGGAGTCGAGGAGTCGATATCGGTTCTCAACCCCTCCGAGAGAGAGCTGACCGTCACCGTGTCGCTGGCGGCCAAAGACCGGGCGGCGCAGCCGGCGGGGCTCATGGACGTGTCGGTCCCCCCTCGCTCGGCGCGCCGCCTCACGCTCGACGGAGGGACCATTGCCGGCTCGGCTAAGAAGCCGGTGGGGGTCAGCGCCACAGTGGCATCGACCAACGGGGTCGAGTTCATCGCCGAGCGCGAGCTGTCCTACGGGGGCGATCTCGGTGAGGGAGTGACGGCCGAGCTGGGAACAGCGACTCCGGCGCGCTCGTGGTTAGTGACCCCGCCCGCGGCGGAGTCGGAGCGCGACTCGATAGCGATCCTCAATCCGACCGCCCGTGACGGACGCGTCGATGTCCTGCTTCGCAGCGAGAAGGCCTTTCGGGCACCGGAACCGCTTCAGGGGCTGAAGATCGGGGCAGGGCTGCGTCTCGAGGTCCCCCTGAGCCGCTGGACCTCTTCGGGCCCTCCCGTGGTCGCTCTGGTGTCTTCGAACGTTGCGGTGGTGGCCGAGCGCTCCGCCCGATCTCGGCGGGCCCCGGACTGGGCCGACGTCCTGGGCTTCCCCCTGCCGGACGCTTAGCCGGCGGCCCCAACCCGGCCGCTCCATGTCCCGGCCCCGGCCCTAGGCCAACCTATGGAGGGAGCCGAGGTGCAACGGTTGCACATGAACCCCCGTAGTCGATCTGCAACAGTTGCACATTGACCACCGAAGGCGGGTCGACGAGCCCTTGTCTCCTGCCGCTTGGTTTGCTAGTCTCCGATGAGAGGAGCGGCTGTGGTCGCCGCCCCCCAAGCGCTTTCAGCGGCCGCACGCAAGAGACCTGCTCGACAAGGAGGAGTCATGGCGAACCGTACCGTCGATGCGTTAAGGGAGAGCGTCCGCGGTCCCGTCGTCACTCGTGACGACGAGGGTTACGAGGAGGCTCGGACGGTCTACAACGCGATGATCGACAAGCGGCCACGAGTCGTCGTCCGCGCCCAGGACGTTGGCGATGTTGTGGCAGCGGTCGACTTTGCTCGAGAGAACGAGCTTGATCTGTCGATCCGCGGCGGAAGCCACAGCGTGCCTGGATTTGGCACCTGCGATGACGGCGTCGTGATTGACCTGTCGCCGATGCGAGGTGTCCGCGTAGATCCCAAGACCAAGACCGCACGCGCCGAAGGCGGAGCCACCTGGGGCGACTTCAATCATGCGACGCACGCTTTCGGGTTGGCCACAACCGGTGGAATTATCTCGACGACCGGGATCGGTGGGCTCACTCTCGGTGGAGGCATCGGATATCTCTCCCGCGGGTACGGCCTATCGTGCGACAATTTGGTGTCGTGCGACGTAGTTACCGCTGAAGGCAGCTTTGTTACCGCGACTCAGAGCGAGAACGAAGATCTCTTCTGGGCGTTGCGGGGCGGCGGGGGCAACTTCGGCGTCGTCACTTCCTTCGAATATCAGCTGCATCCGGTCAAGAACATCTACGGCGGACCCATCTTCTATGAGCTCGATCACGCAGGCGACGTCATCCGGTTCTTCCGCGAATTCCTTCCAGAGGCAACCGAACAGTGGGGTGGTTTCCCGGCCTTCCAGATCGCACCGCCGTTGCCCTTCATCCCCGAGGAGCGTCACGGTGATACTTTCTGCGTGGCCGTTGCATGCTGGGCGGGCTCGGTCGACGAGGGTGAGAAAGCGCTCAGACCGTTGCATGATCTCGCACCCGTTGTTGCTGAGCACGTCGGGCCTATGCCGTACCCGATGCTCAATTCGGCCTTCGACGGACTTGTCCCGCCGGGACTCCAACACTACTGGAAAGCAAACTTCGCGACAGAACTGACCGACGCGGCGATCGACGCGCATCTGAAGCATGCGCCCAAGTTGCCGGCCGTGAACTCAACCGTTCACATCTATCCGATCGACGGGGCATGCCATCGCATCGGATCCGACGAGACGGCCTTCGGCCACCGTGACTCCAACTTCGCTACGGTGATCGCTGGAATGTGGCCCGACCCCGCCGATAACGAAAACAACATCCAGTGGGTACGCGATTACTACGACGCGGTCGCGCCGCATTCGGAGGAGGGTGGCTACGTCAATTTTGCCGCCGACGATGATCAGGGGCGCGTCCCAGCCAACTACGGCGCAAACTACGCCAAGCTGGTTGAGGTCAAGCGAAAGTACGATCCCGACAATCTGTTCCACATGAATCAGAACATCAAGCCCTGAGCCGTTTTACTTCGGGAGTCCTATTGGGGTCGGATCTGCTGCGTCTCCGATAGTCCACTCAGCCCAATCGGGGCGTAAGGACACAACCTCCTAGCGGCCGACCACTCCGGCGGCGGCCCAGGCCGAGGCCGCTTCGGTGAGGGCGTCGAACAGGCCCCGTTGGACCGGGTGGCTGGAGATCATTGCCTCGGGATGCCACTGGACCCCCAGGGCCCATGAATACTCCGTGGACACGACCGCCTCCAGCACGCCGTCGTCGGCCCAGGCGATCTCCTCGAGCCCGTCGGCGGCGCCGTCCAGCCCCTGATGGTGGTGAGAGTTGACACCGAGCCTGCTCGATCCGAGCACCTCGGCGAGGTCCGCTCCCTCGGCAATCCCGACCTCATGAGCTATCTCCGCCCGAGGGCGGTCGCGATCGTGCGGGAGGCGGTCCCGCCGGTCGGCGAGATGTTGGTCCAAGTGCCCGCCCAGAAAGACGTTCAGCAACTGCATCCCGCGGCAGATGGCCAGAACGGGCAGGTCCCGCTTGAGAGCGGCCCCCAGCAGCCCGAGCTCGAAGCGGTCGCGCAGGCTGCTGATGTTGCGGGTGCGGGCATGGCGTTTCTGGGAGTAGAGGGCGGGGTCGACGTCGCCGCCTCCGGTGAGTATGAGGCCCGAGACGCCGTCGAGTGGCGAGGGGTCTCCGGGCTCGAGACCCTCCAGCCAGGAAACGCCGGGAGGGACGGCCTCGTCCGAGCGCTGAGCCGTGAACGGCGACAGCACCACGGGGGCTCCGTGGCTCAGTCTCACCGCTTCAACGTAGGGGCCGGGGAAGCGTCCGATCTCTTCGTTAATGACCTTGCCCGAGGTGATGGCTATGCCCGGGGGTGTCGTCATGTTATCCAGGTCGCTCATTGCAGTTATCCACATCCCTCTGCTTCGGAGAAGCGCATGACTGATGCTATTCGGTTCGAGACGGCCGCCATCCACACAGGTCAGGAGCCCGATCCCGCCACGGGGGCCGCGGTCGTTCCCATCTACCAGACCTCCACGTACGTCCAGGAGGCGGTCGGGCGGCATCGGGGCTACGAATACTCCCGCACCGACAATCCCACCAGGCGAGCGCTTGAAACCTGTTTGGCGGCGCTCGAGGGCGCTCGCTTCGCGGTTGCTTTCTCTTCGGGGATGGCGGCCATAACGACCCTCGCACTGGCTCTCGGCGAGCGACGCAGAGTCGTTATCCCCGACGACGGCTACGGAGGAACGTACCGGCTGTTCGACAAGGTGATGACCGAGACCGGCATGGCTTATGAGATGGCGGATATGACGGATCCGAGCTCGCTCGAGAAGGCTCTCGGCGACGGCTCCGGCCTGGTGCTGGCGGAATCCCCCACCAACCCCCTGCTGAGAGTCCTCGACCTCAGGATGATCGCAGCGCGGGCACACGCGGCCGGTGCGCTGTTCGTCGTCGACAACACCTTTGCCACTCCCTATCTGCAGCGCCCCCTCGAGCTCGGCGCCGATGCGGTCGTCTACTCCGCTACCAAGTACCTCGGTGGCCACTCCGACCTGGTCATGGGGGCGGTGACCACCTCGGACGAGGCTCTCGCCGCGCGCCTGAAGTTTCTCCAGAACGCGGTGGGCGCAGTGCCGGGCCCATTCGACTCGTGGCTGTTGCTGCGCGGGCTCAAGACGCTGGCCGTACGCATGCGCGCCCATTGCGCCGGAGCGGCCGTCGTCGCCGAGTGGCTGACCGGCCATTCCGAGGTAGCTAGCGTTCGCTATCCGGGTCTCGAGGCCGATCCGGGCCACGGGCTTGCCGCCGCTCAGATGGACGCCTCCGGGGAAGCGCTCTACGGGGGCATGGTGTCGGTCGAGCTCTCCTCCGAGAGCCGTGCGCTTCAAGTCTGCGGGCGGACCCGGCTGTTCTTCTTGGGAGAGTCGCTGGGTGGAGTCGAGTCCCTCATCGAGCACCCGGCCCGCATGACCCATGCGAGCCTGGAAGGCTCGGGAGTCGAGCTTCCGCCGGGACTCCTGCGGCTCTCGGTCGGCATCGAGCATCCCGACGATCTCATCGCGGACCTCGAGCAAGCCCTGAGCGCGTAATCCACCGAGTGATCGTCAGATGCTTTAGATGTCACCTCACGACCAGTGGATCCGTCGACAGCCTCTAGCTCGTCGTCTGGTGGGCGAGGAAGTCGAGAAGGTCGGCTCGGGTAAGCACCCCCTCGGGCACAGTACCGTCCACCACCACCACGGCCTCCGCTCCGCCCGACAGGTCGGCGAACATCGCCTCCACGCCGGCGGAGGATTCGAGGACGGGGAGGGGAGGGTCCATGACCTCGGCGACCTCGCGCTCAACCGAGGACGGGTCGCGGAAGAGGCGATCGAGCAGGCTGCGCTCCCTGATCGACCCAACGATCTCGGAGATGTCCCCGGCGGCCGAGGTTGCGGCCACCGGCAGCTGGGAGATTCCGAAACTCTGGAACATCTCTATGGCGCGGCCGACTCCATCGTGGGCACCAATCACCACGAGGTCCGGGACGTGGGGTTCGAGCCGCCGCTTGCGTGCCAGAACCTGACCGATCCGAGCCTGCGTTCCGGGTCGCTCGATGAAGCCGTTCTGAAGCATCCAGGCATCGTTGTAGAGCTTTGACAGGTAGTTGCGGCCGGTGTCGGGAAGGATCACCACAACGACATCGGTGGGGGAGAGCCCCGCGGCAATGGAGAGGGCGGCGAACACGGCGGAGCCACACGATTCGCCCACCAGAAGACCCTCTTCCCGGGCGATCCTGCGGGCGGTGAGAAGCGAGTCCCGGTCGGAGACCGTCACCCAGTGGTCTACGACCGAGGGGTCGAAGCTCTCGGGCATGAAGTCCTCGCCGATACCTTCGGTGAGATAGGGATGGGCATGCTCGCCGGTGTACAGCGAGCCCTCGGGGTCGGCGCCCACTACCACCACGGCGTCGTTGCGCTCCTTTAGATAGCGGGCGACTCCGGTGATCGTCCCGCCCGTGCCCACGCCGGCGACGAAGTGAGTGATGCGGCCCTCGGTCTGCTCCCAGATCTCCGGGCCCGTGGTTTCGTAGTGCGTCCTAGGGTTCTCCTGATTGACGTACTGGTTGGGCTGAAACGCCCCGGGAATCTCTTCGGCAAGCCGATCGGCGACCCGGTAGTAGGACTGCGGGGACTCGGGGGGGACAGAGGTGGGGGCGATAACGACCTCGGCCCCGTAGGCCCTCAGCAGCGTGATCTTCTCCTGGCTCATCTTGTCGGGCATGGTGAAGATGCAGCGGTAGCCCTTGAGCGAGGCGGCGATGGCGAGGCCGACCCCCGTGTTGCCGGAAGTGGGCTCCACGATGGTGCCCCCCGGACGCAGTAGTCCTGCCTGCTCGGCCGACTCGATCATCCGAATTCCGATTCGGTCCTTCACGCTGCCTCCGGGGTTCAGCAGCTCGACCTTGGCGAGAAGCTCCGGTGACAGGCCGCGGCCGACATGCGCCAGGCGCAGCAATGGTGTGTTGCCCACCAGGTCCAGCAACGACTCGTAGATCGCCGACTTGTGAACAGCCGGTCTGTCTAAGTTCATGCGACCATGGTAAGGGTGCTTCAGGGCCGGCCTTCAGATGCCGATCATGTGCCTGCAACCGGTTGATGCTTTCGAGCGTCCAATCGGACGTGTGCGGCTTGGCCGTGCGGCGGATCGGTTATCTTGCGAGGCCGCCCGTCGGCGCGGTGGAGTGGGTCGCTCCTGGAAGCGGCGGATAGCGAGCGAGATGCCTATAACATCGGCGTTCGCCGGGAGGTGAAGAAGGGGCCAGTGCTGGCAAGAGAGGCAGTCGAAATCATTCCGCGGGAGGACGCGCCGCCTGCGACCAGATCGGCATGGAAAAAGGTGGGCGCAGCCTTCGCGGTGCTCGTGCTGCTCGTTGCGCTTGCAGCCGGAGGCGTGGCCTTGGCAACCCAGGACTACGCGGCCAAGTACGAGGGCCGGCTGCTCCCCGGAACCACGGTCGCGGGAGTCGATGTCTCGGGCATGACCCCCAAGGAGGCGCTGGCGTCGGTCAAGGCCTCCATCCGCCCAGAGCTCAGCCGCAAGGTCGCCGTAACTTGGCGCGCCCGCCGCTGGATGACCTCACCTCGAGAACTCGGCGCCCGAAGTGACGCTCGGCGCGCGGTGCAAGCCGCAGTCGCCGCCAGCGGACAGGTCACATTCATGGAAAAGGCGCGGATGCGCTGGCTCGGCGAGCGGATGAGCTTTCGTGATCAGGTCGCCATCACCCATCCGCGCAAGGGAATAAAGGGATTCGTCTCGAGCATAGCCCAGGGCCTCTTCGAGAAGCCTGAGGACGCCGCGCTCGACTACTCCAGCGGCTGGGTGAACGTCGTTCCCGGCGACAAGGGCCGCCGGGTGGTACGCAAAGAGGCGCGAGCGGCCCTCTCCGGGGCCCTGTTGAAGAACAGAGGTACGGCTCCGTTGCCGGTCAAGATCCTCGAACCCGAGGTCACCGCCGCGTCCTTCGATCAGGTGCTGCTGGTCCGCATCGGCGAGAACAAGCTCTACCTCTACAACGACGGCGAGATCACGAACTCGTGGAGCGTGGCGACCGGACAGCCCGAGTACATGACGCCCACCGGCCTCTACTCGGTAACCGAAAAGCGTTACCTGCCGACGTGGGTCAACCCTGCCCCCGACACGTGGGGGGCCGAGCTGCCGGCCGAGATTCCGCCCGGCCCCGACAATCCTCTGGGCGTGCGAGCGCTCAACTGGTCGGCCCCGGCGATCCGTTTCCACGGGACCGAGGCCACATACTCGCTCGGATACAACGCATCGCATGGCTGCGTGCGGATGTCGAACACGGAAGTAACACAGCTCTACGACATGGTCGATGTGGGCACCCCCATCGTTTCCCTGGTGGCGGGCACGCTCAAGCCCCTGTACGCCTCGGCCCCCGATCCCACTCCGGTCGCAGAAAACGTGCAGGGCAACGGCGGCGCCGACAACGGCGGTCGCTAGCGCGGGCAGGCGCCGCCCGCAGTTCGGGGAGGAGGGCGGCCGCCTTTCCTACGGCGCCTATCTGAAGGTGGGCGAGCTTCTGACGCTCCAGCGGCCTCAGGCGACACCCCCGGCCCACGACGAGCTCCTGTTCATCGTCGTCCATCAGGCCTACGAGCTGTGGTTCAAGCTGATCCTTCACGAGCTGTCCGCGGGAGTGGAGGAGATGATCTCCGGGGCGCCGGCTCGTGCCCGTCACCTCCTCGAGAGGGTGCACGCCATCGAGCGAGTGCTGATCGAGCAGGTGGCGGTGCTCGAATCGATGTCGCCCCAGGACTTCCTCGAGTTTCGTACCAGCCTGGCGCCCGCCTCGGGATTCCAGTCGGTCCAGTTCCGTGAGATCGAGTTCGTTTCGGGTCTCAAGGAGCGTGGTTACCTCGAGCGGCTGGAGCTCGATTCCGAGGATCGGGCGCGCCTGGAGCAGCGACTAACAGGTCCGACCCTGTGGGACGGCTTTTGCTCGCTGCTTGGGGGCCGCGGGCTTCCGATGCCCGACGACGACGAGCGCACCCGCCGAGAGAGCCTTCTGAGGGTCGCCCGGGAGAGGCAGGAATTCTCCGACGAGTTCTATCTCTCGGAGGCGTTGCTGACTCACGACGAGCTGTTCGCGATCTGGCGCCAACGCCACGTGCTGATGGTCGAACGCCAGATCGGGACCAAGTCCGGAACCGGCGGCACCACCGGGGCCGCCTACCTGCGCTCGACCCTGGACAAGCGCTTCTATCCGGAGCTGTGGGAGCTGCGCAGCTATCTGTGAGGGCCTGCACACGCAACGCGAAAAAACCTCGGCTCGAGCACTTGCGCCCAGGGAACCGGCCGGGCTAAGGTGCGAGAGTACCCCGCAGAGGCAAGTAGGCTCCGGCCGAACGTCACTGCGGGGTACGCCTTTTCCCGCCCCCACCGACGTTTTGAGCGCCTCTCGGTGCGGTTTTCCGCACACTGAGACGCTCAAAACCTAAAACCGCTCCCGCTCAGCTCCCTCGCTTGCGCTCCGTCTCCGCCTCCCTCAGGTCGATCCGGCGGATCTTGCCCGTCAGCGTCTTGGGCAGGTCGGCCACAAACTCGACCTCCCTCGGATAGGCGTAGGCCGCATAAGCTTTGCGGACGTGCTGCTTGATCTTGTCGACGAGCTCGTCCGAGCCCTCCACTTCGGGCGCCAGGCGGACGAAGGCCTTGACGATGTGCCCCCTCTGCTCGTCGGGAGAGGCGACCGCGGCGGCTTCGACGACCTCCGGTAGCTCCAATATGGCCGACTCGACCTCGAAGGGGCCGATGCGGTATCCGGCCGAGATGATGACGTCGTCGGCCCTGCCCTCGTACCAGACGTAGCCGTCTTCGTCCATTCGCGCGACATCCTTGGTCCGAAAGTAGTCGCCGCCGAACACCTCTTCGGTGTCCTCGGGGCGGTTCCAGTAGCCGAGTGGGTAGTGGGGGTTGGAACGGGCCACGAGGCAGATCTCGCCCGCCTCTCCGCGAGCTACTTCCTGCTCGCTTCCCACCTCCAGCAGCTTGACCTCCCAGCCCGGCAGGGGCTTGCCCATCGAGCCGTGGCGGATGTCGACGGTGGGGAAGTTGCCGCACAAGGGATAGCTCTCCGTGAGCCCGTAGTAGTCGAGCACGGGGATGCCGAACTGGCTCTGAAACCAGCGGATCACCTCGGGATTCAGGGGCTCGCCGGCGGAGCAGGCGATACGCAGCTTGATGTCGTACTCGGAGCTTGGGTCCTTCGCCTGCGTCATGGCGCGCAGCGCGGTCGGGGTCGTGAACAGGTTGCCGACCTGGTGCTTCTCGAGCAGGCGGAAGGTCTGGGCGGGATCGTAGGCGCCACCCTTACGCTGGAATACGGCCACGGGCACCCCGTATCGCCACGGGCCCAGCAACCCAGGAACGATCCCGGCGATCCAGGCCCACTCGCCGGTGGAGTGGAACACCTCGTCCTCCCGGACATCGTGGCAGAACTCGTACTCGTTGTGCCCGATCAGGTAGCGCTGGGCGTGCAGGATGCCTTTGGCTTGTCCCGTCGTGCCGCTCGAGTAATAGAGCTGGGCGGGGTCGTCGGCTCTAGTGTCGACGGGGGTGAACTGTTCCGCGGCGGCGCCCATGGGCTAGTCGAGATCGAGGTGGCCATCGACAAGCGAGGCGCCGGCGTTCAGGAGGACCACCCGCTCGAGGGAGGAGACGCGGCCCCCCATGC
>Ga0136623_10000562_pt1 | contig 11329 bp, 11 predicted proteins | sample AntDrymUQ4492106_2_FD_104656 | JGI IMG/M metagenome (GOLD analysis project Ga0136623, IMG submission 104656) | Polar desert sand microbial communities from Dry Valleys, Antarctica - metaG UQ449 (21.06) | ecosystem: Environmental > Terrestrial > Soil > Desert | place: Antarctica: Dry Valley...
ATTTTGCTTACAGGCGAGATGTCATATAAGGGATTGATTTAATTGGCTATAACAGAAAAAAACGGTAAGCGATGTCTGTCTTCAGAACATTTCTTAGGCAGACGCCAACTGAGAAACCAACAACTACAGGAGGAGAGGAGGAGACAACGGTGAAAATTCGTAATCAAGAAGTACTTATCCCGACCAGCATGGTGGGAAACTACCCGAATCCGAGATGGTGGGACGCCGAGTTTGCGCGGGACTTTACCGGCGACCAGGAGCCCCCGGATGCCCTGATACGCGAGGCCTTAGAGGACGTGGTGGCTGCCATCGTCAAAGACCAGGAAAACGCCGGTCTGGATATCATCACCGAGGGGCGCATTCACGGCGACAACTATGGGGATCAGGCGCTTTACTACTATTTCCGCCGCTTGGGATATAACCTCAAGGGCGGTTATCTTGGCTTTCCTATCTACAGTCGCCTACACGCGGCAACCTTAGACCAGGAGGTGAAGCGGCGGGGCGCCATCCATGTCGAACAGGCGCGGGCCTTAAAGCGGGCTACCAAGAAGCCCACCAAGATCCAGTACACCGGTATTCAAGTGCTGTCACAGTGTACCAATGACCTGCATTACAAGTCCTCACGTGATCGGACCATGGCGATTGCCGCGGCAATCAATGAAGATCTGCGGGAAGTGGATGCCCTCGGCGTCGATTTTATTCAGTTAGACGAGTTTACCTGGCCCTACGGATTTGAAGATTGGGCCATCGAGGCATTTAATCGCGCTGTGGAGGGCGTCAAACATGCCCAGATTGTCGTCCATGTGTGTTGGGGAAACTGGGGAGGCACACCAGCTTATTTGCCGGACGATACGGCTAAGGCTGGCGAGATCTTCGACCTGAGCAAGCGACGCGGCAAGGAACCGGCGGCGACCGCGTCGGTGGTACCGAAAGCCTACCAAGCACGCATCAATGTCTTGAATCTCGAGAATTGTGGCCGGCGCAGCGACGACATGAGCGGCCTTGAGATCATGAAGGCCCATCCGCTGCCGGACAATGTCTGTTTCTGGGCGGGAGTAATCGATGTCAAGAGCACAATCACGGAAACTGCAGAGCAGGTAGCGGATCGGATCCGGCGGCTCTTACAGGTGGTACCGGCCCAGCGTCTCGGGGTTACGACCGACTGCGGTCTGATCCTGCTGCAGCGCTACATTGCCATCGACAAACTGCACGCCTTGGTGCAGGGAACCGAGTTGGTACGCGCGGAGTTGGCCACGAAGGCCGCGTGACGCGCCGAAGCCGCCCAATCTCGGGCCTTGCGTAAGTATCACACGATGCCGATCTATCAGCTCCTATGCCTCGACTGTGGCCATCGTTTTGGCGGCATGGTCTTCGCCGGTACCCAGGAGCCCGAGAAGTGGATCTGCTCGCAGTGCGGCGGGGATCGGGCACAGATACGCGCGGACTCGGTCCCTGTTCCGCATCCGCTTGAAGTGCAACATGGGGCGGGTTGCCCCTGTTGCAGCGGAGGTACGAGGGGCAATTTAATCTAGAAGCTATGTCCTCGTCGAGAGGCGTCAGGATCACGATACGGATGCGGCCAATGCACTCGTCGCTCGCTTGTTTGAGTCATCACCGTGGTCGATGTTAGCCACGCTCAGTGGTCTATTAACCGCTGGGTACAAGAGATCGGGACCCGACTCGCTGCGGGCGATCAACAAGAATCGATCATCAATGTAAACGCCGATGATCATCGGGAGTTCGATGCGATCTTTTTAGGCGGCGGGGCCGCGGGACGTTTCGGGGCTGCGTACCTGCGCGCGATGGGTGGCCGGCCACTCATCATCGACCGCTGGCCCTTCCTTGGTGGCTCCTGTCCGCATCATGCCTGCGTCCCGCACCACGTGTTCTCCGATGTCGCCGCGCAGTTGCTCCTGGAACGCACGTTCTCAGGCAAGCTGTGGTTTCAAAACATGAGGGATAAGACGATCTCGATCAAAGAGGTCATCGAGATGTTTCGCAGGGGCCGGACGGGCCCGCACGCGATGATGAATTTCCAGAGCAAAGAGCAGCTCGATTTGGAATTCGTCCTGGGTGCACGCGGCCGGATTTTAGGGCCCCATACGGCTTCTGCGGCCGGCCAGACGTACAGAGCCAAGAACCTCGTCCTTGCGACTGGCGCCCGTCCGCAGACCATAGCTATTGGCGGCCATGCCCTCAAAGGGGTCTTCGACTTTGCGAGTCTCGTCGATGCCCTCGATTACGAGCCGGGTCCAACCGCCGTGGTCGTCGGGGGCGGTAAGACCGCGATCGAGTACGGCTGCTTTTTCAACGCCGCCGGCCGGCGCACCGTAGTCGTCTCGCGAGATCGGCCCTTGCCGATGATCAACGACGGCGAAACCCGCGCCTATCTGATCGAGCGGATGGAAGAACAAGGGATGGAATTTTGGCCAAGCTCGGAGCTTACCGCCATCGAAGGGGACGAACATGGGCGGGTCAGGGCAGTGGGGATCCGCACCCCAACGGGTGAGGTCAGCGTTGCGACCGATTTCGTATTCTTGGGCATCGGTGAACGCCCCAACTCCGAGGAAGCGCGCGAGGTCCTTGGGGTGACCGTGGATGCTGACGGTTTTGTCGAGGTCGACAGTCGCATGCAGACCTCGGTACCCAACGTGTACGCGGTCGGCGATTTGCTCGGTGCACCGATGGAGATGTTTAAGGCGCGCAAAGGCGGGATGTATGCGGCCCGTAACATCATGGGCGAGGAAGCCCACTACGGTCTCAAAGAGTACCCTGACTTTATGCATACCCACTATGAAGTGTGTTGGCTGGGGCTCGGGGAAGAGCAAGCCCGTGATCGCTGCCGGGAGGTGGTGGTGCTCAAGCTGCCGCCCGATAACCCAGACGGTCACGCGGTGGCCCTCCCGGCGGGCGACCGGATGATGCTTTACGCGATGATGGAGCCGCGTCTGTCGGGCTTCCAGAAGCTTGTGATTGACGGGGCCTCGCGGCGGATCCTCGGTGCCTTTCACGTCGGTTGCGGTGCCAAAGACGGATTCCAGTACCTAGCCCCGATGGTGCGGAACGGATTGACGGTTGATGAGCTCGGCGAGATGGACGAGTTATTTTTGAATCCCTCATATTTTATTCAGCTCTGCCGCTTGCGGGCGGGCAGCAAGGTATTGCGGGACCTTTGAACTCATGGAGAAGCCGAGCCTGGCGGCGAGATTAGCCAATAAGAATGCGATCATTACCGGGGGTGGTTCCGGGATTGGGCTTGCAATAGCCCGCCTGTTTGGCCGCGAAGGTGCGCGTATGTCGATTCTGGATCGCGATGGCCCATTGGCCGAAAAGACCGAAGTCGAGCTGCGCAAAGAGGGGTTGGACGCCGCTGCCTTCTGCGTCGATGTGACCGATGCGCGCGGTGTTGCCGAGGCGTTTGGGAAGATCATCAGTCGCTATGCCGGCCTCGTCCACGTCCTTGTCAACAATGCGGGCATCGCGGAGTTTGGCAGCGTTGAGGACACGACCCTCGATTCCTGGGAACGGGTCATGGCAGTCAACGTCACTGGGACGTTTTTATGCTCCCAAGCCGTGCTGCCACAGATGAAGCAACACGGGGGCGCCATCATCAACCTCGCCTCGGCCGCAGGCCTCGTTGGGTTCCCGAAGATGGCCGCCTACTGCGCATCCAAGGCGGCGGTCATCGGACTGACCAGGCAGATGGCGGCCGATTACACGGGCATCGGGATCCGGGTGAATTGCTTGTGCCCGGGGAGAGTGGCGGGCACTCGACTCGATCAAGAGATCCTCGGGCGCGACACGGCCGCAGAGACTCAGGCGAAGCTGGCCAAATACCCTATCGGTCGGTTTGGCCGACCCGAGGAAATCGCGCAGGCTGCGCTCTTCCTCGCCTCCGATGAGGCCAGCTTCGTGTCGGGCGCGGCCTTTTGCGTCGATGGCGGGATGACGGCGATCTGAACCCAGCGATGTACACCCAAGCCGACAAACGCTGTGACCTCCCGAGCTTGGTCGCGCACGTACGCGAGGGCGACTGCGTGGCCATTGGCGGCGGCCTGTCCTGGCGCGAGCCTATGGCGGCTCTGCGTGAGCTCGTGCGGCAGCAGATCAAGGGCCTCAAGCTCGTGGGCTCAGCGCATGGAATCGATGTGGACCTGCTCTGCGGGGCGGGTGCCGTGGCCGTGAGTGCCGAATCTTACGTGGGATTCGAACAAGACTTCGGGATGGCTCCTAATTATCGGCGCGCCTGCGAGTCCGGGGCGGTCGAGGTGCGGGATAGCTGTTGTTACACGCTCGTGCAGCAACTGCGCGCCGCGATCGCCGGTCTGCCGTTCATGCCTATCCGCTCGGTGCGGGGTACGGGATTCATGCACATTGATCCGGACTACAAGACCATGCTCTGTCCGTTCACCGGGGAAGAGCTGGTCCTCGTGCCCGCGCTGGAGCCCGATGTCGCGATCCTGCATGCCCACTACGGCGATGCCCACGGCAATCTGCATATCGAAGGGCCGCCCGTCGCCGATATCCTGTTCGCCAAGGCATCCAAAAAGGTGATCGCGACGGTTGAGAAACTCGTGCCGCCCGAGCAACTCACGGAAGTTGGTGTGACCATCCCCTATTTTTACGTCACGGCGTTGGCCGAGGTCGCGTACGGAGCACACCCGACCGCGTGCTATCCGTTCTATGCCTATGATCGCCGGCACACCGCTGAGTACTACCGCGTTGCGAGCGACGGTGGGGAGCCATTTCGGGATCTTTACCTGCAACCCTACGTCTACGGCTGTCCCTCGCACGCCGAATATCTGGAGGCCATCGGAGGCGCAGAGGCACTCGACCGCCTCGCCTCCTGGAAGGAGGGCTCGCGCCCTTGGATGGATCTGTATGCGTGATCGCTCCACACCCATAACCTGTACCTTCGGCGAGGTAATGATCTATCAGATAACTCGGACGATCGAAGACAGGATCGTGGCCTTCCACGGCTTCGGCTCACCGCTCGTGCAACTCGCACTGCACCTCGCGAAAAAGACCCACGCCCCCGATCTGGTCCTCGTTGCCGGCGCCACCTATGGGGTGAACCCCACACCCCCGTTTCTCGCCCCAACCACCAACGACTGGGTGATGAACCGCGGAGCGGAATGCAACCTCGACATCGAAGAGTTGTTTGACCTTGCGGCGAGCGGGCGCGTGGGCCGAATGTTTCTCTCCGGTCTACAGATCGACCGCTGGGGCAACATGAACGTGACCCGCGTCGGGCGAGAGCAACTGCAGCTCAAGCTGCCGGGCGGGGGTGGCGGCTGCAATCTGTCCTGTGACGTGCAGCATGTGACCATTTGGACCGCCGCACACCGGACGGCGCCCGACCCGAAAGGCCGACGCCGGTTTCGGCTGGTCGAAGGCTGTGATTTCATCACGAGCGTGGGGCATCGTACCGCCGAGGGAAAAACCCGGTTCGAGATGCGATATCGGGGGAAGGGCCCCGATAGCCTCGTCACCGAGCTCGGGGTCTTCGATTTCGATGACTCCGGCCACGCGCGGCTCGCCGGGATTTACCCGGATGTCGATGTCGCCGAGGTGCGCGAGAATACGGGCTTCGAATTCCCGGTGCGCGAGGACCTCAGCCTGGTCCCTCTACCTACACCGGAGATGGTGGAGTTTATCCGTGCCCTGGACCCGTTGCGGATCCATGAGCGGGAGCTGAGACCTGAAGAACGGGCGCGCAGTTTTGCGCTGGCCTGAACGACAGACGGCGGGTATGGGTGGCGCAGTGCTCAAGGTCGGGAGTCTCAAGTGGCAGAACAACTTCGTGCCCCTCCCCTATCGTCGGGTGAGCTTTCAGCCGTATGAAGGAGGCATGACCGAGGCGGTTATCGAAACGCATTTGCTGTCACGCGAGGTCTACCGGCGCACCGATGTTGTGGTCTTACATAATGCAGATCATCAACTGGCCGTGGCCGCGGTGCAGCGGGCCGAATCCGACGCGCTGTTCACCCGTGTGGAGGCCGTAGAGGTACTGGCCTTGCCCGCTGATTGTGTATTCATACAATCACCCGAGACCGATCCGGCCAACCGCTCGGCGCTCGCCATGCTCGCTCGTAAGCACCGCCTCGGGTCGGATCGGACGGTCGTCGTTCAAGGCACATTCGATCATATCAACATCATCCACCACCCCGATCCCCTGATCCTGCGGGTCGTCGAGGTCGCTCCGCCGGATCCCCCGAAGCTCTACAAAATGGCCGAGCACGTCTTGAGCTATGCCGACCTCCCGCCTATCTGTCTCGAGCTCGAGCGCATCGACCTGCGCGAGCTTTGTAGGCAGGTTCAGCCCGAGGCTTATCTCGTGCCCTGCCGCTCGGGCGGCCTCGATGAGCTCGGAGCGCCAGTGTACTTTCTCGATGAGCGCCCCCCCTTGCGCCACCCTTGGACCCTGATCGGCTGCGAACGCAGCCTCCAGTTCCACCGGCATTACTACGGAGATGAGCCGCCGCGCGTGGAAATGTGTCCCCGGAAGCTCGCGCCAACATCGGCTCGCCCCACCCTGCTCAAATGCTGCCTGTTAGAATTTAGCATTGAACAAGACGGCATGACGGCGGTGGTTCCCTGGGGCGCCGACCTTCCGATGGTCGAACAGGCCCTTAGCCTGCTCTCGCGGGGTGTGGAATATGCCTGAGCTCGCTTGGGATCCCATCGTCGAGAGCCTCATCGGCGATCGCACGCAAAAGCCCCGAGCCGCCGGGGTAACGATGGTCATCGACACGGGCGTGGGCCTGGGCCTGCTGCGCGATACCCTTGAGCTCGCGGGTCACTGCATCGACCACTGGAAGCTCAGCTTCGGAACCTCGGTGTTCCTCACCAAGCAGGTCCTGCAGCGCAAGCTGGCGCTGCTCGCCGAGCACGAGGTGCTGACCTTCCCCGGCGGTACGTTGCTCGAGGTCGCACTCGTCGAGCGCCATTGCCGCGATTACATGAAGCACGCCAAGACCTTGGGCTTCAGCGCCGTCGAGATCTCCGACGGCACGATCCCGATGCCCGCCTTTCGCCGCAGGAACATCATTCACTGCGCGCTGGACGCCGGGCTCGTCCCCATCACCGAGGTGGGTAAGAAGGACCCGCGGCAGCAGCCTTCGGCGGAGCAGATCGCCGAGCAGGCCTTGGAGGATCTGGAACGTGGCGCGCGCTGGGTCGTGGTGGAAGGCAGGGAGTCTGGTCGCGCGGTTTGCATCTATGACGATGAGGGCCAGGTCATCGAAGATGCCGTTGCGGCAATCAGCCGCATCATGGGCGCTGCGGCGGACCGGCTTGTGTGGGAGGCCCCGCTCAAGGAACAGCAGGCCTATTTGATCCGAAGGTTCGGTACCAACGTCGGACTCGGTAACATCCACCCCGATCAAGTGCTGGCGGTCGAATCCTTACGCTGCCGACTTCGCTTCGAAACCCTACGCTCGGTCACCGACGAGTTGGTTCGCTCTGGCGCCTGGGACCCTCATGAGGTCGAGCCGGAGCGCGCTGAGGCTCCGATAAGCTTCCATGCCGATAAGAGATAGCCGCGAGCCAGGCTGCCCCTCATCGGTATCGGAGCAGGTGCTCGAGGTGGGGGCGCGCCTCGCGCGCAACCCCTCCGAGCGACTGATCCAGACGGCGTTCAAGAGGGAACTTGACGACCAAGCGGATCTGTTCGAAGGCATGAGCTGGGTCGATCTTGCTCACACACTGGTGATGATGGAGGCGGGCATCGTTCCGCGTGAGGCCGGTCGGGATCTTCTCGCTGCCCTCTTGAAACTTCACGAACGACCCGCTGATTTTACCTTGGACCCATCGAGGGGCGACCTCTACACCAACCGCGAAGCGTGGTTGGCCACGCAGACAGGCGCGAGCACTTGGTTAGGCGCAGGCCGGGCGCGACGCGAAGCGACCACAACCGCATTTCTGATCAAGGCGCGCGCGGGTCTCCTCGGCCTGGCTGAGGCGCTGGCGACGACCGGCAAAGTGATCACCGCGCGCGCGCGCGAGTTTCGCAGCGCATTGGTGCCCGACTATACTTATCTACAATCGGCGCAGCCGACCACTTTCGGTCATTATCTGCTTGGTTGTGCCTACCCTGTGCTGCGTGACCTCGATCGCGTTCGAGCGCTTTACGGGCGTGTGAATCTAAGTCCCGCGGGATGCGGCAGCACCAACGGGTCGCGTTTACCTCAAGACCGCGATCGCCTGCGCGAGCTTCTGGGCTTCGATGGGCTCGTCATACATGCACGTGATGCCATGTGGCAGGCGGATCTGCCGATCGAGGCGGCCGCGATACTGACTGCAATCCTGATCAATCTCGACCGCCTGGCCGAGGACCTGCAAATCTATGCCACGGAGGAATTCGCCCTGGTCGATATCGACGATCGGCACGCGCGCGCGAGCAAGATCATGCCGCAGAAGAAGAACCCCTTCGCCTTGACCCACGTCCGCGGCGTAGCCAGCACGATGATCGGCACGCTCGCGGCGAGCGCGGCATTGGGTCGAACGCCTTCGGGGCAACCGGACAACCGCCTGCCGCTCTACGGCATGATCCCGCGGGCGATCGTGGAGACGCAGGATGCAGTAGGACTCATGGGCGAGGTCGTGAGCTTTCTGACATTCAATGTTCAGTCTGCGCGAAGTCGGCTCGATGCCAGCTTCGCGCTCGCGACCGACCTCGCCGAGATGCTCGTGCTGGAGAGCGGCCTCGATTTCCGCCAGGCGCATAAACTGGTCGGCCACCTCGTGCGTCGGCATCTGACGGAAGGCGATCTTAATCAGCTCACGCCGGGGGAATTAGCAGCGGCCGCAGAGCAGGTTCTAGGCCATCGGATCGATCTCTCGCAGGCGGCCCTCCGCGACGCCCTGGACCCCGAGGCGGCTGTCGCTGCACGGACAGCGCCCGGGGGCGCGGCACCGGAGAGCGTGGATTCAATGATCACCCAATGCGAGCAGACGTTGATGAAGGCCGACGCGTGGGCCACCAACTGCCGCCAGCAACTCCGCATGGTGGAGGATTCACTGTTACATATGGCCCATGAGTGCTTGAGGGGTTCGGATGCTTCGAGCCCGGCTTCTGCATAGGTGTAGGCGGTAGGCGCGGGCAGCATGAGCGAAGCAGTCTTCACGCATGATGTTTTCCTGAGCCATAGTGCTAAGGACAAGGATGTCGTCCGTGCCGTCGCCGAACGGTTGCGGGCGGACGGCCTGCGGGTGTGGTTTGGTGAATGGGTGCTCAAGGCAAGCGATAACATCCCGGCGAAGATCGAGGAAGGGCTAGAGCACTCCCGCGTGCTCGTGCTGTGCATGTAAAGCAAATCGTCTTCGAGGGCGAGCGCTTCGACGTGATGAGCGTACGCCACTGGCGGGACAAAGCGTTGCGCCAGCCAGCGTAACCCAGACGGAGCTTGCCGAATCCGGGATGACTGGAGCCACGAACGCCTGCATTCTGCTTTTTTGATAACAGCAACGAGCCACAACGAGGTAGCGAATCGTCATGTCAGTGCACATCAGTGACTCAGCCATCTACCGAAACTCGTGGGGCACGCCCGAACTGCGTGCACTCTTCGATGATGCCGCGCTGACCGCCGGCTGGATCGAGGTCATGGTCGCGCTCGCCGAGACGGAGGTGGAATTCGGTTTGATCCCCGCGGCGGCGGTTAACCAGCTCGCCGATGCCTGCGGGCGCATGCAGCTCGATGAGGCGTTTTTTACCGAAGTGCGCGAAGACTTCGAGCAGACCAATCATTCGCTGCTCGGCCTGATTCGCGCACTCCAACGTCGCTGCCCGGGCGACAGCGGGGAATGGTTTTGTTACGGGGCGACGGTGCAGGACATCACCGATACCCATACGGCGCGGATCCTAGTCAAGGTGCGGGAAATCTTTGAAGGCCAGCTTGCAGGCGTGGCGACGGCGCTGAGGGGCCTCGCCCGCCGCTATCGGGATACGCCGATGTGCGGCCGCACCCACGGTCAACCGGGCCTGCCGATCACCTTCGGGTTCAAGGCCGCCGGGTGGCTTGATGAGGTTCAGCGTCACCGCCAACGGATCGAGGGGGTCGGGGCACGCCTCGGCGTCGGACAGCTCGCGGGCGGCGTCGGCAGTCTCTCCTCCTTTGGTACCGAGGCGCTCGCCCTGCAGCGGCGCTTTTTGGAAAGGCTCGGGCTCACGGCCCCTGCAATCTCCTGGACCGCCTCGCGCGATCGCCTCGCCGAATGGCTCAACCTCCTCGCCCTAATCGCGGCCACGGCCGACCGCATCGGCCATGAGATCTACAACCTGCAGCGGCCCGAGATCGGGGAGCTCAGCGAGGGATTAGTGCCGGGGACGGTCGGCAGCATCACCATGCCCCAGAAGCGCAACCCAGAGATCGCCGAGCACTTGGGCACACTGGCCCGCGTGGTGCGGTATCAGGCCGCGCATATGGGCGAGAATCTTGTGCACGACCACGAGCGCGATGGGCGCGCGTGGAAGGGGGAATGGGCGCTACTCCCTGGGGCCTGCCTCGCTACCGGCAAGGCCTTGGCGTTGCTGCACGGTCTGCTCGAACACCTTGACGTCAGCGTGGACCGCATGCGGGACAATCTGCTTGCGACCAAAGGTTTCGTACAGGCCGAGCACGTGATGCTGGCCCTCGCCCCCAAGCTCGGTAAGCAGAGCGCCCATGCGCTCGTGTACCGCGTGGCGATGGACGCCGCCGAGCGTGGCACCCCCCTGCGGGAGGCCGTGCTCGCCGAGCCCCAGATCGTAGCGCAGCTCGGCGTCGTCGGGATCGAGAGCCTCTTCGACGTGGGACAGAGCACAGGTTGCTGCGCACAGATGGTCGACCGCGTGCTTGCCCAAGTGGAGGCACAGTCACCCGGCCGCGGTTAGCGGCTCTTAGTAATCGTCAAGAAAAGAATGCATTATGCGCGTCATATATGGACTGCAAGGCATCTACATCCATGTAGCCTGGACCCCGGCATTCCATGCCGGGCTGACGGGATGACTCTACTATTGATGCTTAATATAAAGGTGCACGATCGTGGCAAGCGTTAAACCGAACCTCATAGGCCCAACCAACCCATGGGAAGCCCTCGCGCGGCTGCGGCGCCAAACCTTGGCAGAATTCCCAACACCGCTCTCACCGATGCGACGACTCAGCCGAGCGATCGGCGGTTTGGATATTTGGTTCAAACGGGATGATTTGATCAGTTTTGGCTTGGGGGGCAACAAGGTCCGGGGCCTGGAGTTGCTGGTGGCCGACGCGCTGGGCCAGGGCGCTGACACCATCGTGACCGGCGCGGGCGCGCAGTCCAACCACGTCCGTGCAACGGCGGCCGCGGCCGC
>Ga0136623_10000566_pt1 | contig 11291 bp, 20 predicted proteins | sample AntDrymUQ4492106_2_FD_104656 | JGI IMG/M metagenome (GOLD analysis project Ga0136623, IMG submission 104656) | Polar desert sand microbial communities from Dry Valleys, Antarctica - metaG UQ449 (21.06) | ecosystem: Environmental > Terrestrial > Soil > Desert | place: Antarctica: Dry Valley...
CCGTCGAGCACTGCCTCATCGGAGATGGGCAAAAACACGGCGAGCTTTCGGACCGGAGCGACGCTCTGAGTGAGCACGACGGTCGCCTGGCTTGCCAGTAGAAGTAGTTCCTGACTCGTACACACTGCGAGAGGGCCGGACACCGGTATTTCGTTGTTCGGTTCGCTTGCTTCTCAAGCCCCCCACGTTCTTCCAGACCGATTGCAGGCAAGCAACTAGCCCGCATTCCCGAATACGCTTTCTCTCATGGTCAAGCGGATAGTGGGAGCAGTCCTCATCATGCTGGGAACCTTTATTGCCTACATGGGGATCTGGACTGCCGTCGTCATGACTGGATTCTTCTTCGAAGGTGGAGGTGGCTGGCTGGGGCCTGAGCCAGAGATGCTGATACCAATTGCTGCTTTCTTGGTTGCGGCCCTCTTGTGTTGGCTGGGCGCGCGGCTTTGGAGGCGAAGGGAACATTGACCTCCCGACTCCCGACGCGACCCAGGGGGCTACCGAAATAGATTCGAGCGCCCTACGGGCCGCCGTCTTCCGCCGCCGCATACGCGCGGGCAAGTTTCCCGAAAAACTGACACTCATTCGTCCTGGACGAATCGTGCCCCAATTGCGTAGGGGACAGGGGGACACAGCGGAGGTCCTCCCCCTAACATGGAAACATATCCTCCCGCGTTTACCGCCGCTTGCTGCCCTCCTGCTGGGTCTCCTCTTGTTTGGGGGGCTATTCGCTTGGTTCACCAAAGGGCCTGGCGACGGCGACGCTCCTAGAGGATTTGCTCTTATCTACGCCCGCTGTGTGAAGAGTACGGCGGAGGCCCAAAGGAAGGTGGGCACTACTGACTCCTCCTCCATCCGCTTCGCCGTTACGAGACAATGCGCTACGAGCTCTGCCGCCTATGCCAGAGAATTTCGTGCGTACTCCCGCTGCGTGGAGAGGAAGTTAAAGCAGTTGAAGCCGCTTACGCCCGACTCCATACAACTGATTAGGGAAAACGCCAACTACAACCCCTTCACGCTGAGAACTTCGGCCGAAAGCACCTGTTCGGGGACTAGCCTCCCAGGCAAGGGCGACTTATGGGACGACATGTTCTGGCAGTCCGTGCGTACGACGCCCAGCGGTCGGCCAGTCCCGCTCCGCTTGACCTGCCCCGACCAGCACCCTGCAATTTGGTGGCCAGGCTCATAACGCCGATTCACCCCAGCACCTCCACGCCAGGCCTCGACACCACGCGCTTCAGCGCCACCAGGTGGGCGCAGCGCTGCTTAGCAGGGCAGGAGCACGTCCACAAGCCGTTGTCGTGAATCACCCGGTAGATGTGGCCGCTATCGCCCTTGACGTGAGCCTCGATGCGCTCCGGGGTTACTAGGCGGATGGTGAGCCTGCCGCTGAGGAGATAGCGCTCCCCTTTCGCTTGGGCGTTCTCACGCGTCACCTCACACCCGCATCTGCATGAGAACCTCTCCTCGGCAACCTTGAGGATGTCGAGCCGCCGCTGGTCGATGTGCAACTCAGTGCACTCCCGGCAAAGAGTTCTCAGGTCTTCCGGTTCGATGGCGTCAACCTCAACGCTTTCCCCGCGGCGGGGCCACAAGAGCATCGCGATAGGTCTCCTCCAGGCCCGCCGCGAGGCGCTCCATGCCGTCGGGGAACAGATGCCCATAGGTGCTCAGAGTCACGGTGATTGACGAGTGTCCGAGGTGGGATTGCACCGCCTTGGGATGTGCGCCCTGGGCAATCAAAAGCGCCGCGGCGGTGTGTCTGAGGTCATGGGGTCGAAGTGCCTCGAGCCTGCGGCTCTGACCGCCGGCGTCCAAAAGCGCTTGTGGAAGCTCGAGTTCCGCAATGGAGATCCGTTCGGGGCCGTGAACACCAGCGCGCTCGGGTCATCGGCTACATGGCATGCCAGATGCTCGGCGAGCCGGGCACGTAGGAGCTCCCCCGAGCAACTAGCGGAAAGTAGGGCCTGACCTGCACTTATTATGAATTTCGGAGGGCTACGCTAATTGGCAAGCGGACGGTCTTGAAAACCGTTGTCCGAAAGGACTTGTGGGTTCGAGTCCCACGCCCTCCGCTACCCTGTGACCTGCGGTTTCAGGTTTCGCGTTACGCTCTTCACCTCTTTTGGCGGGATCGTCGGATGATGTCAACGGATTGTCAACGTCTCGCCGGGCCTGCCGAATGAAGTATTGCGGGACGATCGGGAGATTCTGTGAAAGCGCTCGAGCTTGCCGACCGCCTGCGTCAGAGCCTTTGACACAGTTCCGCGAGGAATTAAGCAGCATCTGATCCCTCCGAGCATCCTCGGTTGACTTGCAACCTTTGCTCACGAGCTTGCTCCATGCCAGCCCTGCGCGCGGCGATGATCCCATCGGCGCGACCGTCGTGCTTCTCGGCCGGGGTCACGAAATCGATCCCCATGTGAAGCCGTTGCTCGTTGTAGTAGGTGACGAAAGCATCGGCGTCGGAGATGAGCTCGGTCGGCTCGGCGTAGGCGCCATGATAGAGACGCTCGCCCTTGATGGTGACAAAGAAGCTCCCGATCGCAGCGTTGTCGGCCGGCGTTCTCGGTCGCGCAAACATCTGCGTGATGCCTAAGTCATAGAAGAACCTCCGGATCGTCTTGGAGCGCATCTGCGGGCCACGGTCCGACAACGAGGCCGGCATCTTAGAATCCGCCGCCAGAAGGCCCTCGTTCGCCAAAGCCTTGTCGAAGACATCCTTGACGTCGTCTGAGGTCGCCTGATCTCCGCGGGAAGCCGCGTCCCTCGAAGGGCGCCGGTCAAGCCCAGCCTGATTTTTTTCGCAGCAGGGTGTTCTCGATCGACACTTCCTTGAAGGCGTCCCCGAAGGCGAGACACCTCGGCCTTCAGAGCCGTGGGCGCTGACGGACTACAACTGCCGTCCCTGCGTTGTAAGCGTCGGGCTCAGAATCACGTTACCAGCGAATACCGGGCACCGCAGTTCTGCTGCCTACTTCACAGTCCCACAACATTGCCCTCCTTTGCCGTCGATTGTCCCGTCCCGCGGTCCTCGCGGTCCCAGTCCGACCTCACAGTTTCTGACCAACGACGTAGACAACCTCCGCGCGTTCCTCGAAGCCTTTTGGTTCCAGACGTTGGAGTCGACAACGGGCCCTCTCAAAGCACCGGCTCTTGACCTCAGTCGGCATGGCTTCGTAGCGCAATCGGCTCTGTCCGTGGCGAGTGCGATGAGCTAAGAATTCGTCGGGCGTGCAGGTCGATCTGTACTCGCCCACCCACGAACGGACAAGATGCAGGCGTTCTTCCGTCATCAAGGCTTCAACCTTCTCAGGTGTATCAACGAGCTCGAACTTGGCGAAATCCGGATCTGGCGGTGGGGCACCATGGTCGGTCAGCTCCTCGAACCAGATCTCATAGGCCGGAGGGTCGTGCTCAGCTCCCCACGTCACGGTTCCAATCAGGCCGTTAGGACGCGTCACCCTTGCCATCTCCGCGATCCCCTGCGCCGGATCGAAGAGGTGAAACAGAACGAACGCGAGCACCGCCGCATCGAAGGACTCATCTTTGAAGCTGAGCAGCGAAGCATCCATCACCGCGCGTGGAAACTCACCGGACGCACGCTTGAGCATTCCGAACGACAGGTCGGCAGCAACGACGACCGCGTTCGGCGCACGTTCCCTCAGCTCGGGCAATAGCGATCCGATCCCAGCGCCGGCCTCGAGCACGGCATGCGCCTTCTCAAGTGCCAAATGAGAAAGAACCGCGCGAGACAGCGGCAGTAGCTCGGGTGCCCACAAGTCCTCGTAGGCATCTGCCGCATCCGAGTAAAGCTTGGAGAGTTTGCCGCGCGATTGCCGGGCCCGGTCGGCCATTTCGGCGGAGGACGAACTCATTCAGCGCGCGGTTTCTCCGCGCGGATCGAATATCCAGTGGTCCCGAACTGCCGAGCCTTCTCCTCGCCGCCCGCTCCCGCGAAGGTATCCACCTCGCCGGCGAGCTCGACTGCGGTGAGACCCGCTCCCCGGATTACCGTCTCCCATCCCGCGCACGGCAGGGCACCGGCAATTCAGCCGGTCCACAGATCGATGTCCTTAAGGGCGCCTTCGGGAACTGGCTTCTCCACGCAGATATCGGCGATCGTCATACGGCCACCAGGCTTGAGCACGCGGTGGATCTCCTTGTAGACGCGCAGCTTGTCCGGGCACAGGTTGATCACGCCGTTGGAGATCACGACATCTGCCCACTCCGACTCGATCGGAAGATCTTCGATCAGCCCTTCACGGAACTCCACGTTCTCAAGGTCCAGTTCGTTTGCGAGGCGGCTGGCCCGCTCGACCATCTCAGAAGTCATATCCACGCCGATCACGCGCCCCTCCGGCCCGACAGCAAGGGCTGCGATGAACGAGTCCATGCCTGCACCCGATCCAAGGTCGAGGACGCGTTCGCCGCGTTTCGGTAATCCCCAATAGAAAGGGTTCGCCACGCCGGCAAAGGCGTCGGTTGCCTCGTCGGGCAGCTGGTTCAGAGGGGACTCCGGATACCCCATCCTAAGCGCGTGCTCGCGCCCGGTATGGAAGTGATACTCGCCCGTGGGATCCGCGGCAACCTCTCGATATTTCTCCTGGACCTCCCGACGCAAAGCGTCTACATCGACGAGCTCGGTGATGTCCTGATCGAGCGTTCGCTCCGTCATCCCTTAGCCCTTCGCGTATTCTGAAGCCGACTTCGATTCGAACTCGACCCTTGAGGCGCTGGAACCGAGGACTTGTTCGCTGCCTTGATCTTCAGGAAGTCCTGAGGAAGTGGCGGCGTATTGGCGATCTGGTAGTCGATGAACTGTTCTGGGTCGAGTTGTAGAGCAGGGTTGGTGCGTCGCTCTCTGCCGATAGTCGAGATCGTCTTGCCGTCCATGCCTCGCCCGCAGGTCGAGCCCGCGTAGTGCCCGGGGTAGACCTCGACATCGTCTCGCAGCGAGAGCAAGGTCTGGAGCGACTCATACAGCTCCTTCGCTCTTGAGCGGACTTCGTCTTCATCGATGTCGGTGAGTGCCAGATCGACCCTCCCAACGTCTCCCACAAAGAGCGTGTCGCCGGTGAGCAGGAACCAGTCGTCGAAGAAAAGGCTGACGTGTTCAGGAGTGTGGCCGGGGGTATGGATCACACGGCCCCGCCGGTTCCCTATTTCGAGTACGTCGCCGTCATGCAAGGGAGTGAACTCAAAGCCGACGTCGGCTCCACCGCCGAGATACAAAGCGGCGTTGGCCGCGGCTGCGAGTGCACGAGCTCCCGAATCGTGATCGGCATGGACGTGGGTGTCGACGACGTGACTGATCACCATCGCGTTGCCCTCGACGTCGTCGATATAGTGCTGGGGATCGCCCTGGGGATCGATGACGGCGCACAACCTGAGGCTCGGACATCCAACGACGTAGGAGGCACAGGAGCGGGCTTCGTGGAGTACCTGGCGGAAGTACATACTCTTTCTCCTAGATGAATAGCTGAACGTCGGAATCGCCGGCGAAGTCCAGGAACGCAGGCGCTCCGGCGAACTCGACTCCGTCGATCAGATCCTCTTTGGACACGCCCATCACGTTAAGGGTGGTATTGCACGCGTACATCCGGATGCCGAGCTCGCGTGCACTCTCGAGCAGTTCAGGGATGGATGCGAGATTGGCTTTGGAGATCCACGATTTCACCATCTTGGTGGCCGCCGTCTTCATCCCCGGCAACGCGCCGACCAAGGTCGGGATGTGGAGCGGGACTTCATGGGAGGAGGCATGGCCGGGTTGCCGACCGAGCTGGCCGACAGCTTGGGCATCCGGTCCTTGTGCACGATATCGAGACCGTAGAAGGTGAAGAAGATCGCCACTTCCCAACCCACGCTCGCCGCGGTTGTCGCCATCACGAGGGGGTGGGTAGGCCTGGTCGAGCGTGCCCTTGGAAACGATGAGGGCGAGTCGTTTGGGCTGAGGAAAGTCCTCCGGTGTCTCGTGCGCGTTCGGTACGGGCGCCATTTCCGCTTTCATCGGCTGCGCCTCACGACGTACTTGAAGGTCGTCTCAACGGCAGAATGGTCGAGGAGCTCATGACCGGTGTTCTTGCACCACGCGGCCATATTCTCTTTCGAGCCTGGGTCGTCGGTCCACACCTCGACCAGCTGACCGATCTCGATCTTGCGGATCGCTTGGCCAAGGCGGATCGTCGGCATCGGACAGACGAGGCCTCGAGGGTCGACCTGAGAAACCACTGCTGGCGTCATCCCACCCTCCCTTGTTGGCGTTGGCACCATTCTCTTCGGGTTCTCTCTTGCTTGTCAAGTACTTTCTTGAATACTATAGAAAGGTGAACCTCCTCGCAGCCAAGCCCCGGCCCTCCCCCATCTCTCTGAGGATCCGGGCAAACCTGGCCCAGTTCGCCCTCCTGGTGGGGGTCAACGGGCTCGTCGGCGCGCTCGTCGGCCAGGAGCGGTCGTTCGTGCCGCTGCTGGGCGAGCGGGTCTTTGCGGTCGGCTCGAGCACCGCGCTCATGCTTTTCATCGTCAGCTTCGGGCTCGCCAAAGCTGGGGCCAACCTCGCGGCCGGCTACCTAGCGGGTCGCATCGGCCGCAAGAACGTCCTGCTCCTCGGTTGGATCGCGGGGATCCCTGTTCCGGTTGCGCTGATGCTGGCTCCTACCTGGACCTGGGTCATTGCGGCGAACGTGCTGCTCGGTATCAACCAGGGTCTCGCGTGGTCTTCGACGGTCGTGATGAAGATCGACCTCGCCGGACCGCGCCAGCGGGGACTGGCGATGGGTCTGAACGAGTTCTCGGGCTACCTCGCGGTCGCGATCTCCGCCGCCGTAACCGGATGGCTGGCGGCGCGCTACGGACTTCGGCCCGAGCCGCTCTTCTTGGGGCTCGTCATCGCTGCTCTCGGCCTCGGCCTGTCGGTCATCTTCGTGAAGGAGACATCAGCCCACATGGTGCTCGAGAACGGAAAGACTGCGGGAAAGGGCTTCGGAGAAGTTGCCGCGCTCGCGAGCTACCGGCCCGTGGCCTCGCCGCCGCGTCGCGTACCGGCCTCGTGAACAACGCGAACGACGCTCTCGCCTGGGGACTGCTGCCGGTAGTGATGGTGGGCCAAGGCCTTACCACCTTGCAGATCGGAACCGTCGCCGGCATCTATCCCGCGATGTGGGGCATCGCGCAACTCGCAACCGGCGCGCTTAGCGACAGGATAGGCAGACGTATCCCGGTCGCAGCCGGGATGTGGATCCAAGCCCTTGCACTGCTGCTGTTCTGGAAGGCGAGCGACTTCTCACACATGATCGGAGCCTCGGCTTGCTGGGCCTCGGGACCGCCCTCACCTATACGGTGCTCCTGGCGGTGGTCGGCGATCTCGCGGCCCCATCGTGACGGGCGGCTGCGGTTGGCGTCTATAGAACGTGGCGGGACGGGGGTTATGTGATCGGGGCGGTTGCAGCAGCGGTGCTGGCCGACCTCTTCGGCGTCGGGACCGCGCTTGTGATCGTGGCGCTGGCTACCGCGCTATCCGGCTGGGATGCCTGGGTCAACCTTCGCTCTTCAAGTGTTAACTTGAATAGTCTAGTATGAGCGTCATGGCAGATCGAGCCTCCAAAGAAGCGCTGTTCGACGAGTTCGCTCGGGTGGCCAAGGCGCTCTCGAGCGGCAGACGGGCCGAGATCGTCGACCTGCTCGCCAACGGTGAGCGAAGCGTCGAGAGCATCGCGACCGAAATCGAGTTGTCGGTGGCGAACGCGAGCCAGCACCTCCAGATCCTGCGCCGTGCCGGACTCGTGTCGTCGCGTCGCGAGGGAACCTCGATCTTCTATCGACTCGCAACATCCGACGTAATCATGTTGTGGCGAGGCTTACAGGATGTAGCCAGGGACAGGGTGGCGGAGATCGATCGTCTGGCGCGCGCCTACACGGGCGAGCTCAACGGGATAGAACTCCTGACCAAGGACGAACTCGCCAAGCGCCTTCGGCGGAAAGACGATCTATTGGTCCTGGATGTGCGCCCGGCCGAGGAATATGCCGCCGGCCACGTCCCCGGAGCCGTGTCGATCCCAGTCGCAGAACTCAAGCGGCGCCTAAAGGAACTACCGAGGAACAAGGAAATCGTCGCCTATTGCCGTGGGTCCTTCTGTGCTTTTGCTCCTGAAGCAGCACGCTATCTCGACAAGAAGGGTTACAGAACCCGGGTCTTGGATTCGGGCCTCCCAGATTGGGAAGCCGCCGGCCTGCCCCTCGAAAGCTAGCCCTCCGTCGTCATACCTGGAGTGCCTTGGACAGCTTTCGGGTTCCTCAACCCCCAAACCTCGCTTCCTCACTGTCGTGTACCCGCCGATCCACTCGTTGACGCAGGGTTCTACGAGGGCGGTGACGGGTTCGAACGCCCAACCCTGCGTTGTAGGCGCCGGGGATGAGGAAACGAAACCCGACCAGTTAGAGCTCATCCGCAGGTTGACTAGCTTTTCGCTTGTCGCTCCTTCGCGCTCATTCAGCAGATTTTGCGCCGCAACGTGGAACAAATGTGGAACCCGCGAAGATGAGCCACGGTTCCTTCTCAAGCTCCTGGGACGGATGGAGCCTTCATCAGCTACATGAGGAGGGTCGCACCTTGAGGATCGGGTCTGTCGTTATCGATAGCAATGACTTCGACACGGTGTCGGCGTTCTGGCGGAACGCGCTCCGCTATGTCCCTCGGTGAACCTACAAGAACGGGCTTCCGGCTATGTGGGACGCTTCGAGCTTCCAAAGAGAAGGGGCGTGGATGATGCTCATACACGTCGCGAGCGACGACCAGAATCTGTTCGCGACCCAGATCGTGGATGTCGCAGCGAAGCGCCAGGCTCGCTCGCGCACCCACAGCACCAGCAGTGCCAGCACCCGCAGGGCTGGGGTAATCGCGAGAAGAGCGATGCCCGCGAGCATGAGGCGGTTGCCGGTATCGAGGGTCGAGAAGAGACGATCGAGGGTGACTGCTCGCGCGGTCGCTTGATTCGACGAGCTCCAGATCACCAGGCCGACCGTCATGAGCGCGGCAGATAGGGTGAGACTCGCGCGCATCAAGGCTTGGATGAAGCGACGGCGCTCCCTACGGAGTCGGTCAGCCAACGCCGACCCCCAAAGTTCGCAAGATCATCTGCAGCGTTGCGAACACAAGGATCGCGGCGAGTATCAGCTGGACACGGCGGTCGCCGATGTGCACGTGAAGGCGGGTGCCCACCAAGCCGCCGACGATAGTGCCCAGGATCAGAGGGGTTGTCGCAGCAGGGTGGACCTCGCCTCGCCCGAGGTAGACGAGAAAACTCGACACGGCTGTCACACCGATCATGAAGTTGGAGGTTGCGGCTGCGACCTTGATGGGAACTCCCATGACGAGGGTCATGGCGGGCACCTTGATGAAGCCGCCGCCGACGCCCAGCAGTCCCGACACGACCCCGGCGCCGTAGGAGACACCCATCCCGAAAGGCACGCGCTGGACGTGGTAAACGACCTTCCTGTTGGCCTCCGTGTCGAAGTAGCGGGCGTCGAGTGGGCCGGAGTTCGGCGGGATCGGTTGCGTGTCCTGTTCTCTGTCGCCAGGCGAGAGGGCATGGTGCTCACTCCGTCCCTTGGCCACCAGGAATGCTGTTGCGGCCATGGAAGTCGCGAAGAGAACCGCGAGCACCCGTTCGGGCAGCAGGACCCCCAGAAGCCTCCACTGATGCCACCAATCGTTGTTGCGATCTCTAGCGTCATCGCCAGACGCATATTGGTAAGTCCTTCTCCGACGTAGGCGCCACCGGTGGTTGTCGATGTCGCGATTACGGCTACGAGTGACGCGGCAACGGCGGTCGGAAAGTTGAGTCCGAAGGCAAGCACCAGCGCCGGCACAATAATCACGCCGCCGCCGATCTCCGTGATGGCGCCCAGCGTCCCCGAGATGACGCCGAGGAAGGCGATGGCAACAAGCTCCAAAAGGGTCAGGTGCACAGCCACGTAATAACGCAGAGTCGAAGGCGGTAAGGCCCTTGGGGCTGCGACCTCGGCGGACTGCGGGACATGACCTAGTGGTGATGGTCCCTTCCTTGCACGATCTCCCACGCCTCCCATGTGATGTGGCCGATCATGGCCGTGATCACGAGCGCGATGATCGGGTCAGCCAGCGGCCAACCGGCCGCAACCAGAACGGCTGTCACAACGACTCCGGCGCTAACGAGCGCGTCGACTTTGGCGTGATAGCCGTCCGCGATGAGAGCCGGGCTGTCGAGGTGCTTGCCCGCCCTCGACCGGACGCGCGCCGCGATGGCGTTGCCCAAGACACCGACTATCCCCGCAATGGCGAGTGCCACCAAGTGGTCGGGAGTCTGCCGGTTGATGAGCTTGTCCACCGCGATGGTGCCGGCCACGATTCCGCTGATCGCTATGGCTACAACGACCGCGTATCCCGCCCATCGTTCTGAGCGGGCCGACCGGAGCAGGAACGCGGCTCCGACGGGCACCGCCGTGAGCGCGTCGCCGAGGTTGTGCGTCAGGTCGGCAAGAAGCGCGGCACTACCGCTTGCAACGAACACGACGACCTGGATGAGGGTAGTCACTCCCAGGATCCCTAGCGACAGCCCCACCGCGCGAAGACCATGGCGCGTGCGGGCGTCGAGTTCAGGTCGGTCGTGCGTGTGCGTCGGATCGAGATGGCATGTAGCGGTATGCGACATTGCATCTAACCTTAGTCGCAGTAGACCTCGCGCCCCGCACCTCTTATGGCCCTGCCCCTCTGTCAGCAGCTTTAGTCTCTGTCGCGCCGGTCGATACAGCGTCAAGGTCGGTCGCTGGAGCTCGCGTGCTTGTGCATTTTCACCCCTTGACTCATTCGCTCCTTAGGGCCACCGTCGTCCTCAGGTCGGATAGCCGCGGATCGAGCGATGCGACATGCCCACGACTGGGCTCGCAACGAGACTTGGCGAAGGCAACCGCGAACGTCATCGTGCGCAAGGCGATTTCGGCACCTCAAATCCGCTGACAACGACGAGGCTGCCGCGCAAAATGGCAGATCGTGCCCGTTCCTTCTGGTTGGTGCCCCGCCCAGGATTCGCACCTGCGCACCCTCCTACGACGCTGTTTTGTCAACGCTTTGTCAACGAACGCGCTAGGAAAGGTCGGGACCGGCTAGTACCGATCAGGTAGTTGTCTTCTCGCTGACCTGCACAAATAGCCTCGGGCAGAAGTAGGTAGGTCCAGTCAGGACGCCCGGCCACACACTTGAAAACCGTTGTCCGAAAGGACTTGTGGGTTCGAGTCCCACGCCCTCCGCAAACCGGCTC
>Ga0136623_10000567_pt1 | contig 11274 bp, 21 predicted proteins | sample AntDrymUQ4492106_2_FD_104656 | JGI IMG/M metagenome (GOLD analysis project Ga0136623, IMG submission 104656) | Polar desert sand microbial communities from Dry Valleys, Antarctica - metaG UQ449 (21.06) | ecosystem: Environmental > Terrestrial > Soil > Desert | place: Antarctica: Dry Valley...
TCCGATCCTCCCGATCATCTTGATTTGCCGATCAAAGTTGATCAGATCGGGTGGAGCCCTAAAAGTTCCCCGAGTTAGTTGTCTTTATGGATCATATAGTTATAAGATCCTACCTATGAAGTCGGGTTAGCCACGCACCCGGCAGGGACCGGAGGGCACAGTGGCCAGTCCTTCACACGCTGCGCGTACTCGATGACCGCGGTTGTCTGAGCGCCTTTGCGCTTGGCGGCTTGCGGTTCAAACCTCGCCCAAAGTTGCGCCGTCACCATAGTAGTTAGGCATCAACCAGGTCGCCGAGGGTGCGCCAGGCTGAAGCGCTCGTAAGGGGGGCCGCTTATGCACAAATTCTGTGAACAACCCTGTGGAAAACCCGTCAGAAACGTGCTGTGAGGCAGCAGAATCAGGGGCGCCGATTACTTCGGTCACCTTTTAATCACCAGCTAGCTAATTTATGTAAATCAAATGCTTAGAGACCGTCGGGCGTACGGGGCGAGGCCGTGAGACCGATAGCACCCTGCCGGTATCAAGACGAGGTTGATAAGGTAAGGAATATCCCTTGTTGGTTCACATATTTCCGAATTATTCTTTTCATCAAGGCCGTGTTGGCATGGCGGCGTCAGGCGAGGCTGTTGCAGACCCGCAACGGTCAGCCTCACAGGCTGATGCGGCGCAGGGCGATCCGCCGCAGCTCGTCTACACGCCCGGGGCCCCCATGCACGACAGGCCGGGGAGGGGCGCCGGGCATCGCTGGAGTGCCCCCCGGCGCTTCGGACAGCCCGCGCCCTATTCCGCTTTCGTCTCGCTTTCGCCCGAACATCCCGACGCTTTAACTCTCGGTAACCGCGGCCCATAGCCTAAGCCGCCTTCGCCTTGGTCTCGTGCTCCTGTCGCAGCAGATACTCGACCAGCCTTTCCCCCGCGGTCTCGGGCGGATGCACCGGCACCTCGCCGGGGGCTTTGGCGAAGGTGATGAGCGCCGCACCGTCGCTCGTGATCCGCCCGATGTGCAGGTCGCCAGGAGCCCACGAACTCGGGAACCTGGCGTACAGCTCCGCGCGCTTGGCTTCGAGTTCCGCAAGCTTCGCCTTGTGCGCCGCGAGGTCCTCGACGGTGCCGAACACGTCGGGGGTTTGCTGGTACGCCATTTCGAGGGCCACCACCCACAGCACGAACAACTTCTCCGGATGGCCACCCAGCTCTAGGACCGCCTGATCCTTCTGGTTCCAATACATCCTGCCGATCCGCTCTTTCTCCGGCGGCTCCCGGAGGCGTCCGCCCGCGATTTCTCGGGTTAGGTGTCGGACGTATGCGGCGGAGCCCGAATGGGCCGAGTTGTGTTCCTCCACCAAGCGCTCCTTTTGCGCCTCAACCTCCTCATATGAGGCATCAGCCCTCGCCAAGCACTCGGCAATGAAACACCGAAGGCTCGGCCTGTCCGGTGCCAGTCCGCGGAGCTCCCGCTCGATTTCGAGCCCGACATCAACGGCGGCATCGAATTGTCTAGTCATCTTCAGCTCCTCGCGTATGCGGCTTTCAAGGCCGGATCGGCGGCTAGGACCAGGTTCACCGCCACTTGGTAAGTAAGGCGCGCGTCCGATTCCCTGAGCGCCACCACCCTCTTGTGAACGACCTCGCCTGGATCCGAGCCTTGGGCCAGCCGGGGGGGGCGGGTACAGGCACCGCGGGCTTTGTTGTCATGGTGGCCGGTTGCGCGTAGGCTGCCGCCAGCTCGGGATCGGCCTTCAGCACGATGCGCACGGCATCGCGGTAATCGCACTTGGTCTCCGCCGCGTGCCGCTCGGCGCGTATGTGGACCTCGGCGCCGGCCGCGCCGGTATTTGTGTACTTCGTTACAGTCGTCATCGTGGTTACTTCCTCGGTTTTAGGTTAATGGCTCGCCTTCCGAGCCGCCTCAAGATGCAGTTCCAAAAGATAGATCCCGCTCTCGGGATCGATCTCGAACTCGTCGTCTATAGTAGCGAACACCTCGCGAACCGTGAATTCAGACCAGCCATCACGTCTCAGATGGTCACGGATCCGATCCTCGTCCTCCTTTTTGAGGATGGACTCCGCATTTCCTCCGGTCATTGGAACTGCCCCCACAGCGTCCGTTGCTCCTCGTTGCCGGGGCGCCCGAACGATATCACGCCCCGAGCAAAACCAGCCGGCGATATCGGAATAACGGAAACGCACAAGCTCGCGGCCCCTGCCGCAGCATTGGCGAGATCGTCGTGATCGCCGGGCAAGTGGTCGATCTTCGTGCCCCGAGCCACGAGTCCCAGCAATTGCTCGATGAGCCTCGGAACATCCAGCAACTCGACCTCGTCCGCGTTGATCCGGGGTTCGAGGGCTTCGTAGATCTGCGACTTCGTGCTACTCGCCACCCGGTAGACAATTCCGTGATCGAGGAAGTCCTGCTGGAACGTCTCGCCGGCATAGCGATCGCCGGTCACGGCCGAGATGCCGTACTCCTTCAGGATGCCGGCGAACTTCCGCACGGCATCCCGTGGATTGAAAGGCGGCTTCCCGGTTTGGGTCGCGATAAGATCCAACACGGCACGCCACCGTGCCGCATCGAAGTGCGCGATCCCGAGCGTCGCATCGTCCGAGCTCCCTCCGCTCATATCCACGAACGCCGAATACTCGACGCCCTCGACCGGGCGTAGCACCTTTCTGCCCTCGACCACGGCGTCCGTGACGCGCCCCGCATCGAGAAACGCGCCGTCGGGCATGCCGGGCAGGTTCAGGTGCAGGCGCCGGAACTTGTGGGACGGCAAGCGCCTCCGTTGCTGCGCGAGGTAGGTGGGGTTCCCCCACGAGGGCATCGAGGGGTTGGCGCGGGCCTCGGGCTCGGCGTCGGCGTAGTCGGGATCGGTGCAGTATTCCGAGGAATACCATGAGAAGTACATGCGCGGATCCTCGCCGCGCTTGGCCTGGGCCATTAAATCGAACAAGGGGAAGCCGGGCGAGTTATAGATTGAGCTATAAGTCGCGATCCAAACCAGCGAATCAAGGCGCGACGGGTCGGGCGCCAAGGCCTCCAGGACATCCCAATTGCGGTATCCGTGGAGTTCATCGTACCCGCAAAACAAGTAGGTCTTGCCGTGAGCGCCGATTGCGTCCTTTGAAGGCAAGATCATGAGCGAGCCTTTACCGTCCCCCCGTTCGATCGACTTCTGCAGCACGGTGACCTCGCGCGATAGCAGCGGGTTTACGGCGATCAATTTCTTGCAGAGCTTCAAATCATCAGCAGCTTGCCCTCGTCGTTCGTCAATAAATAACAATCATTGCCCGCAGCCGATTCCCAGGCCAGGAACTTATACAACGCTGCAAGGATCAAGTCGGCGCTCTTCCAATTTTTTTTGGCGCGACCGGTCAGCACCTGATTATAGCGTGGTCTGCCGTCCTCGCCGCGGGTGTCTAGCGTCTCGGCGAATATCCTTTGGCGGTAGTCCTCGATATGGCCCATGAGGGGACTGCCGTCGAGCCAGCGCAGGTGCGAGAAAAATTCGAGCGAGGAGATCATGCCTACACTTCCGCTAATCCTTGCAGGGTCTCTTGCGCAGCGGCTTCCTCGCACGCCAAGGCCGTTAGCTGGGCGGCAGAGGCACCTGCCGATGGTGCCATCTCGTCTTCTCCAACCTCAAGGCGTGGATTCTCAGCATTCACCATGGCGTTTCTGCGTAACACCTCAGTGCGTTCCATTGATGACCGCAATCCCAAGCGGGAATGGTTTGGCGCCAACGAACACTCGGACCAGCGGCGGCAGTTTGCTTTCCAGTGTGCACGCAATGACGCGATGGTGGCCTTCGAGGAGACATACAACGCTCGCCATCGATGCCTGCCCACACAACGCCTCTCCGGTTACGGCCACCAAGTCGCCAAATTCAAGGGTCCCTGCCCGCGCACGCTCTCGAATGGACGCAATCCGTTGCTGTACATCCACGGTTACGAAGTACTTCCCTATGGCAATGTCATCCACAAGCGCACGAAGGCTGCGCTGGTATGGCGGGTCATCCCACATGGACCGGACACCATCAAGAAGCATCACGGTGTCGTACTCGTAGATGTCCCACGCGCATTCCAGCGGGTGGAACACGGGCCGACCTGCATCGGCTAGAACTGCCAGTCGCGCGATGGGTAGTAGTTCCGGTTGCATTCCGTTGGAGGCATCCGGCCACGGCCGGCCATTGGTCGTTACAACGAAGTCATACCGATAGGCAGCTACGACTTGGCTCGCCGATGCTCTGCCTATGAGTTTCACTTGCGTTCCTTCCGCTTGCGCGTTGCTTGCGGCGTGGTTCCGTCGTGTTGATTGGGATGCTTACGGTCATGTCTTCACCTCAGAACGGGATTGCATCGTCAAACGTCGCCTCCTCCGTATCATCGCACTTGACCTTCGCCTTTCCCGGCCGCACCGTGCGAGCACTCGCGATCCCATCAACGAGCACCGAGAAGCCCGTTGTGCACCGTGCCGTCCTTGGCCGACCATGACGACTTCGAGAGCCGCCCACCGACCGCCACCATGTCGCCCTGGCGTGTTTGGCCAGGACCTCACTGATGCGCCCGAAACTGACGAGCGAGAACCACTCAGGCTGCTCTTCACCGCGCCCCAGGTCCACCACCATCGCGCTGGTCACCATAGGCTTGCCGGCCCCCGTGGTCCGTTCCTCCGGGCCGCGGTAGAGCCGGCCGTAAAGCTGGATCGTGGTCACAGCACCTCCTCGCCGCTCACCCGCGAATCCTCGACGGCATCGATCCCCGCCATGGGGTGGCTCACCTGCACCTCGCGGAGAGTGGCACCGCCGGCGTAGTAGGACTCAATGACAGTGCCGCTCGGGTAGGTGGCGGTGAAGCGCTCGTAGAGGGGCTCGGGGGCGTCGGTCGTCATGGCTTCAATCAAAGCCGGCTTGCGCAAGCTCTTGCAAGGTTTCGCGCGCGGCACCTTCCTCGCGCCGCAATGCTTCCAGGTGGGCGTGATCGACGTGCTGCTCGATGGCGTGCTGCTCGATGGCATCGCGTACCAGCCCGCGCAGTAAATCCGGGTGGATAGCATCGAGCTCGACAGACTCTGTACCGTCGCCGAACTCGGCAAAGAACGCCTTGCAGCGGGTGTCCGATACCTTGCTCGGCCGTGTCGGCAAATCCCACACCTGGATCTGTTCTGGGTTGACCGCCAGGCGCTCGAACACCACCGGAGTGCCGAATTCGGCGAGCTTTTGTTCTAAGCTCCGCGCCATCTGCCAGCCCGAGGGGTCGAAGTCACCGACGTAGTACACGAAGCACGGCTTCCCGGTTTCCCTCATTGCTTCCGCGGCGTTATACGCGAAGGTCTCCGACGAGTAGCCGCGCGCCACCATGAGCGGCACGTCGTATTCCCTTGTAACCATCATCAGCACCCCCGCAAGCGCGTCCTTCTCGCACCAGACCTCGACATACACGTCGGACCGAACCCATAGGTCCTGGCGGTAGTACGCCGCGGCCCGGTCAAAGAAGTCGCCAAGGCCGGCATAGGTAGTCGGCTTGCGCATCCACCTCGTGTTGTCGGCGATCCAGTTGTAGGGCACCAGGCCGGCGCGGCGGAGAGCCAGTAGCTGTCGCTGTGCCTTGCGGTAACCCGACTCTTCTTTTTCCACCGCGCCCCCAACGGTGAGTAAATAGAACATCTGCCGCACCGTGACCGGCTTGCCGGTATCTTCGAAGGTCTCCAGAATGGCCTCGCGGAGCGCATGGGTCGCCTTAGCTAGGCCCCGAGGCTTTTTGGTGGTAGTACCAATCTGCACGAGTTCGGCCTCGAACTCGGCCTCTGGGAGGGCGGCTAGGCGCTGGCACCGCGCGATGTCGGAGGAGGACATGCCCGCGCCTTTCGCTATTTGCAGGGCGTCCTCGTAGGAGAGGCCGTCCTTTTTGGCGGTCTCATCGGTCATGGCTTGTCCTTCTCTTGACGCAGAAACTCCTCGCACGCGCCTGAGCAAAAATTCACGGGACCAAGAGCCTGGAACCCCAGCCGTATGGCATCCGCAGCGCCATCCACCTCGCAGACCACGATCGGGGGCGGCACGCGGCCTTCTTTCATGGCCTCTTTGTAGCGCTCGATCTGCGCCGTGTGGCGTTCGGTGCGGGGTTCCGCGCTCCATGGTTGAAAGAAGGCGCGATAGTCCTCGATGCTGCTGATTGGGATGAGCTGCGTGGTCATGGCTTACCGGTGTCCGATTCGGCGCATCGAGTTACCCGGGTCCCGGGTCTTGGGCGTACCGCATTGTGGTAGCGCGTGGTAGCAAGCCAAACATAGCCTAGGTTATTCAATGGCTTGAGAACGACGCAAGGATTCAGTATCCGTTAGTCGGGTCATGGCTCGCCCCGCTTCAGGTAGTCGGAAAGGCGAGCCTCACGAGCCACGCGCTTGATCCCGAGTAGGCGGTAGATTGAGACCAGGCTCCCGACGAGCGAGGTATGCAGTTGGGTGTCTGTGCCGGCGCCCTCGGCAATTTTCATTTCTTCGCCCTGGAGAACGAGTTCCAGCCAGATCGCGCGCGTGCACAGGCTCCGCTGTTGATGCGACAAAGTGCCGCCAAGATCGTCAATCAGGTTTTGTAACCGGCAGCGCACCGCGCGGTCGAGCAAGCTGCGGCCGTCCACCGTCCGCGCGAAATCAACGCCGAATTTCACGGGCAACACGCGCGAAAGTCCCGACCTCATGCCTTTCTAACAGACATAGAGCGGATCCAAAATGTGGTGGCGTCGTATTAGCACAACAAAACCGGTGTAGGTTATTCAATGGGTTGCGAAGGACTCAAGGAATCGGCCTCACTTGTTCACGGCAAATCGTTGAGTTTGTGAGTGAAAACCGGCCTCCCTGGCGATGGCGGCTTGTTCGAACGCCCGCACCAATTCCACCGAGATGTCGCCGGCCTCAATGTCGGCGAGGTCCTCGGCGGACAGGCGGGCCGCGAACTCGGGGGAGACGCCCGGCAGGTTAGGGTGCGCCGACCTTATTTCGTGTATTTCGTTTATTTCGTTCCCGCCTATACATAGGCTCAGGTACTTACTCATTGGTATTCCTCTACGAAATAAACGAAATATCCCGGGTCTTACCAGCAAGCGTATATATGCCGTTGTACGAAATAAACGAATTTAACGAAACAAGTATCACGGCCGCACCCACACCTCGGAGGGCCGGCCACCGGTATCTTTGGGGTCTTTCTTTGCGAGGTTCAACCGCGCAAGCAGATCAAGCGCTGCCTCGATCCGGCCGGCCGGGTAGTTCCGATGGAACAGTCCGCTGATCTGCGTCCTGGTCATACCGTCCTTCCCAGCGGCCCGCACCGCACGCAGGATCCCGTCGGCGACTGGATCACCCAAGCTTTCTCCGAACACCTGCAGCGCGCTCGCTTCCGCGTACTCCCACACCGCCAGTGCCGCCAGCAGGTGTGGCACGTCGATCTGCGCCTTCTCGTCCAGCAAGGCATAGATCATGGCCAGCCGTACTACTTGCGCCTCCGCACGAGCCGTAGCCGCGCCGAAAAGCCCAGGCATGGCTTCGCTCAAACGCGGATAGACACGCTCCCAGTCTCGCCGTGCGGCTTCGGTCATCTTTACCCTACCGACACGCCGGGCGGCGCTTCCAGCTCGCTCCAGACGTCGCGCGAAGTCTGTCACCACACTTTCCGGCAGGTCTTCGCCGCCGAACGGTAGGCACTTGGAGCGCTTGACGCACAGGAACAAGAAGCGGTTAGCGAATCCGTTTGCGGTGTCGGTATGCGTAAGCTCGGCCCGCAGTTCGTCGGCTGTGACGTGGCCGATGATCGCTATGTGTGCGCCAGTGGCCGTGATGGGATCGTGCCTGGTGAGGGTAGACAGATTGCCGATGTCCCAAGCCTCCCGTATCGTGGACGTCAAGTTATTGCCTTGCCGCGCCACAACACGCGTGACAGCCGCGAACTCCGGCTCAATAACCAGGAGGCGCTTGTCCTGCACGCCTTCGTCTACGACTTCCTCCATTGTTCCGGACTTCTTATCCTTGACCAGCTTGGTGACCGGATCGCGCACCTGGGCGTGGTTGTCCGCCCGAGTGCTTGCGGCCTCCCAGATCTGCGCCGCCTTACTCGCGGCCTGGACGCGTTCGCGAGCCTCTTCGGCTTTCTGCCTCACGGCCCGCTTGGCAGATTCCCGCCGCCCGGCTTCAAGATCTTCCGGTGTCGGCCGCGCTCCGTCATCGCGCCAGCCGTTCACCTTGGCCTCGTGGAACAGGGTTGCCAGGGTGATCCCGCGGCCGGGCTTGATGCTCTTCCAAACGTCCCGCGCGTCACGCTCAACGTAGGCGTCGGACTGGCGGGACCATGCGTCCCAGATCTCAAATCCATCCTCACCGAAGCCGTCCTTGACGGCCATCGCCATCCTGACTCATGTGTCGCGATCGTCGGGTGAGATGAACGCCAAGGCACTGCGGGCACGCTCGTAGTCCGGGGTGCTCATGGCTTGCCCCAAGGGCGGCGGGTGGCTATCCCGGCAGCGGCCAGCACACTCGGGTCGGCTTTCTGGATCCATTCGTTCCAGATCCAAAACCCCTCGTCGCCCAGCCCGTCCTTGATCGCCTCGCCCATGCGCAGCAGGGTCTCGGGGCTGTCGGGCGGGATGAAGGTCAACGCGTCACGGACACGCTCTATGTCGTTCATCGTCGGGGGACCCTAGCGCCGCAGACGGGACAGAGCGGCAGGATCACCAAATAGGGAGGGCCAAACAGGCTCCGGATCCAGACCTCCCGAATCGAATAGCCAAATGGCCCGCCAGCCCATCCACAGCCGGAGCACGTGGTCCAGGCGCCGCCGCTCGACACCGAGGTCATGACGGACCCGCCCCGGCGCGCTTCTTCCGGCCCCATTTGCCCCCCGACCCTGTTGTCGGCGGCGTCACGGCCCCATGCTCGACCACCTCGCCGAGCCGAAAGCGGACGTACCGCCCGAGCCGCACGTGCGGGATCTCCGAAAGTCGCGCGCTCCAGATACCACGTTGAAGGGATCCCAGGAGTGGCCTCGGCGATCTCCGAGGCCGTCAACAGCTTCTCAGGGCTTTGCGTACTCGCCGCGGCGGCGCGATCTCCTGCCCACCCTGCCCCGAGTATCTCCCGAGCCCGATCGCGTGCCGCGGCCAACTCCGTGGGCGTGAGGGCCACGAACTCGGGGCCGAAGCAGATCAGCACGAGAGGGGCGTTGTCCGTCACTTGGCCTTCCGCCCCGCCCTGGCACGCCCCGCCGCGACTAGCGCCCGAAGCTTCGGGACCTCGTCAGGGCGAAAGAGCCGAGTTCCGTCCGACGCGCGCACGGACTTCAGTTCGCCGAGCTTTTCGTACTTGTCCGCGCTGTTGGGATGCGCGTCAGCCGCCCGGGCAAACGCGGTGATCGTGAGCAAGGGGTCTGTGTCATGTTCCATGCGGCATACACGATACCCCCGTGTTATAATGTTTCACGGTGCTCGACAAGTTACCGATATCAATGGCTTACGGACAAAAAGGTAATACCTGGCACGTGAACTCGGCCCAGGGGGTGTCGCGGGACCGGGTAGACGAGACGTTCGGGAAGGAATCGAGGGGGGACGGGTCTGTGTCGCTGAGTTACATCGAGACGATCACCAGCGGCGCCGATCTGAAAGGGAAATGGGAGATCCTCAGCTACATCGAGAAGAGTCTCTTACCCGCAGCAGGGCAGGTAGGATTAGCTGGCCGCCGCGCAGCGCGGCGGCAGGCGCAGCGGATCATGCGCGAGTATCCCATGCCGACCACCGACAAAGGCGGGGTGCCATACATATCAAGAGCGGCGGAGCTGGACGGCTACCTCGACAAGCGCGAAGCGGCGATCCGCGAGGGGCAACTAGAGCGGGGAGCAGCGTTGAAGCAGCGCCCCTGGGTGTGGCATGTATCCGGGCCCCGCTCTGATGATCATTAGCATCCGGCGGCCGTGCGCCAGCGGGTGGTCACCGAGCACCTAAGGATGGCGCAGTATCCTACTTATGTTGGATGCGGAGACAATCGAGGCAGGAACCGGTTTAGTAGAGGCTTTAAAGCGGTTCTTCGAGGTGATTGGACCCGCTTGGAGCTTTGCTATCGCCGTGATGCTTTTTGGCACGTATGTCACGGTGCACTACCTGCGTACGAGGCAGGTCGAAAAGGGATGGGAGAGTGCCCTCGCTGCGAAGGATGCGATGATCGAGCAGATGAACGAGCAGAATCGCGAATTGAGGGTGCAGGTCATAGTCTGGGTGGGTGCTTCTCCAAAGATGAGGCTATAAAGTTGGTATACAGGGAAGACAGGCTGAAGCTCAACGTAACGAATCCAGATGTCGAGAAAAAGGCAAAGAGTTAGCTGAATTATCGAGATGGGCATTTTTCTTACGATTGGGCTTCTAGCGCTACTGATTGTCATTGCGCACGAGATCCGCCGCTCGGCGCGAGTACGCTATCTAGAACTGGCAGAACGCCTTCGCATTCGGTTCAGTCGCCTTCGGCACCGCCTTGTTTTGCTCGCGGGGAGTGGGCAGATGTCGGGCAACGATCGCAAGGCCTTCGAGTTCCTTTACCACGCGACAACACAGCTACTCCGATACCCTACCTTATACAGACAACTTAGCATGACGACTTGCGTCGCGTTCATGGACGGAACTCCGGCCTCTACACCGAATATACGTAAGGAGGATTTCTCGCATCTAACGCATCCGCTTCTCGTGGAATATGTTGAGGCCTCGGGTGAGCTTGTCGAGAAATTCCCGCCCCGTGCTTTAGTGCTGGCCGCGATCCTGAGCTGGAACCGTGTGCTGCAGTGGTCACGCGATGCTGGACGGGGGCTAAAGGAGCTTGAGGCCGAGAAGGAGCGCGTGAAGGCACAGCGACGGGTAAGCTTAACCCTGCTGTAAGCCACTGCATGCCCAAGCCTGCGGCAGGGAGGTCCCTGGACCGTTGCTACCGTTCTGCTACCACTCTGACCCGATCCATGCCGATCCAGCGTGACCTGGACCCCCAGGAAGCCGCCCCTAAGTGCTTGTTTAGGTGGGCTCAGGTCTTCTTAGGTTTGGGCGTGGAAGGACTGTTAACCACTAGTATATCGTTTCACTAAACCACTTACGAGTTAACCAACCCCAGATCGAACTTTTTCCAGCGCATGACGACGGGGGCGAGGTTCATCTCGCGGACACCTTGCAGGATGCGCTGCTTGAGTTCCTCGCGCGAGGCGACACGAATGCCCTTTAGGAAGGTGCGCGCCATTCTCGAGAACACGGTTTCGA
>Ga0136623_10000568_pt1 | contig 11270 bp, 5 predicted proteins | sample AntDrymUQ4492106_2_FD_104656 | JGI IMG/M metagenome (GOLD analysis project Ga0136623, IMG submission 104656) | Polar desert sand microbial communities from Dry Valleys, Antarctica - metaG UQ449 (21.06) | ecosystem: Environmental > Terrestrial > Soil > Desert | place: Antarctica: Dry Valley...
ACCGACGGACTGTGCAAGATCATCGCCGAGAAGAACGCAGACGGCACCGCTGGCAAGATCCTCGGAGTGCACATGGTCGGGCCTTGGGTCACCGAGCAGCTCAGCGGCGGCTACCTGGCCGTCAACTGGGAGGCCACGGTGGCGGAGGTGGCCGAGTTCATTCAGCCCCATCCGAGCCTGACCGAACTGTTCGGTGAGACGGTGCTGACGCTGACCGGTCGCAACTTCAACGGATGACGCACCACTTCGAGATGAGACTGAGGAGATGAGCCGATGGCCGATGTGACGCTCCCGCAGCTCGGTGAAACGGTCACCGAGGGCACGATCACGCAATGGTTCAAGCAGGTTGGCGACAGCGTCGCCGCCGACGAGCCACTGTTCGAGGTGTCGACCGACAAGGTCGATACGGAGGTGCCGTCGCCGGCCGCTGGCACGTTGACGGAGATTCGAGCCGAGGAGGGTGAGACCGTCGATGTCGGCGTCGTGATCGCCGTCATCGGAGACTCCAGTGACGCCCCTGCCGGCGCAGATGGCGACGCAGGTGGCGACGCCTCAAGTGACGGTGAGCCGGCCGCCGAGCCTGAGCCGCAGCGGCAACAGCAGGCCACCGAGCCGGAGCCGGAACAGGCCGAGCCCGCACCGACAGGCGACGAGCAGCCAGCAGCGGACCAGGGCGAGGCGACCACGCCGGAGGCTGCCGTGGAGGAGGACGCCGTGTCGCCAGACGCTGGATCGGGCGACGCCGAGCAGCCCACCGGGGAGCCGACCAAGGAACCCGTCGTCGACCGGGCCCCCGCCGAGCAGGAACCTGTCCAACCATCGGACGGACAGGTCGACGGCGCTTCCGCCTCCGGCAACCGCCTGCTGTCGCCGGTCGTGCGCCGCCTCGTCAGGGAGAACGATCTCGACCCGAGCATCATCTCCGGTACCGGCCCAGGCGGACGCATCACCCGCGACGATGTGCTCGACCATCTCGACAAAGTCGGCGCCACAGCCGCCGCACCACCCCAAACACAGCAGACCTCCACCGAGCCTGCGCCGGCCGAGGCTCCGGCGGATGCGACTCCGGAGGATGCGGCGCCGGCGCCGGCCGCCACCGCCAAGACGGCGCCGGCCGGGCCGCAGCCGGCGGCGACTCCAGCGGCCCCTGCTCCGAGCGTCAGAGCCGGCGAGCGCGACACGTCCGTCCCGCTCTCGAAGATCCGCCGGCTGACCGGCGCCCACATGGTGATGAGCCGCAGTGTGAGCCCCCACGCGTTCAGCGTGGTCGAGGTCGATTTCGCCAACGTCGACCTCGCTCGCGTCGCGGTCAAGAACGACTGGAAGCAGCGCCAGGGCTTCAGCCTCACGTACCTGCCGTTCATCTGCCGGGCCGTCATCGACGTCCTCGACGACTTCCCGCACCTCAACGCCAGCGTCGCCGACAACGAGCTCGTCGTGCACAACTTCATCGACCTCGGCATCGCCGTCGACCTCGACTACGAGGGGCTGCTGGTGCCGGTGATCCGCGACGCCGAGACGAAGCGGCTCGGAGCCATCGCCAAGGAGATCCACGACCTCGCCGACCGGGCGCGCAACCGCAAGCTCGGTCCCGATGAGATCACGGGCGGCACGTTCACCATCTCCAACAATGGCTCGGCAGGATCTGTGCTCACGGCGGCGATCATCAGCCAGCCCCAGGTGGCGATCCTTTCCACCGATGCCATCGTGCCCAAGCCAGTGGCAGCAGCGCTGCCGGACGGCACGTACGCCGTGGTCGTCCACCCCGTCGGCAACCTGGCGATGAGCTGGGACCACAGGGCGTTCGACGGCGCCTACGCGGCCGGCTTCCTGAAGCGGGTCAAGGAGCTGCTCGAGGCGAAGGATTGGTCGGGGGAGCTCTGACCGTGGCGGCGCCGTTGCACATCCGCTGGCTTGGTCGAGTGCCCTACAAGGAAGCGTTGGCGCTGCAGACGGCATTGTTCGAGCACGGCCGAGAGCAGCACCTGTTGTTGCTCGAGCACCCCCACGTGTTCACGTACGGACGTCGCGCCGACCTGTCGACCAATCTGCGCTGTGAGCCTGCGGCCGTTGGCGCAGAACTGGTCGCCGTCGACCGGGGCGGCGACATCACGTACCACGGGCCGGGCCAGCTCGTGGGCTACCCGATCCTCAACGTGGCGAACCACGTCGGCGCTGTTACACCGCGGGGTCTGCGCCCCCGGTCCCCATCGCCGGACGGCTCCCTGGCGGTCGCGCGCCCGGGCGGCGCCTACGGCGCCGCGGCGCACGTGGCCGACGTCGAGCAGTTGCTGATCGACGTCCTCTCCGAGCTCGGTGTCGTGGCGGGGCGGCTGGCGGACTACCCGGGCGTGTGGGTCGACGCCGACGGCGAACGACCTCGCAAGATCGCCGCCATTGGGGTGCGGCTGCGCCACGGGCGCACGATGCACGGGTTCGCCCTCAACGTCGCCCCTGACATGACGTACCTGCGCCAGCACATCGTGCCGTGTGGCATCCGCGACCGGCCCGTGACGTCACTGGCCGAGGAAGGCGTCGCCGCCGACCTGCACGAGGTGGCGGACGTCGTCGGTCGCCAGGCTGGCGCGCGCTGGGGCCGAGACGGCGCCGAGCGCCAGGACGTCTCGTGGCGTCACCGACCTGAGGACCTGACAGCGTTCTCCAAGGGGTTGGGACCTGGCGAGCCCGTGCGCCTCGCCAGTCGACTCACTGCTGCCGGGGTGACCGAGGCGCTGTCGATCGAGGCCCGCAAACCTGACTGGCTGCGCCCGAAGGTGCACCACGGCCCCGAGGTGCTCGAGCTCAAGCGCACGATCCGTTCGCTCGATCTCGTGACCGTGTGCGAAGACGCCGGCTGCCCGAACCTGTCGGAGTGCTGGTCCGATGGCACGGCGACGCTCATGGCGCTGGGGGAGCGGTGTACGAGGGCGTGCGGGTTCTGCCTGGTCGACACGAGCAAACCGTTGGCGCCCGCCGCCGACGAGCCCGAACGGATCGCCACCGCCGTCGACCGCATGGGCTTGGACCACGTGGTCATCACGATGGTCGCTCGAGACGACCTGGCAGATGGCGGCATGGCGCACATGGCTGACGTGGTGAGGACGATTCACGATCATCGCCCCAGGAGCCGTGTCGAGACGCTGATCTCCGACGCCAAGGGCGACGACGCTTCGCTGGAGCTGCTGTTCGCTGCCCAACCCGATGTGCTCAACCACAACATGGAAACCGTCGCCCGGCTGCAACGAGCGGTGCGGCCGTCGGCCGGGTACGCGCGGAGCCTTTCGGTGCTGTCGCGGGCGAAAGCGGCCGGGTTGACCACCAAGTCGGGCCTGATCGTCGGGATGGGTGAGACCGACGAGGAAGTCGTCGGATGCCTCGCCGATCTGGCGGGTATTGGCGTCGACATCGTCACCATCGGTCAGTACTTGCGCCCGACGTCGCACCATCTGCCCGTTGCCCGCTGGGTGGAGCCGGCACTGTTCGAGGTGTGGAAGCGCATCGGCGAGGCGGCCGGGATCGGTCATGTCGAAGCCAGCCCACTCACGCGTTCCAGCTACCACGCCAAGGACGCTGCTGCTCGCGTCACCCCCGTGTCCATCGCCTGAAGCTCGTCGGTCGTGTTTCGTTCGTGATTCAGCGTCGTGTCGGCGCCTCGAGACGCTGTCTCCGTATGTATCACGATTTGTGATACACTGCGGTCATGTCCCATGCGATCTCGGTGCGACTCGACGCTGAAGCTCTCCGAGCGCTGAACGCTCTCCAAACGACGGGGCTCAGCCGCTCGGAAGCGATCCGATCCGCCCTCGTTGCTGCTGCCGCGCGCCTGTGGGACAAACAGGCGCTCGCCGCCGAAGTCGCCATCCTCGAAGCCGACGCACGAGACCGCAGCGAGATGGCCCTCGTCGCCGAGCTGATGGAGAGCCTGCGTGCAACGCGGTGACATCTACGAGCTCCGCCTACCGAAGGGCACCGGCCACGAACAACATGGTCGGCGCTACGGAGTCGTTGTCCAGGCTGATGCGCTACTGCCGCGGTCGGTGGTGCTGATCGCGCCGACCTCGACGAGCGCCCGGCCAGCATCGTTCCGTCCCGAGATCGACATCGACGGAATCGCCACCCGCGTCCTTGCCGAACAGGTCGGTGCAGCGGATCTCAGTCGGCTCGGTACTGCGATCGGACGGGTCAACATCGAACAGCAATGGAACATCGATGCCGCCCTTCTCACCGTCCTCGGCCTCCACTGACCAGAGCGCCCGCCGAGAGTGTAATAGTTGTGATCGCAAGTAATGTGGCTATACTCACCTCATGAGTGAGAGCAAGATCGAACATCGCCAGCGTCCGGTGGTCAGCGTGATCGAGGCCCACCGTCAGACCGAAGGTGGCGGATTCGTCGTGCGCCGACCGTTCCCGACGGCGGAGATCGACAACCTCGATCCGTTCCTGCTGCTCGATGAGATGGGTCCCACCGACTACGGCCCCGGTGAGGCGATCGGAGCCCCCGATCACCCGCACCGCGGGTTCGAGACGGTCACATACCTGCTCGACGGCGCAATGGAGCACCGCGACTCCACGGGCGCCCACGGCGTGATCAAACCCGGCGCCGTGCAGTGGATGACTGCCGGGGCCGGCGTCGTGCACAGTGAGATGCCGACGCCCGACATCATGGCCAGGGGCGGTCGCGCTCACGGCTTTCAGATCTGGGTCAACCTACGGGCCGAGGACAAGATGATCCCGCCCCGCTATCAGGGCTTCGAGGCATCCGAGCTGACGCACACCGAACTGCAGCACGGCGGGCGTCTGCGGGTGATCGCCGGCACCATCGGCGGTCTGACGGGTCCGGTGGACACGACGAGCCCCGCCACGTACGGCCACGCCAGCCTGGCGCCCGGCGACCAGATCGACTGGGACGTGCCGCCAGGGCACACGGCGTTCGTCTACGTCTTCTCCGGCGCCGCCACAGTCAACGGTACCGATGCCGAGGACGGACAGCTCGTACTGGTGTCGCGCGACGAGGGCGGCGTGACCGTGGCGAACCATGCCGACGCCACGGCCGAGGTGCTGTTGCTGGCCGGCGGGCCACTTGGCGAGCCAATCGCCCGATACGGCCCGTTCGTGATGAACACGCGCCAGGAGCTGATCGAGGCATTCGACGACTTCCAGGCCGGCCGTCTGGGTTCGATCCCTGCCGCCGGCACCGGCGTCCATCGCAACTGACCGGCGGGACAGACTCGCCCGCCCGCCACGTTCTGGGCGTGATCCCTTCCAGATCACGTTCGGGGCGTGGTCTCTTCCAGCCCCTGGAATGATCCACGCCCAGTTGGATGCGGCGGCGCGTGGCGGCGGGACGCCGGCGAGGCACACTGGAACGGTGAACGTTTCCGGGACCAGCGCCGTTCTCACCGACCGCCTCCGGCGCACGAAGGATTCGATGGAGCGCACCGGCGTCGAGGCCCTGCTGCTGTCGCTCGGCAGCGACCTGCCGTACCTCACCGGGTACGAGGCGATGCCGCTGGAACGGCTGACGATGCTCGTCGTGCCCGCCGAAGGCGACCCGACGCTGGTCGTGCCCCGCCTGGAGGCGATGCGCGTCGAGGAGCATGCCGACGTGTTCTCCATCATCCCGTGGGACGAGACCGGTCTCGTCCCACGGGATGATGGAGAACACGTCGGCATGCTCCTCGACGCGCATCGCCTCCAGGCGGGGCACGACCAGCGTCGGGTCGCCTTCGGCGGGCACGACGAGCATCGTCAGCCGTTCCAGCGGCATCGCCTCGTACCCGGTGAGGTACGGCAGGTCGCTGCCGAGCGACAGCAGCAGGGCCTCGACGCCGGTGCGCTCCATCGAATCCTTCGTGCGCCGGAGGCGGTCGGTGAGAACGGCGCTGGTCCCGGAAACGTTCACCGTTCCAGTGTGCCTCGCCGGCGTCCCGCCGCCACGCGCCGCCGCATCCAACTGGGCGTGGATCATTCCAGGGGCTGGAAGAGACCACGCCCCGAACGTGATCTGGAAGGGATCACGCCCAGAACGTGGCGGGCGGGCGAGTCTGTCCCGCCGGTCAGTTGCGATGGACGCCGGTGCCGGCGGCAGGGATCGAACCCAGACGGCCGGCCTGGAAGTCGTCGAATGCCTCGATCAGCTCCTGGCGCGTGTTCATCACGAACGGGCCGTATCGGGCGATTGGCTCGCCAAGTGGCCCGCCGGCCAGCAACAGCACCTCGGCCGTGGCGTCGGCATGGTTCGCCACGGTCACGCCGCCCTCGTCGCGCGACACCAGTACGAGCTGTCCGTCCTCGGCATCGGTACCGTTGACTGTGGCGGCGCCGGAGAAGACGTAGACGAACGCCGTGTGCCCTGGCGGCACGTCCCAGTCGATCTGGTCGCCGGGCGCCAGGCTGGCGTGGCCGTACGTGGCGGGGCTCGTCGTGTCCACCGGACCCGTCAGACCGCCGATGGTGCCGGCGATCACCCGCAGACGCCCGCCGTGCTGCAGTTCGGTGTGCGTCAGCTCGGATGCCTCGAAGCCCTGATAGCGGGGCGGGATCATCTTGTCCTCGGCCCGTAGGTTGACCCAGATCTGAAAGCCGTGAGCGCGACCGCCCCTGGCCATGATGTCGGGCGTCGGCATCTCACTGTGCACGACGCCGGCCCCGGCAGTCATCCACTGCACGGCGCCGGGTTTGATCACGCCGTGGGCGCCCGTGGAGTCGCGGTGCTCCATTGCGCCGTCGAGCAGGTATGTGACCGTCTCGAACCCGCGGTGCGGGTGATCGGGGGCTCCGATCGCCTCACCGGGGCCGTAGTCGGTGGGACCCATCTCATCGAGCAGCAGGAACGGATCGAGGTTGTCGATCTCCGCCGTCGGGAACGGTCGGCGCACGACGAATCCGCCACCTTCGGTCTGACGGTGGGCCTCGATCACGCTGACCACCGGACGCTGGCGATGTTCGATCTTGCTCTCACTCATGAGGTGAGTATAGCCACATTACTTGCGATCACAACTATTACACTCTCGGCGGGCGCTCTGGTCAGTGGAGGCCGAGGACGGTGAGAAGGGCGGCATCGATGTTCCATTGCTGTTCGATGTTGACCCGTCCGATCGCAGTACCGAGCCGACTGAGATCCGCTGCACCGACCTGTTCGGCAAGGACGCGGGTGGCGATTCCGTCGATGTCGATCTCGGGACGGAACGATGCTGGCCGGGCGCTCGTCGAGGTCGGCGCGATCAGCACCACCGACCGCGGCAGTAGCGCATCAGCCTGGACAACGACTCCGTAGCGCCGACCATGTTGTTCGTGGCCGGTGCCCTTCGGTAGGCGGAGCTCGTAGATGTCACCGCGTTGCACGCAGGCTCTCCATCAGCTCGGCGACGAGGGCCATCTCGCTGCGGTCTCGTGCGTCGGCTTCGAGGATGGCGACTTCGGCGGCGAGCGCCTGTTTGTCCCACAGGCGCGCGGCAGCAGCAACGAGGGCGGATCGGATCGCTTCCGAGCGGCTGAGCCCCGTCGTTTGGAGAGCGTTCAGCGCTCGGAGAGCTTCAGCGTCGAGTCGCACCGAGATCGCATGGGACATGACCGCAGTGTATCACAAATCGTGATACATACGGAGACAGCGTCTCGAGGCGCCGACACGACGCTGAATCACGAACGAAACACGACCGACGAGCTTCAGGCGATGGACACGGGGGTGACGCGAGCAGCAGCGTCCTTGGCGTGGTAGCTGGAACGCGTGAGTGGGCTGGCTTCGACATGACCGATCCCGGCCGCCTCGCCGATGCGCTTCCACACCTCGAACAGTGCCGGCTCCACCCAGCGGGCAACGGGCAGATGGTGCGACGTCGGGCGCAAGTACTGACCGATGGTGACGATGTCGACGCCAATACCCGCCAGATCGGCGAGGCATCCGACGACTTCCTCGTCGGTCTCACCCATCCCGACGATCAGGCCCGACTTGGTGGTCAACCCGGCCGCTTTCGCCCGCGACAGCACCGAAAGGCTCCGCGCGTACCCGGCCGACGGCCGCACCGCTCGTTGCAGCCGGGCGACGGTTTCCATGTTGTGGTTGAGCACATCGGGTTGGGCAGCGAACAGCAGCTCCAGCGAAGCGTCGTCGCCCTTGGCGTCGGAGATCAGCGTCTCGACACGGCTCCTGGGGCGATGATCGTGAATCGTCCTCACCACGTCAGCCATGTGCGCCATGCCGCCATCTGCCAGGTCGTCTCGAGCGACCATCGTGATGACCACGTGGTCCAAGCCCATGCGGTCGACGGCGGTGGCGATCCGTTCGGGCTCGTCGGCGGCGGGCGCCAACGGTTTGCTCGTGTCGACCAGGCAGAACCCGCACGCCCTCGTACACCGCTCCCCCAGCGCCATGAGCGTCGCCGTGCCATCGGACCAGCACTCCGACAGGTTCGGGCAGCCGGCGTCTTCGCACACGGTCACGAGATCGAGCGAACGGATCGTGCGCTTGAGCTCGAGCACCTCGGGGCCGTGGTGCACCTTCGGGCGCAGCCAGTCAGGTTTGCGGGCCTCGATCGACAGCGCCTCGGTCACCCCGGCAGCAGTGAGTCGACTGGCGAGGCGCACGGGCTCGCCAGGTCCCAACCCCTTGGAGAACGCTGTCAGGTCCTCAGGTCGGTGACGCCACGAGACGTCCTGGCGCTCGGCGCCGTCTCGGCCCCAGCGCGCGCCAGCCTGGCGACCGACGACGTCCGCCACCTCGTGCAGGTCGGCGGCGACGCCTTCCTCGGCCAGTGACGTCACGGGCCGGTCGCGGATGCCACACGGCACGATGTGCTGGCGCAGGTACGTCATGTCAGGGGCGACGTTGAGGGCGAACCCGTGCATCGTGCGCCCGTGGCGCAGCCGCACCCCAATGGCGGCGATCTTGCGAGGTCGTTCGCCGTCGGCGTCGACCCACACGCCCGGGTAGTCCGCCAGCCGCCCCGCCACGACACCGAGCTCGGAGAGGACGTCGATCAGCAACTGCTCGACGTCGGCCACGTGCGCCGCGGCGCCGTAGGCGCCGCCCGGGCGCGCGACCGCCAGGGAGCCGTCCGGCGATGGGGACCGGGGGCGCAGACCCCGCGGTGTAACAGCGCCGACGTGGTTCGCCACGTTGAGGATCGGGTAGCCCACGAGCTGGCCCGGCCCGTGGTACGTGATGTCGCCGCCCCGGTCGACGGCGACCAGTTCTGCGCCAACGGCCGCAGGCTCACAGCGCAGATTGGTCGACAGGTCGGCGCGACGTCCGTACGTGAACACGTGGGGGTGCTCGAGCAACAACAGGTGCTGCTCTCGGCCGTGCTCGAACAATGCCGTCTGCAGCGCCAACGCTTCCTTGTAGGGCACTCGACCAAGCCAGCGGATGTGCAACGGCGCCGCCACGGTCAGAGCTCCCCCGACCAATCCTTCGCCTCGAGCAGCTCCTTGACCCGCTTCAGGAAGCCGGCCGCGTAGGCGCCGTCGAACGCCCTGTGGTCCCAGCTCATCGCCAGGTTGCCGACGGGGTGGACGACCACGGCGTACGTGCCGTCCGGCAGCGCTGCTGCCACTGGCTTGGGCACGATGGCATCGGTGGAAAGGATCGCCACCTGGGGCTGGCTGATGATCGCCGCCGTGAGCACAGATCCTGCCGAGCCATTGTTGGAGATGGTGAACGTGCCGCCCGTGATCTCATCGGGACCGAGCTTGCGGTTGCGCGCCCGGTCGGCGAGGTCGTGGATCTCCTTGGCGATGGCTCCGAGCCGCTTCGTCTCGGCGTCGCGGATCACCGGCACCAGCAGCCCCTCGTAGTCGAGGTCGACGGCGATGCCGAGGTCGATGAAGTTGTGCACGACGAGCTCGTTGTCGGCGACGCTGGCGTTGAGGTGCGGGAAGTCGTCGAGGACGTCGATGACGGCCCGGCAGATGAACGGCAGGTACGTGAGGCTGAAGCCCTGGCGCTGCTTCCAGTCGTTCTTGACCGCGACGCGAGCGAGGTCGACGTTGGCGAAATCGACCTCGACCACGCTGAACGCGTGGGGGCTCACACTGCGGCTCATCACCATGTGGGCGCCGGTCAGCCGGCGGATCTTCGAGAGCGGGACGGACGTGTCGCGCTCGCCGGCTCTGACGCTCGGAGCAGGGGCCGCTGGAGTCGCCGCCGGCTGCGGCCCGGCCGGCGCCGTCTTGGCGGTGGCGGCCGGCGCCGGCGCCGCATCCTCCGGAGTCGCATCCGCCGGAGCCTCGGCCGGCGCAGGCTCGGTGGAGGTCTGCTGTGTTTGGGGTGGTGCGGCGGCTGTGGCGCCGACTTTGTCGAGATGGTCGAGCACATCGTCGCGGGTGATGCGTCCGCCTGGGCCGGTACCGGAGATGATGCTCGGGTCGAGATCGTTCTCCCTGACGAGGCGGCGCACGACCGGCGACAGCAGGCGGTTGCCGGAGGCGGAAGCGCCGTCGACCTGTCCGTCCGATGGTTGGACAGGTTCCTGCTCGGCGGGGGCCCGGTCGACGACGGGTTCCTTGGTCGGCTCCCCGGTGGGCTGCTCGGCGTCGCCCGATCCAGCGTCTGGCGACACGGCGTCCTCCTCCACGGCAGCCTCCGGCGTGGTCGCCTCGCCCTGGTCCGCTGCTGGCTGCTCGTCGCCTGTCGGTGCGGGCTCGGCCTGTTCCGGCTCCGGCTCGGTGGCCTGCTGTTGCCGCTGCGGCTCAGGCTCGGCGGCCGGCTCACCGTCACTTGAGGCGTCGCCACCTGCGTCGCCATCTGCGCCGGCAGGGGCGTCACTGGAGTCTCCGATGACGGCGATCACGACGCCGACATCGACGGTCTCACCCTCCTCGGCTCGAATCTCCGTCAACGTGCCAGCGGCCGGCGACGGCACCTCCGTATCGACCTTGTCGGTCGACACCTCGAACAGTGGCTCGTCGGCGGCGACGCTGTCGCCAACCTGCTTGAACCATTGCGTGATCGTGCCCTCGGTGACCGTTTCACCGAGCTGCGGGAGCGTCACATCGGCCATCGGCTCATCTCCTCAGTCTCATCTCGAAGTGGTGCGTCATCCGTTGAAGTTGCGACCGGTCAGCGTCAGCACCGTCTCACCGAACAGTTCGGTCAGGCTCGGATGGGGCTGAATGAACTCGGCCACCTCCGCCACCGTGGCCTCCCAGTTGACGGCCAGGTAGCCGCCGCTGAGCTGCTCGGTGACCCAAGGCCCGACCATGTGCACTCCGAGGATCTTGCCAGCGGTGCCGTCTGCGTTCTTCTCGGCGATGATCTTGCACAGTCCGTCGGT
>Ga0136623_10000569_pt1 | contig 11248 bp, 12 predicted proteins | sample AntDrymUQ4492106_2_FD_104656 | JGI IMG/M metagenome (GOLD analysis project Ga0136623, IMG submission 104656) | Polar desert sand microbial communities from Dry Valleys, Antarctica - metaG UQ449 (21.06) | ecosystem: Environmental > Terrestrial > Soil > Desert | place: Antarctica: Dry Valley...
GACCGAGACCGAGACCGCGACCGGGAACGGCCCGCCCGCGAGCCCGAGGCCGAGCTCGAGGACAACTACCGCGACCGCCCCAACGTGCGCCGGCTCTCCAGGCGCCGCCGGGACGACTTCGACGACATCTTCGCCGACGACTCACCCCGCGGCGGGCGCGAGACCCGCGTGCTGCGGCCCGTGGAGACCAACGGCCGCTCGAACGGCGGCGATCTCCAGGTCCACCTCGTGGTGCCCAAGAGCTTCAACGACGCCCAGCAGATCGCCGACCAGTTCAAGGACGCCATCCCGGTGATACTCAATCTGCAGGGCACCGACACCGACCTCTCCAAGCGCCTGATCGACTTCTCCTCGGGCCTGACCTACGCGCTGGACGGCGGTATGCAGCGGATCGCCGACAAGGTCTTCCTGCTCACCCCGCGCAACGTGGACGTCTCGGCGGAAGAGCGCGCGAGGCTCATCGAGAAGGGCTTCTTCAACCAGAGCTAGGCTGCCCGCATGCAACTGGGGCTGATAGGCGCGGGGAACATGGCGAGTGCGCTTGCTCGCGGCATCGGCGAGCCGGTCGTGGTGGCCGACGTAGACCCTCAGAAGGCCGAGCGTCTGGCCGCCGCTTGCGGAGGTCGCGCGGTGGAGACCAATGCCGAGGTCGCCGAGCAGAGTGACGTGGTGCTCCTCTGTCACAAGCCCGCCCAGCTCGATGAGGTCGCCGCCGAGGTCGCCCCGAGGGCGTCGGCCGTGGCTTCCGTCCTGGCCGGGGTGAAGGTCGCTCAGCTGGAGGCCGCCTATCCCGATCGGCCAGTGCATCGCTTCATCCCGAACCTGCCCGTCGAGTTCGGCGTTGGGGTCCTGTGCTACGCGACGGGCAGGTGGACCCCCGATGAAGCCCTGCTCGAGCTGCTGGGTCGCGCCGGCCTGGTGGCGCCTGTCGAGGAGGCCGAGATCGAGCCGGCGATGGCCGTGATGAGCTGCGGGCCCGCCTTCTTCGCATTGGTTGTCGAGGCGCTTGCCCAAGCGGCAGACCGGCATGGGCTGGACGAGGAGCTGGGCAAGCAGCTCGTCGTGGAGACCATGGCCGGCACGGCGACCTGGCTGCGGTCCTACGACTTCGACACCGCGCAGCTGCGCCGCCGCGTGGCCACGCCCGGGGGCCTTACCGAGCGCGGCCTGAACACGCTCGAGCGCGAGGGGCTGCCCCGGGCGCTGAGCGCGGCGGTCGACGAGGTCGTGGAGGCGGTCCGCTGACGCCGCTCGCGGTCAACAGGGCCGACGTGGCCGACTACGTCATCACGCTCACCTACGTCTACGTGGCGCTGATCTTCGTGGCGGTGCTGATGAGCTTCATGCCCCGGGTGCCCTACAACCGCTACCTGGACATTTTCCTGACCTTCGTAAAGGACGTCACCGGCCCCTACCTCAACCTCTTCCGGCGCCTCCTTCCGATGGTCAAGCTCGGGCCTGCCGCGCTCGACTTGAGCCCGATGATCGGCAGCTTCGTGCTCATCATCGTCGGCCCGATCGTCGCCGGCCTGATCCGCGGCTGAACCAGTGGGCCCGCGGCTCGCCGGCTGGGCGCGGGTCGCGGCCACGACCGGGGTCGTCGTGGCGCTCGACCAGGCCACCAAGCAGCTCGCTATCTCGTCGGTGGCCCCCGGGCAGAGCGAGAACGTCTTCTTCGGGCTCGAGCTGACCAACGCGCGCAACAGCGGGGTGGCCTTTGGGGCCTTTGCGGGCGGGGGTGCCCTGGTGGCCGTGCTGATCGGCCTGGCGCTGCTGGGGCTGGTCGGGTACTTCACGGCCAACGCGCGTACGCCCTACCTGTGGCTCCCCACGGGCATTCTGCTCGGAGGTGCCCTGGGCAACCTGGCCGATCGCGCCCGCGAGGGCGCAGTGATCGACTTCGTGGACCCCGTGTTCTGGCCGGCCTTCAACCTGGCCGACGCATCGATCGTGCTCGGCGTGCTCGCGCTCTTCTACGTGGCCGAGGGAAGGCCCGGCCGGCCCTCCGCGTGAGCGAGGCGAGCTTCCGGGCAGCAGACGCCGAGTCCGGTATGCGGCTCGACGCCGCGCTGGGCGGCCAGTGCGGCGTCAGCTCGCGGGCCGAGGCCCAGCGGCTGATCGACGACGGGCGCGTGGCGGTCGACGGTGAGCACCGTCCCAAGCGCCACGTCCTGCGTCCAGGCGAGCTGGTGACGTTCAGGCTCGAGGAGGCCGATGGTCAGGAGGAGGGGGAGGGCCCTCGCTTTGACGTAGCCTACGAGGACGACCACCTGTTGGTGGTCGACAAGCCGGCGGGGGTGGTGGTGCATCCCGCCCCCGGGCACCGCGGCCCGACCCTCGCCGGGGCACTCGCCGGCCGCGCGGCAGGCGGCGACGACCCCGCGCGCCCGGGCATCGTTCACCGCCTGGACCGCGATACCTCAGGCCTCATGGTGGTGGCGAAGTCCGAAGAGGCCTACGCCGCATTGCGGGACATGGTGGCCGCCCACGAGCTCGACCGGCGCTACCTGGCGCTGGTGGAGGGCCGGCCGCCGTCGGCCTCGGGCACGGTCGACGCGCCGCTGGGGCGAGACCGCCGCCGGCGTTCGCTGCGCTCGACCGACAGCGAGCGGGCGAAGGCCGCGGTCACCCATTTCTCCGCCCTCGAGTCGCTCCCGCGGACGACCCTGTTGAGAGTGCGACTGGAGACGGGGCGCACCCACCAGATCCGAGCCCACCTGTCCGAGATCGGGCACCCGGTGTGCGGTGACTCCGCCTACGGGGGCGGTGCGAGCGGCTCAAGGCTTGGGCTAACGCGCCAGTTCCTGCACAGTAACCGCTTGGGGTTTTGTCACCCCCTATCGGGGGAAAATCTCAACTGCGAGTCCAAACCACCCACCGACCTGCGTCGCGCACTCGACGCGGCTCGGCGGGAGCCAGTCTCCGGAGGGCCAGACGGAGGCTGATCTGTGAGCGAGGCGCCTTCGGGCGCCTCGTTTGCTTTCCGGGCTCGTTGCTCGTCTGCGCGCGATGGCCCCCGAGACGCAAACGGGGCGGCCCGAAGGCCACCCCGTCTTGCGTCCAAGGGTGGGGCCGGTCCACCGGAGGTAGGGGAAGGAGGGCCGGCCCTCCTTCCTGGAAACGAAGCGGCGGGTGCAAGCTTGCGGCCTCTATCCTGCTTGGCATACACAGACGATCCCGCCGGGATCACGGCGCGGGCCCTGCCCGGACCCAAGAGGTCCGGGTCCCGCGCACACCCGGCGGACGGCGGAGGAGCGCTCGCTGATCGGGCGAGCACTCCACGCTCGAGCCGTTCACGCAGCACGACAAGGGAGCACAGATGGCAGAGGTAGGAGTCAAGGAGCTGCTCGAGGCCGGGGTGCACTTCGGTCACCAGACGCAGCGCTGGAACCCCAAGATGCGCCGCTACCTCTTCGGAGAGCGCGGCGGCATCCACATCATCGATCTGCAGCAGACCGAGCGGCTGCTCGCCCGTGCGCAGGAGTTCGTCGGAGAGGTGGCGGGCCGGGGCGGAACCGTCCTGTTCGTGGGAACCAAGAAGCAGGCGCGCGACACGGTGGCCGAGGCGGCCCGCGAGGCGGGCATGCCCTACGTCCACCAGCGCTGGCTCGGCGGCCTGCTGACCAACTGGAACACGATCTCACAGCGAATCGAGCGTCTGCATGAGCTGCGCACCTGGACCGAGAGCGGGACCATGGACCTGCTGCCCACGCGCGAGCGGATCGGCGCGTTGGCGGAGCGCGACAAGCTCGAGATCAACCTCGGCGGAGTCGCCGACATGCAGCGCCAGCCCGACGCGATGTTCGTGGTCGACCTCAAGACCGAGGTGATCGCGGTGCGCGAGGCTCTGCGGCTGAAGATCCCGATCATCGGGCTCGTGGACTCCAACTGCGACCCCGATCCCCTGAGCTACGTAGTGCCGGGCAACGACGACGCCATCCGCTCGTGCAAGCTGATCACCGAGGCCATCGCCGGAGTCGTGCGCGAGCGCGGCAGCCGCTTCCGCTTCGAGGAGGAGGAGGCCCAGCGCGAGCGCGACGAGGCTGCCCGCAAGGAGGCCGAGGAGCGCGCGCGTGTCGAGGCCGAGGAGCAGGCCCGCAAGGAGGCCGAGGAGCAGGCCCGTGCCGAAGCCCAGGCCGCCGAGGGCCAGCCGGCACCCGTGCAGCCCCAGCAGCCGCCCCCGCCGGCGCCTGAGCCCACGGAGGCCGGCCGCGGGCGGCGCACCTTCGACCCTGACGAAGAGGGGTAGCGCACGTGGCCGACATCGCAGCCAAGGATGTCAAGGCCCTCCGCGACCGAACGGGGGCGGGGATGATGGAGTGCAAGCAGGCGCTGCAGGAGGCCGGAGGTGACATCGACCAGGCGATCGAGGTTCTGCGCGTCAAGGGGCAGGCCAAGGCCGCCAAGCGCGGCGAGCGCGCGGTCAGCGAGGGCGTGGTCGAGACCTATGTGCACGCCACGGGCAGGATCGGCGTGCTCGTGGAGGTCGACTGCGAAACAGATTTCGTGGCGCGCACCGACGGCTTTCGCGCCTTTGCCCGCGAGGTGGCCCTGCACGTGGCCGCCGCCGCGCCGCGCTTCGTGTCCGAGAGCGAGGTCCCGGCCGAGGAGCGCGAGGCAGAGCTGCGCGTGCTGCGCGAGCAGGCCGCTGCCGAGGGCAAGCCCGAGCAGGTCCAGGAGAAGATGGCCGAGGGTCGCTTGCGCAAGTGGCTCGAGGCGAGCGTGCTGCTCAGCCAGCGCCACGTCAACGAGGACAAGCACGGCGGCAAGACCATCGAGGATCTGCGCGCCGAGCTGGCGGCCAACACCGGCGAGAACGTGGTCGTGCGCCGCTTCTCGCGCTTCGACGTGGGAGAGGGGTAGTCCCGTAGAGCCCGTCTTCAGCCGAATCCTGCTCAAGCTCTCGGGAGAGGCGCTGATGGGCGGCCTCGACTACGGCGCCGACCCCGACCGGATCGCGGCGATCGCGGGCCAGGTGAAGCACGTGGCCGACCGTGGTGTGGAGGTGGCCGTGGTGGTGGGCGGTGGCAACATCTACCGTGGGCTGGCGGGCGCGGCCGAGGGCATGGACCGCGCCACGGGCGACTACATGGGCATGCTCGCCACGGTGCTGAACGCGCTGGCCCTGCAGGATGCGCTGGAGAAGGTGGGCGCCGTGACACGCGTGCAGTCTGCGATCACGATCTCCGAGGTCGCCGAGCCGTACATCCGCCGAAAGGCCATGCGCCACCTCGAGCACGGGCGCGTGGTCATCTTCGCCGCGGGCACCGGCAACCCGTTCTTCACCACCGACACCGCCGCCGCGCTGCGAGCGCTCGAGATGCGCGCGGAGGCCATCCTGATGGCCAAGAACGGCGTGGAGGGAGTGATGGACGCCGACCCGAAGGCGAACCCGAGCGCTCGCCTGATCGCCGAGATAAGCCACCGGGAGGCACTCGAGCGTGACCTGCGGGTGATGGACTCGACCGCCCTCTCCCTGTGCATGGACAACAAGCTGCCGATCCACGTATTCAACACCGACGACGAGGGCAACATCGACCGGATAGTCTGCGGCGAGAGGGTGGGGACAGTGGTATCGACCGAATGAGCGATGGCGTCCTCAGCGAATTCATCGACGACGCGGCCGAGCGAATGGCCAAGTCCGTCGAGTCCACGCGCGGTGAGTTCACCAGCGTGCGCACCGGCCGCGCGACCCCGCACCTGCTCGACCGCGTGAACGTCGACTACTACGGCACGTTCACGCCGCTGCGCCAGCTCGCCCAGGTATCCGCCTCGGAGGCGCGACTGCTCACCATCACGCCCTTCGACCCCGGCTCGATCCGGGCCATCGAGAAGGCGATCCTGGAGTCCGACGTGGGCCTCACGCCGTCCAACGACGGCAACGTGGTGCGCCTGACGATCCCTGAGCTCACCGAGGAGCGACGCCGCGACCTGGTCAAGGTGGCCCACAACATCGCTGAGCAGGGCCGGGTGGCCGTGCGCAACGTCCGCCGCGACACGATGCACGACCTGCGCGAGCTCAAGAGCGAGGGAGAGGTCGGCTCCGACGACGAGCACCGCGCCGAGGACGAGCTCCAGAAGCTCACCGACGCCCACGTGGCGAAGATCGACCAGGCCCTCGCGGGCAAGGAAGCCGAGATCCTCGAGGTCTGATGGCCGCCGGGGCGGCGGCCCGCTACGTCGCGATCATCACCGACGGCAACGGCCGCTGGGCCAAGGAGCGCGGCCTGCCCCCCGTGGCCGGGCACCAGGCAGGCGCCGACACCGTGAAGGCGCGCCTGTACGACGCCGGGGAGTTCGGCATCAAGGAGCTCAGCGTCTACTCCTTTTCGACCGAGAACTGGTCTCGCCCGCGCGAGGAGGTCGACGGGCTGATGGCGATGTTCGCCGAGCGCATCGACTGGGAGACGCCCGAGCTCGACGGATGGGGCGTCCGCATACGCTTCATCGGCCGCCGCGAAGGCGTATCGGCGAAGCTGCGGCAGCGCATGGACTGGGCGGAGCGCAAGACCGCCGCCAACGAGCGCATCACCCTGTTCGTGGCCTTCAACTACGGGGCGCGTGCGGAGATCGTGGACGCCGCGCGCAACTTCACCGGCGAGACCGAAGACGAGTTTCGCCGCCACCTCTACGCGCCCGAGATGCACGACCCCGACCTGCTCATCCGCACCAGCGGCGAGCAGCGGATCTCGAACTACCTGCTGTGGCAGGCGGCCTACTCGGAGCTCGTGTTCTCCGACGTCCTGTGGCCGGACTTCTCGCGTGAGGCTTTCAGCGCGGCGCTGGAGGAGTACGCCTCCCGCGCCCGGCGCTTCGGGGGGCGCTGACGTGTTCGAGGAAGTCCACTAGAGGTGGCCGCGCGCCGCGAGCCGCGCAGGCGCTCCTCGGACACCCCGTCGCGGGTGCTCTACGCCCTGCCGGCCATCGCCTTCGCCCTGTTCATCGTCATCTCGGGCGGGCTCGTTCTCGCGCTCGGGCTGATCGTGCTGGGCGTGACTGCCCTGCACGAGCTCTACTCGATCATGCGCCGCGTCCGGCCCGTCGACGTGGTGGGCTTCCTCGCCCTCGCGGGGATGGTCCTGGCTGCGCTGTACGGAGGTGACCGTCAGGTGCTGCTGGTCTTGGTCTGCGCGTTCCCAGTGGCCTTTGTCGGCACACTGCTGCGCCCGCGGCGCCAAAACGCCTCTTGGGCGGTCGCCGTCACGCTGTTCGGCGCGCTGTGGATCGGCCTGGCGATGGCCCACGCCGTCTTCCTGCGCGAACTGCCCGAGGGCCAAGGTCTGCTCCTCGACGCCCTTGCGGCCACGTTCATCGGCGACTCATTCGCCTACTTCGGCGGCCGCCTGTACGGCCGGCGGCCGCTGGCTCCCGAAATCTCGCCCAACAAGACGCTCGAGGGGCTGATCGCGGGCGTGATCGGTGGTACGGCCGCGTTCTGGTGTGCCGGGCTCTACCAGGACTGGCTGAGCCACGGCGATGCCCTGATTCTCGGCGTGCTGGTGGCAATTGCCGCTCCGCTGGGCGACCTGTTCGAGTCGCTGTTCAAGCGCGACCTGGACGTGAAGGACACCGGCGGCCTCTTCGGGCCCCACGGCGGGGTGCTCGACCGCCTCGACGGCGTGCTCTTCAGCGTTCCCATGGCCTTCTACGTCGCGTTGGCGCTCGGCTTGGGCTGAGGGTGGCTCGAGCCTGCCGCTACGGCCCAGGCGCCGACGCCTAGCGAGGTGTGGGCCGCACGCGCTGGAAGCCGGCCAGCTTCCCGGCGTGTCCGCCGGCGAAGAGGGCCAGCCGTACGCCAGACACGGAGCTCTTGGCCGGATCGGACGATCTACGCCTCCTACACTAAGCCGGGTGCGCAGGATCGTCATCGCAGGGTCCACGGGCTCGATCGGGACCCAGGCGGTGGACGTCGTTCAACGCAGCCCTCAGCTCGAGGTCGTGGGGCTCGCCGCCGCCTCGAACGCCGAGCTGCTGCTCGAGCAGACCCGCGCGCTGGGCGTGAAGCGCATCGCGCTCGCCGACGAGGCCGCGGCCGCGCGGGCGTCCGAGGCCTGGACCGGCGGCCAGGTGCTTGCCGGCACCGAGGGGCTGGTCGAGCTCATCGTCGAGTCCGGGGCGGATCTCGTCCTGAACGCCCTTACGGGCTCAGCGGGCCTCGGGCCGACCGTGGCCACCCTCGGGGAGGGGATCGACCTGGCGCTGGCCAACAAGGAGAGCCTGGTGGTCGGAGGCGAGCTGGTGATGGCGCTGGCCGAGGCCACAGGCGCCCAGGTCATCCCCGTCGACTCCGAGCACTCCGCCCTGTACCAGCTCGTAGGGGGCGAAGCCCCCGGGACGGTCGACCGCCTCGTGCTCACCGCTTCGGGCGGTCCGTTCCGCGGGCGCTCGGCCGATCAGCTCGAGGACGTGACCGTCGAGCAGGCGCTGGCGCACCCCACCTGGGAGATGGGCGGCCGCGTCACCGTCGACTCCGCCACGCTGTTCAACAAGGGGCTCGAGGTGATCGAGGCGCACCATCTCTTCGGCACGCCCTACGACCAGATCGACGTGGTGGTCCACCCGCAGTCGATCGTGCACGGCCTGGTCCACCTCAACGACGGCGCCTCGCTGGCCCACCTCGGCCACCCCGACATGCGCGTCCCGATCTCCTACGCGCTTCATCACCCCGAGCGCGCCGACGTCCCGGTCGGAACCCTGGACCTCGCGAAGGTCGGCACGCTGGACTTCGAGGCCCCCGACGAGAACGCCTTTCCGTGCCTGCGGCTGGCTCGCGAGGCCGCCCAGGCCGCAGGCACCGCGCCGTGTGTGCTCAACGCCGCCGATGAGGTCGCGGTGCACGCGTTTCTCGACGGGGAACTGCCCTTCACAGGCATCCCCCGGGTGATCGAGGACACGCTGCGGGCGCTGCCGGCCCGCCCGCTGCGTCACTTCTCCGACCTCTACGAGGCGGACGCCGAGGCCCGCCGCCACGCCGCGGGAGCCGCCGTATGACCCTGCTCTCGATCGTCCTGGCCGCGCTGGGCTTCATGGCTCTCGTGGTCTTGCACGAGATGGGGCACTTCTTCGCCGCCAAGGCGGTGGGCATGCGCGTGGAGAAGTTCTCGCTCTTCTTTCCCCCGAATCTCTTCTCGCGCACGAGGGGAGAGACCGAGTACGCCATCGGCTCCATCCCCCTCGGCGGCTACGTGAAGATCACCGGCATGAACCCCAGCGAGGACCTCTCCGACGAGGTCCGCACCCGGGCCTACTACTCCCAGCCGGTCTGGAAGCGCATCGTGGTGATCGCCGCGGGGCCGTTCGTGAACCTGGTGGTGGCCTTTGTGCTGCTGTTCGTGTTCTTCGGCGCCATCGGCGCCGAGACCGAGCCAAAGCGCGCCGAGGTGGGCGTGGTGGAGAAGACCTTCCCGGCGGCCGGGCAACTTCGCCCGGGCGACAGGCTGCTGGCGGTGGACGGCGAGCGGGGCAAGCTGGGGGTGCTCTCGAAGCAGATCTCCTCTCACCGCTGCGCGCAGCGCCCGCCCACCGCGCGCTGCAAGGCGACGGACCCGGCCACAGTCCTCATCGAGCGCGGCGGCCGCCGGCGGACGCTCGAGCTCACACCGATCTACGACACCCGGACCAAGAAGACGCGCCTGGGCTTCGGCTATGCCCCCGGGCCCCGGGAGACACTCCCCCCCGGCAGGGCGTTCACCACCACGCTCGACCGCTTCGCCTTCATCTCCGGGCAGACGCTCAGCCTGCCTGCGCGACTGTTCGACGCCGAGCGGCGCAAGGAGATCTCGGGGCCCGTCGGCTCCTACGAGGTCACGCGGCAGACCATCATCCAGGACCTCCCCGAGGTGGTTGGGATCCTGGCGATCATCTCGCTCTCTCTGGCGATCGTGAACCTGTTCCCGTTCCTGCCGCTCGATGGCGGTCACATCTTCTGGGCCGTGGTCGAGCTCGTCCGTCGCAAGCCGGTGTCCTACCGCCTGATGGAGAGATCGAGCATCGTCGGCTTCATGCTCGTGCTCGGGCTGTTCGCGATCGGCCTCACCAACGACATCGGCCGGCTCACCGGCGAGGGCTTCCAGGTTCCCTGAGCCCTACGACCGTGCGGTGCTCGCCCGATCAACGATCGGGCTGCGCTCCTCCGCTGAAACAGGGATAGGCTCCGTCGCCGAGGAGACGAGAGAGGAGCGGTCATGGAGCACAGCACCGTCGAACGAAAGACCGAGCGCCCGCCCGCGCTCGATGCGGCCACCATGTGCGAGGCCTTCCAGATCACGGCCGAGGCGGTCTCCGACCAGGGCGCTCTGCGGCTCAAGGACGACGAGCTCACCCTCACCTGGGCCGACTACGCCGAGCGCACCCGCAAGGTCGCCGCCGGGCTGACCGCCCTCGGGGTGGGGCGCGGGGACACCGTGGCGATCATGCTCACCAACCGCCCGGAGTTCCACTTCTGCGACGCCGGGGCGATGCACCTGGGCGCCACCCCCTTCTCCATCTACAACACCTACTCGTCCGAGCAGATCGAGTACCTGGTGAGCGACGCCGCCAACAAGGTCGCCTTCACCGAGCAGGCCTTCGCCGACCGGCTGCTCGCTGTCTTGGGCGCCGACAACGCGCTCGAGCACGTCGTGGTGGTGGACGGCGAGCCGCCCGAGGGCGCGATGTCGCTGGCCGACCTCGAGGCCAAGGGCTCGGTGGACTTCGACTTCGAGGCCGCGTGGCGCGCCGTGGAGCCCGACGACATCCTCACCTTGATCTACACCTCGGGGACCACCGGGCCGCCCAAGGGCGTGCAGATCACACACGCGAACATGACCCAGTGCGTGCGCTCCTACGACAAGATCATCGGCTTTCCGTTCGGCGGGCGGATCGTCTCCTACCTGCCGATGGCCCACGTGGCCGAGCGAGTCGTGAGCCACTACCTGCCGATGCTGTGCGGCTTCAACGTGACGTCGTGCCCGGACCCGCGCCAGGTGGCGTCCTACCTGCCCGAGGTGCGCCCCACGTGGTTCTTCGCAGTCCCGCGCATCTGGGAGAAGATGAAGGCGGGCCTCGAGGCGATGCTCGCTGGGCTCGACGAGGGTGAGCAAAAGGAGCGCATGCAGAACGCTCTCGATGTCTCCCTGCGCCGCGTGAAGGCGATCCAGGCCGGGGAGGACGTGTCCGAGGAGCTCGAGTCGCAGTGGCGCGAGGCCGACGACCAGGTGCTCTCCAACGTACGGGCCATGCTGGGCTTCGATGAGCTCGAGTCCTGCAA
>Ga0136623_10000570_pt1 | contig 11232 bp, 12 predicted proteins | sample AntDrymUQ4492106_2_FD_104656 | JGI IMG/M metagenome (GOLD analysis project Ga0136623, IMG submission 104656) | Polar desert sand microbial communities from Dry Valleys, Antarctica - metaG UQ449 (21.06) | ecosystem: Environmental > Terrestrial > Soil > Desert | place: Antarctica: Dry Valley...
CGACCGGGCTCGGACCCGCGTTACCACACTCCGATCCGAGCGTGTGATCCGCATCCCAATCGCCGGCCGCGATGGGTGGGAAGAGGCTGCTCGAGAGTCGGCGTAGGCGGAGAACCTCCGCAGCACTGTATGAGCCGGCCAGAAACGAGGTGAGAGGTTGCAGGTATTCGGGGTCCCGCTGACTCTGCGCCTGAAATACCTGCAGGGGGACACTGGGGTCGGAGGCTCAAGAGGACTTGCGCCTCCCATATCCACCTCGGCGTCGAGCGCGTCCGGCTCGCCTCGCGACCTGCCTCGTGTGAGATCCCGCCTGCTGACCTTCCGTCTCGAATTGGCTCAAGCCCGGAGAGCGTCGGGTCAGAGCACCGGACGGTGCCTAGGACCAACTGGCGACCTCGCAACCGAGCTAGCGCATTACATCCTCGCTGCGGGCGCCGACGGCAGACTCAGGATCTCCGGGTGGCGCCGTCACGCCAAGGCTGATCAGCCGGACAGAAGACCCAGCAACCTGGCCACCTCGGCGGCCACGGCGTCACGGGCCGGCCCCAGGTACTTGCGTGGGTCGATGAGCGCCTCGTCGGCGGCCAGCGTTCCCCGCACCGCCGCGGTCATCACCTTGTTCAGCTGCGTGGCGATGTTGACCTTCGTAATGCCGGCTTCGACGGCGGCGGCGAGCCCAGTGTCCGACACGCCCGACGAGCCGTGCAGCACCAGCGGCACCGGGACCGTCGAGCGCAGGCGGCGGATCAGGTCGTAGTCGAGCTCGGCGTCGCGGGCGACCATGGCGTGCGAGGTCCCCACCGCGACGGCCAGCGCATCCACGCCGGTGGCCTCCACGTACTCGCGCGCCTCGACGGGATCGGTGCGAGCACCTGGGCTATGCAGGCTGTCCTTGCCGCCGATCTCTCCAAGCTCGGCCTCGACCGAGACGCTGCGCGCACGGCACCATGCGCCTACTTCGGCGGTGGCGATGACGTTGTCGGCGTAGTCGAGGGCCGACGCGTCGAACATGACGGAGCCCACGCCGAGCTCGACGGCCACCTCCACCAGCTCGCGCCTGGTGGCATGGTCGAGGTGGACGACCACCGAGGCCGAAGACTCACGGGCGATCGCCAGGCAGGCGAGGACGATCGGCGCCAGGCCGGCGTGGTAGGCCGCCGTGTTCTCGCTGACCTGGAGTACGACCGGCCTGCGCGCGATCTCGGCGCCCGCGACGATCGCCTCGGCGTGCTCGATCTGAATGACGTTGAATGCCCCGAGCCCGGTGCCGCAGGTCGCGGCATCGTGCAGCACCTCCGCCATGGCCACGAGCCCCATCAGCCCATCCTCTCCAGCGTGATCTGCGGCCGGTAGCGTTGGTAGGCCTCGAGCTCGACCTCTCCCGCGACAGGCCGGTGGACGGCGGCGCCGGACAGGGCGACGGCGTCGCGCAGCAGTTCGGGCCAGTCGATCGGGTTCCCATCGGCCAGGCCGCGAGCAAGCGCCGCCACGCAGGCGTCCCCCGCACCGGTTGGGTTGCCCTCGATCGGCCGCGGAGGGGTTGCGAGCCACGTGCCCACCGGCGTGACGGCGAGCAGTCCGAGCGCGCCGCGCGAGACGACGACCGTCCCGGCCCCGGCAAGGCGCAGCTGCGTTGCCGCCGCCGCGGTGCTCTCGAGCGTGGAGAGGTCGTGGCCCACGGCGCGACCGAGCTCGTCGAGGTTCGGCTTGACCAGCGTCGGGCCCGCCGGCAGCGCATCGGTAAGCGCATCCCCGTCGGCGTCCAGGATGGACGCCACCCCCGCCGCGGCCGCCAGCGCGACGAGGCGTCGATATGCGTCGGACGGCAACCCCGGTGGCAGGCTGCCAGAGAAGACCACACACCGAGCGTGGCTGATCAGATGTGCCATCTGATGTGACAGGTCGTCCAGATGCCGACCAGCCAATCGGGGTCCGGGCTCCCACAGCCCGGTGCTGACCCCGCCGCCGACGACCACGACCGTGCGGCGCGCGTCCTGGCCGGTTTCGACGAAGTGCTCGCTGAGGCCGAGCTCGGCCAACCGCGTCCGAATGGCCTCGCCTTGCGTGCCGCCTAACAGGCCCGTCGCGACCACCGCCACGCCGAGCTGGTGGAGGACGCGGGCCACGTTGATCCCCTTGCCGCCCGGCCGCTCATCGACGGCGCGGACGCGATGCGTGCGACCGGGCGACAGGCTGCCATCGAGCTGGTAGGTCAGGTCGAGGGCGGGGTTGAGCGTGACGGTCACGATCATGGGGCGCGGCCCGCCACCCACCGCCCGGCCTTCATGACGGCGAGGACCCGCCAGGCATCGTCCAGGACCACCAGGTCGGCGCGGCGACCGGCCACCAGCGCGCCGACCTCGTCCGCCAAGCCCAGGCACGTCGCCGGGGTGAGGGTGGCCGAGCGCGTGGCGGCCACCACATCCACCCCAGCCTCCATCACGGTGGCGCGCAGCACGTCGGCGAGTGACGCGGTGCTGCCCGCGATCGAGCCAGTCCCGGCCAGGCGCGCCACTCCAGCACGCACCCTCACGGGCATGGCTCCCAGCCGGTAGTCGCCATCAGCGGCGCCGGCCGCCGCCATCGCGTCGCTCACCAGCGCCACCCGGTCAGGGCCGATGGTGGCGAACACGGTGAACACCATGGCGGGGTCCATGTGGACGTTGTCACCGATCAGCTCGCAGACGACCTCGTGCCGCGCCAGTGACGCCGCCGCGGGGCCCGGATCGCGATGGTGAATCGGTCGCATGCCGTTGAAGAGATGCGTCGCCAGTCGCGCGCCGGCGTCGTAGGCCGCCCACGCCTGCCCGTAGTCGCAGTCGGTGTGACCGATAGCCACGACGACCCCGCGAGCGGTGAGCCACTCGATCAGCTCGAGCGAGCCGGGGAGCTCTGGGGCGAGCGTCACCTGCCGAACGGTGTCGCGCGAGGCGCGAAGGATCGATTCAGCCAGTCCTACGTCGGGGGCGCGAAGCAGATGGGGATCATGGGCTCCGCTGCGCGCAGCCGACAGGAACGGGCCCTCCAGGTGCAGTCCCGCGAGCGTGCCGCCCTCGACGAGGCCTGCCAGCATGCGGGCCGAGGCGCGGAGCCGCCGTGGATCGTTGGTCGCGAGGCTGGCCAGGATCGTGGTGGTTCCCGCGGCAAGGTGGTGTGCAGCTGCCGTCCGGGCCGGCTCCGGCCTGCGGTCGTCGAACGACGCACCGCCTCCGCCGTGACAGTGCAGGTCCACCAAGCCGGGGATGACCCAGGCTCCCGCCAGGTCCACCGCGTCGCGCCGCGCCCGGCGCTTCCCTACCGCGGCCAGGCGGTCCCCGCGGATGTCGACCACCGCCCCTTCGGCGACTCGGTCGGGCAGGACGGCGCGTGCGCCGGCGAGCTGCGTCATGAATCGATCTCGTCGTGGAGCAGGTCCCAGGCGATGAGCCCGGCGCCGCGGCAGCCGGCCTGCCTGCCGAGTTGAGCCGGCACGATCTCCGGCAACGGCTGAACGGTCGGCCGGACAGCCAGCTCGCGGCGGATCGGGTCCAGGAGCTGCTCCCCGGCCGCGGCCAGCCCGCCGCCGATGATCAGCCGATCCGGCGCCAGCAGCGTCACGGACGCGCTCAGGACCGATGAGAGGGCCGCGATGGCCTCCGACCACACGGCGTCGGCGACCGGGTCCGTACCCAGACGGGCGACGACGCCCGCGGCATCCGTGCCCGGCGGGCCGCCCCGCGCGACGAAGCGCCGCGCGATCGCCGCCGCCGACGCCACCGTCTCCAGGCAACCGACGGCGCCGCAGGCACAGGGTTCAGTGTGGCCGTCGACTCGCACATGGCCGATCTCGCCGGCTTGTCCGGCGCCACCGGTGATCAGCTCTCCGCCCGCGAGGATGGCGGCCGCGATCCCGGTTCCGATGGCCACGAACAGCAGGTCGTCCACGCCCCGGCCGGCCCCGAGCCGTGCCTCGGCGAGGCCACCGAGCCCGACGTCGTGCCCGATCACGACCGGCAGGCCGAGCCGCTCCGCTGCGATGTCGCGCACCGACAGCTCGGACCATCCCACGTTGGCCGACCATCGGGCGATGCCATTGCGCGCATCGACCAGGCCAGGCACCGCCAACCCCACCGCCGCCACGGGGCGCGCCGACCATGCGACCAGCTCGGCGGATCGGTCCAGGAGGTTGTCGAGGACGGACTCTGGGCCGCGGCCGGCGTCGGTGGGCCAGATCTCGGATCGGAGCAGCTCGCCGGACGCATCGACCAGCGCAGCCTTCATGCCGGTGCCGCCGATGTCGACGGCAAGGACGCACCGATCCGTGATGGCGTGAGTCACGACGCGCAGAGGGTACTCGTCAGCCCGCGGTACCAAGCACGATCGACCGCGTCAGATTGCGCGGGTGGTCCGCGTCGAGACCGGCTGCCTCGGCACGCACCACGCAGAGCCGATGGACGCGCACGAGCTCGGCCATCGGATCGCGCCTCGCCTGCTCGACGTGCGCGCCGGTCGCGGCGATCTCGTCGGCCAGGCCCTCCGGGGCGGACCCCAGGATCCAGGTCGCGCGGCCGCGCTCGGCGATGCTGATCGGTCCATGGCGATACTCCATGACCGGGTAGGCCTCCGTCCAGAGCTGGGCGGCCTCGCGCAGCTTCAGTGCCGCTTCGAGGGCCAGGCCGTAGGCCCATCCGCGCCCGAGGAAGGTGAACTGGCTGGCGTCGACGAGTGACGCAGGCAATGGTTCGTGCAGCGCCGATTCGGCATCGGCGATCGTGGCCGACAGGTCCTCGCCCAGGTGGGCGCGCAAGAGAGCCAGCGTGGTGGTGGCGAAGCGTGTCTGCAAGACCGAACCCTCATCGACGTCCGCGAGGGAGACCACGTCATCGGCGACGGAGGAGATCGCCTGCTGTGGGTCGGCGGTGATGGCCGTGATCGGTACCTTCCCTCGCAGCTGAGGCAGCAGATCGAGGATCTCAGTCGTCGTTCCGGACCGGCTGATCGCCAAGACGCGGTCGTAGCGTCGGCCGGTGCGGTACTCGCTGGCCGCGTACGCGTCCGTCTCGCCATGACCCGCCTCCTCGCGCAGGGCCGCGTATGCGAGGCCCACGTAGTACGACGTCCCACAGCCCACGACTGCGACCCGCTCGCCGGGGCGTGGCAACGATGCAGCGAATTCGGGGATCCGGCGCACGTTGCGCGCCCAGTCGGCGGGTTGCGTGGCGATCTCATCGTCGAGAAAGCTCATCGACGCGGTCCTCTCGTATCGAGACGTATCGATCGTGATTGATGCTGATCGAACATGCTTGGACACCCTACCACTCGCGCCGTTTCGCCCACACAACCACCCTTGACGTGGAACGAAGCACCGTCGTATCGTGGGTGATCGCCGATGCGCATTCGTGATCACATCTCATGCGCACATTGCCCGCTCACGCATCGAGGGCAGAGGAGGAACCGGTTCATGAAGCATCAACCAAAGCTTGCCGTCCTGGCTGCGGCCACGAGCATCCTGCTTGCCGCATGCAGTCCGGGCGCGCCAACCACCTCCGGCGGCGGAACGGCCGAGGGGACCGAGCTGCAGCTGCTTGTGCCGCAGTACAGCGACGCGACGCGTGGGCTTTGGGAGGGCCTGATCGCCGACTTCGAGGCGCAGAACAGCGACATCACCGTCGCGCTGCAGGTCGAGAGCTGGGACAACATCAACAACGTTGTCCGGACGCAGGTCCAGGGCGATCAGGCGCCGGACATCCTGAACCTTGACTCCTTCGCCACCTTTGCCAACGACGGGCTGCTGTACGCCGCCGATGAGGTCGTCTCCGCGGAGACGCTGGCGGACTTCCAGGACAGCTTCAAGGAGAACGCCAGCCTGGACGGGACCCAGTCCGGCCTGCCGCTGATCGCCTCGGCGCGCGCACTTTTCTACAACGAGGATCTGCTCGCCGAGGCCGGAGTCTCCGGCCCGCCCACGACGTGGGATGAGGTGCTCGACGCCGCCACGAAGGTCTCGGCGCTCGGCGGCGGGACCTACGGATATGGCATGGCGCTTGGCAGTGAAGAGGCACAGGCCGAGACGTCAGTCTGGGTCCTCGGTGGCGGTGGCAGCTGGGCCGAGGGTGGCGAGATCACTGCCAACACGCCGGCCAATGTCGAGGCCGTCGAATTCATGCAGACCATGATCGAGGACGGGGCGACCGAGCCGAACCCCGGTTCGCAGGACCGCAGCCCGCTGATGAACGTGTTCATTCAGGGCAAGATCGGCATGATCATCGGCCTGCCGCCGACGGTCGGGGAGATCGAGGAGCAGAACCCGGACCTCAACTACGGCATCGCCGCGATCCCGACCAAGGACGGCTCCCCCTTCACGCTGGGCGTCGCCGATCACCTAATGGCCTTCAACAACGATGATGGGGCCAAGCGCGAAGCGATCACAAAGTTTCTCGACTTCTTCTACGCTCGGGACAATTACGCGACCTTCGTAACGACCGAGCACTTCCTGCCGGTGACAAAGAGCGCCGCCGATGTCTTCAGCGACGATCCTCAGCTGAGCGTCTTCGTTGACCTGCTGCCGGGTGCGGAGTTCTATCCGTTCACCAACGCGGCGTGGCAGGATACCCAAGCGTCGATCCAGACCCTGATCGGCCAGATCGATCAGGGCAAGGATCCGCAGGAGATCCTCGACGAGGTCCAGGCCGCGGCGGACGCCGTCGAGTAGACCGAGGCGCTCCGTGCCCAAGGCGCGCCACGCGCCTGGGCACGTAGCCGACCCTCGCCAGAGAGGACGCGCGGATGGCCGACTTGAGCAGCGGGCCCGGCACTCCCGTCGCCGCGGTGAAGCGCACCAGACGTCTGTGGGGCAGCGAGAGCTCAGTGAGCGCGCTCCCCTGGCTTGCGCCGGCGCTTGCTCTCATCGTCGGCGTGGTGATCTTTCCCGCCGGCTACATGATCTACAACTCGTTCCGCGCCATCAGTAAGTCCGGCGTGGACCGCGGGTGGGCAGGCTGGGACAACTACGCGTCGATGCTGGATATCGGCGCTCTGGGCCGAGTTCTGATCAACACTGCCGCCTGGGTCACCGTGGTGGTGGCCGTGACGCTCGTCATCTCGATTGCCCTCGCGCTCTTCCTGAATCAACGCTTCCCCGGCCGGACGGCCGTGCGCCTCGCGCTCATCGTGCCCTGGGCGGCGTCGGTGGTGATGACCTCCACCGTGTTCGTGTATGGCCTGAACCGCTACTACGGCATCATCAACCAGGCACTCGTCGACGTCGGGCTCCTGTCGGAGCCGGCTGGCTTCCTGGAGACTGCGGTGCCCGCCTTCGCGTCGGCCGTTGCGGTGGCAATTTTCGTGTCGATCCCGTTCACGACATTCGTGGTGCTCGCCGGCCTCCAGACCATTCCGGCTGAGACCGTCGAGGCCGCACACATCGACGGTGCCGGTCGGGTTTCGACCTTCTGGAAGATCGTCCTGCCGATGCTGCGCCCGGCCATCGCCGTGGCGACCATCGTCAACATCATCAACGTCTTCAACTCGCTGCCCATCCTGTACGCCATGACCGATCCGATCCCCGGCTACGACGCCGACACGACGACAACACTCATGTTCAAGATCATTCAGCGCGAACGCGAGCTCGATGTGGCAAGCGCCATCAGCGTGCTGAATTTCGTGATCGTGCTGGCCGTGATCGTGGTCTACCTAAGGGTGACACGCCCGATGCGCGAGGTCTGATGCCATGACCGCCGCCATCGACCGGGCTCAGGCACTCGGCCGCTCGACGAAACGCGACGCAACGCGCCGTGGCGAACGCCGTTGGCTGCTGACTGCGGTCGGCGTCGTGATCGCCGCGATCTTCCTGGCCCCGTACGTCGTCATGCTGATTGGCGCGCTCAAGCCGCGGCTCGAGATCCTGGCCGTCCCACCCGACTACCTGCCGCAGAACTGGCGGTTCGACAACTTCGTGACGATGTGGCAAACGGTCGAGACGCCGCTCCCCTTCAACCTGGTCTCCTCGCTCGTCATCTCGATCTTCGGGACGGCGCTGACGCTGGTCGTCGCGCTGCCAGCCGCGTACTACACCGCGCGCCAGCGGTTCAGGCTGCGGCTTCCGTTCCTGCTCCTCGTGCTGGTGACCCAGATGCTCCAGCCCACGGTGCTGGCGGCCGGCCTGTTCCGCGAGTTCACCCAGGTTGGGTTGGCGGACACGTGGCTGTCGATGATCCTGGTCAACGCCGCCTTCAACCTGTCCTTCGCGATCTGGATCATGCACACCTTCTTCAGCTCGGTGCCAAGGGAACTCGAGGAGGCCGCCTGGCTCGACGGCTGCGGCCGGCTCGGCTCACTGCGGCGCGTGATGCTGCCGCTGGTGTGGCCGGGCATCGTGACGACGATCATCTTCATCTTCATCGCGTGCTGGAATGAGTTCGCGGCAAGCCTGGTCTTGCTGTCCACCGACACCAACCAGCCGTTGACCGTGGCGCTCACGAAGTTCTTCGGACAGTACGACACCTCCTGGCAGTACGTGTTCTCCATGTCGCTGGTCGCGATCGTGCCGGTCGTGCTCCTCTTCGCCCTGATCGAGCGGCATCTCGTGTCGGGCCTGACCGCAGGAGGCGTCAAGGCGTGACGGGATCGCCGGCGGTCGAGGAGGCGGCATGGATCGGGTGAGCCGATGGAATGCCATCGTGAGCCTTCTGGCCGATCACGGCCGGCTTTCGGTCAAGGAGGTGGCCGAGCGCCTTGACGCGTCGGAGGCCACGGTTCGGCGGGACTTCGACCAGCTCTCGCGACAACAGCTGGTGACGCGGACCCGCGGCGGGGTCACGAACTCAACGGTCGCGTACGACCTGCCGCTGCGCTACAAGATGGCGCGGCACAACGCCGAGCGACAGCGGATCGCGACCGTCGCGGCCGCCATGGTCACGCCCGGCCAGGCGATCGGGCTCAACGGCGGGACCACAACCACCGAAGTCGCCCGTGCGCTTGTCGCTCGTGCCGAGATTGCGAACCAGGGCGCTGAGTGGCCTACGGTCACAGTGGTCACGAACGCCCTCAACATCGCGGGGGAACTCGTGCTCCGGCCGACCGTGAAGACCGTCCTCACCGGCGGCGTCGCCCGGCAGCAGTCGTACGAGCTGATCGGACCACTCGCCACGCGGTTGCTCGAGGACCTGTGGCTGGACATCCTCTTCCTGGGGGTGAATGGAATCGACGCGATTGGCGGTGCGACCGCCAACCATGAGGGCGAGGCCGGCATCAACGGCCTCATGGTCCGGCGCTCCAGCCGGGTCGTGGTCGTGGCCGACGGCACGAAACTGGGTCAGGTCATGTTTTGTCGCATTGCGCCAATCGAGAGCATCGACGTGCTGGTGACGGACCGCGGCGCCGATCCAGTGGCCGTCGAGGCCATCCGCGCCGCCAGCGTCGAGGTCGTCACCGCCTGAGGACTGCGCTCGCGTCGCCTCGGTGCCTGGGCGCACCCGAATTGTGGCCGGATGCCGATGCGAACGCGGGTGACGTCCCCACCTCGCACCGCAGCAGCGATTGATCAGTAGGCGAGCAAGCGCTTGGTGGCGGGCCCGACCGGATTCGGACCCGGAGAACCGATATTCGGTCGCCCTGCCGATCGACTACCGCGCTGAAATCCTCGCTGGGGCGCGACTCCGCAGCGCGTAACGTTCGTGGAGCTACCCGGAGCGCGACTGTCAGTGTGGCTACTGCACCGTCCGCGATCGGATGCGGTAAGTCTTTGAGCGTGATCTGCGCACGCTCGCGGATGACCAGCGAGAGCCAGCTGTCAGACGACGCGTGCGGTGCCGGCTCGCGCAGGGCCCGCTCGCATAACGAAGCGGCGCTCGCCTTCCAGCCGGCGGCGCCCGGCTCAAGCTCGCCCGCCACGATCGCTCGTTCGAGCAGTCGCTCGAGACGGGCGTGGGCGCTGGCCTCCTCGAGGCCCATGACCGCTCCCCATTGCAGCAGGTCGCTGTCGGGCGGCTCCACGCCCGACGAGGAGACCGCGGCACGGTAGGCGGAGAAGCCCCGGCGGTCATCATCGGCCCAGGCCATGTCACGGCGGCAACAGATGGGGCACGTAGGTCGAAGATGCGGACGCCCAGTGCCGCGAAGCGCTCGGGCTCGGCGAGCAGCTGCTGGTAGTTGACGCGCGTCAGCTGCAGCGTCGTGTCCTGGTGGTTGTGCTTCTTAGCAAGCGCCCCCCAACGCCAGCTAGCCGCTCCTTCGCGAAGATGACTGCCGCCACAGGGAGCAGTGCCTCGTAGAAGACGATCGCGTAGTCATCCAGGTAGGCGTCCACGTAGATCTTGTGCTCGTTCGACCAGTACTTCACGGGATTGGTGAGGTACTTCACCTGAATACGCCGATTGTCTGGACCGCGCACGTCCCATCCTCGTTGCACCCGGCTTGGAGCCACCTCGCCACCGCCAGGACGGCCACCAGCCGCTCGCTGAACTCGCTCAGCGGATCTCGGTTGGAGTCACTGATGCCGATCGCTTCCAGGAGTTCGGCTCGGCCGCGTGCGCAAGCCGCAAAGGCTCGCCGAAGATCCTCCAGATTGGGACGCTTCCTCATGGCGGATTGATCCTAACCGCCGCTGGCTCCGGTGGCGCTGGACGAGCACGCCTGTGGGCTCAGCCGCTCCGGCGCGGTCGTGGCGTACACCCACGATGCCATGGTGCTGGCCGCGGTCGCCTGGGCGCTTCGGTCGGGAACCCGAGGTCTGCCGGCACGTCGAGGTCGCCAACAGCTCCATCACGGCGCTACGCGTCCTCGACGGCGTGCGCCGGCTGGTGCGGGCCAACGAGGTCGGCCACCTCGAACGGCGCGCTCGCGAGGGCGACCAACGGCTCGGGCGCGGACGGGCCGGCCTCGCCGGCCGGGATCGGACGGTCAGCGGCCAGCGGCGAGCGGCGGGCGCACGCGACGAGCCGGGCGAGGTCGGTGAGCGACGTCACCACCGGAACGCCGCTGCCCGCGAACGCGTCCGGGTGGCCGGGACGACAGAGCCCGACGAAGCGGACCCCCGCGGACCGGGCGATCGCAGCGTCGCGCAGCGCGTCGCCGACGAACAGGACGTCGTTGGGAGCGACGCCGATCGCGGCCGCCCAGGCCCCGAGCTGCGCCACCTTGGGATGGTCCGGCCGCCAGCCGTCGACCGCAGCTGCGAGCTGGGCCAGCCCGAAGCGCCGACAAGACTCGTGGACGAGCTCAGCGCGCGTGCTGCTGCAGACGAGGGCAGGCACG